>LNAP01005224.1_pt1 | contig 24361 bp, 22 predicted proteins | sample 602601 | NCBI WGS metagenome assembly LNAP01 (sample SAMN02440304, study PRJNA202911) | soil metagenome | biome: Subtropical and temperate rainforests or woodlands; isolation source: soil samples (1 kg each in a 20% v/v slurry with milli Q water) were... ...
GAACAACCAGCTGCTGCGCAAGTTGATTGAGCAGACAGATGCTTGGGAAGTCGTGACTTTCGAAGACGCCAGCACTGCACCGATCTCTTACATGCGTCCGGTTGCGGCGGTGTAAGTAAAAACCTCTCTAGTTTTTAAAGGCTGCCTTCGGGTGGCCTTTTTTTATGTCTGCCGGAAAGTGATGCGGTGTTCGTTCTGGCCCCATCGCGGGCCGCCACACTGACGATCTCACTGCGTAGCCACCACTCGATTCCTCCCGCTTTCCTTCGCCTGATACAGCGCCTTGTCCGCCGCAAACAGCAACTGCTCGAGGCTGGTGTCGGTGGTCGTGGTCCAGGTGCTGATGCCAATACTGACAGTAATCGGCGATTCAATGCCCGCCACAAACGGCAGTTGCTCCACGGCAACGCGGATGTGTTCGGCAATCTGCTGTGCGCCCGCACTGTCCGTTTCCGCCAGGATGACCGAAAACTCTTCCCCTCCGTACCGGGCGACCAGATCCGCCGGTCGCCGTACGTTCTCGGCGATCACTTTGGCCAGTGCGCGTAGCGCATCGTCGCCCGCCTGATGGCCATGTTGATCGTTGAAGGCCTTGAAGTGGTCGGCGTCGATCATCAACACCGACAGCGGTTTACCCGACCGTTGGGCGCGAAACCACTCATGACGCAGTGTCTGATCCAGCGTTCGGCGGTTGGCTACGCCGGTCAGGTCATCAGTGGCGGCCAGCTGTGCCAGTTCCTGCTCGGCGTGGTGGCGCAGTCGCAGCTCCCGGCACAGCAGCCAGGTCAGCCAAAGCAGGCCGATGCACAACACGCCGGTCGCACCGCTGATCACCATCGCCGTGCGCTTCCAGGCGGCAAACACGTCGTTCCCCGAGAGCGCGACGATCACCGTCAATGGCAGGTTGCCGACCCTGGAAAAGGTATACAGGCGTTGCTCACGGTCGACGCTCGACACGCTGTCAAAGCTGCCGTTGCGTTCGCGCAGGATGCGCTGGACATTGGGGCGATTGGCGAAGCTTTTGCCGATCGAGTCATTGACCAGATGAGGCTTCTGCGCCAGCAATATACCGTCGTCGTTGATGATGGACAGCGCGCTGCCGGCCCCGATGTTCAGGCTGTTGAACAACTGATCGAAGTAACCCAGGCGCATCGAAGCGACGGCAACCCCGAGGAACTCACCCGTAGCCGATGAGATGCGGCGGCTGAAGCTGATTCGCCATTCGTCGCTGTCCTCGCAATCGCAGCGGGATTGGAACGGTCGGCTGATGAACATGCCGGTGTCGCGGTTGAAAGCATGTGCGAGGAAATAATCGCGATCGGCAAAGTTGCCGGGCTTGGGCTCGATCAGCGAGGAGTCCGCAATCACCTCGCCCTGCTTGTCCAGCAGCAGAATGTCGCCCTTGAAGCGCGCCGTGGTAGAGCGGTCGAACAGCACCAGATGGCGGATCTGCGCCGAAACCTGTTTCAAGTCGTCGCGCTGCGAAGCGGCAATCAGGCCTTGCAGGGTCAGGTCGTAGAGTTCGACCGTGCGCAGCACGTCGGCGTCGATCAGTTGCGCAATCGTGGTGGCGCTGCGGGTGGCGGCCTGTTGCGCGTTGGCGTGTTCTCGGATCAACAGGAAAGTGACGATGCTGATGATCGCGATAACGGTCAGGGTGCTGCCGAGGATCACCATGAGCTCGGGGCGACCGGTCTTGCCTGAAACGTGTCTGGGGCGGCTCGCGGGCATGGGGAAGATGTCTGCTTGAGGAGCAAAAAAAAGACCAGCAAAACGCGCTGGCCTTTACTTACCCAAGCTTAGAAGACATTGAGCGGGTAGTCGACGATCAGCAGGTATTCATCGGTGTCCTGATGTCGACTGGCTGAACACTGATCCGCATCGTTGCAATGGATGTAATGATCAATGAAGCGGCAACAAAAAAAAGCCGCTGACAGCAGCGGCTTTGAAGACAACTGTTCAACGGGAAGAGCCGATGAAAGTGTCGAGGGAAAATAGAGCGATAGTTTGCGTTCAGCTATCTTTCTCGACCTGTGGCTGGGCCTGAGAAGAAGAGGATTGAGGGGTTCGCGCAGCGTCCGGAGCCTTGGCCGTCATTTCGTTCTGATACGCTTCGAACGCCGCAGCGCGTGCTGCATTGTGCGCGACGAAGGTCTGCGACTCTTCAGCGATGGCGAACGGGGAGAGGAACAAAGAGGACAAAACGAACGCGCTGGCAATACCCATGGTGTTGGACATCTTTAAAACCTTCTTGCTTGGCAAGTGCTGTTTGGTGCGGCAAAGATAAGGCGCTTTGGAGAGGGGAAAAAGAGCGGATTCATGAAAGGACTGTTGCGATTAAGGCAACAGTGCCTGCTTGGGCGACGGCTTTTGTGGCGAGGGAGCTTGCTCGCGCTCAGCTGCGTAGCAGTCGCACCCAGGCGCCTCGGTTTGTCAGAAAAACCAAGCGACCGATTGGGGTTGCTTCGCAGCCCCGCGCGAGCAAGCTCGCTCGCCACAGGGAGCAAGGTGATTCAGACCGGCAAATGGATGCCGAAGGTATTCATGCCGTGGTCACTGTGCACAAACACATCGCCACCATGCATCAGCGCAATCGCCTTGACGATTGCCAGCCCCAGACCGTGGTTGTTGCCACTGTTGCTGCGCGACGCATCGACCCGATAAAAGCGCTCGAACAACCGCGGCAAATGCTCGCTGGCAATCGGCGAACCGGGGTTGGCGACGCCGATGCTGACCTGATGCTCCTCGACCTCGATGCGTACCTGAATCACCTGGCCGGGCTCGGTGTGTTGCACTGCGTTGCTGAGCAAATTGATCAGCGCCCGCCGCAGATGCGCAATCTCGATCCGCACCTGCGCATCGCCACTGACCTGCACCTGGACCTGCGCATCTTCAAGAATGAAATCCAGATACTCCAGCGTCGTCGCCACTTCATCGGCCAGTGAGGTGGACGTCAGTTTGGTCGCCTTGCTGCCCTGATCGGCACTGGCGAGGAACAGCATGTCGTTGATGATCGAGCGCAGCCGCTCCAGCTCTTCGAGGTTCGATTGCAGCACTTCGAAGTAGTGTTCGGCCGAGCGCCCACGCGTCAGCGCCACTTGGGTCTGGCCGATCAGGTTGGTCAGCGGCGAGCGCAATTCGTGGGCGACATCGGCATTGAACGACTCAAGCCGCGAGTAGGCCTGTTCGACCCGCTCCAGCGTGGAGTTGAACGAGTTGACGAACTGATTGAGTTCCGGTGGCAGCGACGACAGGCGCAAGCGCCCGGAACGCAACGGCGGCGCCAGTCGCTGGGCTTCCTGGGACAGCTTGATCAACGGTTTCAGACCGATCCGTGCCACCCAATAACCGAGTGCCGAGGCCAACAGCACACCGACAATCGCGAGGCTGATCAGGGCAACCAGCAGATGATGCTGGGTCTGGAAAAACGTCTCTGTGTCGATGCCGATCATGAAGCGCAATGGCGGTCGTTGATCCTTGGCCGGAAACTGGCTGACCAGCACTTTCAGCGGATAAGGCTGATCCGGCAACTGCAGATCCCGCATGCCCAGCGGCCCATCGGCGAAGTCGCGGATCTGCGGCGTCAGGTTGCCGTATTCGTAGTGCGGATCGCCGCTGATGATCCAGAAACTGATGCGTTTGTCTTCTTCACCCAACAGCTTGAGCTTGTTGTTGATCTTCACCCAATGCTCCGGCGTACCGTAACGGCCGACGGTGGATTCGAGCACGCTGTAACGCGCGTCCAGCTCGGCTTCGGGCAGCAGGCCCAGGCCCTTGTCGACCTGTTGATAAAGCGCCCAGCCGATCAACAGAAACACCAGAAGCGCTACCAGCGTAAACATCCCGCTCAGACGCAGCGCAATCGAATTACTGGACACCACGGCTCTCCAGCACATAACCCATGCCGCGGATCGTGTGCAGCAGTTTTTCGTCGAACGGCCCGTCGAGCTTGGCGCGCAGGCGTTTGATCGCGACTTCGACGACGTTGGCGTCGCTGTCGAAATTGATGTCCCAGACCATTTCCGCAATCGCCGTTTTCGAGAGGATTTCCCCTTGTCGGCGGGCCAGCACGCTGAGCAGCGAGAACTCCTTGGCGGTCAGGTCCAGTCGCGTACCGGCGCGGGTCGCCTTGCGGCTGATCAGATCGATCCACAGGTCGGCGATGCTCACTTGCACCGGTTCATGGCCGCCGCTGCGACGGGTCAGGGCTTGCAGGCGTGCCACCAGTTCAAGGAAGGAAAACGGTTTGCCGAGGTAATCGTCGGCGCCATCGCGCAGGCCTTTGATCCGGTCTTCGACACGCTCGCGGGCGGTGAGCATGATCACCGGGGTTTGCTTGCGCGCACGCAACGCGCGTAGCACGCCGAAGCCGTCGAGGCCCGGCAGCATGACGTCGAGGACGATCACCGCGTAGTCGCTTTCCAGCGCCAGGTGCAGGCCTTCGACGCCATCCCGCGCCAGGTCCACGGTGTAACCTTGTTCCGTCAGGCCGCGGTGCAGATAGTCCGCGGTTTTTTCCTCGTCTTCGATAATCAGAACGCGCATGACCCCGCCTCAGTCTGTGGTCGCCAACGCCGGCATCGGTGCTGGCGCTGGTTTGGGCCGATGGAATAGCCGCTCAAGCCACAAGTATATGACTGGAGTGGTAAACAGCGTCAGCGCCTGGCTCACCAGCAAGCCGCCGACCACCGCGATCCCCAATGGCTGGCGCAGTTCGGCGCCGGTGCCATAGCCGAGCATCAGCGGCAGCGCGCCGAGCAGGGCGGCGAGGGTGGTCATGATGATTGGCCGGAATCGGGTGATACAGGCCTGGTAGATCGCTTCTTCCGGTGGCAGGCCACCTTTACGCTGGGCTTCGAGGGCGAAGTCGATCATCAGGATGCCGTTTTTCTTCACGATGCCGATCAGCAGCACCAGCCCGATCAGCGCCATGATCGAAAAGTCCTGGCCGCAAATCCACAGCATGATCACCGCCCCGAGCCCCGCCGAGGGCAGCGTCGAGATGATAGTCAGCGGATGCACGAAGCTCTCATAGAGCACGCCAAGAATGATGTACACCGCCACCAGCGCCGCCAGAATCAGCCATGGCTGGCTGGCCAGTGAACTCTGGAACGCCTGGGCCGCGCCCTGAAAGTTGCCGCTCATGGCCGCCGGCATGCCGATTTCAGCCTTGGCCTGATTGAGCATGATCACCGCATCGCCCAACGCCACCCCGGGCGCCAGGTTGAACGACAGGTTGGCGGCCGGGAACATGCCGTCATGGGCGATGGACAACGGACCCACGGTCGGTGCATCGAATTTCGCCAGCGCCGACAGCGGCACCATTTCCCCGCTCAGGGGCGAGCGCAGGTAGAAATAGTTGAGGCTTTCGGCCTTGCCGCGTTGCTGGGTGTCCAGCTCCAGAATCACGTTGTACTGGTTGATCTGGGTCTGGAATTCGTTGATCTGCCGCTGACCGAACGCGTCGTACAGCGCTTCGTCGACATCACTGGCGGTCAGGCCGAAACGCGAGGCGGCGCTGCGGTCGATGCTGATGTGCGTGATGCTGCCGCCCAGTTGCAGGTCGTTGGAAATGTCGCGGAATGCCGGGTTGGTGCGCAGTTTTTCCGTCAGGCGCTGGGTCCAGGTGCTGAGCGTCGCGCCGTCGTTGCTCTTGAGCACGTATTGGTACTGTGCGCGGCTCGGGCCGGAGCTCAGGTTGATGTCCTGGCCAGCGCGCAGATAGAGCACGATGCCGGGCACTTTCATCAGTTGCGGGCGAATCCGGTCGATGAACTGGCTGGCCGAGACGTCGCGGTCACCGCGTTTTTTCAGGGAAATCCAGAAGCGGCCGTTGGCGATGGTCTGGTTGCTGCCCGAAACGCCAACCGAGTGGGAAAACGCCGCGACCGCCGGATCGGCCGCGACGATTTCCGCCATCGCCAGGTGTTTTTTCACCATGTCAGGGTAGGAAATGTCGGCGGCCGCTTCTGTGGTGCCGAGGACAAACCCGGTGTCCTGGACCGGGAAGAAACCTTTCGGAATGAAGATGTAGCCGGCAATGGCCAGACCGAGAGACAACCCGAACACACCGATCATCAATTTCTGATGGGCGAGGGCGCGGCGCAGGCCTTTTTCGTACCACGCCAGCAACCGTTCGCCGAACGTGGGTTTGCTGTGGGCGTGATGCACCGGGGCGCGCATGAACAGCGCCGCAAGCGTCGGCGCCAGGGTCAGCGACACCACCACTGAAATCATGATCGTAGACGTGGCCGTCAGGGCGAATTCCTTGAACAGTCGCCCGACCACGCCGCCCATGAACAGCAACGGAATGAACGCCGCCACCAGCGAAAAACTGATCGAGACCACGGTGAAGCCAATCTCGCCGGCGCCCTTGATCGCCGCTTCGCGCATGCCATCGCCGGCCTCCAGGTGTCGGTGAATGTTTTCCACCACCACAATCGCATCGTCGACCACGAACCCCACGGCCACCACGATCGCTACCAGCGTCAGGTTGTTCAGGCTGAAACCCATGATGTACATCAGGGCGAAACTGGCGACCAGCGAAACACCCAGTACCGCCGACACGATCAGCGTCGCCGACCATTGGCGCAGGAACAGCGCCATCACCGCCACCACCAGCATGATCGCGATCAGCAGGGTGATCTCCACTTCATGCAACGAGGCGCGGATGGTCTGGGTTCGGTCGACCAGCACCTTGACTTGCACCGAGGCCGGCAACATCGCTTCGAGGCCGGGCAGGGCGGCCTGGATGCGGTCCACGGTCTCAACGATGTTGGCGCCCGGCTGCCGGGAAATCACCAGGTTCACCCCGGGCTTGTCGCCGGCCCAGGCTTGCACGTAGGCATTTTCCGAACCGTTGACGACAGTGGCAACATCCTTGAGGTGAACCGGGGCACCGTCCTTGTAGGAAACGATGAGCTGGCTGTATTCCTCGGGATGGAACAACTGGTCGTTGGTGGACAGCGTGGAAATGCTCGACTCACCGTACAAAGCACCTTTGGCCAGGTTGAGGCTGGTGTTCTGGATCGCCAGGCGAATGTCCGCCAGGGTCAGGCCGATGGCCGCGAGTTTGTCCGCCGAGGCCTGCACGCGAATCGCCGGACGTTGCTGACCGGTGATGTTGATCTGTCCTACGCCGTCGATCTGACTGATCTGACGGGACAGCAGGGTTTCCACCAGATCGCTGAGTTCGGTGCCGGGCATCAAGGTTGAGTTGATGCTGAGAATCAGCACCGGGCTATCGGCCGGGTTGACCTTGCGCCACGTCGGCAGGTTCGGCATGTCCTTGGGCAGTTTGCCGGCGGCGGTATTGATGGCGGCCTGAACTTCCTGGGCGGCGGTGTCGATGCTTTTATCGAGGGTGAACTGCAGGGTCAGGTTGGTCGAGCCGAGGGCGCTGCTCGAGGTCATCTGGGTCACGCCGGGGATGGCGCTGAATTGCACTTCAAGCGGCGTGGCCACCGACGACGCCATGGTTTCCGGGCTGGCGCCGGGGAGTTGCGCGGCGACCTGGATGGTCGGGAATTCGGCTTCCGGCAGCGGTGCAATCGGCAGGCGTGGGAAGGCGATGACACCCAGCAACACCAGGGCAAACGTCAGCAGGATCGTCGCCACCGGATGATCGATGCACCACGCCGAAACCGAGCCGTGGCCCTTCATGGCCTCGACTCCGACTGGACCACTTGCGGTGGCTCGGTCAGGACCTGCACGGTCGAGCCGGGTTTGAGCCGCGATTGGCCGTCGCTGACCAGCACGTCGCCCGGTTTCACACCTTTGATGATGTCCTGTCCGCTGCCTTGATAGACCATCTGTACCTGGACGGTTTCAACCTTGTCACCCGTGACCCGGTACACGAAGTGTTGATCGAGCCCGCGTTGTACGACGGTGGGCGGCACCACCAGCGCATCCTTATCCAATGCTGTCTGAATCTTTACCGTCACCAGCAGGCCCGGCCAGAGTTTCTGCCCGGGGTTGTTGAATTCGGCCTTGGCGCGGATGGTCCCGGTGTTGGCGCTGATCTGGTTGTCGATCAGGGTCAGGTGACCCTCGCCCAGCAGGTTGCCGGTTTCGCCGTCGGTGTCGGCACCGATGTAGGCCTTCACTTGAGCGTGCTCCGGATCGTTGATCAGGCCTTGCAGAGTCGGCAGCATTTGCTGCGGCAGGGAAAACTCCACGGCGATCGGGTCGATCTGGGTCACCGTGAACAAGCCCTGGGTGTCGGTCATGCGCAGGAAGTTGCCTTCATCCACCGTGCGAATACCGACTCGACCGCTGACCGGGGAGCGAATCTGCGTGTAGGAAAGCTGCACCTGCGCGGCATCAATCGAAGCCTGATTGCCTTGGGCGGTGGCCTTGAGCTGATTGACCAGCGCTTGTTGCTGGTCGTAGGTCTGCTTTGAGACGCCATCGTCGACGCTAAGCAGTTTGTAGCGTTTGAGGTTCACCAGCGCCACTTGCAACTGCGCCTGGCTTTCGCCGAGTTGTGCGCGGGCCTGGTCGAGGCTGGCGCGGATCGAGCGGTCGTCGATGGTGGCCAGCAGGTCCCCCTTCTTCACCAACTGACCTTCCTTGACCAGGATTTTAGTGAGGATGCCGTCGATCTGCGGGCGCACTACCACGCTGTGCAAAGACAACACCGAGCCGATGCCGCTGACGTAGCGAGGGACGTCTTTTTCGGCGACGTTCACCACCCTAACCGGGATCGCCGTGGGCGCAGCGAGTTTGGCTGTCACGGGTTTGGTGGCATACCACACGCCCAACGCTGCCAGGACAATCAGAAGAGCGGCGATCAAGGCGGGTTTTTTCTGAATTCGCATGCGAGTGGGGCGCCGGGGCTGGGGGGGACGGAGTCTGGTCAGGGTTATACCTCCCTTTATAAACCTGTTCGCCGGTCAGGAAGGTGACGGCTAACTGACGGCGCTGTCAGTTTGGGGTTTGTGGCTCTTTCGCCTTGATAGGTCCCGAAAAGGGACCTGTCGTTCCCTTTTTGGGACTCTTTGGTCGTCACTGTGAAGAACCTTTCTCTCAGCGAAGCTTTGTTTACGGGCACGCAGCAAAAAGTGCCGGGCTTGTTGTTTGGCAGACCTGACCAAAGTTTCTACGCCAACGAAATTGCTCGCTGGGCTCAGGTAGGGAAAGGCAGTCTCATGCGTGAGCTGGATCGGTTACAACGCTCGGGCGTATTGGCCATGACCCGGCAGGGCAACCAAACCCATTATCAAGCCAACCCCGATTGCCCGATTTATGCCGAACTATCGGATATCACTCGCAAGACTTTCGGCATCGCCGAGCCTCTGCGCCAGGCACTGCAGCCCTTTGCCGAACAGGTCATTTGGGCATTTGTGTACGGTTCCATTGCCAAGGATCAGGCAAACGCATCCAGTGACATTGATCTGATCTGATCTGATCTTGATCGGCGAGGGGCTGCACTACAGTGACGTGATGGAGCGGCTCATACCTATGGAAGAGCAATCGCCGAGGTGAACAAAGTGCAGGTTCGATTGTTCGCCTTGTGCCATGAACGGCGCAATTTGGCGAAGTCCGAAGGTTACGTGGATGAGGATGAGGATGAAGCGTTGTTGACTCAGTTGTTGGATAGCGCATCGCAATTGTTGAGCTGTGTGATACAGCGGCTTACCGGACTCTGATAGCCGCGCTACCTGCGATGATGTCAGCCCAGCCAGCATAAAACCCGACAGACTCACTCGCGGCATAAGGCCTGCCGTCCCCGACACAGGTATACTGATGCCTTTCGCGGCTCGCTGACCGGGCCCGACTCTATTGCATCACCCGGAGCTTTCATGACTTCCCCGACACAACCGCCGGTTGCCGACGCCTTGAGCGACGACCAGGCAGACCTGCCAGACAGCGTCGACTCCAGCGCAGACAGCGAAACCAAAGCCGCGATCCCGGCGTTCAAGTTCCCGTTCAAGCCGGCGAAAACCGCCAGCCAGCCGTGGTACAAGAACGGCGCCAAGAACGGCCACACCAAGACCCCCGGCGCAGCGCCTCCCGGCACCCGTCGTTCGATGGGCAAGCGCTGAGTTTCCACCCTCCGCCATTGGTCATCCGCCGCGGTTTTCAATCGCGATGATGGCTAAGTGCTCATATCCTGAGCCAGATCAACGTTTGTGGAATCAGTGCGCTTAGAGTCAGCAGCCCTGCCGACTCTTTCCATCCAACGAGCGCGCTTTCCATGAAGATCAACCTCCCGGTGACCGGCCGTAATGTCGACGTTGCGGCTGATGCGAACATCCTTTCGACCACTGATCTGACCAGCGCTATTACCTACGCCAACGACGACTTCATCAGGATCAGCGGCTACAGCCGTGAGGAGTTGCAGGGCTCGACGCACAACCTGCTGCGTCACCCGGACATGCCGGCGGCGGCTTTCGCGCATATGTGGCAGACCCTCAAAAGTGGCCGTTCGTGGATGGGGCTGGTGAAGAATCGCTGCAAGAATGGCGATCACTATTGGGTGAGCGCCTACGCCACGCCGGTGACGCAGAACGGTCAGGCCGTGGAGTATCAGTCGGTCCGGACCCGGCCCTCGGTGCGGCAGATCGAAGCAGCGGAAAAAGCCTACGCAAACCTTCGCGACGGTCGGGTGCCGCTGTTGCAACGCCTGCCTGTGTTCGCACCGGGACTCAAAGTGGTGGCATTGTTCAGTGTGACGCTGGCCTGTGTAGTGGGCATCGAGGTGTGGCTTAACCCGTCATCAGCCGTGTTCGGGATGCTGGCGTTTGTCGTGGGCAGCGGGTTGGCGGCGGTTGGAACCGGACGGATGTTGCGCCCGCTGACAGCGCTTGCCGAGCGCGCCCGACAGATTGCCGACAACCCGTTGAGCCAGGGCATTTACACCGGCCGCCGGGATCAGTTCGGCCAGATCGAGTTTGCCTTCCAAATGCTCGAAGCGCAGATCGGCGCGGTGGTGGGGCGCATCGGTGATGCGTCGCAGCGACTGGCCGGGCATGCGGCGGAACTGGTCGATCACTTGCAAAGCAGTCACAGCAGCACGCTGGATCAACAGGCTGAAACCGATCAGGTGGCGGCGGCGATTCATCAGATGTCCGCCAGCGTGGCTCAGGTTGCCAGCCATGCGCAGCAAGCCTCGCAAGCGGCCGATCTGGCCGGCAGCGAAACCCGCGAAGGTCATCAACTGGTGAGTGAGAGTCGCCACGCCGTCTTGCGTCTGGCCGAGGAACTGGCGCACGCAACCGATGTGATTCATCAGCTGGAAGGACACAGCAGCGAAATCACCGGAGTGCTGGAGGTGATCCGCAGCATCGCCGAGCAAACCAATCTGCTGGCCCTCAACGCGGCCATCGAGGCCGCACGAGCCGGGGATGCCGGGCGCGGTTTTGCGGTGGTGGCCGACGAAGTGCGGGGCCTGGCCCAGCGCACCCAGCAATCGACCAACGAGATTCAGCGCATGATCAGCACCCTGCAAAACGGCACGCGGGATGCGGTGGTGGTGATGCAGCAAAGCAGTGAACAGGTGGAAAGCAGCGTCGAACAGGCCCGGCGCGCCGCCGACGCACTGGACGCGATCAGTCGGCGGGTCAATCAGATCACCGAAATGAGTCTGCAAATCGCCTCGGCGGTGGAAGAGCAGAGCACGGTCAGCGAAGACATCAACCGCAACATCAGCCGCATTCGCTCCGCCTGTGAAGTCACGGTGAGCGAGGGCCGGCAAAGCCAGGCCAACTCCGAAGACGTGGCGGGGCTGGCAGGGGATTTGCGGCAGTTGGCGCAGGAGTTCTGGCGAGAACGCCGTTAAGCCGCGCGCAACGAAATGAACGCGTAGTTGCGCGGTGTTTCGGTGGTCACTTCTGCGCCGGCCGCCAACACTTGCCCGGCGATGTCGTCGCCGGACACGTGGAACTGCCAGTCACTGCTCGCGTCCGTCAGCGGTTGTTGCGCGACTTGGTCGATAACCGTGGCGAATGCGCTCATGTCCGGCAGGTACGCGGTGAATCCATCGCCCTTGAGCGCTGTAGTCCGAATTCCCAGCAACGCGCAAATCGCATCCTTGGTGCGGATGTCATCGCGATCCGCCTGACGCGAGCGCTGGATAAGTCCTGCGAGTTCCTGATCGACGAGTTCCCCGCCGACGATCAGATCCGGTCCTTGCTCCCACGATTCGGGCGGGCATTCCTTGATCGACGTGTTGAGGGGAATGTGCGGATTGATTTCCATCGGATAGATACGGCACACCAGCGGCCGGCGTTCGTAGATGCGGCAGAGGTTGTCTTCGTCAAGATTCCGGCAGGGACCAATGTTGTAAGCCGCAAAGGTGATGGCCACGAACGCTTCGGACGCGCCGCTTTGCACCACCGCCGAACGGCGTTCGGCATGTTCGCGTTGCTGCGCCGGCAGGCCCAGGCCATTGCCCAGGAAACCTTCCACCAGCACGATCACCTGACCGCCGTCGGCCGCCCACATCCGGGCTTCTGTCAGGGTCAGGGGAACGTGGTGGTCATTGCAGCACTTGCCACAACCTACGCAGGAAAACGTCGTATTCATCGAAGGATCAGTCGCCTGTCTGGGCCCGAAACGGCGACAGAATGCCACCGCGAAGGTCTGCTTCGAAGCAAGTTATGCGCCATTCACTTGGATTTGGCCGGCAGGCGGATGGAGTCCCATTCGGTCACGTAGGCGGTTTTGCTTTTCTTGTTGTAGAGGCACAGCTCGGTGCCTTGCTGGCCTTTCATGTGTTTTTGCGGGTAGCGGCCTTGCAGGAGCATGGCGGTGTAGTCGACACGGTCATCGAACTGTGCGGCTTTGCCGACGGGGAAGGCGTCTGTCAGGCCGCTGGCCTTGATGCAACTGGCGAGCATCGCTTTGTCGAAGGCGGCCCAGGCTTCAGGGGTGGAAGCATGTGCTTGAGCGGCGAGGGCGGAGAGACAGAGAAAGGCGAGGGTGGTGGCTTTCATTGATCAGGCATCCTTGGGCGTGTGTGGGCAGAGTATGCCTGATGGCGATGTGTCAGGCTGGAACCGGCTCCCGGCGGACCACATACATCCCGCAACTTTCATACAACCGCTGAGCCCGAACGTTGTCTTCCAGCACCTTCAAATCCACAAACCCTTCATGACGCTGCTGAAACACATTGAAAGCATTCAACAGCAATGCCCGACCCAGCCCCCGGCCCTGCGCGCGTGGATGCACCACCAGATTCTTGATGTAGGCGCTGGTCCAGCACTGGCACACGCCAACGATACCGTCGGCATCCAGGGCGATGAAACACAGTGAAGGATCGTACTCGGGATCGGTCTCGAATCGCTGTTGCCAGGTATGCAGCGCCGGCACGCGACCGCCACCTTCCAGGTAGCCCAGTTCCATCAGGCGATGAACGGCTTCAGCCAGTTCGGGGCGGTAATTGTGCAGGACGATTCCCGGAGGCCAGGTGATGGCGGGCACCACCTCCACCAGGTTGCGCCGCATCAGAAAACAAAAGGCGTCGTTCAAACTCAATGACCCTGTTCGGCGACCGCCTTGGCCGCTTCGATCAGGCACTTGGTCAGCTCCGGCGAGGAGAACTTGGTCAACACCGCGTTGGCGCCGGCCAGACGTGCCTTTTCACTGTTCATCGCGCTGTCCAGGGAGGTGTGCAGCAGCACATACAGGTGCGAGAAGTCCGGGGTTTCGCGCAAGGTGCGGGTGAAGGCGTAGCCGTCCATCTCCGACATTTCGATGTCCGAGACGATCAGGTTGATTTGCTGGGCCGTGCCTTGCAGGTCCAGCAGGCAGTCGATGGCTTCCTTGGCGCTGCGCGCGGTGTGGCATTGCAGGCCGAGGTTGCGCAGGGTGTGCACCGACTGCTGCAAGGCGACCTGGCTGTCGTCGACCACCAGGATGCGCGCGTTGCCCAACACCTCGGCGTCTTCCATGCTCAGTTCGGTCGGGGCCATTTCGATCTGCGCCGGGGCGATGCCGTGGATGACTTTTTCGATGTCCAGCACTTGCACCAGCGTACCGTCGACCGACGTCACACCGGTGATGTACGAGCGCACACCGCCGGAGCCGAAGGGCGGCGGACGGATGTCGGTGGTCAGGCAATGGACGATCTTGCTCACGGCCTGAACGTGCAGGCCCTGCTTGGAGCGGCTGACGTCAGTGACGATCAGGCAGCCGCCGTTCGGGTCTTCCAGCGGCCGCTCGCCAATGGCGCGGCTGAGGTCGATCACCGACAACGACGCGCCGCGCAGGGTGGCGATGCCTTTGACGTGGGGGTGCGACTCCGGCAGCTTGGTCAGCGGCGGGCAGGGAATGATTTCACTGACTTTGAGCAGGTTGATCGCCATCAGCTTGCCACTGCGCAAGGTAAACAGCAGAAGCGAAAGTGAGTCTGCGCGGGCTTTGGTGGTGGACATAAAAACCTTCTGAGGAAAAAGGTGATGGGCGAATGGAAAGTCGCCAAAAGCTATTGATGCCGGGTTATCGACTTGTTGGGGGCAGGCTTTAGGCCAAATGCATTTCGGCGGCCAAACGGTGAACCCTGTGGCGAGGGAGCAAGCTCCCTCGCCAGGAAAAACTCGCTACTTCATGCCCAGGCGCTTCGCCATCCGCCCAAGATTCGCCCGATCAAGGCCCAGCTCACGCGCCGCGCTCGCCCAGTTATTGTGGTGCCGATCCAGGCAAGCGCTGATCAATTGCCGCTGATAATTTTCAGTCGCCTCACGCAGGTCCCCCGACACCAATGCCGCCGGAGTCGTAGCCGGTTGCTCTGACGCGACCTCAACGCTGCCGCTGGGCAACTCCAGATCCGCCGCACTCAAGCTAAGAATCTTCGGCCGCTCCTTGCAGTGCCCCAAGGCTTTCAGCGCGCTGCGACCAATCAAGTGCTCCAGCTCCCGCACATTACCCGGCCAGTCATACGCGAGCAACGCGGCCTGGGCGTCGCTGTTCAGGCGCAAGCTGTTGAGGCCCATGCGCGAGCGGTTCTGCTCCAGGAAGAAGCCGCTGAGCAGCAGCACATCCCGCCCGCGATCCCGCAGGGCTGGCACCAGCAGCGGGTAAACGCTCAAACGGTGATAGAAATCGGCACGGTAACGGCCACTGCGCACTTCTTCGGCGAGGTCGCGGTTGGTCGCGGCGATGAGTCGCACGTCGACCTGATGTTCCTTGTCTGAACCCAGCCGCTGCAACTGACCGCTTTGCAGCACCCGCAGCAACTTGGCCTGCACAGTCAGCGAGAGCTCGCCGACTTCATCGAGAAACAGCGTGCCACCATTGGCCAGTTCGAACTTGCCACGGCGGTCGCTGGTTGCCCCGGTAAAGGCGCCACGCACATGGCCGAACAGTTCGCTTTCCACCAGCGTGTCTGGCAGCGCGGCGCAGTTGAGGCTGATGATCGGCTTGTCGGCCCGGGGCGAGGCGGCATGAATCGCCTGGGCCACCAGCTCCTTGCCGACCCCGGTTTCTCCTGTGATCAGCACGGTCAGATCGCTGCCGCCCACCAGGCTGATTTCCTCCACCAGCCGTTTGTGGGCCTTGCTCTGACCGATCATTTCACGGTTCTGCTGACCGCTGGCCTGACGGTAAACCTCGGCACGCTGATGTTCGTCCTCGACACGATTGGCCAGCCGTTGGATGCGCTCGGCGGCGTTGACTGTGGCGGCGGCGAGACTGGCGAAGGCTTGCAGGGCGTCCAGTTCGATCGGTTCGAAACGTTCCGGGTCGAGGGCGTCGAGGGTCAGCAAGCCCCACGGGCGCTCGTCGATAAACAGCGGGCAGCCCATGCAGTCGTGGACTTCCAGATGCTCGTGGAGGCCATCGACCAAGCCGTCGTAAGGGTCGGGCATGTCGCTGTCGGCGGCAAAACGGGTCGGACCGGGGCTGCTGAGCAGGGCTTCGAAGCGCGGGTGTTCGCTGACTTTGAAGCGCCGGCCGAGGGTGTCGGTGCTCAAGCCGTCGACGGCCAGCGGCACCAGCCATTCACCATCGAGGCGCAGCAGTGCGGCGGCATCGCAGGGCAGCAGGGCGCGCATGGCTTCGAGCAGACGCCGATAACGCTCGCCCTCGGGGAGTTCGCGGGAGAGGTCCGAGACCAGGGGAAGCAACGTAGTGAGCAGGGATTTTGCAGTCATAGTGACTCCATGTAGTCGAGATGACTATAAGTCAGGCTGTGTCGTTATGACTAGAATGTTTTTAAGTAGTTGATTTTTAACAACTAAATAGCTGGCACGAAAACTGATATAGAGAGGGCAGTCAATTAGAAAGCCCAGTAGCTCAGGAGTCACCTTATGCTTAGCGTTCAAGACCGTGCAATCGTCAAATCCACTGTGCCGTTGCTGGAAAGCGGTGGCGAAGCATTGATCACGCATTTCTACCGCATGATGCTCTCCGAATACCCGGAAGTCCGCCCGCTGTTCAACCAGGCTCACCAGGCCAGCGGTGATCAGCCCCGCGCCCTGGCCAACGGCGTGTTGATGTATGCGCGCCACATCGATCAGCTCGACCAGTTGGGCGACATGGTGGCCAAGATCATCAACAAGCACGTGGCCCTGCAAATTCTCCCGGAACACTACCCGATTGTCGGCACTTGCCTGTTGCGTGCGATTTCCGAGGTGCTGGGTGACGAGATCGCCACGCCGGAAGTGATGAGTGCCTGGGGCGCCGCTTACGGTCAACTGGCCGAAATCCTGATCGGCGCTGAAACCAGCATCTACGACCAGAAAGAGCAGGCGCCGGGCGGCTGGCGCGGTGCGCGGGCATTCATCGTCGCGGCCAAGGTCGAGGAAAGCGCGGAAATCACCTCGTTCTACTTTGAGCCGGCGGACAAAGGTCCGATCCTCGCCGCAGAACCCGGCCAGTACATCGGCATGAAACTGATCCTCGATGGAGAAGAGATTCGTCGTAACTATTCGCTGTCAGCCCTGGCGAACAAAGGCCAGTACCGCATCAGCGTCAAGCGTGAACACGGTGGCCGCGCCTCGAACCATCTGCACGATCAATTGCATGTAGGCGCCAGCATTCAGTTGTTTCCGCCATCGGGCGAATTCACCCTGACCGACAGCGACAAACCGTTGGTGCTGATCAGCGGCGGCGTCGGCATCACCCCGACCCTGGCCATGCTCGAAGCAGCGCTGGAAACCCAGCGGCCGGTGCACTTTATCCACTGCGCACGCAACGGCAGCGTCCACGCTTTCCGCGACTGGATTGATGGATTGGCCGAGCGTCACCCGCAACTCAAGCGCTTCTATTGCTACGACGAAGATGACGGCGTCAGCCCGGCGGCGGACAAGGTTGGTTTGTTGAGCCAGGAACAACTGGGCGAGTGGCTGCCGCAGCAGCGCGATCTGGACGCTTACTTCCTGGGACCTAAAGGCTTCATGGCGGCGGTGAAACGTCACCTGAAAGCCTTGGGCGTGCCTGAGAAGCAAAGCCGTTACGAGTTCTTCGGCCCGGCCTCGGCGCTGGAATAACCGCTAAAGCGGCTGAACCTGTGGCGAGGGAGCTTGCTCCCCCTGGACTGCGTAGCAGGCCCATCTTTTGGGGCCGCTTCGCGACCCAGCGGGAGCAAGCTCCCTCGCCACAATTGCTTGTCAGCCTTTCAATTCCTTCAGGTGTTTGTACACCGTCGCCCGTCCCATGTTCAGCACGTTTGCCACATAGTTGGAGGCGCTTTTGCCCTTGAAGGCGCCTTCGGCGTGCAGGGCCAGCACCAGTTCGCGTTTATGGTCGCGGGTCAGCAGGTTCAGGCTCAGCTGACGCTCGCGCAGCCAGCCGTGGAGGAAGGTGTTGATCCTCTCCTGCCAGTCATCGCGAAACAGTGAGTCCGGTTGCGGGATCAACTTGCTCGGCGACAGGAACAGGTCCAGCGCGGCCTTGGCATTTTCGAACAGCGAAATATTCAGATTGATGCACAGCACGGCCAGTGGATGACCGTTGCTGTCGCGCAGCACGCTGCTCAGGCTGCGAATCTTCTGACCATCCCAATTGAGTTTTTCGTACGGGCCGATGTTCCGTTCGCTGATGTCATCGCTGAGCATGTCTTCCAGCGCGGAGTCGTCACCGACTTCCCGCTTCGACAGGTTATTGGCGATGTAATCGACTTTCTGTGTGCGCAGATCGTGCAGCACCACCTCGGCGTGGGGAAAGAACAACGTGGCGATGGCATCGGCAATCGCTCGGAAGTTGTCCAGGGCCGGGTCTTTTAAAGGTGCGTTCATACAGTGGAGCTCCAGGCAGCGTCAGCGCCCTGCAAAAAGGGCGCTGGAAGTTTGCCGCAATCGTGTCGACACGTCACCTGAGGACGCGGATCAGCCCAGGCGAGCGGGGGAGAGCATCCCGGCATCCAGGCCGAAGCGCGTGAGTTGCTCGGGCAAGGGCACGCCGCGCACCAGTGCGGCGCTGGCCTGGCCCATGGCGGGCGAGGTCTGGATGCCGTAACCGCCTTGCGCGGCCACCCAGAACAAGCCGGGTACCTGCAGATCGAAACCGGACAGCAAGTCGCCGTCGGCCACGAAGCTGCGCAAGCCGGCCCAGGTGCGGGTCGGACGGCGGATGGTCAGGGTGGTGGCTTCTTCGATCTGGTAGATGCCCATGGCGATGTCCAGTTCTTCGGGCTGTACGTCGTGCGGTTCCACCGGGTCGGCGTTGGCCGGTGAGCCGAGGAACATGCCGGCGTCGGGCTTCATGTAGAACGACTCGTCGAGGCTGACCAGCATCGGCCAATGGTGAATATCCACGCCTTCTGGTCCGGCGAAGATGAAGGCCGCACGGCGCTTCGGTTGCAGACCCAGCGGCCTGGCGCCGGCCAGTTCGCCGATCTTGTCGGCCCAGGCGCCGGCGGCGTTGATGATGACCGGGGCGCTGAAGGTCTGGCCGTTGGTCCGGACCTGCCACACGCCTTCGCCGTCGCGGGTCAGGCTCAGGACTTCCGTGTCGGTATGCACTTCACCTTTATTGCGCCGGATGCCGCGCAGGTAACCCTGGTGCAGGGCATCGGTGTCGATGTCGCTGGCGGTCGGGTCGTAGATCGCACCGTGGACTTTTTCCCGGCGCAGGATCGGCAGGCGTGCACAGGCTTCGTCGGCGCTGAGCAGTTGCATCTCGGGCACCGTGGCCTTGGCGCTGAGGTATTGATTGTTCAATTCGGCCGGGTCGCCGGTGAAGTCCACGGTCATCTCGCCACGCGGGGTCAGCAGGGGGTGTTCGCAGAAGCCGGCGGGTGGGGCGTCGAAAAAATCGCGGCTGGCCTGGGTCAGTGCCCGGACCTGCGGTGTTCCATAAGCGGCGGTGAACAGCGCAGCCGAGCGTCCGGTGGAGTGATAGGCCGGATGGGATTCGCGTTCGAGCACAATCACCCGGGCGTGCTGCGACAGCCAGAAACCGGTGGAAGCGCCGGCAATCCCGCCGCCGATGATGATGAAATCTGCCTGGCTCATGTACGTCTCCTGTCGAGCGCAAATGCCAAAATTGTAGAAATCCCCTGTAGGAGCTGACTCGTTTCACTCGTCAGCTCCTACAGGGGTTTGTGGTGTCAGGAATGTAGGCGGTAAATGGCATTGGCCAGCGCGATGTCTTCCAGGCCCAGGCCGATGGAGCGGAAGAATACGTGGCGGTCGTAGCGGGGGCGCTGGACTTTTTCGCTGATCAAGTCCGGCAGGTCGCCGACAATCGCGTTCGTGTCCCAGCCATGTTGCTCACCGGCAATCAGCATTTCGCCCGCCGAGCCCGGAGTGGTCAGACGATAGTCGCAGAACACCTGCATGTCGTTGAGGCTCTGCGGCGGCACTTCGTGGGCGCGTGGAGCGTTGGTGCTGATGGAGGTGATCAGCGCTGGTTTGCTCAGGCTGGACGGCTCGATCACCGGACCAGCAGACGAGGTGCACAGCATGATGACGTCGGCGTCCTCAACGGCCGCTTCGCGACTGTCGACGAGCTTCAGGCGTGGATCGAGGCTTTTGATCTCGGACAGGGCTTCAGGGCTGAGGTCGCTCAGGTTTGGCGAGAAAAGGTGGATGCTTTGCCAGTCGCGCAAACCTTTGACGTAATGCAGGTGCGCCAGGGCAACCTTGCCACTGCCGATGATCGCCAGGCGTTGGGCGTTCAACGGGGCAAGGGCGTCGACAGCGACGGCGGTGGTCGCGGCGGTACGCGCAGTGGTCAGTTCGCCCGCATCGCAGAGCAACAGCGGCTGGCCGGTCTGCATCGACATCAGCAAGGTCCATGCGGTCACCAGCGGGCCTTGTTCGCGCACGATGTAGGGCGACGTCTTGACCCCATAGACCCCATCTTCGGCCAGTACGCCCAGGTAGTTGATGAAGTCGCCGGCACCCTTGGGGAATTCCACCAGTTGCTGCGCCGGTTGCACCGCTTGCCCGGTGGCCAGGTCGCGGAACAGTTTGCGCAGGATCTGCGGCACGTCGACCTGTGCCAACAATTCACGGGCCTGGGGTTGGGTGATCACAAAAGGCGTGCTGGACATGGTCGGCTCCGGGAGCTGGAAGTAAACTAATTTGTCCATTATGGACTTTTAGTTATCGCGAGCAATATCCGGGGCGAAAAAAAAGCGCAGTCCGTTTCCGGCCGCGCCTCTTTCAGCAAGGCCCGCGTTACGGGCGCTTGCGCTCAACCGCCCGCAACAGATGCGTCGGTGGCGTTTCACAGCTGATCTTGCGACCCAGCAGCGCTTCGATGGACGGTAGCTGGTAGGAATCATCTTCCCCGGCAAAACTGATGGACACACCGTCGGCGCCGGCACGACCGGTACGGCCGATACGGTGCACGTAGTCGTCCGGGACTTCCGGCAGGGTGAAGTTGATCACGTGGCTGATGCCGTCGATGTGAATGCCGCGACCGGCGACATCGGTGGCCACCAGCACGCGGATCTTGCCTTCGCGAAAGCCTTCAAGCGTCTTGATGCGCTTGTGTTGCGGCACGTCGCCGGACAATTGCGCGGCATTGACGCCGTCGCGTACCAGGCGTTCTTCGATGCGCCGCACTTCATCCTTGCGGTTGGCGAAGACCATCACCCGCTCCCAACCGTTGTCGTTGACCAGGTTGTAGAGCAGTTTGTATTTGTCGGCACCGGCCACCGCGTAGATGTGCTGTTCGACGTTTTCGCTGGCCACGTTCTGCGACTCGATCTCGACGATCGACGGGTCGGTGGTCCATTGTTTGGCGAGGTTCATCACGTCTTCGGTGAACGTCGCGGAGAACAACAGCGTCTGGCGCTCGTTCTTTGGCGGCGTCTGGCGAATGATCTGACGCACTTGCGGGATGAAACCCATGTCGAGCATGCGGTCGGCTTCGTCCAGGACCATGACTTCGACCATGTCCAGGTGCACGTCGCCGCGCTGGTTGAAGTCGAGCAGGCGGCCCGGCGTCGCGACGAGGATGTCGCAATGACGCGCTTCGAGGTGCTTGAGCTGCTTGTCGAAGTCCATGCCGCCGACAAACGTCATGACGTTGAGGCCGGTGTACTTGGTCAGGTCGGCGGCGTCCTTGGCGTTCTCGGGTCGGCGCGATAATCAGCGCCCGAGGCTCGCCCATGTAGCGCTCTTTCGGCGGTGGGGTTTGCAGCAACTGGGTAATGATCGAAATCAGGAATGCAGCGGTTTTACCGGTGCCGGTCTGGGCGCGACCGATGGCGTCTTTGCCCGCGAGAGTGAAGCCCAGCACCTGGGCCTGAATCGGCGTGCAATACGGAAAGCCGAGATCCTGGATGGCGTGCATCAGTTCCGGGGCAAGCTTGAAATCGTGGAAACGGGTTTTGCCTTCCTGGGGTTCTACGACGAAATCTTCAAGTTTCCAGGGGATGACCGGTGCTTTTGGCTTGGGCTCGCGACGCGGCCTGGCAGGTTTCGCGGCTTCGCCGGACGGGGCTTCAGCGGCAATGGCTTCGACAGCGGGGGTGGCTGGTGCAGGCGTCGGCGCGTGTTTCGGTGCCGATACGGGTGCGGTCCGGCCAGGCTGATTACCGTCGGTGCGGTGGCTGGGGGTGTGAGACGGAGCGCTGGAGACTGGCGCGAGCTGCTCAGTCTCGCTTTTACCGAACATTTTCTTGAGTGCTTTGAGCACGGTCATCTCATCAATTGATTAAGGAATATACGGCGGCCAGTGTAATGCAAGAATCGGGCGCGGCGTAGGGGGATGGATCAATGGGCTGTTTTTCAGCTGAGCCGTTAACGCAAGCGCTCCCCGAGCCAGACGCCGATGTCGCGAATCTCCTCGGGTAACACTTCGTGACCCATTGGGTATTCCTGCCATGTCACGGTGACACCACGCTGCTTTAAATACTCGTAGGCGGTCCGTCCCATCGAGTTCTGCACCACATCATCGTACTGACCGTGCAGCGACAGCACCGGAATGCGCTGCTGGCTGGCGCAAAGCTCCAGTTCATCACTGAAAGTCGGTGCATAAGTAGAGAGGGCAAGTACGCCACCCAACGGCCCCTGCCATTTCAGGAATGCGGTATGGAACACCACGGCGCCGCCCTGGGAAAAGCCTGCCAGGAAAATCCGCGAGGCGTCTATTCCAGCGGCTCGCTGCACGTCGATCAATTTAATGATCCTGTCCGACGACTCTTCAAGCTGCTCGCGGTTGATCGCGCGTGCAGGGCTCATGGCCAATATGTCGTACCAGCTCGGCATCTCGTAGCCACCGTTGATAGTCACGGCGCAGGTCGGTGCCTGAGGGAGAATGAAGCGAGTGGTCAGCAAGGTTTCCTGTAACGCTTCGGCCACCGGCAGGAAGTCGTAACGGTCGGCGCCCAGGCCGTGCAGCCAGATAACGCAGGCGTCTGCGGGCTTGACGGGTTCAAGGATAAGGGGCTCGGTCATGGCTGCTCCAAATGTGTGCGTGCGCTCTCATTGAGTGCGTGATGTGAGTGCGTATCGGGTTGATCAGTTACGAAGATGTCGCAAGGGTGCAAGTTTTGCTATTGACCTGTCGCTGAATCGCTTTAGCGCCCGGTCTGGTACGGGCTTTGCTATAGGAAAGCCTGTACGAAAATCCCACGCCTGTCGGTAACACTATCAGGCCATTGTTCGTGGTGGGATAGCAAAAAATCCGGTGATGGATGTTCGCCAGTGGCCGCTACGGGCTTCGCGAACGTGAAAGGGCTACAGCCCGTTCGGCCGATTGGTGAGAAGTGAGTGATCCATGATTTGGATTTTCTCCTACTAGACTCATAGCGCAGGTCCTACGTCGGTTGACCCTAAAAAAAGCCAACACGGGTCGACTACGCCTCATAAGGGTGCGACTGGACTCAAGCTCCGACACAACAAGAGCAAAACTGGAGGTTTGAATGAAGATGTTGAAATCCACCCTGGCCATCGTGACTGCAGCCGCAGTACTCGGTGTCAGCGGGTTCGCTCAGGCGGGTGCAACCCTGGATGCAGTGCAGAAGAAAGGTTTCGTACAGTGCGGCGTCAGTGATGGCCTGCCTGGTTTTTCGGTTCCGGATTCCACTGGCAAGATCGTTGGTATCGATGCTGACTACTGCCGTGCTGTTGCCGCTGCCGTCTTTGGCGACGCGACCAAGGTCAAGTTCAGTCAGTTGAACGCCAAGGAGCGCTTCACCGCGCTGCAGTCCGGCGAAATCGACATCCTGTCGCGCAACACCACCATGACCAGCTCCCGTGACTCGGGCATGGGTCTGAAATTCCCAGGCTTCATCACTTACTACGACGGCATCGGCTTCCTGGTTAACAACAAACTCGGCGTCAAGAGCGCCAAGGAACTGGACGGCGCGACCATCTGCATCCAGGCCGGTACCACCACCGAGCTGAACGTTTCCGACTACTTCCGTGGCAACGGTCTGAAATACACCCCGATCACTTTCGACACCTCCGATGAAAGCGCCAAGTCGCTGGAATCGGGTCGTTGCGACGTACTGACTTCCGACAAGTCCCAACTGTTTGCCCAGCGCAGCAAGCTGGCTTCGCCGAAGGACTACGTGGTTCTGCCGGAAACCATTTCCAAGGAACCGCTGGGCCCGGTCGTGCGTAACGGCGATGACGAGTGGCTGGCTATCGTGCGCTGGGTTGGCTACGCCATGCTCAACGCTGAAGAAGCAGGCGTGACCTCGAAAAACGTTGAAGCCGAAGCCAAGGGCACCAAGAACCCGGACGTTGCACGTCTGCTGGGTACCGACGGTGAATACGGCAAAGACCTGAAAGTGAAGAAAGACTGGGTCGTCCAGATCGTCAAGCAAGTGGGTAACTATGGCGAAGTGTTCGAGAAGAACCTCGGCAAGAGCACTCCTCTGGAAATTGACCGCGGGCTGAACGCTCTGTGGAACAACGGCGGCATTCAATACGCACCACCAGTGCGCTGATGGTTCTATCACCCGGTGGGCCAACCGCCGGGTGATGTTCTGTTCCATTACATCCGGGGCACTTCA
>LNAP01001524.1_pt1 | contig 24360 bp, 24 predicted proteins | sample 602601 | NCBI WGS metagenome assembly LNAP01 (sample SAMN02440304, study PRJNA202911) | soil metagenome | biome: Subtropical and temperate rainforests or woodlands; isolation source: soil samples (1 kg each in a 20% v/v slurry with milli Q water) were... ...
AGGCTTGCTCCCACATTGGATGGGGTCGTCCCACAGGTATTGTTATCGCCGCTGCTCCCTGTAGGAGTGAGCCTGCTCGCGATGGCGGTGGATCAGCCAACATTTCTATTGAATGTAAATCCGCCATCGCGAGCAAGCTCGTTCCCACAGGCCTCGCGCTGCTCGGCAGCGGCTACACGTCCAGCATCTGATCCGTATTTTCCTTCGCCATCTGCCTCTGTCATGCACCCACCCTCACGCTCACAATGACAGCACGGTCCGCAGTCGCGCAGTCACTGCACCGTAAACTCATAATGTAGGAGGCCCCATGGGCAAGATGGCAATTTTCCTCGGTGGATTTCTGGTGTTAACCATTTTGATTGGTGCCCTGGCCACCATCTCTCCCGTTTAGTCCCTTCCTCCCGGCAGCAAAAAGCAAAACGCCTCCACATCGGGAGGTGTTTGCGATTTGTGTTCGGCAATCACTCCGCCCGCCAGCGCCGCGCCTGCACAATCAGCGCCGGGGCAAAGTGCAGCACGACCATCCGCACCAAATGATGCGTCAGGATGAACACCACATTCAGCCCGCCACTGAACGCGACGATGGCAATGGTTTCAATGGCCCCCGGCATGTACGCCAGCCACAACGACAGCGGATCGCTGCCCAGCAACTGCCCGGCTACACCGGCAAACGCGGCGGCGATCAGCAACATGAGGCCGACGGCGAGCAGCCCGGCGCGGCCATGGCGGACCAGCTCGGTGAAGCTGATGTCCTTGAATTTCGAGCCAATCAGCACGCCGATCAGCACGGAGGCGGAGTCGACGCTCCACTGCGGCAGGTGGAATGTCTGGAGGTAGCCCAGCTTGATGCAGGCGGCGGTGAGCACGATGGCGGTGAGCATGAACGGCGCTGGCACGCCGACGCTCAACAGCACGCGGCCGAGCAGCAGGCACAAGGCGATCAGCGACAGCAGGGTCAGCGCCGTACTCACGTCCAGCGGGCTGCTCTGGGCCAGCGCCACGTCGACATGCCCGGGAATGCAAAAACTGACCAGCAAGGTGATCGACAACAGGCGGACCAGGTGCACGACGATCACTTTGCTGGACGCGCGTTCAGACTCGATCAAGTCGAAGACGGCGGCGAGTGCGCCGGGGTACACGGATAACAGCGAGTCCTTGAGGTTCCAGCCCGAGACTCTGAACAACCAGAAACCGGCCACGGAACTCTGGACCATCAGGCACAGCAGCATGAAGCCGAGGCTGGGCAACATGGCCGCCACGGTGTGATTGTCCCACGAGGTAAACATCAGGCCGGTCGCAATCCCCAGCACGATTTGCACATAGCCAAGGCCGAAGGGCAGGGTGGGGGAAAATCGCAGATTGCTGGCGATCAACGCGCTCGCGAGTATCGAGCCCAACAACAGGCCGTGGGGGATACCGGCGTATTGCAACACGGTGCCGACGCCGGTGGCGATCAGCAAACACACCAGGGTTTTCATGAGTCTTCCTTGATTCGTGAAGTGCGCCAACGCTTCCATTTGGGCCGTGCACGTTTTCCCACTTAATGAGGCGGAGCGTCAAGCTGCAGGAATCGCTCGCTTGCGATAGAGTAGGGGTTGCCGTGGATAGCGTCCCCTCGCCGGTTCCTCGTAAAAAGATTAATCAACAATTGGGCACATTGCCGCAGGGCTCGTTGAATGCATACTTGTACAACTACGCGCTTGATCATTTCTGAGTTTTATTTTGCATTTTTCATTGGCGCTGGCAATCCACTCGTCGCCACGATTATAAGCCGTTTCTTTCCCGCTTCCTTTATGGATAGCTTCGGCAAGATCGCTCATTGAATGGCGAGTCACCTGATTTAAAGATCCCGAAAGATTGAAGGTTATCTCCTGAACATAGGGGAGAGGTTTGAAAAAAATCTTGTGCGGTAATCTGAAGATCGAGAGAATTTCATAATCAAAATAAACACGAAGGATTCGCGCTTCTGTGCCTAGATTTACGCCGATATCTTTAAGACGTTGAGGTAAGCAAGAACAATCCATAACTTCGTTGGCTTTCGTTGAAGCGTCTGCCGAAGCGGTTACTGGGGAGGGGTCAAATACGATCGCTTGCTCCACGCGACTCGGAAACGAGTACAACATATGTTGAGCAATTCCTCCTCCCAGCGAGTGCCCGGTAGTTATAAATCTGGGTGGGCGCATCCCTTTCATCGTTGCGTCTGCTTCATAATGATAGATGATTCGTTGCATATGGACTCGAGCAAGGTCGAATTGATTGTCACTCGGAAGGATTCTGGTAAACCACCATAAATTACCGTAAATCCAATCCCCGATATCCCCAGAAGTCCCACGGAAAGCGACTACTACTATGGTCTGGTTGTCTTGTTGGCGTTCCCAGACGTTGTACATTAGCCCGGTTTTATCCTCGCAGCCAAACGTTGGCGGGACAGCAGAATCGGGAATGCTGAGTTCTTCTCGCTCCCCCCAATGGCTTTCCTCTATTCCGATTTCAAGTATCTCTTTTTTGAGCGTGGTTTCTTGTGCTGTGACTGCTTCGGGAACCTTTTTTGGATATATGCAGTGAGGGGGGACCCGATAGGTATAAGCTGACATTAATGCATAAGGGGCAAGTCGCTTTGACGCTAATTCAGGTTCTGCAATCATGGCTCTGTAATGTTCGGTTCGTATTCTGACTGTTCCTGGCGTTCTGACTCCCAAAACTTCATAGTCTTCGCAAGGCTCCATTGCCAGGTGTGTACATGAAGTCAATACGACAATGCCTGCCGCGCAAGGGAGCCAGGCCATGAGCCGTGCAACGAGCTTGGGTAGAGGCATTGGATTACTCTCCGACATCTATTTTATTCGCGTCCAATACTGCTTCGAAGCGGAAGTAAATCTGTCCAGGCAAGCGAATAATTCACGAGGGGAGTGTAGTCGGGTTTATGGCAGAAGACGGGATTTCTTGAAAGACACAAAAACTCGACTGTAAGTTATTGCATTTTCACAGGAAACACTAAACTCGCTTTACGATTTGCGCACTTCAATTGCCGAATCTATGCTGGTGATGAGGGAAAGAGTGCGAGTCGTTGTTACATTACCCAAACGATTGCTCCAATCAACCCAGGGAGTTCGGACTGTGCGAAACCTAATTTTTCCATTGGTTCTTTTGCTTTCAGGTTGTTCTACCGTTTCTCAAAATCTTGATACGCCAGTCAGCAATCGTGCAGACCGTTTAGGGGTGCAGCCGCAAGAAAAGGTGAAGTTTGATGACTTGTTGCTGGCTAAAGCAGAGAGCTGTCCTGGTCGAGAGAGCTTTCCGAAAGGAAAAGCCGATGATGATTACGATAAGGTTCAGGCTCGATGGAAACTCCTCGATTGCTTATTCAAGCATGTGCAGGGGCGAAGACTTGTCGTGCTTCTGGATGGAACTGCCAATGACAAGGAAGACAGCACCAATATTTGGCGCCTGTATGAACTGGCGTTGTCCAGAACACTTAAAGGCAGTTTGGACACAAAAATAGAACTGGGCGATCCGGTCATTCCCTATTATGACAAGGGTGTGGGTACCAGCCCTACCTCGCCTATCAGCGGTGCCGCATTCGGGACCGGCGTGAGTATGAATATTCGTCAGGCCTATCGTTTTTTGGTTGAGGCCTACAAACCAGAGGATCAAATCTTTTTATTCGGATTCAGTCGCGGAGCGTTCACTGCGCGCTCACTTAACGGCTTTATCGAATTTGCGGGGTTGGCGAAGCCAGCGACCGTAGCCTCCAATACGCTAGACGACACATTCCTATTGTGGTGGGCAGGGAACTTTCACAGTAAAGTCTCCAATATGTATAAGATTTATCATCGATCTAATACTGGTAGTGCAACTTTTGAAAGTGACTTGCGCGGTGATTTGAAAAAGTATCGTCAGGAGAACAACATAGAGGTCTATGGAGATAAACCTTCAGATAGAAAGGTCACTGTGGAAGTGGTAGGAGTGTTTGATACCGTTCCCGCAGTAGGGCTAGGCCTTGATGAGGATCCAGACGGGCATCGAATCGAACTTTATGCGAGACGGGGTTATCACGCGATGTCCCTGGACGAGCAGCGCGATAGTTTTCGCCTTCAGCGTTTCGGTGTGCCGCAATATGAGCAGCAAACGCTAGAGGAAGTCTGGTTTGCGGGTGCACATGCCGATATCGGTGGTGGCTATTACAAAGGCCCTGAAGCGTTGATCTGCGGTAAAGAATTTGGTGAGGGTGAATCAGCACCGGTTGGGTTGGAAGCTACGCCGTTGCGTTGGATGTTAACGAGAACCCGCAATGATCGTATTTTTTCCGATGCCGAGTGGCCCAGGGAATGTGTTGGCGGGCAACTTCATGACGAATATTTTGACGCCAATAGGTTTTTAGCCGCGCTCTATAAAAATGCGGGTTTACTGCGTCGCAAACCCATTGCTCATGACAACGTCGATAAGAGCGTCCTGACCCGAATGAAGATCGGGAAGCTCGCGGCACCCCATCCCGACCGTGAGCCTAAAGGCCAATATCGACCGGTTAATCTCGGGCACGACCCTGAGTCAACATTTACGATTGTCAGTCCGGACTCAATGCCGGCGCTTACCCATTCTCCTTGAAGGCCTGATCGTTCTACCGCCATTGATTGCTATGATTTAGCGGCACCGTGTCGTTTCACGGCCTGTCGAAGGGGGGCTGAGTTCAGCTCAAGACCGAGAATCTCCAGCGAGGGGCCGTCCGTGAGACGGCCCCTGTCGATCAGAAACGGGTCATCACAAACCCTCCAAGCATCATTGCCGGGCCTGGGGTGAATGCGGGTTGTGGTCGGTGTGTTTCGGTCCAGCCAATGCCCACGCCACCACCCCAATCAGCGGCACAAACACGATCACCACGATCCACAAGAGTTTGTTGGTCGATTTGCCTTCGGCTTTGCGCACTCGGTTGATTGCCCATAGCTCGACCAGCAACAGAACGGCTGTCAGCACGATCCAGATTGTTTCGATTTGCATGAGTCACCCTCCAGATAGTCCTTTTGTTAGGTGAGCCGTGGTGGGCAGGGTTCATTAAATTTTGGTGGAGGCTTGTGCTGGGTTGCTCGCGAGGGTGATCTGTCAGTCAAATCTGTTTTGACTGTCAGGGCCTCATCGCGAGCAGGCTCGCTCCTGTAGGGATTGCGGGGGTTCATTAGATCGAGCTGGCGAGTTTTCCGGTGGAGAGGCGGCGTTTGTAGGCGCTGTCGCGGTTGGCCAGCCAGTAGTAGAGCGGCGAGGTGATGAGCAGGCCGACCAGCCAGGACAGGTCAGCGCCGTTGATGTGTTCGGAGATGGGCCCGACGTACAGCGGCGTGTTCATGAACGGAATCTGCACCGCGATCCCGATTGCATACGCCAGCAACGCCTGCGGGTTGTAGCGTCCATAGATCCCGCCATCGACCTTGAAAATCGAGTCGATGTCGTACTGACCTTTGTGAATCGCATAGAAATCGATCAGGTTGATCGCGGTCCACGGCACCAGCACCACGAGCAGCACCAGCACCATATCGACGAAGTGCCCGATGAAGTTGGCGGAGGCGCCGACGGCGGCGAAGCAGCAGGCGGCAAGGATGATGACGGAGAGGACGGCGCGGCTTTTGGCGGTCGGGATCCAGCGGTAGGCGAAGGTTTGCACCAGGGTGATGACCGACAGCACAGCGCCGTAGAGGTTGAGGGCGTTGTGGCTGATGACGCTGAGCAAGAACAGCACGAGCATCAACGGGCCGATGGAGCCGGTGGCGAGTTTGACCGCGTCCATGGTGTCCATGCCCACGGGCGTGGCGAGGACGGCGACGGCGCCGAAGATGAACGAGAGGCTGGAGCCGAGGACGGTGCCCAGGTAAGTGGTCCAGAACGTAGCGGCCACCGGCACGCTCGCCGGCAGGTAGCGCGAGTAGTCGGAGACGTAGGGGGCGAAGGCGATTTGCCAGAGCGCGGCGAGGGAGACGGTGGCCAGCCAGCCGGAGATGTTGAAGCTGCCACGGGTGAGGAAATCGGCGGTCTGCACGTGGGTGAAGATGTAGCCGAAACCAAGCACGATGCCGGCGCCCAGCACCCAGGTGCCGATGCGGTTGAGTACGTGGATGAACCGGTAGCCGATGATGCCGATGATGCCGGAACCGAGGGCGCCGATGACGATGCCGACCGGCACCGGCACGCTGTCGACCACGCCGTGCAGTGATTTGCCGGCAAGAACGATGTTGGAAGCGAAGAAGCCGATGTACATGATGCCGGCGATCAGCACCACCAGCAGGGCGCCGAGGGAGCCGAACTGGGCGCGGCTCTGGATCATCTGCGGGATGCCCATCTGCGGGCCTTGCGCCGAGTGCAGCGCCATCAGCACGCCGCCGACCAGGTGGCCAACGAGGATGGCGACGATGCCCCACACCAGGTTGAGGTGGAACATCTGCACGCCAAGGGCGCCGGTGACGATGGGCAGCGGGGCGATGTTGCCGCCGAACCAGAGGGTGAACAGGTCACGGGTCTTGCCGTGGCGATCTTCGGGCGGCACGTAGCCGATGGTGTGTTTTTCGATGAGCGGGGCGGCGGTTGTTGCGGTGGTAACCATGACGGACTCCAAGGCAATTTGAGTACGTGGACGTACTTCGGTGAGCGCCGCACGGGGGCGACGCTTTTCTTGTTGGAGTGATGATGTGCGGTGGGGGCGGATAGATAAATTAGTAAGATTGTGGGTATAGACGTTAAAAAAAGTAGGTCGTTTGGTCACCGCAAAACCCTGTGGGAGCTAGCCCGCCAGCGATAGCGATTTGACAGTCAACATTGATTTGGCTGTCAGATCGCTATCGCTGGCGGGCTAGCCCCCACAGGGTTTTTTTGGGTGTTCGGAATCTTTGTTATTCAGTGATCGATAGCAGCATCCGTTGCAACATGGCGTCGCAGGCAGTGAGTTGTTCGAGGCTGACGAATTCGTCGGGTTTATGGCCCTGGTCCATGCTGCCGGGGCCGCAGACGACGGTGGGAATGCCGGCGGCATCGAACAGGCCGCCCTCGGTGCCGAAGGCCACGGTGCCGAACGCTCGGGAGCCGCAGAACCTGGCGATCAACTCGGCCGCTTCGCTGTGTGCATCAGTCGCCAATCCCGGATACGCCGACAACTGGCTGAATCGAATCTCGCTCTGTTCACTCACGGCACGCATGCGCGGCAACACCTGTTGCTCGGCAAAGGCCTTCAACGCCTGTGCAACTTCACTCGGATCATACGAGGGCAACGCGCGGATTTCGAAGTCGAAGCGGCAATCGGCGGGGACGATGTTCAAGGCCTTGCCACCGCAAATCACCCCGGTTTGCACGGTGCTGAACGGCGGATCGAACCGCGCATCGTGATGCTCGGGGGCTTTGAGTCGGTTGCCGATCCGCCCCAGCTCACCGATCAGTTCGGCGGCGTATTCGATGGCATTGACCCCCAGCGGCGCGTAGGCGGAGTGGCACGCTTCACCGTGGACATCGCAGCGCATCGCCAGTTTGCCTTTATGCCCGAGCACCGGTTTCAGCTCGGTGGGCTCGCCGATAATGCACAGCATCGGTTTGACCGGGCGCTGTTCCAACTCCGCCAGCAACGAACGCACGCCGAGGCAGCCGACCTCTTCATCGTATGAAAGCGCGATGTGCACCGGCAGCCGCAACCGGGCGTTCACCAGCGACGGAACGAGGGCCAGTACACAAGCGATGTAGCCTTTCATGTCCGCCGTGCCGCGCCCGAACAGTTTGCCGTCGCGCTCGGTGAGTTCAAACGGCGCAACAGTCCACGGCTGGCCGTCGACGGGCACCACGTCGGTGTGCCCCGACAGCACGATGCCCGGCCGATCCGCCGGGCCAATGGTCGCGAACAGATTGGCCTTGCTGCGCTGCTCGTTGTAGATCAGCTCGCAAGGCACATCGAAACCCACGAGGTAGTCGCGGATGAACTCGATCAGGTGCAGGTTGGATTCGCGGCTGGTGGTGTCGAACGCCACCAGGGTTTCCAGCAAATCACGGCTGCTGCTCATCGGTCGTCTCCGGCGACGCCGTAGCCGGGGGACTTGTCGGGGGCGAGGGCGCGGTCGATGTAGTCCTGAACTTGCGGGCGATAAGCGTCCCAGAGTTTTTCCAGCTGGCCGATGGGATTTTCGTCCGCCCAATCGACCCGCAGGTTGATGATCGGCCAGGTCAGTTCGCCGACCACCACCATCGCCGCCGAATGCACCGGCCCGGCTTCGCCACCGGCGGCGATGGCCGCTTTCATGGCAGCGAGCAAGCGGTCGGCGAGTTGTCCTTCGCCGTGTTCGAACGCTTGGACCATGGCCTCGATGACCGAACGGTCGGCAAGCATGTTGCCGGCGGCGACGCATTGTTCACCGGACACGGCGTTGTGGTTGCCCAGGGTTTGCGCGCCGCTGAAATGCGCGGTCTGGCCGAGGTGGTCGATGGCGGTAATCTGGCGGTATTGGCTGTAGCCGTTGCGGGTCAGGACTTTGTCCAGCGCCTCGGCCGGCGCCAGGCCTTGTTCCATCAGCGCGAGCACTTCCGGGCCTAACGACGGCAAGGTGATGTTTTGTGTGGAGACGGCGCCGACACCCGGCAACAGCCAGGGGCAACGGGCGCCGACGGCGATGCTGGAGGAACTGATCGCAATGCCGAACTGACCGGTTTCGGGGCATCGGGCGGCGATGGAGAAAGTCATGGGTTTAGCTCCTTGGTTTGCCTTGGAGAAGGTGGTGTCTGGGCGGGCCTCTTCGCGAGCAGGCTCGCTCCCACAGTTGGATCTGTGTCGTAGACAAATCCGCGGCCACTGAAGATTTCCCTGTGGGAGCGAGCCTGCTCGCGAAGGCCGCGACTCGGTCTAACGGCTTACTCAGGAATCACCGCAATCACATCAATCTCCATCAGCCACTGCGGCTGCCCCAGCGCCGACACCACCAGCCCGGTCGAAATCGGAAACACGCCTTTGAGCCACTTGCCCACTTCCTGATACACCGGCTCGCGATACCGCGGGTCAATCAGATAAGTCGTGGTTTTCACAATGTGGCTGAGGTCGCTGCCTGCCTCTTCCAGCAACTGCTTGACGTTGCGCATGGCCTGCTCGGCCTGCGCACGCGGGTCACCCAGACCCACCAGCCGGCCCTCGAAATCCGTTCCGACCTGGCCGCGAACATAAACGGTATTGCCGGCCCGGACCGCCTGGCACAGGTCATTGTCCAGGCTCTGGTTCGGGTAGGTTTCCTTGGTGTTGAACATGCGAATACGGGTATGGGTTGGCGTGGACATTTTTAGCTCCTGACAGAAAAAGGCTTAGGCACTGACCGTGGTTTTGAGGGCGGCCGGGGCCTGTTCAGCCTCGCGCTGCGCCGCATCGTGGTAGTCGAGGTAAGAGCGCTGGATGGCGATGTGATCTGCCACGTACTTGGCGTCATGCCAGACACCCCAGATGAACGACGAGCCGCGACGGGACTGCCACGGCAGGCCGAGGAAATACACGCCAGCCTCGCTCGACACGCCGCGCTGATGCTGGGGCTTGCCGTTGTCGTCGAAGGCATTGACCTTGAGCCAGCTGTAATCCGTGGCAAAGCCGGTGGCCCAGATGATCGAAGTCACGCCGGCCCTGGTCAGGTCGAGTTCAAGAATCGGGTGGGTCACGCATTCGGGATCCGGGAACACGTGGCGGGCTTCAGGTTCTTCCGGCAAGTCCAGGCCATTGCGTTCGATGTAGGCATCGGCGGCATTCAGCAGCGCCAGATAGTTCTCATCGCCACGCGCCAGGTTGTCGGCCAGGTTTGGCTGGAACGTCGCTACGCTACCGTTGAACGATTGAGTCAGACCCACCAGCGTCATGCCGCGATGGGCGAGTCCACGGAAGTCCACCGTGCGCCCGCCATGGGCACCGCTGACCGCGATGGTCACGTGCTCCCGTCCCGGTTTCATCGCCGCCTGATCCCACTCGCCCAGCACACCCAGCCACCAGCAGAAATCACGGTTGCGGTAAGCGCGAGGAGGGCGGTCGTGGGCGCCGACGGAGAGGTAAACCTTCTTCCCGGCACGCTGCAATTCATCGGCAATCTGCACGCCGGACGAACCCGCGCCGACCACCAGCACCGCGCCTTCAGGCAGTTGCGCCGGGTTGCGGTAGTCGGCCGAGTGGATCTGCATGAAAGGCTGATCTTTCGGCGCAATCGGCGGAATGACCGGCCGCTGGAAAGGCCCGGTGGCGGCCACCACGCGGTTGGCCTCGATCACGCCTTCAGAGGTTTCAATGGTGAAGCCCGGGCGACCGACATTGCGCTCGACTTTCAGCACGTCGACGCCGGTGCGGATCGGCGCGTTGAATTTCCTGGCGTAGGCTTCGAAGTAATCGGCGACGCGTTCTTTCGGGGCAAATTCGTCGGGGCTGAGGTCGTCGAAATCAAGACCCGGGAACCGGTCATGCCACGCCGGACCATTGGCCACCAGCGAATCCCAGCGCCCGGTGCGCCAACGCTCGGCAATGCGGCTGCGCTCCAGCACCAGGTGCGGCACCCCGAGTTTGCTCAAGTGTTCACTCATGGCCACGCCAGCCTGACCGGCGCCAACAATCAGCGTATCTGTTTTTATTTTTTCGGTGGTCATCTCAATACCCTTCGAAGTTGGAGTGAGGTCGCGAACGACCCGCCATTTCTTGGGCTCAAGACTAGGGATGACCCTGGTATCGGTAAAATATTATTAAGCTGGCATTTGAGTATAAATAACTGAGGCAGAGCGCCGTCTGGCGCTCGGGTGGATACGCCGAAGAGGCGCCACGGGTTAACATGGCGCTTTATCAGCGCACCATACAACCGGTTGGGTAATGTAATGGAGTGGATCGAGCATTGATCGAACGACGCCAATTCAGCGGAGGCATGAAGGGCAAAAACCTTCGCTATCTCAATGAACACCCTGATGGGACCCGGCAAACGGTCCGCGCAGGCTTTCTGCTGCTCGAACATTTCTCGCTGCCGGCGTTCACCCAGGCGCTGGATACGGTCGTCACGGCCAATCTGCTACGACCCGACTCGTTCTCTTCTCGCACCTTTGGTTTGAACGATGGCGAAGTCGTCAGCGATCTGGGCCTGGTCATTCGGCCCGATGCCCGTATCGATTGCGCAGCGGTCAAAGCGCTGGACCTGCTGGTGATCTGCGGTGGCTACCGGACAGAACTCAAGGCCAGCGAAGGCTTGATCAGTCTGTTGCGCACGGCGTCGGACCAGGGCGTCAGCCTGGCCGGGCTGTGGAATGGTGCATGGTTTTTGGGGAAGGCCGGTCTGCTGGACGGTTACCGTTGCGCGATTCACCCGGAGCATCGCCCGGCGCTGGCGGATTTCTGCAAGGCCACGCAGGTCAGCAGCGAGCCCTACATCATTGATCGAGACCGGCTGACGGCTTCGAGCCCGTCCGGGGCCTTCCACATGGCGCTGGACTGGATCAAAGGCCTTTACGGCAAAGCGCTTGTCGAGGGGATCGAGGACATCCTGGCGTTCGAGGAGTCGCGCTACCGGCGCATCAAGCCTACGGAAAATGTCTGTGTGAGCGCGCCATTGCGCGAGGTGGTGAAGCTGATGGACGCCAACCTCGAAGAGCCGCTGGAGCTGGAGCAACTGGCGGTCTACGCGGGTCGTTCTCGTCGACAGCTCGAACGGTTGTTCAAGGAGCAACTGGGCACGACACCGCAACGGTATTACATGGAACTGCGAATTACCGAAGCGCGGCGGCTGCTCCAGCATACGGAGCTGTCCCAGGTGGACGTGCTGGTGGCGTGTGGCTTTGTGTCGCCGAGCCATTTCAGCAAGTGCTACAGCTCGTATTTCGGCTACCGGCCTTCCAAGGAGAAGCGACTCGTCAAATAAGAGCCGCTCGCCCCGAGAAACCCCGACCGTTAATGCATCTTGCTGTGATCAGCCATGCCGAGTGCCCGGGCCTCGGCTTCCACCTTAATCGTCTCTTTCTCGCCCTTGGCGTTTTCCACGGTCAGGATCAGCGGGACTTTATCGCCTTCCTTCACCTGCGCCGTCAGGTCCATCAGCATCACGTGATAGCCGTGGGGATCAAAGCTCACCGGCTTGCCGGCCGGCAGCTCGACAGACTCGACCTGACGCATGCTCATCACATCATCTTTCATGCTGGATTGGTGAATCTGTACGGTTTTGGCGACAGGCGATTGCACGCTGAGCAGCTTGCTGTCGCTGTCGGCTTGCAGGGTCATGAAGGCGCCGGTCGATGGCTGGCCGGCAACGGTTGCGCGGACCCAGGCGTCGTCCACTCTGGTTTGCGCCGATACCTGCCAGGCCATGCCGATCAGGGCGCACCCCAGGACCAGTTGTTTGACGCGTCGCGAGAAAGCGGTGTTGGCGTGGATCGAATTCATCAGCAGACTTCCATGACGGTGAGCAGGTCTTCTGCGCACTCTTGAGCCGTAAGGGACGCGGACAGCCCCAGGCGCAAGTTGCCCCGGGAGTCGAAGACGTAGCTGGTCGCGGTGTGGGAAAGGGTGTAGGTCGAACCGCTCGGGATCTTTTCGAAGAACACGCCGAACTCCTTGGCGGTGGCGGCGGTTTCTTCCAGCGTGCCGTGCAGCGCCTCGAAGCTCGGGTCGAACGTCTTGACGTAGGCGTCGAGCATTTGCGGCGTGTCGCGTTCCGGGTCGAGGGTGATGAAGATCACCTGCAGCTTCTCGCCGTCTCGGCCCATCAGTTTCTTGGCCTGTGCCGCGCGGGCCAGGGTCGTGGGGCAGACCGCCGGGCATTGGGTGAAACCGAAGAACACCATCGGCATCAGGCCGCGATAACTGGTGAGCATCTTCGTTTCGCCCTGGGCGTCTTTGAGCTTGAAGGTACGCCCCATGATCTTGTCGCTGAGGTCCTTGCCGTACTTGAACGACAGCCTGGAGCTGTCATCGCAGCCGGCGAGCAGGCCAAGACTCAACAAGCCCATACCGCGCAGGACCGTGCGGCGGGTAAACAACGTACTCATGGAAAAGCATTCCTGTGTTGCGACGGGAAATCTGTAGCGCCTGATGAGTCAGACGAAAAAAGCGCGTGGATATTAACAAACTGTGGCCGTGTTTCGCTCATTGTTGGACGAGGGGTGGTTTTGGTACAGGGGCAGAAGCGGCACAAGACTACGGATCAGAGCCGGAACCTGTAGGAGCCAGGCTTGCCGGCGAAGGCGTACTTGAGAGCGCCTTCGCCGGCAAGCCTGGCTCCTACAGGTTCCGATACATATCTCGGCCGAACGGACACATTCCAGATACAAAAGTGCGCTTTCATGGCCCTGTCCCCCCTCACAATGAGAGCGTTGCCATGATCCGTAAACTGCAGCAAGCCGCCCGCTTCCTCAGCCAGAGCGCGCGTTTGATGGTCGGCGTCCCCGATTACGACAACTATGTCGCCCAGATGGCGCTCAAACACCCCGAAGAACCGGTGATGAGCCATTCGGCGTTTCTTCGCGAGCGTCAGGAAGCCCGCTACGGCGGCAAGCAATGCACCACGCGTTGCTGCTGATTACCCGGGCAAACGCCGCGATCAGCACAATATCTTCGCCATTGCGTAACCACTGCTAAGCTTCGACGTTGCAGCGTCCGAGCCTTTACGGGATCGGGCGTTGAGCGTGGCCATGGAGTACGACTTCAGTATCAATATCCACTTCTACAGGGGTGGCGAGCGATTGTCGGTAACCTGCACGGAGGCAGGCAATGGTAATCAAGCACGTAGGCCATTCAAGTGCCGAGGGCGTTCCCGAGCCACTCGATCACGAAGAGATAGAGCGGGTGCTGGCGCTGTTGCTGGCCAGTCCGGTGTTTGCCAAGTCCAGGCGCATGGGCAGTTTGCTGCGTTTCCTGGTCGATCACGATCTTCAGTTTTCCACTATCCCACTCACCGAGCATGCCATCGGCATCGCCGTGTTTCGCCGTGACCCGGCTGTTTACTGCACCGGAGACGATCCGGTGGTGCGCGTGCAGGTGGGCCGGTTGCGGCGCAAACTCGCGATCCATTACGCCACCCTCGGGCAGCAAGACCCGGTACGCCTGAGCATTCCGGCCGGTTGTTATCGGCTGGCTTACCAGCGGATCAGACCCAAAACCATCTCGATGCGCCATCCTGTTTTGCAGATTCAGCCGTTTACCTGCATCACCCGTGACGGCGATGACTTCACCAAGGGCTTGTCTGAAGAATTGAGCTGCCGGCTTTTCGAGTCGTTCGAGCAGACGCAAAGCCATGGCAACCACGTGTTGATGAAAGTGTCACGCTCCAGTGTCAAGGCACTGGACGTTGTGCGTGCCGGGCGCGGTAACTATTCCCTTGAGGGCAGCGTGCGGGTGGAACCGAGCCGAGTCCGGGCATCGGTGCGCCTGATTGATGTCGCACAGGGGCGGATCCGCTGGTCCGAGCAGTTCGATCGCAATCAACCTTACGGCATCGCGACCCAGGAAGATCTGGCGGAGTCCATCTGTCGGTCGTTGACGGGCTATTTCGCCCGGGGAAGCGGTGATGTTTCTTGAGAGGAAGGGGCAACCGCGAGGTTGCCCCCGGTGCGACGATTACACGGTTTTCCATGCACCGCCTTCGTAGAGACGGGTTGCATCGTTAACGACAGTCAGGTCGATTTCGATGGCCTTGGACCGCGACGTGCTGAACATGGTGCTGGTCTGCACGTTCTGCTCGAACCACACGAGAATGGTCTCGACAGGGGTCAAAACAGTGTTGCCGGTAACCACCTGGTTGATGGCGACGTAGATCGGCGTGCTGACCTGCGTGCCGTCGATGCCGACTGACAACTGGTTGATGCCGGGGTGGATCGGGCCGTATTCGTTATCCAGGGTAATGGATATGTCTGGGCCGCCGGTTACCGCCTGGCCCAGCAAGCCTTCCGGGCTGAGTATCGATTGTTGCCCCAGGCCGATCGTGACGATGTTGGTCGACACCTTCACCGTCACGTCAGCCTGAAAAGTATTGGACCCGAACAGTTGGTATTGCGGGGTCCAGCTGAAGCCGTTGTTGCTCAGGTACTTGTCATAGGACTGCCAGACAACGTTATAGGCTTCGTTGCCGACTTTCTTGGCGAAGCACAGCTTGTAGCCTGACTGCTTGAGAAGGGTCAGGTCATCGGCTGCGATCTCGATCGTGACGGACTTTTGCGTGGCTGCCAGGGTTGACGTCAACACCTTGCAGTAGTCCGACGTTTTCAGAGCCGTGGGGGCAATGCTCTGGAACGACTTGAGGGCCTCTTGCACATCATTGTGAAGTTGCAGAGCTTGCTTGCTTACAGCGCTCGACTTACTCATGGCTTTCCTCTTCCTTGGTTGTGTTGGGCAATCAATGGGCAGCGGGCAGCGAATCCGACAAGTGATCGGGCAGCACCCTCTAAACACATTGACGGCTTCACAGTAGGCGCAGGATTCAGGGCGGCGAAGTGTCTTGGCGTTACAGCGGGGAGGGCGGTTAAACCAGCAAGGTAACAGCCTGCGTAACCGGGTTGTATCAAGGGAATCTGTGAGTTGAAACAGCGGAGCGGCCGTGCGACCGCCCCACCGTGGCTTCATGCAGTCGGGCTACTCACCTTCGCGTCGGCCCAGACGAAGTTCCAGCTGGTTCGTTTGCCCTTGGCAATCTCGATCAGCTTGTTCTCATATACGGTGTGATTGACCGTGCCGGTGTAAGTCAGCTTCCGGGCCGCGTTGGTCCCGGTGACTTCCCCGGGTTTGCCGCCAGATTCAGTCATGGCCTTTTTCATATCGGCTTCCGACGGGGCGCTGCTCTGGTTTTTTTCAACGGTTACGAAACTCATGGTGTCACCTCTTCCGTGATGGGGGGATCGGCGGACAGTCGGGTCAAGACGTTCTCGACCCGGCCAACACACCGAAGCCAATACTCTATTGGCCCGCCGGGCACCGCAGAAGTGACAACACGGTCGGTAAGGTAACACCGCGGATACAGCGAATCGCGCGATGTAACGGCGACGTATCAGCCAGTGGCATCATTTCGCTTTCCAGTGTCCACCGCCCGATTCGCAATCAGTCTTCGATTGGGCCAAGTGTTCCGCACCGTAGTAATACGTGGTGACCTGGGCGTTGTCGGGGATGTTCAGCGACTTGCTGTTCTTGTCCTTGCTGGTGGAGTGAGGGTTGGCCAGGGATTCCTGGGTCAGGGTCGCGATGCAGGAGGCCTGATAATGATCGTCGCACTGGTCGACTTTTTTCTTGGTGCTGGTGAGCATGTCCTTGCTCTCGTTGCTGCATGACCAATCGATGGCATTTACCGGCATGCCTTCGTACTCATAGCAACTATGGGACTCGACCACCGGAACGGAAGGGCTTTGGGATCGGGTCAGGACGTCACAGCCTTCAGCGAATACCAGCGTGGGGCTCAGGCTGGCGAGCAGAAACAGCAGTCTACGGTTCATCGGGAATTCCTCTCCAATGGCGCTGCTCGTGATCAAAGATCGGCGCTTATGGAGTTTCGAAAACACGATGAGGCGTGGGGTTCAATTCGTTTTTGAGCCGCGACGGCATTTAATCCATCAGCGCGCAGTTAAAAGGGCTGCCCTCTCGCTCACGAGAGGGCAGGTGTCCGTTTTTATGTGTGATGAATCTCCCGATCCTTGGTTTCCGGCATGAAGAATATGCCCAGGACGGCGGTCATCACGGCGATGACAATCGGGTACCAGAGGCCGTAGTAGATATCACCCGTGGCCGCGACCATGGCGAACGCCACCGTCGGCAGGAAGCCGCCGAACCAGCCGTTGCCGATGTGGTAGGGCAGCGACATCGAGGTGTAGCGGATGCGCGCCGGGAACAGTTCCACCAGCCAGGCGGCAATCGGACCGTAGACCATGGTCACGTAGATCACGAGGATGGTCAGAAGCAACAGCACCATCGGGTAGTTGGTCTTGGCCGGGTCGGCTTTCTCGGGGTAACCGGCTTCTTTGAGGGCGGTGCCGAGAGTGGCGGTGAACGCGTCGTTCTTGGCCTTGAAGTCGGCGGCCGGCATACCGGTGCCCTCGAAACTCTGAAGCACTTTGTCGCCGATGCGCACCTGCGCGACCGTGCCCGGTTCAGCCTTTTCGTTCTTGTAGGGAATGGCCCGTTTGGCCAGCACGGTCTTGGCGAGGTCGCAGGAACTGGTGAATTTGGCCTTGCCCACCGGGTCGAACTGGAACGAGCACTGGTCGGGATCGGCGATCACCGTGACCGGGTTCTTCTCCTGCGCGACGAACACGTCGGGGTTTCCGTACTGAGTCAACGCGTTAAAGATCGGGAAGTAGGTCAGCGCCGCAAGAATGCAGCCGGCCATGATGATGCCCTTGCGGCCGATGCGATCGGACAGGCTGCCGAAAATGACGAAGAACGGCGTGCCGATCAGCAGCGAGCCAGCAATCAGCAGGTTAGCCGTCTGCGCGTCGATCTTCAGTGTCTGCAGCAGGAAGAACAGCGCGTAAAACTGCCCGGTGTACCAGACGACGGCTTGGCCGGCCGTACCGCCGAGCAGGGCCATGATCACGATTTTCAGGTTATCCCAGCGGGCGAAGGATTCGGTCAGCGGCGCCTTGGAAGACTTGCCCTCAGCCTTCATTTTCACGAATACCGGTGATTCGCTGAGCTGCAAGCGGATGTACACCGACACAATCAGCAGCAGGATCGACAGCAGGAACGGAATCCGCCAGCCCCAGGCCTCGAAGGCTTCGTTGCCCAGGATCGTCCGGCAAGCAAGGATCACCAGCAGCGAAAGGAACAGGCCCAGGGTCGCGGTGGTTTGAATCCATGAGGTGAAATAACCGCGTTTGCCTTTCGGCGCATGCTCCGCGACGTAGGTCGCCGCGCCACCGTACTCACCGCCCAGCGCCAGGCCTTGCAACAGGCGCAAGGTGATCAGGATGATCGGCGCCGCCACGCCAATGGTCGCGTAGCCGGGCAGAAAACCGACGACGGCGGTGGAGACACCCATGATCACAATGGTGATGAGGAACGTGTGCTTGCGCCCGATCATGTCACCCAGGCGCCCGAACACGATGGCGCCGAAGGGACGCACCGCGAAACCCGCAGCGAACGCGAGCAGCGCGAAGATGAAGGACGTTGTCTCATTGACCCCGGCAAAGAAATGCTTGGCGATGATCGCGGCCAGGGAGCCGTAAAGGTAGAAGTCGTACCACTCGAACACGGTGCCCAGGGACGAGGCAAAAATGACCTTGCGCTCCTCCTTGGTTATACCGCGTTGGGGCGCGCTGCCCGTGGAGATGTTGTCGATTGCGGCCATGAGTCTTCTCCGTCGTTCTTGTTATAGGCCGGAGTACCTTGTTACCTCTTTGCCGCACCCAGGCCCTTGGGCTGATGTCGTCGGATTACGGATTGCACGAAGCATGCACACAGGTTGACCGCCTCGCATCGCTGCAAGGTTTCTTGAAGCATAATCGGCTTCACGCAGATATCCACTCGACGTCACTTCTCACCCCACGGAGTCACGCCTGACGCCTCGGTACGCAACCATTCGTTTAATCAATAATCACCATCAAGGAATGCAAGTTCTGTTTTTTTGTCATGAGAGGAGGATAGCGTCATACCAAAGTCGCCTCTGAAGGAACCTGCGCGATGAGAATCTCTACCTTGCTGGCCCTTGTCGCCGTATTGACCGGCAGTGTTGCCGCCACCGTGCCGGCCTACGCGGCCGATCCGTCCTGCCATTTCCTGCCGATGGGCGACAGCCCCGCCAGCTTGCAGCACACTCAATCGGTGGGCGTGCTCTACAGCGAAAACACCCTCAACACGATCGAATACCTTGAGCAGTACCATTCGGTCGCGCTGAATGGGGCGAAGAACCCGGCGCTGGATTCGCGCATCAGCAGCGCCTTCGTCAACAGCTCCGATCCGAAGCGGGCGATCAACTGGCTGATGGGGTCGCTGCAAAAACAATTTGCTTCGGTGACCGTCTACGACAATCTCGACGCCCTGGTACAAGCCCATCCCGATGTGGTGGTGATGCTCGACACCTACAACCGTCTGGTGTCCAAGCGCAACAACCAGGTCGAAGCGCGATTCCTCGCCAAGTTCTACGACTCGAACCTGCAATACATCGGCAAGGCTGAAGGCTCACGTGAGCAGCAGATGCCTTCGGTGTGGGTGCATGGCAAAGCTGCCCCGGAAATTGCTGCGCAAATCGACCAGCAAAATGCGGTGCAGGTGAATGCGTTGAAGCAGTTTGATGCGTCGTTGAAGGCGTTGGTGACGTCTGGTAATGGGGCGCAAGTCGCCAGTTACTGATGCACATTCAACGTGATCAATAACTTACTTGTGAATTCCACACATTGAGGTGTGACCGCTTCTGTACCTGTGGCAAGGGAGCTTGCTCCCGTTCGGCTGCGCAGCCGTCGTAAATCCAGTGCACGCGGTTTATCTGAATGATCCGGGTTGCGGATTTTGGGGCCGCTTCGCACCCCAGCGGGAGCAAGCTCCCTTGCCACAGGATATTGGTGAGTTCGACGCATCGAGGTCTCAACGCTCCTTTTTTGAGGATGGGCGGTCAGGTGATTTTCAGGTTTATTCAAGTGCCGCGCATATCAGGTGGCGCACGACCTCTGCCTCCACAGCCCCTTCGTTGCCGCTTTCATCAAAAACCGCGCAACTCGCCGTGCTGTTTCCATCAATGCAGCGGTAAACCGCAATGATGCTGCCCGGTCCGACTCCCGTGTGACCACTCAAGGTCAGGCCACTTTCCACCATGCCCTGCATCAGACCGAGGCCGTATCCCGGAGCAACCCAGGGACGCCCAGCGATCGGTCCGCCCAGCGTGCGTACCGTTTGCATCTCCCGCAGCAGTGATTGCGGCAACAGATGCCCGTCCAATAGACGATCCAGACACAGGGCCGCTTCAACAAGCGGGCCGACCAGCAAACCGTGATAAACCCAGCCCGGGTCGTAAGTCGAAGCCGCTCCCATGTTGACGTACGCCAGATCGGTGCGGGTCGTGGCGAGGCGGATGCGCGATAAACCGAGCGGGGCAAACACGCGTTGCGTCAGCGCTTCTTCAAGTCTCAGCCCGGTGACGCGCGCAATGAGCCTGGCGATGAACAAGTAGCCGACGTTCGAGTATCGCCAGCCGTCTCCGGGTGCATAACGTAACCTGGTCGCATCAAGACGCTGCAGCATTTCGGCGGCTGACCACGGTGTCTCATGGCGCGCGACGGCGGTGTGGTAATCGGCGAGTTCACTGTAATCCGCCAATCCGGCTTCATGCCGCAGCAGTTGACGCAACGTGAACGGGCCTTCAGGCACTCCCTCATCCAGACCGATCAATCCATCACGCACCAGCGACAACGCTGCGGCGGCGAGAACTGTCTTGGTGAAACTCCACCAGGGCACGGTTACGTCGGGCTGCTCAGGCGTGAGGAGTGAACCGTTTGAGACAAGGGCGAAGGGCATGGGCTGACTGCTCTGGGGGAGACGCCGGGGAGTTTGCCAGAAAACAAAACCGCGATTGTGTTTACGCAACGGTTTGGCTAATCTCGCACAAACACGCAAACTCAGGCATAAACATGCAAGATCAGCATTCGGCCACCGAGCTTCCTTCCGTGCGCCGGCAAAAAATCCTCCTGATCCTCGAGCGCGACGGCAAGGTCATGGCCTCGGAATTGAGCCAGCATTTCGCCGTTTCGGAAGACACCATTCGCCGTGACCTGTCGGAGCTGCACAGCGCCGGCCTGGTGCAACGCGTGCACGGTGGCGCGCTGCCTCGGCCCAAGGATACGGGCAAGGATTTCCTCACTCGGGTAGGTGAAACCGACGAGGTGAAAGTGCACCTCGCGCAACTTGCCGCGCGACACGTCCGGGATGGTCAGATCGTGATGTTCGATTCGGGGAGTACCACGCTGCAGATCGCCCGGTCCTTGCCTTCGACTATTTCCATCACGGCCATCACCACATCGCCGTTAACCGCGATTACCCTCGCGGAATACCCAGGCATCAAGGTGATTCTGGCGGGTGGGCAACTTAACCTGGCGACGATGTCGGTCAGCGGTCACGAGACCGTGCGCTTGTTGCAAGGCATCAAGGCTGACGTGCTGTTTACCGGGGTTTGTGCGATTCATCCGGAGGTCGGCATCAGCTCGCTGCATTTTGATGAGGTGCCAGTGAAGCAGGCGCTGTTTGACAGTGCCTCTCAAGTGATCGCCGTCACCACGGCGGACAAATTGGGTGCGGTGGAACCGTACATCGTCGTGCCGTGCTCACGTTTGCACACCCTGATTACCGAGCGTCACGTGGCGTCAGGCGACATCGACGACTATCGCAAGCTGGGAATCGAAGTGGTGCAAGCGCACGCCTGAGCGATCAGCCATGCCCCAGGGCAATCGCAAACGACACCACGATCAAGCACGCAAACGCAAAATTGATGTTCATGAAGCTTTCGCCCGAATAATCAGAAGTGGCGCCATCCTGAACTCGCCGCTTAAAAATAAGAAATTCGGCTTCATGATTTAAAAGATCGAAGCAATTGATAACGGTGTAGCCCACACCTGCAAACAGCAGCCTAAACCAGGTATTTGTTGAACCAGGCCACGGTCCTGTCCCACGCGAGCTTCGCGGCGGCTTCATCGTAGCGAGGCGTGGAATCGTTATGAAAACCGTGATTGCAGCCTGCGTAAATGAATGCCTCGTAAGTTTTGCCCGACGCTTTCAACGCTTTCTCATACGCCGGCCATCCTTCATTGATGCCCTTGTCCAGTTCGCCGTAATGCAACAGCAGCGGCGCCTTGATTTTCGGCACATCCTCAGCCTTTGGCTGACGGCCATAAAAGGGCACGGCCGCCGCCAGTTCCGGGTAGGCCACCGCCGCCGCATTGGAGACGCCGCCGCCATAGCAGAACCCGGTGATGCCGACCTTCCCCGTGGTCTTGTCATTTTTCATCAACCAGTCAATGGCGGCGAAAAAGTCATTCATCAGCTTTTCCGGATCGACAGTCGCTTGTAACTCCTTGCCTTTTTCATCGTTGCCCGGATAGCCGCCCACCGAACTCAGGCCATCGGGTGCGAGGGCAATAAACCCCGCTTTGGCAACGCGCCGGGCGACGTCCTCGATGTAAGGGTTGAGCCCACGGTTTTCATGCACGACCAACACCGCCGGCACCTTGCCGGTGGCTTTGGCCGGGCGCACCAGATAGCCGCGGACATTGCCGTGGCCCTTGGGTGATGGATAGGAAATGTACTCGGGGAGGATGTCCGGGTCGGTGAATTCAACCTGCTCGGCGAGCGCGTAGTTCGGGCTCAGGGAGGCGAGGAGGGCACTGGCTGTCAAACCGCCCAGGGTGAACAGCGCCGCTCGATCAAGAAACTCGCGCCGGTTGATCTTGCCGTGGGCGTAGTAGTCGTAGAGCTCCAGCAGTTCCGGGGCGAAGTCTTTGGCGGTGAGACGTTCCATGGGGGCACTTCCCGTTGGTTCAGGATCTGAATCAGTAAAGCAGCGTTTGGCGCACTGACTCAGTTTTCGAAACAGGACGCCAGAAAACTCATCACCGCCTGCACCGACGGGGTGTGCCGGATGTCGCTGTGGACCACCAGCCACACTTCACGCGCCAGCCCCGCGCCCACGGTCTCCATCGCTTGCAATCCGTAGTGCTCGCCAAGGAAGTACGGCAGTGCCGCAACGCCGGCGCCTGCCTGGGCAATGGTTGCCTGGATGTTCAGATCATTGCTGCGCAGCAGGATCGGCCGATCCCCCGCTTGTTGCTTGAGCCAGATCTGTTGCGGGGTTTGCTCCATGGTCTGGTCGTAAGCGATGAACGCCAGATCTTCCGGGGCGGTCTTGGACAAGTAATCTGCCGAGCCGTACAGGTTGAACTGCACCGTCGCCACCTTGCGCGCCACCAGGTCCGGCTCCTTGGGGCGGCTCAGGCGCACGGCAATATCGGCTTCGCGCCGCGACAACGAAGCGCTGTCCAGACTGCCGATCAACTGCACAGACAGTTGCGGATGCAGGGTGCGCAACGCCTTGATTCGCGGCGCTATCAACGCGCAGGCCAGGGCGGGCGGGGCACTGACGGTGACTTCGCCGGTAAAGCTTTCCTGCCCGGCGAGCGCCGAGCGTTGCACCGCGAAGGACTCGCTTTCCATGCGCCGCCCGAGCTGGGCAATTCGCTCGCCGTCCTCGGTGATGACATAGGAACGAGGGCGCCGGTCCACCAGCTTGAGGTTCAGCGAACTCTCCAGCGCGCTGATGCGTCGCGCCACGGTGGCGTGGTCGACCTTGAGCTTGCGCGCCGCCGCCGACAACGACTGCTCGTGGGCGAAGACGATGAAGTAGCGAAGATCCTCCCAATCGAACATGGGCGTTTTCTCACATGAAGGGTGAATAAATGGGGAATTTTGCCCCACCGCCAAGCCTGCAAGAATTCTTCTACACCTGACAAGCAGGTCTGAAGCGCGCCGTGTGCGGCGTGTTCATTGCACGACTTGACGAGGAAACAGCCATGTCCAAATCAACGCCTCTCGCGTATGCCGGCATCGTCGGCGCCACGTTTTTCTGGGGCACCAACTTCAATGCCGGTGCCTATATCATCAAGAGCATGGCACCGATCAGCGCGTCCATTGAGCGCTTTGCCATTTCTACCCTGTTGCTGTTGCTGATTTTCGGCCTGGCGGGCAAGTTGCGCCTCACCACGCTGAAAAACAATCTTGCCGCGTTTATCGGTCTGGGCCTGCTGGGCTTTACCGCGTTCAACCTCGCGACCTTCTTCGGCCTGCAAACCACCACGCCCATCAACGGCGCGCTGATCCTGGCGACCACGCCGCTGTGGACCATGATCTTCGCGGTGCTGCTGGAAGGCGAACGCATTGATCGCGGCCGCGCCATCGGGCTGGTGCTGGGATTGCTGGGCGTGGGACTGGTGATCACGCGCGGGGATATCCAGGTGCTGCTCGGGCTGAAAGTGGCGACCGGCGACGCGATCATTCTGGCCGGCAGCATCGCCTGGGCAGCCAACATGGTCGGCACCCGACGCTTCGTCAAAGACTCGACACCGCTGGAAACCACCACGTTTTCGATGCTGTTCGGTGTCATTGGCCTGATCGTGTTGGGCTTCATCTATGAAAGCCCGATGGCCTCGATCAGTACGGCTTCGCTGTCTGTGCATGGAGCGGTTTTCTACTTGGCGGTCTGTGGTTCGTTGATTGCCTACTTGCTGTGGTTCAAAGGCATTCATGCGATCGGTGCGGCGCGCACGTCGATCTTCTTCAACCTGGCGCCAGTGTTCACCATGCTGGTGTCCTCGATACTCGGTGTGCTGCCCAATGTGTGGCAGTTGCTGGGGGCGGGCGGCGTGATTCTTGGGGTGGTGTTTGCTTCGGGGTTGGTGTTC
>LNAP01001527.1_pt1 | contig 24354 bp, 23 predicted proteins | sample 602601 | NCBI WGS metagenome assembly LNAP01 (sample SAMN02440304, study PRJNA202911) | soil metagenome | biome: Subtropical and temperate rainforests or woodlands; isolation source: soil samples (1 kg each in a 20% v/v slurry with milli Q water) were... ...
GCACCACCATGGGTCGGGCAACCGAATTGCTCGGCCACAGGACAACAGAGCAGCCCAGATCGGTCCGCGGGGCAATGGGGCTCACGGATTCAGGTTGATTATTGCGACTTCTAGAATTCTAATATTTTAATTGGCAGTAGATCAAAGGGTTAACCCTTGTGACTGGATTGAGCGCCAACCGTGATGTGAAAGCGGCGAAAGCGCTGGCGAGCAGCATCCGCCCTGTCACCGATGCCGTGTTCCTGCAAAAGGGTGCAGGTCGCTCCGACCATGAAGGCTTCGAGCATCGCGGCGGCGGGCGCCTTGGTGGCGACCGGCTTGGGTCTCACGGCGCTTCCGAGACTCGCGCTTCACCTCATCAAGAACGACGACCTGACATCGATCCCACTCCAGCGCCCGGCGATGTCGCGCTCCATCGGACTGGTCATCCGGGTCGCATACAGCTGAGCAGCCACGATGAACGCCGCGCCGGCCATGAACGCGATGACGTGGGTCTTTAAATATTCGATTGGGCCTGGAATCAGCATTGGTGTGCTCCTGGTAGTGGGTTCGGCTGTGGATTGATGGTTGACGGAGTCGCAAATTCCAGCCGACCCATCTGTGCCTTCTTGCGCATGTACGCGATATGGACGACGCATGGCACGGTCACGCGATAGGCGGGGCTAGCCATGTCAGCCAAAGCCCAGGCACCGGTGACCGCCCAACCGACAGGGCCAACAAGAACAGAAAGAGGCCTGGCAGCAATCGATGCTGCGCCAAACGAAAACGCTTTGCCAAGCAAGGCTTGCGCCGATGCAGCAGCGACCATGCCGGAGAGGCGATATGCGACCACTGCGCCCAGCAGCGCTCCAGCGACTCCCGTCGTCATGGCCGCAGCGCCTCTTTTCGCCAAATCGGCTGCGTCTGCTACGCCGAGTTGGCTCAGAACCGCCTCACGTTCTTCCAACGACATCTTTTCGAACGACGTCAGGAGTAGCGAGCTCAAAATTCCTTCTTCCACTTCGGACGTGGCTGCATCCTTGTTGAGCTTCACCTTCAAATGCTCAGCGACGTCACGCACGATTTCATCGTAGGCCACGGATCCCGAAGGTTGGGCAGCGCGGAATAAAGAGCCGACGCCGCCTCGCATGCTTCGAAAGAGGTTCGCTACCGTGTTTCCGCCAAACTCGCGGATCTCGCGCTCGATGAGCGCAATGTCCGCCGCACCATAGGCGCCCGCCTTTGCCCTCGTGAGCCATTGGCAAACATCGCCGTCCAGCGACAGCCGACCATTGCCGGAGTCGGTGATGTAGTCCACCAGAACGTCGAGGTCGACTTTGTCGGCAGAACGGAGGATGTCCGATAGCGTGGCAGGTGCGCTGTTGCTGTTCATGTCAGTTCCTTGCGGTTGTGTTTCCAACGATGCCGCACAAGGTCAGCACCACCGGAAGGTGGTTCTTGGAGACGCCGTCGTAGCCAAACGGAATGGAGGCCGCAACCGTCGCCGTAGACGCCTTCGCAGCTGCGCGGAACTCGCGCACCTCTTTCGCCACGCGGGGATTCTGGTCGTCCTCGACAACGTTAAGGAGGCGGCCTACTTCAATCGCGGCATGGGCGATAGCGCTGGGAGTCATGGACCCCATTTGCTGATGCTCCAGCAGCTTTGCTCCGACCTCGGACGAAGCCATCGCGGCCTGCATGAAGGTAATCGTGCCGTTGGCAATGCTTGACCAGTCCTTCGGACGCATCAACAGGAAGGCTGGAGGCATCCCGAGTGCCTCAGCAAGTCGGCACACCACGTCGAGCGTGGGATTTGCTGCATCTCCTCCCTGGCCTAAGTAGCTCGCAAGCGACGAGCGCGCGATGCCGCATTTGCTGGCAAAGTCGGTCTGCGTCACAGGGGCCCTCTCTCCCTCATCGTTCAACGCAGCCACACGCATGGAGCGACGGACTGCTTCGCAAAGTGATCGGGACACCTCCTCGAAAAGCTGAGGGTCCTCAGCGACTTCTACTTTCACGTCGACTCCTTCGTTCGGATGCTGTCAGTCTAAAAACTCCCGGCGCGCTCACCAAGGGCGACTGTCCAGCTAGCCAGGCAATGTGGTCTTGTTTCTGTTCCTGAAATCTGCTACCCGCGATGGAAGGACAGCTGGCAATATCGACGCGTTGATGTACCTTGTCTGCCGCGCGGTCTGCCTTGCGACGAAAAGATCGAGGAAAGACGAAGTGCCGACCGTTCAAACGCTCCCGATATTCGCTGGCGTCAACAGCAACGGTGAACTCAAGTTCGTCGGTGACGTGCCCCGCGGCGCCGCATGCGGCTGCACCTGCGCTACATGCGGCGCACCGCTGGTTGCCCGGCGCGGAGAGATCCGCACGTGGCACTTCGCCCACGAGGCCAGCCAAGAGAGGCCTGACTGCTTCGCGGGCGCAGTGAACCTGTTGCGCACCCTGATCATTCACCGCCTCCAAGCGAAAGGCCTACCGCCGCTGCCAACCTACTGGACATCGGTGTCGACCAAGTTTCCCCTAAGGCGCCTGGAAGAAACGATCGCGTGCGCGCCCGGCGCCGCGACCGTCGAGGCCTGGGAGCCCGACCCAACCCAGACGGGTGCGCCGGCCCTCTTGCGCCTGGCCAGCGGCACAGGCGTGCGGCTCTCGTAGCCGTGGACCCCGATGCCCAGCTCAAGTCGAGCGACGTGCGCCACGGCGAAGGCGTGGTCGTCTACGAAGTCCCTCTGCCGAACAGCGCCGACCAGCTGCAAGACATGGCGACTGCCATCCGCCACATCGACCGAACCGGATCGATGGTCTGGCGTCATTTCCCCGATGCCGCGGCCGCAAAAGCGGAGGCGCTCGTGCGCCTCGTGGCGGAAGCCAAGATCAGCACGGCTGGCACGGAGCAGTGGGAGCGACCCTGGGTGCAGCCTCGAGCGCTGCCGGCATGGCAGTACGCCGTGCCGGAGCCTCAGCCATCGCCGGCGCCACCGGCGCAAGAACACGTCGACGAGTCGCCATGGGCAGCCCTTCGCAAGCCGCGGCGCCCCTTCAGGTGCTACGGCCAGAACGACGGCACGGGATGGGTCCTGTTCACGCACAAGGATGGCCGCGAGATCATGGCGCCGTACCCGGACGCCTACGACGGCTGGGATGAGGCCATGCCCAGGAGCATCGCTATTCCAGACCTCGACCTTTCCGTCTATGTCGTGGCAGACCTCCCAGCCGCGTCCATGTTTGTCGGCCGCCTGGCGCCGATGCTCCAAATGGCCTCAAGCTGGAGCGAGGTGCTGGCCTTGCCGTGGCCACGGCCGGTTTGACCTCAACGCCGGCAACAATCTGTCCAACATGTTTCGAAAGGGCTCCGTATGGCAAAAAACTGGGGCGTTGCAAGGTTCTACGGGGCTAGGGTCCATGGAGTGCCTGCTCGAATCGGGTGCCTGGTTGCACGACGGTCGTATTCGACGGGGCGCCGATCCGGCTCTTTGAAACCATGGCCCAAGCCGATGAATTTGCAGAGCCGCTAGATCACGAATGGCAGCCGCATGGCGTTCAGTTCATGCTGGACGAAAAGGGCAAGCTGACCACTGCGCGAAGGAACAAAGCACCGTGGGCTACCTCAACGAAAGCGGGAGGCTAAGAGATCAGCATGCCCACCGACATCGAGGACGCAATCACCGCTCGGCTTCCCCTGGCAATGAAACGCGCCGAGCGGAAGGTTCGCGCGGCCAGTCGAGCCCTGCGGTTGGCAACCTCCTCAAGGCAGCACAGCGTGCGTCAACGGTTGCGGAAATAGCTCACGAGCACATCGACGTTCATAATCTCACCGCCATGCGTGCGCTCCGACACTTCGCCTCGACCCGCTGCGCAGCGACGGGGCCAAGCTCGAGGACGCGCTCAACACCGCCGGCGTGCCGGTGGAACGCCGCGAGTACGAAGGGGTGGCCCACGAGTGTCGGCGCCGATCCAAATCTGAGCCACCGTGCCGACCGAATATTGAGCCAGGGGTGGGGGCCGGCCTTCAGAGGGCCGGCGGTGGATAAGTGTAGGTCTGTCCTGGCTCTTTGACCTCCTCGATGTTGAGTTGAGCGCGCGGGGGAAGCCGCGCAGGGCGTAGCCCGTAGCGGATTTCCCCGCGCGGCGCCGCTTCAGAAGTCGTCCTGCGGCAGCTCGGACTTGCTGCCCTTGCGGGCCTGCTCGCGCGCCTTGATGCGCTTCTTGGCCTCTGCCGTACTGCGGCTGAAGCGGATCGACTCGTTGCCCGTCTCCACGATGTGGCAGTGGTGCGTGAGCCGGTCCAGCAACGCGGTGGTCATCTTCGCGTCGCCGAACACGCTGGACCACTCCGCGAAGTCCAGGTTGGTCGTGATCATCACGCTGGTGTGTTCATACAGGCGACTGAGCAGGTGGAACAGCAACGCCCCGCCGGCCTGGCTGAACGGCAGGTAGCCCAACTCGTCCAGGATGACGAGGTCCATGCGCAGCAAGCTCAATGCAATGCGCCCGGCCTTGCCTTGCGCCTTCTCCTGCTCCAGTGCATTGACCAGGTCGACCGTCGAGAAGAACCGCACGCGCTTGCCATGCCGGGTGATGCCCGATACGCCGATGGCCGTGGCCAGATGCGTCTTGCCCGTGCCCGGCCCACCCACCAACACGACGTTGTGTGCGTCGTCTGTGAAGTTGGTTGCGGCCAGTGTGCTCACAAGCTTGCGATCTACCGGCGAGACCTCGAAGTCGAAGCCGGCGATGTCGCGATGCACCGGGAACTTCGCGGCGTGCATCTGGTGGCTGACCGAGCGCATGGCGCGATCCGTGCCCTCGGCCTGCAGCAAGTGCTCGATCAACCAGCGCGAGGAGTCCACCCCTGCGTTCGTTCCTTGCTCCACCAGGTCGGCCCAGGCGCCGGCCATGCCATGCAGACGCAACGCCTTGAGTTCAACCGTCACGTCACGCGTCATGGCCGGCCTCCTCGGTGGCGTTGTCGGCACGCAGGCTGTCGTAGCGCGCCGTGTTGGCCAGCGGCGGTGTGCTCACCTTCAGCTGCGTCGCAGCCGTCTGCGGCATCGGCACCGCATTCAGGCGCCCCAGCACGTTGACCACGTGCTCCACGCTCACCTTGCCGGGCGGCCCGGTCTCCAGCGCCAGTTCCACCGCCACCAGCACCGCGTCCAGCCCGGCGCTCAGCACGATGGCCAGCACCTGCGCCATCACGCGGTCGCCGCCCGGGTTGCGCAGCAGCCCACGGCGCAGCCTCTGCAGCGGCTCGGGCATGTCGGCGAACGGCGCGCCATTCCTCAGCGCGCCGGGCTTCCTCTGCAGCAGCGGGATGTAGTGCTGCCAGTCATACCGCGTCTCGCCGGCGTTGCTCAGGCGGTCGTGGCGCGCGACGATGTGGTCGTTGGCCACCACGACGACGCTGCCCGGGTACAGCCTGGTGCTGACCATTTGCCCGAACAGCTCGCACGGCACCGAGTAGCGGTTGCGCGCCACCGATACCAGGCAGGTGCTGGACACGCGCGCGGGCTTCTCGACGTAGCCATCGAACGGCGCCGGCATGGGCATCAGATGCGCCCGCTCGTGTTCGAGCATCTCGGCCACGCTGAACTGCTCGTGCTCGGGGTGGCGCACCTCGTCCCACAACGCCCGGCACCGCTGGCCCAGCCAGGCGTTGAGTTCGCTGAAGCTGCCGAAGCGCTGCTTGGCCGCGTCGATCCAGATGCGCCGGCGGCTGTCCTGCACGTTCTTCTCGACGACGCCCTTCTCCCAGCCGCTGGCGACGTTGCAGAAGTCCGGGTCGTACAGGTAGTGCGCACACATGGTCGCGAAGCGCTCATTGACGATCCGGCCCTTACCCTTCTTGACCTTGTCCACCGCGGTCTTCATGTTGTCGTAGATGCCGCGCCGGGCCACGCCGCCCAGGGCTGCAAAGCTGCGGGTATGGGCATCGAACAACATCTCATGGCCTTGGCTCGGATAGGCCACCAGCCAGAAGGCCCGCGAAGCGCATAGCTTCATGTGCGAGACCTGCATGCGGTAGTAGATTCCGCCCACCACCAGCCCTTCCTCGCTCCAGTCGAACTGGAAGGCTTCGCCGAGCTCGAAGGCCAGCGGCACGAAGGCGTTGGCGCTCGCAGATTGACCTTCGCCCTGGCGCCACGCCCGGATGAAGTCGGTCACCCGCGTGTAGCCACCGTCGTAGCCAGCGCCCCTGATCTCGGCGTACAGCGCCTTGGCCGTGCGACGCTCGCGCTTGGGCCGCCGGGCGTCGGCCTTCAACGCCTGCCTGAGCGCCTCGTGGAACGCAGTGAGCTTGTTCGGCTGCTCCCCGCGCCGGTACTTCGGCGGGCCATCCACCTCGCCGTGCAGCCACTTCGCAACCGTGTTGCGCGACAGCCCCGTCATGCGCGAGATCTCGCGCTCCGATTTGTTCTTCCGGGCATGCAAACGCCGGATCCTGCCAATCATGTCCATGGTGATCACTCCTCGTCCTCTGCTGCACAAAAAAACAGCAGAGTAGGTTGAACACCCGGCTCAATTTTGGGTCGGCACAACCCTCATAAGTGGGTCAGTTTTCGGTCGGCGCCAACAGCGCTGCCTGCCGGACCAGAGCGGGTGCTGGGATCGGGCAGGGCGCTGACGTTTGCACAGTGGGATCACATCGAGTGTTTGCTGCAAGGTCATGGCAACACGGAGGTCGAGAGGCGACTTCGGCGCGGCATGCGCTGGCTCTATTCGACCGGCTTGCGGCTCGCGGAGATCATCGCTGCCAAGTGCGAGGACCTGGAACAGGTGGACTACCGGACCGACGACGGCGCGTTGGCAACCGGCTGGCTGCTGTCGGTGACGGGAAAGGGCAGCCGCAGCCGGCAGGTGCCCGTGCCGGCGGAACTGGTCGAGGAACTGGGCGACGAGCTGGCGAGGCATGGGCTAGAGCGCCAGGTTGGCGCCGCGAGCAACAAAAGCATCCATGTGCTCGCGCGCTTCAACAACGACGCGAAGCAACCGGCTTGCTGGTCGGCCTCCGGGCTCTATAAGGCCATCAAGGCTTTCCTGGCGTCGGCAGCGAAAGGCCTCGATGAAGCCAGCGCCGGGCAGCTGAAGAAGGCAAGTACTCATTGGCTGAGGCACTGTATCCCGCACCCGACTATGTCCAGCACCCAGTGCACAGCGCCACTGCGCGCGGTGTCCATCAGGGTTCTCCGGCCATAGTCTTGTCGCTCACAGGTTCTTGAGGAATGCCAGAAGTTTGTCGTCTGGCCTGAACCGTCCCGGCCTGCCGTCAGGCGGCATGGTCTTGGCGAGGATTTCTTCCTTCAATGCGAGGTTCGCGTCCAGGTAGATTTGCGTGGTCTCGATCGATTCGTGCCCAAGCCATAACGCGATGACAGATTGCTCGACGCCGGCCAGCATGAGATCCATCGCAGTCGTATGTCTCAGAACATGCGGGGTCACATGCTTGTGCAGCAACGAAGGACAGGTTTTACCGGCAGCGGCCGCGTGTTTGGCCAGGATGTAGTGCACTCCATGCGAACTGAGACGTCCGCCCCTGGCGTTAGGAAACAGCGGCTGCGTCTCGGCCGTTGGCAGCTCTTGCAGCCACGCCTTCATGACGGTGCATGTCTGCTTGCTCAGCGGGGTGCAACGTTCCTTGCGGCCCTTGCCGAGGACCCGTACATGCGCCCCCGTGCCAAGCACCAAGTCGTGTCGCTCGAGTCCCGTCAGCTCGGACAAGCGCAAACCGGTCTGCACAGCGACCAGCATCAACGCATGATCGCGACGCCCGGCCCACGATTGCGGGTCGGGTGCAGCGAGCAGCGCATCGACCTCCGCCCGGGTCAGGAAGTGGACCAGTGCGCGCGTGAAGCGTTTGGAGGGAATGGCCAGTACACGCTGAATCTGGGCGGAGCAGGCTGGCTCTTCGTACGCGGCAAAGTTGAAGAACGAGCGAATCGCGGTGAGCCGCAGATTGCGAGTGCGGGCGGCCACACCGCGTCGCTTCTCCAAGTCGTCGAGGAAGGCTGCAATCAAGGGTGCATCGATTGCTTCGAATGCCACCTCGGAGGGCGACTTGTGCAGGCGCTGACGGATGAATTGAAGCAGCAGGCGAAACGTGTCGCGGTACGAACTGATCGTGTGTGGACTGACCTGGCGCTGCTGCATGAGGCGCTGCGTGAAGAAGCGCTGCAGCAGACTTGGGAAACTGGGATTGTTCGTCATGACAGCACCTCCCAGCGCTGCTCCAAGCGCTGCATCGCCTGGGCCATCAATGCAGGCCAGGCGCTGAGGTACCAATACGTGTCGGCGACATGGACGTGTCCCAGGAAAGTGGAAAGCACCGGCAACTGTCGCTCAGCATCCTGCCCGCGTTGATACCAATGCAGCAACGTCAGCCCGGCGAACCGATGGCGGAAATCGTGCAGCCGCGGCCCATGAGATGCGCCCGGCTCGCGCAGACCCGTGCTTCGCGACAACGCGTAGAAGATGTGATGCACCTGGCCCGGATCGAGCCTATGGCATCGATTCGACACGAACAGATGGGGCGCCGAACGCCCGGCGAGAAACCGCTCGCGCCGCTGCAGGTAATCGGCAAGCACCGCTACCGTCGAGGCATGGATGGGGACCAGGCGCGACCTGCCGAACTTGGCGCTTCGAACTGTCAGGACGGCCCCGTCAAGGTCGACGTCATTGACCTTCAGATCGATCGCTTCACCAATACGCATGCCCGAGACGCTTAGCAGTCCGAACAGACAGTAGTAGGTCCAGGGTCGCAACCCCGTCGTTGGCGAGAGCGTGAGTGCGGCGTTGAGCAAGCCTTCGACTTCGGCGGCCGTGTACAGGTATGGCTTGGCCCGTGTTGGGCTGTGAGGCAGTAGCCCCCAGGGAGGAATCTGCGTCAGTGGGTCGGTGGCGCTTCGATAGCGTGCCAGCCCCCGTACGAAGCTCAGGCGCCTGGCCCACTCCGGAGGTCTTACCGAGCGGCGCTGCTGCGCCCACTCGAGCGCCAAGGCTGAGGTGATGTGGGATGCATGCTGCTGCTCCATGAAGTCGACGAACTGCGGCAGCTTCAGGCTGGCTTCGTACATCCGGAAGCCGAGAGATCGCCGCATGGCGAGGTAGTCTTGCATGGCCTCTCGCAGCGAGTTCATTGCGTTGCTCCCGGCCAAGGCAAGGCGAGTGGTCGCAAAGCGATCAGGTCAACCTTGGCATAGATCGTCGTGGTCTGCGGACTGCGATGGCGCAGCAGCTTACCGATCTCTGACAACGAGGCGCCCTGACCGAGCATCCGTGTGGCGAGAGCATGCCGGAACTGATGAGCTCCCTTGCGAGGTGAATCGATTCCGGCGCGCTCGAGTGCCAGCCTGACGATGCACCCGATGGACTGCGGCTTCATGCCTTGAATCGGCGCGCGAGTCCGCAAGTACAGGGACCGACTGGTGCTTACTGGACGGCCTTGTTGCAGGTAGTCTGCGATCGCTTCGCCAACCTCGGCTGGCAAGGGGAGGAGACCCTCCCGACCTCCCTTGCTGTTGAGGTCATCTAACTCGGCTAGCCGCGTCATCAAATGGTGCTAGCCATTCCTCGCGTAAGTCATTGACTTGCGAGGTAAAACTGGATCTTTGAGACATTCGTTGGTAATGGCAAAAAAGCAACAGTGCCCGCCATAGGGCAATCAATGTTGCTAGCGCGGCGAGCCAGGCGTCAAATGACGCTAGCGTGTTCGCAGGAGTATTCAGATGGCCTCCGCCAGCCCTGTTTCGGAGCGTGAGATCCGGATCGCCAGTGTCCTTCGCCCGCTTGGGCGCGCCCCGCTGACGCGGAAGCAGGCACATGTCGCGGCCAGTCTCTTGAAGATCCACTGGACCCATGTCTATCGCCTTCGCCGACGGTTTCTCGCCAGTCCGGTCACGAGTTCGGTGGCAGCCAGGAAGGCAGGCAGAAAGTCAGGTCATCGCCTCGACCCGTTGGTCGAATCCATCATTCAGACGGCATTTCACCAATGGCTGCCACGGCAAAAGCAGCTGGCGCATCCACTGCTCGACCTCTGCAACGAGATCGGCCGCCACTGCGTTGCCGCTGGACTCCGGCAGCCGTCGCGCAACACCGTTTCCGGTCGTTGGGCGTTGTATTGCGAGGAGCAGCAGGCGCTGCTTGCTCTCGACCCCAAGGCCCAGAAGGCGCCCGGTCACTTCAACGCGAAATCCGTTCTAGACATCGTCCAGATCGACCACACGCAAGCCGACGCCTTTGTCGTCGACCCATGGTTCCGACGCTCGATCGGACGACCCTGGCTGACCTTGGCGATCGACATCGCATCGCGCTGCGTGGTCGGTTTCTACGTCGGCATGGAACGGCCCAATGCCGGCACGGTGGCGCTGCTACTCAGCCGCATTGCCCTGCCCAAGGCACCCTGGCTTGCATCGCTTGGCATCGACACCGAATGGCCCATGCAAGGTATCCCCCGGATCCTGCATCTGGACAATGCGGCCGAGTTCAAGAGCAAGGCGCTGCGCGCGGGCTGTACCCAGTACGGCATCGACCTCATGTATCGTCCTGTCGGCAAGCCGCACTTCGGCGGCCACATCGAGCGCCTCAACCGCACGCTGATGCAGCGCCTGAAGGGCCTGCCGGGCAGCAGCGGCAATTCGGTCAAGGGACGCAAAGAGAAGAAGCCGGAGGAGGGAGCTGCGCTGACCCTCAAGGAATTCGAGCGCTGGCTGGCCATCGAGATCGGTATGCGGTATCACCACAGCCCGCACCGCGGGCTGATGGGAGCGACCCCGGCGAGTGCCTGGCAATCGCTGAGCGACGTCCAGTCACCACGCCAGTTGCATCCCGGCCCGGAGGAAGCCTGGGACTGGCTGGTGCACTTCATGCCGCTGACCCACCGCACCGTGCAGTCGGATGGCGTGACGATGTTCCACATCCGGTACTGGCATCCCATCTTTGCGGCCTGGCGCGTTGAAGGAAAAAAGCTCCTAGTGCGCTATCACCCGGAAGATCTCTCGCGCATCTTCGTGTCGGCGCACGGCAAGCACTACATTGAAGTGCGATGCGCTGACCTCAAGCGGCCCGCTATCTCGCTGTGGGAGCAACGTGCGATCTGCCGCATCCTGCGCCGCGCCAAACAACCAGTATCCGAAGCCTCGATCTTCAAAGCGATTGAATCGCAGCGCCAGATCGTCATGAAAGCACGAGCCGAGACCCGGCTGCAGCGCCGGGATGGACCGAGCAAGAGGGCCAAGGCGCCTCCTCACCCGTGGGTGCCACCCGTCTCCGACAAGACGACGGTAGAGGTCGACTACGCAAAGACCTTGCGGCCCTTCGAGGTCGAAGTCTGGAACGCGTCATGACCACGCCGCTCCTTGCGCATCTGCAGCCATCGACGCGCGTGGAAGCTGCCCTGGACAATCCGACAAGGATCCGGTCGCTGGGGCGTGACCGGTGGATTGACTACTCCCGAGCCACCCAGGCCCTGCTCAAGCTTGAGCACTTGCTTGAAACGCCGCCTAAGGAGCGTATGCCCTGCATGGTGCTGCACGGTGACTCGAACATCGGCAAAACCCTGATCGTTGCCAAGTTCCAACGGCAGCATCCGGATCACTTCAATGACGTCAAGGGCGTTGAACACCATGACGTGGTGGTGATGCAGATGCCCGCCACCCCGGACCAGCACCGCTTCTACACGGCCTTGCTGTTCGTGCTCCGTGCACCTCACAGCGCGAGCGCCAGCCTGTCGGTGCTCGAGCGCCTGGCGCGTGAGCTGCTGCGTCGGATCGCGCCGCGCATGCTGGTTGTCGACGAAGTGCATCACCTGCTGGCCGGCAATTACCGAGAGCAGCGTGCCTCCCTGAATCTTCAGAAGTTCTTAAACCAACGACCTGAAGTTCAGCGTCGTCCTGGTCGGCACTGCCGATGGGCCGCTGGCGCTGGCCACCGACCCGCAGATGATCAGCCGCTTCACGCCGTTCGAGGTCCCGCGGTGGCGCGAGAGCGATGACCTCCGGCGGCTGCTGGGAGCATTTGAACGGGTGCTGCCACTGCGCAAGCCCTCGGACCTGATGCAAAGGTCAATCGCCCAGTTCGTGCTCTCAGCGAGCGAAGGCCTGACAGGAGAGATATCGCGGCTGCTCAACGAAGCGGCTGCGCTGGCGATCACCGACGGCACCGAGCACATCACGCTTGAGCATTTGAAGCATGTCGCCCGTGCAGACGGCTGAGATTCGTCCGTTGCCTGTGGCGCCACGGCCGTTCGAGGCCGAGGTGCTCGGTGGCTGGATCGGGCGCTTGGCCGCCAGGTACCGGATGACGGTGTTGGAGTTCGCAGAGCAGAACAGTCTTGATCTGGGCATTGACAATGGAGGAGGGTGGCTAACCACGCCTACGCTCAGCATGCAATCTGTTGATGTGCTCGCCGCAATTACTCGCATCAGCAGGGAGCAGATCATGGCGATCCATGCACCGTTGCCATCGACGAACAAACGAGCCTACTTTTGCTATTGCGCACGGTGTGTGTTTTTGAACCCGTTGGATGTCGCTGCGCCGATCTGGCGGTGGGAGTGGCTGGACGAAACGCTGTCGGCATGTCCGGTGCACAACGAAGAGTTCACGACACTGCCAAGTGGCCGCGTCCTTGCATGTGGGAACCTAACGCAGCTGTTGAAGCTGGTCAGCCGGCACCAACGAGAACTGCGGTACGGGTTCGGTTGCAGGCCCGCTAGCGTGATTCGTTGAGCGGCTAGCGGGGTTTGTTGACCTGGCTAGCCGAGTTCGCTGACTTCAACAGCCGCTCCCGCTAGTTCGGCTGCGGCCCGCGAGCGGTCGCGGAGTTCATCAATTCCTCGATGCGCTCATCGCTGTACCCGAACTCGCGCAGCACGTCCACAGTGTTCTCGCCGAGCCGGGGCGCGGGGTGTCGCTGCTGAGGCACCGAGTGCGACCATTCGGTGGGGATGGCGGTTTCGAGCATCTCGCCTTCGCTGGGATGCGTGACCTGCCGCACGTAGCCGGTCGCCGTCACGTGGGGGTCGGCCAGGATGTCGTCGATGCTGTACATGCTCGCGGCCGGAATGTCGGCGCGTTCCAGCAGCGCGAGCCATTCGGCGGTCGAGCGCGACTTGAACACCTCGCTAAGGTATCCGTACACGTGCGCGATGTGCTCTAGGCGCCGTCCCTGGCTACCGAAGCGATCGTCCGCATCGAAGATATCGGGCTTCCCGATGGCGTCGAAGAAGCTGCGCCAGTGCTTGTCGTTGTAGACGAGCACGCAGATGTAGCCGTCGCTGGTCTCGTAGGGCCGCCGGTCGCGCGCGAGGCTGCGCTGATAGCCCGCAGGTGCCGCAGGCGGTGCGTACAAGTGCCCGGCCAGGTGCTCGCCCAGCACGATGGAAAGCATGCCCTCGAACATGGGAACGTCCACCTGCTGGCCGATGCCGGTGCGCGCGCGGTACAGCAACGCCATCGTGATCGCGTTGCACAGTTGCAGGCCCGCGATGCGGTCGACCAGCACCATCGGCGCATAGCGCGGCTTTTCGCCGCTCGCCTGGGCCGACAGCCACGGAATGCCCGACATGCCCTGCACCAGATCGTCGTAGGCCGGCCGCGCCGCATACGGTCCGCGCTGGCTGAAGCCGTAGGCGCCGGCGTAAATGATCCGCGGCGAGACCTGGCGTAGGTCGTCGTAGGAGAGGCCCAGCCGGGCCATGGACTGCGGACGGATGTTGTAGAGCAGCACGTCAGCGCTGGCGGCCATGTGCAGCAGCACGTCGCGCCCCGCCGGCTGCTTCAGGTCTAGCACGACCGAGCGCTTGTTGCGGTTGGTGGTGAGATAGAAGTGGCCCATGCCGGGGTTGCGCATCGGCCCCGACTGCCGCATGACGTCGCCTGCGGGCGACTCGATCTTTATCACGTCCGCGCCATGGTCCGCGAGCTGCTGGCTCGCGTAGGGGCCCATGATCACGCTCGTCAGGTCGAGCACCCGGATGCCTGAAAGAGGTCCGCTCATTGTTTTGTTCCGAAAAATGTCGGGAGGCCGTCAGTCGATCTTTGCGCCGGCCAGCTTTACTACCTTGCCCCACTTGTCGTAGTCGGTGCGGATGAAAGCCTGAAACTGTGCGGGCGTTAGCGTCCAAGGCTCGTAGGCCATCTCGTGGATGGCTTTTTGCAGCTCCGGCGTGTGCATCGCCTCGAGGGTGGCCTTGTACAGGCGGTCGACGATGGCGGGTGGCAGCTTGGCCGGGCCCACGAGCCCGAACCACAGGTCGCTGCCCGCTTCGTCAAAGCCCGGCACGCCGGCCTCGCGCATCGTGGGCACGTCGGGCAGGAAGGAGCTGCGCTTTGCGCTGGTCACGGCCAGCGGCGCGACCCTGCCGCTGCGGATCTGCGGCAGCGCCGTGATCGGGATGTCGAACATGGCCGCGACGTTGCCCGAGATCACATCCACCATGGCCGGCGCGTTGCCCTTGTAGGGAATGTGGGTCAGCTTCGCGCCCGTCAGCGCCTTGAGCAGTTCGCCCGACAGGTGGTTGGTGGCGCCGTTGCCGCCCGAGGCATAGTCGGCCGTCACGTCGGAGCGCTTCGTCCACGCGACGAATTCGGCCATGCTGCGCGCGGGAACCAACGTGTTGACGACCAGCACGTTGGTGTACGAGACGACGGGCGTGATGGGCGTGATGTCGGTGCGCGGATCGTAGGGGTGCTTGGCATACAGATGCGGGTTAATGGCCGTCGATCCCGTGTGCGCCATGCCGATGGTGTAGCCGTCGGTCGGCGCCTTGGCCACGATGTCGATGCCGATGCTGCCGCCCGCACCGGTGCGGTTGTCGACGATGACCGTCTGGCCCAGGGCATCGCCCATGCTCTTGGCGAGCGAGCGCGCGAGCACGTCCGTGGGGCCGCCCGCCGCGAACGGAACGATCAGGCGGATGGGCTTGGTGGGATAGCCCTGTGCGGATGCCGCGATCGGCGCCACCGAAAGGAGGCCGAGAAGGACGGGAAAGGCGAGATGGGCGAGATGGGCGAGGGCGCGAAGCTTGATCATGCGTGTCTCCTTTGTTGTGATTTCAGAATGCAGATCGCTGGCAACGTGCCGGCGTAGCTGTGCTGAGGCCGGGAAGGGTGTCTTCCTCTAGGCGTGTTCGCGCAGCAGCTCGCGCGCGATGATGAGCTGCATAATCTGGCTGCTGCCTTCGTAGATTCGAAGCAAACGCACGTCGCGGTAGAGGCGCTCGATGGCGTATTCCTTGATGTAGCCATTGCCGCCGTGGATCTGCAGCACGCGATCCGCGATGCGGCCGGCGGCCTCGGTCGCGTAGTACTTGCAGCAGGCCGCTTCCTTGGTGGTCGTCTTGCCGGCGTCCTTGTCGCGCGAGGCTTTCTCCACCATCGCGCGTGCCGCAAAGGCTTCCGCCTGGCTGTCCGCCAGCATGCCCTGGATCAACTGGAAGTTGGCGATGGGCTGGCCGAACTGCCTGCGCTCGCTCGCATAGCGCACGCCTTCGTCAAGCAGGCGCTGGCACAGGCCGGTGGCCACGGCGGCCATGTGCAGGCGGGCATGGTCGAGCGACCTCATCGCGTTCTTGAAGCCCGTGCCTTCGGCGCCCAGCAACGCGCTTGCGGGAATGCGGCAGTCCTCGAAGATCACGTCCGATTCGTGCGAGCCTGCGAAGCCCATCTTTTTGTAAGGCTTGGCGACCGTGATGCCCGGCGTGTCGCGATCGACGAGGAACGCCGAGATGCCGCGTGAGCCCGCCTCCTTGGGCGCCGTGCGCGCGAATACGGTGAACACGCCGGCGTGGATCGCGTTGGTGATGAAGCGCTTGGTGCCGTTGAGAACGTAGTGGTCGCCGTCGCGCACGGCCTTGGTCGACAGCGAGGCAGAGTCCGAACCGGAGTCGGGCTCGGTGAGGCAGAACGAGGCCATCATCTCGCCGGTCGCGAGCTTGGGCAGGTACTTGCGCTTCTGTTCCTCGGTACCGTCGTTGATCATGCCCAGCGTTCCGACGCCGTTGGTGGTGCCGAAGTAAGAGCGGAAGGCGGGCTGCGCATAGGCCACCTCGAACACGAGGCTCGCTTCTTCGTACATGGTCAGGCCGAGGCCGCCGTACTCCTCGGGGATCGTCATGCCGAAGAGGCCGAGGTCACGCAGTCCTTGCACGACGTGCGGAGGAATTTCGTTGTCTTCTTCGACCTGTACTTCAGCCGGCAACAGCACTTCGCGTGCAAAGCGGCGCACAGCGTCGACGAGGAGTTCGAGGGTTTGTTCGCGTTCGGTCATTTCGTTGTCTCGATGAGTTCAAGAGGGGGGAGGGGAGTTGGGGTAGTCGCAGGGGTCGGCTCACAGTGCCTTAACCAATTCCGGCACCGCCACGAACAAGTCCGCAACCAGCCCGTAGTCGGCAACCGAGAAGATCGGCGCCTCTTCGTCCTTGTTGATCGCCACGATCACCTTGGAGTCCTTCATGCCGGCCAGGTGCTGGATCGCGCCCGAGATGCCGGCCGCGATATAGAGCTGCGGCGCGACGATCTTGCCGGTCTGGCCCACTTGCCAGTCGTTCGGGGCGTAACCCGCATCGACCGCGGCGCGGGATGCACCCAGGCCCGCGTTGAGCTTGTCCGCGAGAGGCGCCATGACTTCCTGGAACTTCTCGGCACTGCCCAGCGCCCGGCCACCGGAAACGATGATCTTGGCGGCGGTGAGTTCAGGGCGTTCGCTCTTGGTCACTTCACGGCCGACGAAGGCGCTCTTGCCACTGTCGGCGACACCTTCAGCGGTCTCGATCGTCGCGCTGCCGCCGGTCGCTGCCGCAGCATCGAAGCCGGTGGTGCGCACCGTGATGACGATGGTCTTGTCACTCGACTGCACCGTGGCGATGGCGTTGCCCGCATAGATCGGACGCTCGAAGGTGTCGGGCGCATCGACCTTGGTGATGTCGCTGATCTGCGCCACATCGAGCTTGGCGGCCACGCGCGGTGCGACGTTCTTGCCGTTGGCGGTCGAGGGGAACAGGATGTGGCTGTAGTTCGATGCGATCGCCAGCACTTGGGCCGCGACGTTCTCGGCTAGGTTCTCGGCCAGCGATGCGCTGTCGGCCACGATGACCTTGGCGACGCCGGCGATCTGGGCTGCGGCCTTGCCGGCTTCGGCGGCATTGGCGCCTGCCACCAGGACGTGGACTTCTCCGCCGCAAGCGATCGCAGCAGTCACGGTGTTGAGGGTCGCCGGCTTGATGGTGGCGTGGTCGTGTTCGGCAATAACAAGTGCGGTCATGTCAGATCACCTTCGCTTCGTTCTTCAGTTTGTCCACCAGGGCGGCCACGTCGGCCACCTTGATGCCAGCACCGCGCTTGGGCGGTTCGCTGACCTTCAGGGTCTTCAGGCGCGGCGTCACGTCGACACCCAAATCTTCGGGCTTGAAGACATCGAGCGTCTTCTTCTTGGCCTTCATGATGTTGGGCAAGGTGACGTAGCGCGGCTCGTTGAGGCGCAGGTCGGTGGTGATGACGGCCGGCAGACTCAGGGTCAGCGTTTCCATGCCGCCATCGACTTCGCGCGAGACGGTGACCTTGTCGGCGGCCAGCTCGACCTTGCTGGCGAAGGTGGCTTGCGGCAGGTCGGCCAGCGCGGCGAGCATCTGGCCGGTCTGGTTGGCGTCGTCGTCGATGGCCTGCTTGCCCAGGATGATGAGCGCGGGCTGCTCCTTGTCGACCAGGGCCTTCAGCAACTTGGCAACGGCCAGCGGCTGCAGCTCGGCGGTGGTCTCGACCAGGATGGCGCGGTCGGCGCCGATGGCCATGGCGGTACGCAGGGTTTCCTGGCACTTGGCGTCACCGCAGGAGACCGCGATGACTTCGGTCACGACGCCCTTTTCCTTGAGGCGAACGGCCTCTTCGACGGCGATTTCGTCGAACGGGTTCATGCTCATCTTGACGTTGGCGATGTCCACGCCGCTGCCGTCGGATTTGACGCGCACCTTAACGTTGTAGTCGACGACGCGTTTGACGGGTACCAGAACTTTCATTGCAGTTGTTTCTCTCGTCTTTCGTTTTGCGAGTTTGAACGATACGGACGAATACATTCCCGGTCCAATACCGAATGAGATGCCAGTGATATCCTTTGGGTAATGAATTTTCGGCAGCTCAACCAGTTCCTGACCGTGGTCGAGACGCGCAGCTTTCGCAAGGCCGCGGAGTGTCTTCACGTTGCGCAGCCACCGCTGTCGACAGGCATTCGGCGACTCGAAGAAGACCTCGGCGTGCGGCTCTTTGAGCGCGGCAGGCGGGGGGTCCTGCTCACCGAAGCGGGGAAAGCCATCCTTGACGATGCTCAAAAAATCGCCCATCACGTCGAGCAGTTGCGTGGTGCGGCGAGCGCGCAGCAGGCCGGCTTAGGTGGGCGACTTCGCATCGGCTTCGTGGGCTCGGCCACCTACACGCTGCTCCCGCGCAGCCTGCCGGTTTTTCGCGACCGCTACCCGAAGGTCGTGCTGGACCTGCGCGAAGGCACGACAGCACAGATCCTGCGCGACATCGAGACAGGTGCCCTCGATCTCGGATTGATCCGCTTTCCCATCGCGCAGTCCACTCCGCTGGACGTCGTTCCAGTGGAGTGGGATCGGCTGGTGGCCGCCCTGCCACTCGACCATCCCTTGAGCCGCCGCCGCCGCCTTGCGCTGTCGGAACTGGCCGATGAGTCCTTCATCTTGTATTCGGCGGCAAATGCGCCGAGCCTGCGTGCGCAGGTGATGCTCGCCTGCCAAGCGGCGGGGTTCTCGCCACGCGTGGCCCAGGAGGCGGTGCAGGTCCAGACGTTGGTCAGCTTGGTCGAGAGCGGCATCGGCGTGGCGCTGGTGCCCGCCGCCAGCGGCCTGGGATCGACCCAGCGCGTCGCGTTTCGCGACATTTCCGCCGATGCGTCCCTGGCCGTCGCCATTGCCGTTGCAACGCCACCAGACATCGAGAGCAGCGCCGCGAGCCGTTTTCGCGAAGTGCTCAAGGAGGGCCAGCCCGCTGCGCCCGAAGACGCGGCTCTTATCGGGGTTCGCACGAAGGCCGGTGCGCGCAAGACGCGCACGTGAGCGCGCCAGCGTTCCGCCGCGACGGTGTGCCTAGCGCGAATCCGCGCGCTTCTTGAGTACGACCTTGCCGAGCCTGGAGGCCGGCAATGCCGAAAGCACCTTGAGAAAATTTTGCACGAGCGCATCATTCTTCGTGGCATCAGCCACCAGCGCGAGTCCTACCTCAAGCAGAGGCTCTCGGTCCGTGAGCCGTCTGAAGGCGACATGCTGGCCTAGCGACTCCTCGCACGAAGCCGGAACGAGTGCGATGCCCAAGCCACTCTGTACCAAGCTGATGATTGTCTGTATCTGCACGGCCTCCTGCGCTATGCGGGGAGAAAAGCCAGCATGGCGGCATGCCAGGGCCACGATGCCGTGCATCGACGGTGCCTGCGCATGCGAATACATCACGAAGTCTTCGCCGGCCAACTCCTTCAAGCGCAGCGAATCCAGGCGGGCGAGCCGGTGAGATTCGGGAAGCACGGCGGCCAGTCGATCCTGCTCCAGCACATGCACGTCCAGACTCGTCGCATGTGCCAGTGGATAGCGCAGTATGCCCACGTCGCTCATTCCCCTGGCGACCCGGTCCAGCGCTTGATTGGTGGTCGCTTCGCTCAGCTCGAGTTCCACCGCCGGGTACAGTCGCCGAAACTCCGGCAGCCGCTGTGGAAACAGGCGAAAGGTCGCACCGCCCACGAAGGCCACCCGCAAGACCCCGGTCTCGCCCGCCGCAGTCGCTTGCGCGATGCGCGTGGTCTCCGCTGCGCACGAGAGCGCCTGACGCGCCGAAGCCAATGCCATGCTGCCGGCACGGGTGAGTGCCACATAGCGCGGACCGCGCTCGAAAAGTCGCACACCCAGTTCTTCTTCCAATTTCCGTATGGAGATCGACAGTGGCGGCTGTGCGATATGCATGCGCTCGGCCGCGCGACTGAAGTTCAGTGTTTCGGCGAGCGCGATGAAATGCCGGAGCTGTCGTAATTCCACTATATGTACCGTATATGGAGCGAGACAAATATTATATTTTCCTCGATGACTGACGGGCCGTAGCATCTGTCGATTCCAAGTCGAGACCGGCAAGCCGATACAGATGACAACAGCCTCAGAACCATCCGGTGCCACGCGCCGCGCAGCGCCACTGCAGGGTGTTCGCATCATCGACCTGAGCACCGTGGTGCTCGGCCCCTATGCCAGCCAGCTGTTGGGCGAATACGGCGCCGAGGTCATCAAGGTGGAAGCCCCGGGAGGCGACAGCACGCGCCACATCGGTCCTCGAACCGAGGAAGGCATGGCGGCGCTGTTTCTGGGCGTCAATCGCAACAAGCGGAGCGTGATGCTCGACCTGAAGACGCCCAGCGGCCGCGAGGCGTTGCTCGCACTGGCGGACACCGCCGATGTGTTCATGCACAACATGCGGCCCGACAAGCTCGAAGCGCTGGGTCTGGGCGCCAGCGTGCTGCGTGCGCGCAATCCGAAGCTCGTGTTCGCGGGCTTGGTCGGCTTCTCTTCCGACGGACCGTACGCAGGGCGCCCCGCCTACGATGACGTCATCCAGGGCCTGTCTGGTCTGGCGGCGCTGATGGAAATGCAGAGCGGCACCCCCCGCTACGTACCCACCACCATGGCCGACAAGATCGGATCGCTCTTCGCGGTGCAAGCCGTCCTGGCGGCGATCATCGAGCGCAGCCGTACCGGCGTCGGCTCGACCATCGAGGTCCCGATGTTCGAGGCGGTGGTGTCCTTCGGCCTGGTGGAACACATGCATGGCGCCCAGTTCGATCCGCCGTTAGAGCGCATCGGCTACTTGCGTGCGCTGATGCCGCATCGCAAGCCGTACCCCACACTGGACGGCTATTTGTGCGTGATGCCGTACAACGATGCGCACTGGAAAGGCTTTCTTGCCGAAGCGGGCGACGAGGAAGCATTGGCCGATCCTCGCTTTGCGAACATCGGCGAACGAACCCGCAACATAGGGCCGCTCTACCAGCGGCTGGCGGCGCATATCGCCAAGCGCAGCACGCATGAGTGGCTCGCCGTGTGCCGACGGCTGGACATCCCTGCCGAGCGCATGAACCGACTCGCCGACCTGCAGTCCGACCCTCACCTGGTGGCCGTCGGGCACTTCAAGCGCATGAGCGATCCTGAAATGGGTGAGCTTGTATTTCCCGCCAACCCGATCCGATTCGACGACTGGCGGCCCGAGCTGACCATGCCGCCCCGATTGGGGCAGGACACCGAATCGGTCCTTGCGCAACTCGGTCTCGCAGCGCCCTCTCTACCCGAAGCTCCCTTGCACGCTGGCGGCGAGATCGATGCACTTTCCGGGCGGCACACATGACCGCTGTCCTGGAAGGTGTCCGCGTTCTCGAACTCGGCCGCGTGCCACCCGCAGAGCTGCCGGGGATGATGCTGGCCGACATGGGAGCGGACGTGCTGAAGATCGATTCGCCCGTGGGGAGCGCCGTTGCCCGCTCGCGCGAGCAAGAGCGCTTCGAGGTGCACTCGCACACCAACCGCAACAAGCGCTCGATGACACTCAACCTCAAGACGAACGAGGGACGCGAGATATTTCTTGCCCTGGCTCGTGAGGCCGATGTGATCGTCGAAGGATTTCGCCCGGGTGTCATGGAGCGTCTTGGCGTTGGCTACGACCGGGTGGCGGAACTCAATCCACGCATCGTGTATTGCTCCCTGTCGGGTTTCGGGCAGGCCGGACCCGACCGCCTGCGGCCGGCCCACGACCTCAATTTCCTGGCGCTCTCGGGCGCCTTGAGCCTGTGGGGAAAACCCGGCACGCCGCCAGACATTCCGCTCAATCTGGTGGCCGACTATGGCGGCGCCAGCATGCATGGCGCCTTGGCTATCATGTTCGCGCTCTTTGCGCGTGAGCGCAGTGGCCAGGGACAGCACATCGACATCGCATATCTCGACACCACCATTGCCTTGATGGCCGCGACGCCCAACTTTCGCCGCCTGTTCAGCACCGCGTATGTACCTCGGGCGGGGGAAGGCGTGTTCTCGGGAACGTATCCGTACTACACGCTGTATGAAACGGCCGACCGTCGCTGGCTGTCGGTGGCATGTTCGGAGCCGCCGCTGTGGCAAAACTTTTGCGCACGGCTCGGCGATCCGGAGCTAGGCCGCTTTGCACGGCAGCCCGCGCACTACACCCGGTCTGCCAATGCGCAGGAAGCAGCAGCGCGGCAGGCGGTACAGCAGTTGATCGGCATGCGCAGCTGCGACGAATGGGAGCACCACTTCGCAGGCGCGGATGTCTGCGTTGCGCCCGTGCGGACTGTGCCGGAGGTACTGGATGACTTATCCCTGCGAGAGCGTGGACTGTTGACGGACGTGGATCATCCGACGCAGGGTCGCGTGCAGCAGTTCGCGTCGCCCATGCGGCTTTCAAAAACGCCTTCCACGATTCGCCGGGCCGCCCCGACGACGGGCGAGCACACGTCGCAAGTCCTGAGCGCGCTCGGAATCGATGCGGCCGGCATCGAAACATTGCGCACGAACGGCGTTGTTGACTGACACCGGCCCGGCGATATCACAGAAAGATGCGCGCTCGGGTCGAATCTGCAAAGCAAGTACTTATAAAAAACGGAGACATCCCATGCATTCAGCACCCTTGATTCGGCGACGCGCCCTCAACGCCGCGTTGCTGTCCTCCGCGTTGTTGGCGAATGCCAAGGCCAGCGCCCAATCCTCGAAGCCCTACCCAATACGACCGGTGCGGTTGGTCGTGCCTTACGGGGTGGGCACGGTCAGCGACTTCACGGCGCGCCTGTTGGCAGAAAAACTGTCAGCTGCGTGGGGTCAGGGCGTGGTGGTCGACAACTTGACCGGCGCCGGAGGCGTGGTCGGGACGCAAACCATCGCCAGGAGCGCGCCGGACGGGTATACGCTGGGCATGCTCGCCAGTAACCACGCGATGAACGCCGCCATTTATTCACACCTGCCGTACGACCCCGTCAAGGACTTCACGCCGATCCTGCACGTGTCCTTCAATCAGTTCGCCTTCTGCGTGAATGCCAATGTGCCGGCAAAGACGCTGAAGGAATTTATTGCGTTGGCAAAGACGAAGCCGAACCAGCTCAACTACGGCTCCAGCGGCAACGGCGGTTCGCCGCATCTGGCGGTGGCACGGATGGCTTATATGGCAGGAATCCAAATTGTCCACATTCCATATCGGTCCAACGGTGCAGCGGTGACTGCGATCCTCAGCGACGACGTCGTATTGATTTCGACGTCCATTTCGACACTGCTGCCGCACATCAAGTCGGGCAAGCTGCGAGCGCTCGCCGTTTCCGGCGACCGGCGTTCGCCGCTGCTGCCGGACGTGCCGACTGTTGCTGAAGCCGGCGTGGTAGGTTACAGCATGAAGAACTGGAACGGCATCGTTGCGCCCGCGGGGCTCCCGACGCCGATCGTTTCCAAGCTGCAGACGGATATTAAGACGGTCCTGCAGGAGCAGAGCGTTCAGGACCAGTTCGCAGCCCAGGGTGTCGAGTTGGAAGTGCTGGATTCGAAGGCTTTCGCACAGCGCCTGCGTGATGAGATTGCTGTCTGGAACGGGGTGGTCAAGGCAACGGGTGCGAAGATCGACTGACAGACCGACAAAGCAAGACAGTGCGTTTGATCGCGCCGCGCCTGCGCAGAGAAAAGCGATTTCAGGTCTTCCGCACGGGAATGCGAGTTGTGCACGGCAAGAAACACAGAAAGGGCTCAGACGCGAAGGTTGTCCCAAGTAGCGCTCCAAATGAATGCTCACGTCGACATCAACCGCCCAACCTTCGGGAATCAGTTCACAATTTAGATGGACAGCATCGTCTCCGGCTTGGCCTCAGTTCTCAAGGTGGGTGCGGGCCGCTTACGTTGCAGTCGCTTGACCTCCGAGGCGGATTCACTGCGCAGCGGCTTTCTGCGCTGCATTTCTGGTACGCCACCGTGGTCCTGGATGACCCGGCGTCCGAGCACGCTCTGTTCGATCCCGAATTCCCTCGCAATTGCGTGACGTTGGCGCCCGGCTGTTTGACCAGCCTAACTGCCTCACGTTTGATTCGTCCGTGAAAGCCCTTCTCGACCTTGGCTTAGCTGCCTCCTGAACACATCATTTCATTCGATGTGTCCGGAAGACCGGGGGAAGCCCAACTCGCAGGCGGAAAAGCGGAGGGGCTCGCCTGTTAGCTAGTAATCTCCAAAAGGAATTCCAGCAGTGCTCTAAGGATGGTGTCCAAAACCCGCGTGGCAAAGCGGCTTGAAGCGTCAACTGCCAGCATATGAAATGCCAGCATCGCTTTGCTTCGATTGCGGGTTTATGGCG
>LNAP01008493.1_pt1 | contig 24353 bp, 22 predicted proteins | sample 602601 | NCBI WGS metagenome assembly LNAP01 (sample SAMN02440304, study PRJNA202911) | soil metagenome | biome: Subtropical and temperate rainforests or woodlands; isolation source: soil samples (1 kg each in a 20% v/v slurry with milli Q water) were... ...
AGTCTTGAATGAGTTTAGCCACGACCATCAAATGGATGTGATCGTCATGGGCAAAGTCCAGTCCCGTGGTCTGGGTAAGTTATTGGGCAGCACCACCGAGCACATCCTGTACCAGGCGCCATGCAGCATTCTGGCGGTATAGAAGCGGCGTTACAGGCGCGCGTAATGGGCCTTTGTAGAAACTGGATGTAGGGGAGGGGGCTGCACCACGCGGCGATCATGTGAACGACTGCATCGACATATCATCAGCCTGGAATTGGTTTATCGGTGTCTGGGCCGGAGTATTGCGACATCGAACTTGCACGTGCCGATTGATGCCATAACGCGGTTTTGTATTCGCCCGAATGGCAGGAGAGATGAGGAGCACCGCCTAGGTTACCCCTGCGGAATCTGGGTTTGGCGTTTGGTCTGGTCCTTCTCATCGACGGATTTTCCAGTTACCTAGGTATCCGCAAGGTGTTGAGGATTGAGCCATTCGAGACTTTCAGAGAGAGCAGTATCTGAATCTAGTTTTATATTCCCAGTGTTTTGCCTAGCCTTAGAGGAGGGTGGTTTCGCATCACTGAAGTTTAAATCTACTATTAGCTAACTCAACTAAACAGACATTTAGTTTAGTTATTCTTTTTGGTCATAACGGAGCGGGCAGCTGAAGGGGCGAGTTCATCTCAACATTAAACGCACGAGATCCGTTCGAGTTAAGCTCTGGTTGAAAATTTCAATCGGGAGTAAGCCTAATGCCGCAGCATCTGACGCCATGAATGGTCGAAAGCGCATAACGGTATTAAAAGGCCGCAAAGCACCTTAAGTATTGCGACAACATGCTACCAGTTGCTCAGACCAATGCTGCACTTGGCATGGAAATCCTGCTTAAAAGCTTCGTTTCAATGCCCAATGGCAAGCTTGGCCAGGTCAAGAAACCTATGAAGTTGACCACCCAGCGATCAAGGCCGCACATGAGCATCTGAAAGCTGCAGACAGAATTCCTGAAGATCGGATAGGCAAACCGGCTGATAAACACGATCTGTTGACCCTGTTTTATGCGATCCCTGAACCGATCCGGCAACGAGTTAGGCTTGATCGTCGTGAACATTGGATCGAGTAACATCGGGACGTTTTTTCCAAGGCGCGTTATCAATACGAGATAAATGCCAGGAGTGGCTCCAGTGACATCTTGACCGGATCTTGGACGATCTGATTGCTGACGTAGTCGACTGGTATCGCGAACCGGGTTGCAAAGACCTGTTCATCGCGTGTTACGGAATGCCGTCGCAGGAGCAGCTATCGGATTCCGATCTGGAGTCGGAGAGCCTGTGAGCCAGGCTTTAAATCTGACCACACACGCTCACACGTCCGTATAAGGCGATACGCATAATGTATATTATGTTAAATCATGTATTTGGATTGTTCTCGGTTGCTCACCTCATCAGTCTGGAGTTCTGCCTGCCCCCATTCCCAGTTCTACCCACTGATCACCGAACCTGAAGCACCTTGCGCATGTACATCCACATCCAAGCAAATTCATTTTCTGTTGGAGATTACAAAGCATTGTGAGCAGGCCCAGAGACTCACAGCATTCATCCAGGTAACTAACCACCCCAGATTCGTCCTGTCTGTGTGTATGTCACAACGCATCCCTTAACGCTGTCGTAAAAGACTTCGTCGCCACAAAAAACGTCACCAAACACACCGCCATACGCACCTTCCGGTTCTGGATCGTGGGAAAGTTCCGATCCTACGGTTGTGGCGTAGATGTGGAATCTGATGTCGGGCCTGTTCTTTAAATAGGCCGTGAGTTGTTCGGACGTCGAAAAATATCGATCTTTTTCGCCGGTCTGTGCGGTGAGAAAAGCAAGCTTAACCTCATGGAGAACGCGTTGCTGATAAGTAAGGATCATCGACTTATCCCTCCGCTATGGTGTTCGCTGGTTGATAGCTCAAAGGTAGAAATTTCTACCTCATGCAATCAAACATCATCCTCCTGACGTAATCAACCGCACATCCAACCCAAACCTCTCCTGAGAACCCTCCCCCCTTACCAAATCAGAGCTCACCAGCAAATTCCACCCAGATCTTTATCAGCGAGACTGACGCCAATGTGCGGTTGCTGTGGTCGACCTTCCACTCCATCGAAATGGCCAGGCGTTAGTGGTTGCCGTGTTGGATGGGATTGAAACGCCTTGCCAGCAAGACCTGAATTCAGGCTTGCTGGCTACACTCTGTTTCCAATTCACTTCACTTCCTCCACGTCATAGTTCGCAAAACCAAAATCCTCGGACTGAGCAGCGTAAGCGGCCAGCCAAACCTGAGCCTGTACGCAAAAGCAAAGGGCCCAGAAGCGCTAAAGCATCAACCCCAACCATGAGCTTCCTCGATGAAGTGCAACACGGCGCTGGAACGCTCATCAATGCGCGAAATCAGAGAAAGCTCACTGACCATTTCCGGCTGAGCCAACGGAATTATCCGCACGCCAGGCATGGTCAGTCGGGTCATGGTTTCCGGCACGATACTCAAACCAATGCCCGCTGCGACCAGTCCGGGAATGCTCATCAACGAGGGCACATACATGATGTTCTCCGGATGCAGTTGATTCTGTCGGCAGGCCTGCAGTGTGATACCGGCAGTGTCCTGCAAAAATACGAATTTCTCGTGCCGCAGCATCGCCAGCTCGCCGGTAAAACGTTCGGCTAGTTCGTGGTTGTCCGGCATGAGCAGGACGAGATTGGACTGACTGAAATGATGTGTGCGCAACCGGTCTGGAAGGTGATCCTTGAACACCCTGGCAAACGCCAGATCCAGCTTGTGATCGAGCAGCATTTCAAACTGCGCGCGAATACCCGCATCCACCAGCGACACTTTGACTTCGGGGAACGTGCTGAAGTAATGCCGCAGCAATTGCGGCAGATTGGCCTCGAACAATGCCGAATGGTAGCCGATGTTGATTTCGCCGACTTCGCCCCTCCTGGCACGCCGCGCAGCCGCAATCGCCAGTTCGCTAGACTCAATGGATTGCCTGGCATGGGGCAGAAACGCCAGGCCGGCAGCGGTCAATGCCACGCCACGGTTCTCGCGCCTGAACAGTGTCAGGCCTAACTCTGATTCAAGGGTACGCATCAATTGACTGAGCGCCGGTTGTGCAATGCCCAGCTGCTCGGCGGCCTTGCTGAAATGCTGGAGGTCGGCCGCAACGACAAAGGCCTTCAGATGTCGCAGTTCCATTAGGCGTACTCATAAGGTTGGCTTATGTATTTGTGCAGATTTCGATAATTATTCTGCAAGCAGGATGCGTTAACGTCTACCCACTTCGACGCGTCCTTCCAGTGGCCCTGCCCCGAATGGGAACGTGTGAGTACCCATAACCATAAAAACAACGACGAGCACCTCTATGAGCACGACAAGTCACGAGACTCATGATTCGCGCATGCCTCGCAAAGCGGTGACCGCCGCGACTATTGGCACCGCGCTGGAATGGTTTGACTTCACGCTGTATGGCGCGATTTCGGCAACCATTTTGCCCAAGCTGTTTTTCCCGGCGATGGAACCAACGGCGGGCCTTCTGGCCTCGCTGGCAACCTTCGGTGTGGGTCTGGCCGCTCGCCCATTGGGCGCGATTACCTGTGGCTACCTCGGCGACAAACTGGGCCGTCGCAACCTGATGCTGGCCACCGTGACCCTGATGGGGCTGGCGTCAGTACTGATGGGCCTGTTGCCGACTTATGGTCAGATCGGCGTCTGGGCACCGATTCTTCTGGTGCTGCTGCGCATCATTCAAGGCTTCGCACTGGGCGGTGAGTCCACCGGCGCCCAACTGATGGCCTTGGAACACGCCTCACCCGATCGCCGTGGGCGCTATTCGGGCATGCTGGGCCTGTGCTCACCGCTTAGCCAGATTTTGGCCAACGGCGTGCTCATGGGACTGGCCGCCACGTTGTCCAGCGAGCAGTTTGAAAGTTTTGGCTGGCGAATCCCCTTCCTCCTCAGTTTCATACTGGTGGTGGTCGGGATCTTCATCCGCCTGAAAGTCGATGAAACACCCGCGTTCGTTGCCTTGAAAAAGACTCCGGTCAAACAGGAAAAAAGCCCACTTAAATCCGCCGTCGGCAGCCACTACAAGACCATCCTGCGCTTGATGTTGTTCTTCTGCTCGCCCGCTGCGCTGTTCTATCTGATCGTGATCTTTTCCCTCAGCTACCTGACCAAGCACCTGGGCTTTAGCCAGCAAACGGGTTTTATGTCGCTGATGGTGGCAAACGTCTGCGCGATATTCGGTGCACTGGCCGGTGGTTACCTGGCCGATCGCTGGGGTCGAAAAAAGGCGCTGGCGCTGGGTTCGTGCATGACCTTGCTGATCCTGTTCGTGTACTTCCCGATCCTCAACACCCTGAACGTCCCCGCCATCATGGCAATCATGGGGCTGTTCCTGGGCTTCACCCAGTTCCAGAGCGGCATCCAGCCCGTGGCATTCGCCGAAGCGTTCCCGACCCAGGTTCGCTATTCGGGTTCCGCACTGGCCTACACCGGCGCCAACCTGGTCATTGGCGGCCCAATGCCAATGATCGCGGTCTATCTGATGGCCCAGTCGAACAACTCGCCGTGGCCTCTGGTGACGCTGTGCGCGGTGATCAATCTGATCTCGCTGGCGATGATCGTCATCGGCCCGGAAACCCGAGGTATTGACCTAAATACCGTCGCTGCACAAGACACCGTTGATACCACCCCCACCGCCATACTCACTAAATAAAGCAGCAGGACGACCATGAACCGCACTGTCTTCATCCTCAACGGCCCTAATTTGAACCTGCTGGGTCGGCGCGAGCCGCACATCTACGGCCACACCACGCTTGATCAGATTCGCCAGACCAGTGAAAGACTGGCCGAGGAACTTGACCTGGTCTGCGACTTTCGCCAGACCAACCACGAAGGCGTGATGGTCGACTGGATCCAGGAGGTTTTTGAACAGGGCGCGGCGCTGATCATCAACCCGGCCGGCTTTTCGTTTCACTCGATTCCGGTGCTCGATGCCCTGAAGTTGCTCGATACACCGCTGATCGAACTGCACCTGTCGAACATCCACGCCCGCGATGAACTACATCGTCACTCGATCATGTCCGGTGTGGTCAACGCCGTTATTTGCGGCATGGGAGCCGACGGTTATCCCCTGGCTATCAGGGCCATTGATGACCTGCTGCGCCGCAAGGCCCTGGGCAACTGACGCATCTCATCGCTTACTCCTGATACGGCGGTCTCTTTGGCAGAAGGTTAGCCGGGCCGCCTGCGCCTGAAATCCAGGTGCCGACCTCATAAGTGCACACAAAAAAACAATAATCCACTGCGAGAACACCTCCATGTACTCCCCTCTTTTTCACTGCAACGTGCCCGTACGACGCTCCTTGATAAGCCTGGCCCTGGCACTCGGTGCAGGACAGGTCGCCGTTGTCCAGGCCGATGAAAACAGCGGTTTTATCGAGGGCGCCAGCGCCACGCTGAATCTGCGCAATGCTTACATCAACCGCAATTTCGTCAACCCCGCCTACCCCAGCAGCGCCGCGCCTCAGGGCAAGGCTGAGGAGTGGACGCAAAACTTCATCCTTGACGCCCGCTCCGGTTATACCCCAGGAGTCGTAGGGTTTGGTGTTGATGTGCTGGGGCTTTATTCACAGAAACTCGACGGCGGCAAAGGCACGGGCGGCACTCAGCTTTTGCCTATCCATGATGACGGACGCCCCGCCGACAATTTCGGACGGCTTGGCGTTGCCGCCAAGGCCAAGGTGTCGAAGACGGTGGTCAAGGTAGGCGAATGGGTCAGCACGCTGCCGATTCTCCGTTCCGATGACGGCCGTTCGTTGCCGCAGACCTTTCAAGGCGCCCAGATCACCTCCCAGGAAATCAGCGGATTGACGTTGTACGGCGGTCAGATCAGGCAGAACAGCCCGCGTAACGACGCCAGCATGGAAGACATGTCCATGAACGGCAAAGCGGCGTTCACGTCTGACCGATTCAACTTCGGTGGTGGTGAATACACCTTCAACGAGAAACGCACCACCATTGGACTCTGGTATGACGAACTCAAAGACATCTATCAGCAGCAATACATCAGCTTGACCCACAGCCAGCCGGTGGGCGACTGGACGCTCGGCGCCAACATGGGCTTTTTCACCGGCAAGGAAGACGGTGCCGCCCTCGCTGGCGACATGGACAACAAAACCGCCTTCGGCTTGTTCTCGGCAAAACTGGGGGGCAACACCTTCTATGTGGGCTTACAGAAACTGACCGGAGACACTGCCTGGATGCGCGTCAACGGAGCCAGTGGCGGCACGCTGGCGAACGACAGCTACAACTCCAGTTTTGATAATGCTCAGGAACGCTCCTGGCAGGTGCGCCATGACTTTAATTTCGTCGCAGTGGGCCTCCCGGGACTGACCATGATGAACCGCTACATCAGTGGCGACAACGTGCACTCGGGAGCGTTTACCGATGGCAAGGAATGGGGGCGCGAGTCAGAACTGGCTTATGTGGTGCAGTCCGGCACGTTGAAAAACCTAAGCGTCAAATGGAGAAACTCAAGTATCCGCAAGACTTTCAGCACCAATGAGTTTGACGAAAACCGGCTGTTCATCAGCTACCCAATATCGTTGTTGTAGGGGGGGGCAGTTGAGCCAACTGCGCTCATCGGTACCCGGCCTTGCGAACCAAGGCCGACCCACAAAGGCAGACAGTAACCGGAGTGCAACGAGCTGAGCCGAACCTGAGTAGAGGAGCCGTGTCTCCTCCATACTCATGCCTAGCGACATTCCCATCTCAATAGCCATAAACCCGGTAACCAGCCCGAATGGAACCACTGCGGGAGTCAGTGGGATGAGCGTCCGAATTACGAATTGATGTGTCAACAGCGCTCGTGAATCTTTTTGCTTTTGCGTGATTGACGGTCGCAGGCATAGGCGCTGATTCGCACCAGGTGTCGATGGGAGGGATGAAGTTGGGTTTAAGCCCGCGACGTGTACGCGGTGTGCGAAATTTAGGAGCCCACAAAAAAGGGCCCTCGACGGGCCCTTTTGTTCTCAAACCAAAATCACTTGGTCAGCCAGGACTCAACGGTCGCGGAGCCGTGTTGCACTTTCCATTCCTTCAGCGTTTTGTGATTGCCGCCTTTGGTTTCGACGATCCGCCGGTGTGCGGCTTTTTGTAGACTTTTACCTGACGAGGCTTACGAGTGCTGGTCCTGGACTCAGTAACTGGTGCACGACGACCGGACATCGGGCGTCAGAAAAAGCGTCCACCCGATGTGAGTCAATCGCAATTTTTTTTGTAGGTTTAATCCAACTCGCTGATGCAGACCACTTTAGGCTGCGTCATGTCCTCATACGCAAATCGAACACCTTCGCGCCCCAGACTTCCGTACTTGAAACATCGAAACGATAATCCGAAGAGTCATTGATCATTACGCCACCCGCTTCAATCTGACGCGATAGTTTTAAAGCCTTGGAAATATCACGTGTAAAAAGACCTGCATGCAGGCTGTACTCTGTTGCGTTAGCCAGAGCAACGGCGTCGTCCAGATGATCAAAAGGTTCCAGGATAACCACCGGCGCGAAGACTTCCTGCTGCCAAATCGTACTGCTATGTCTCACATGCTCGAGCACGGTCGGCGCATAACTTCCAGCTTGGCGTTGGTGCCCACACAGAAGGACAGCACCTTCGGCCAGTGCTTCATTGACCAATTGCTCCGTACGGCGCGCCGCCTGCTCCGTAATCATCGGGCCTACATCCGTTGCTCGCTGGTTAGGATCACCTACTACCAAGGCGCGCGTTTGACTGACAAAACGCTCACGGAACTCCTCATAAATTGAACTATGTACGAGGATGCGTTGAGTGCCGATGCAATTCTGCCCTGCTGCCCAAAAGGCACCCGACACACAGGACTCAACGGTCGGGCCGATATCACAATCTTCAAGCACAAGAACCGGGGCATTTCCCCCCAGATCCATTGCCAGCTTCTTCAACCCGGCGGTACGAGCAATGGCCTCACCCGTAGCAAAACCACCCGTGAAGGAAATCATCCGTACGTCGCGAACCTCCACCAATGCTTTACCCAGGTCAACGCCACCCGTAGCCGGGGTAATCACAGAGGGTGGAAGCCCCGCTTTCACCAAGCACTCGACGAGCTTGAGAGCAGACAGCGGCGCGAGTTCCGAGGGTTTCAAAATCACGGCATTGCCGCCGGCGATGGCCGGGCCGAGCTTATGGGCGACCAGATTCAGCGGATCGTTATAGGGCGTGATGGCGACGATAAGTCCCAACGGCTCCCGTGTGAACCAACCTTGCCGCGATTCCGATCCTTCATAGGCCCCAAATGGAATTACTTCACCGGCGTTACGACGCGCCTCTTCCGCCGATAGCTTCAAGGTGTTCACGCAACGCTTCACCTCCTTCTCTGCTTGTCGCAGCGTTTTTCCCGCCTCTGCAACGATCAGCTTGGCAAATGCATCAGACTCAAGCTCCACACACCGAGCGGCATCCTCAAGAATGCGCGCACGCAGGTGACGAGGCATTGCCGCACTCTCGCGCACGCCGATTCGCGCGCGTTCCAGCAAGCCAGGAACTGCGGCTGCATCAAGGCAAGGGACGCTCCCTACCAAGCGACCATCGAATGGACTGAACACATCAATCTGTTTGGCTTCCACAAGCTGGATACTGGCCATGCTGGATACGCTCATGACAACCTCCTGTTACTTGCCGTGGGTGGTGTGAATGGCGACGATGTCCGACAGCAATGCAAAGGCCGTCTCGATACGCCCTGCCCCAGGCCCGGACACCGTGACAGCTCCCAGCAGTTCGGTATTGAATGACACGGCATTCGTGGCGCCGGCAATACCTGCCAGAGGATGCGAATCCGGCAGCAGCCGGGCCTCGACACTCGCTCGAACCGAGCCATCGGCTGCACGATCGGCTGAGCCAATCAGTTTCCAGCTCGCACCATTGGCACTTGCCTGAGCAATATCTTGCGCACTGATATTGCTGATGCCCGAACACGCTACATCACTGACATTCAGTCGTGCATTCAGCAGTTCGTTGGCCAGGATGACCACCTTGAGGCGTACGTCAAACCCCTCTACATCGGCGGTTGGATCGGCCTCGGCGTAGCCGAGTTGTTGCGCTTGCACCACGGCATCGTTAAACGCCAGGCCATCTTTCATCTGGCTGAGCACATAGTTGGAAGTGCCATTGAGGATGCCTTCAAAACCTTGGACGTTAGCACCCGCCAAGGCCTGCTTGGCCAGGCGAATCACAGGAGTGCCACTCATCACCGCCCCCTCGTATTCGAAAGCCACCTGGTTGCGACGGGCCAACGCTTTGAGCTCGGCCCCGTGCAGCGCAATGGGCCCCTTATTGGTGGTGACTACATGAATGCCACTTTCCAAGGCCCAACGGCAAAAGGTAGTTGCGGGCTCACCATCCACCGGGTTTGTGAAAGTGGCCTCAGCGATGATGTCTGCACCGGAGTTCTTGATCACGGCTTCATTGAAGGCCTCAGCCTTGCCGCCAGGCAGGTGAGCGAATGCGCCTTTTTCCACCGGTAGCGCGACCAACTGCTTTGCATCAAGACCCTCTTTGGCAACGATGGAGCCAAGGAACAGATCGGTAACACCGACGATTTTAACCGTGAAACCCAGGGAGTTTTTCCACTCGGCATTACGCTCGGCGACCAATTGGGCAAAGCCACGGTTCACGCCACCAAACCCTACCAAGGCAATTTTGTACTCAGTCATAACAGCTGTTCCTTTATTGATGTTGTTCGATAGGAACATCCTAAGAGCGGAGCTTTGGCAGTTGAATATGGCAGTCTGCTGTATTAGTTGAGCGTTTTGCCCAAGCGCGATCTTTTAAAACACCGCGGAAAGAACGAACGATGTCACGGTGTTTTCCACCCCCGACATGGCCGCAATTTCCTTCCACACGAGGTGGACACGTTCAGGTGTGGCGGCATTCACGCGCAACATCAAATCGAACTCACCACTGAGTACTTCACACTGCACGACTTCGGGAATGGAGCGCAGAGCCGCGAGTACTTCTTCGCCACGCATGCGGTCATAGCGGTAGACAAAGATCACCGCGCTGATAAGCGATGTAGGTCGTCGTGACTCACCGAGAAGGACTGTGTAGCCCTGGATCGCACCATCGCGCTCAAGACGCTCGATACGCTGACGCACAGCATTACGGGACAAGTTGATCTTGGCACCCAGTTCGATATGGGCTATTCGCGCATTGGCGGTCAGTTCGGCCAGTATGCGTTCGTCCAGCGGATCCAGAATGCGCTTCATGAAAGCCTCTGCTGTGCCAGACGGAGAGCCTGGCACAGGCCCTCCAGATCGCCCTTGGCCAGGTAAGGCAGTTGCTCGCGCACCTCGACAGTCCTCGCAACGCTTGCTTGCCAGACGCCGAGCTCTGCCAACAGCGCTGCTGACTTGGCCGGCGCTATTTGCCCGAAGGTGACCATTGGCGCCCCCAGGCTGCGTCGATGAAGCCGGCCGGCCAGCACACCGACAGCGGTGTGAGGATCGATGGCAGAACCTGTCTCTCGAAACAGTTCGACCACCTCATCGCGTACCTGGGATTCGTCTACCGCATAGGAATCGAAGAGTACTCGGGCACGCAGCCATTGCTGATTGCCGATGCTCATTTCTCCGCAACTTTCAAATTGCTCCATCAGCGCTTTTGTTGAGCAGCCATCGTGCTCGTAAATCTCCCAGATAAACCGCTCCAGGTTGGAAAACAACGAGAAGTCCATCGCTGGCGAAACTGTTCGACTGGTCATCCGGGTGGAGTAGCGATTGCAATGAAAAAACTGGTGCAGCGCATCATTGCTATTGGTAGAGATGATCACCTGATTGATGGGTAATCCCATTTTCTGCGCAATGTAACCTGCGTATATCTCGGCCGAGCTGGCAGCGGGAACGCTAAAGCCGACGGGACGTGAACCACCCCCCAGTTGCAACGCCGCGTGGAAGTAAAAAACGATTTGGGCCAGGACGCCGATCCAATTGGTCGAGTTGAAACAGACCGGCATCACTGCGTCCAACGGCCACTCACGCAAGAGTCGGGAGACCAGCGTCTGGCAATCATCGAAATTTCCGTCAACCGCAAACAGCTGAACCCGCGTTGGGTCGGCTGCCTGCAAGGCACTGAGTTGCTCAGGCGCAAGCCCCTCGCGCGGATACAGTATCGCCATGCGGACAGCCGGGCAGTCAGCAAAGGCTTCAAGCGCCGCGAGACCTGTATCACCATTGGTTGCACCGACCACCAACGCCTCTCTACCCACCTCCTCCAGAAAATGCTTGACCAGGCGCGACTGCAACTGCGCGGCGAAATCCTTGGAAGAGTGCGTCGGGCCATGAAACAGCTGGAGTATCCACTCGTTATGCCCGATCTGCTCAAGCGGGGTAATAGCGCGGTGCTTGAATTGTCGATAACTGTCGCTGAGCAATGCTCGGAGGGTGCTTTCGTCCATGGACGAACCAACAAATGGCGAGATTACCCGCCATACCAGCTCATCAAACGGCAGCCATGACCAGCTGGTGATTTGTTTCTCTGTGAATACCGGCAAACGGGTTGGTACATACAGGCCACCATTCTCGGCGAGCCCCGACAGCACCACACGGCGAAAGTCCGCCCGCATGTCACCGCCGCGTGTGCTTACATAATCCATGGTCACTCCCAATCGGTATTACAAAAGGCGATGGGCTTGAGCCACCAGCCAAGTAGAAAAATTTGCGGCATCAGGCGATAGCACTTCGGACTGCTCGTGCACCAGATAAAAAGATTCGCTGGCCTCTATTCGGTGATTGAATGGCGCAATCAATTGCCCACTCTGAAGCAAATCCTCGACAACGGAAGACCGCGCCAGCGCAACGCCCTGCCCCAATTCGGCCATGCGAATCGTGGAAATCAGCGTGTCAAACTGAAGCCCACGGGAATAATCGACGTCGTCTGCTCCAACTCGCTTCAACCAATAGCCCCAACCTTCTTCGTAACCCAACACGTGAAGCAGGGAATGGTTCATCAAGTCGCGAGGCTCATGTATGGGTGATCTGACCATGAGATCTGGAGAGCAAACAGGTTGAAGGATGTCCCAGGTCAATCGCTGAGCGTGCAAGCCAGACCACTCACCGCATCCCCACCGGATCTCCAGGTCATCCTCACCATCCGGTTCTTTCACCCAAAGATTGCTGATGTATCGAATATCAATCTGGGGATACTCCCGACAAAAGTCTGCGAGTCGGGGGGCCAACCAATAATGAAGAAAGGAAAGGCTGCCGCGCACCTTCACATGTCTTCGATTGTGCTGACCGAAAATCTCGTTCGTGCCAACGGCAAGGCGACTGATCGCGTCCTGAACAACAGGCAGGTACGACTGCCCCTCCTCGGTCAAGCCAAGCCCTCGGGGTAAGCGCTTGAACAGCGCCACACCGAGGTGACTTTCTAACTGACGAATCTGCTGACTCACGGCCCCTTGAGTCAAATGGAGTTCTTGCGATGCGTGGGTAAAGTTCAAACAACGCGCCGATACTTCGAATGCCCTCAACCAATTCAAGGGTGGTAGTGACTTTTGACTCATCGGCGCAACCTCATCAGGGCGTTATCTATACTCAATCATTGCCTGAGAAATTCACGCAGTGCTAGAAGAATGAGCAGCTGCGGCTAATGCCAACCTTTCTGCTCTCTTGTTTCGAGTGATCCAATAAACGAAATAGCACCACGCAATAAAGGGCAGGCCGAAATAAAGCGCCACTCGCTGCTCCGGATCAAATGCAATACCGACGCAGGCCAGGAGGCAGCACAACATTGCACCGATAGGCACCCACGGATAGCCACGCACACGGAAATGCAGGTCTTCAACGCGTCCGCCATTGGCAACGTATTGACGACGGAACGCGATCTGGCTTGCAGCAATGCTCATCCACACGACGACGACCGCCAGACCGGAAATGGACACCAAAGCCAAGTAAACCGTATCAGGGGCAAACACACTGCTGAGCAGAGAAGCCACTGCTCCTGCCATGCTAAGAACGATGGCGTTTACGGGCGTTCCGCGCCTGGAAAGCCTGGCGTAGCGCTTAGGCATATGTCCTTGATCGCTCAATGTCCACAGCATGCGCGATGCTGCATACAGCCCAGAGTTGGCGGCAGAAATCAGTGCAGTGAGAATGACAAAGTTCATAATGTCGGCGGAGTATGGGATACCAATCAACTCAAACACCATGACGAATGGACTTTCTACAAGTCCCGCCTGCTCCCGTGGCAGTAAGGTCGCAAGGACGAAAATTGTTCCCACAAAGAACAACGCCAAACGCACCACTGTCGTGCGGATTGCCTTCGGTACACTGGTTTGTGGATCTTTCGCTTCGCCTGCAGCAATTCCGATCAGCTCTGTTCCTGAAAATGCGAAGGAAACAGCCAGGAGGGTCATTGCAATGGGCAAGAACCCGGTGGGGAACAGCCCCTCACGAGTGAAGTTGGAAAGTCCCGCCCCCTGCAGACTCTGTACTTGCAAAAGTCCGATAATTGCCGCCCCCCCGATCGCTATGAACGTGATAACGGTCAGGACCTTAATCAGCGAAAGCCAAAATTCAGTTTCCGCAAACAACCGGACAGAGACAACATTGCTTAAGAAGACTGCAATGGCAAACAACGCACTCCAAATCCAGACCGGCGTTTCAGGAAACCACCGCACCATCAGTATACCCGCGGCTGTAAACTCTGAACCGATAGCGACTGCCCATGTGAGCCAGTAAAGCCAGGCCACTGTATAGCCGGTGCCTGGGCCAAGGTATCGCGTTGCGTAGCTACTGAACGATCCGGTTTCTGGCATCTGTACAGCCAACTCACCGAGACAGACCATGACTAAATACACCATCACCGCACCGATGATGTAAGCGATCACCGCACCGAGCGGCCCTGCCTGATTCACGGTGTAACCGGAGGTAAGGAATAACCCCGTACCAATCACACCGCCCAGTGCCAACATAACGATATGACGGGTTTGCATTTCCTTTTTAAAGCGCGAGTTTGGATCGGGCTGATTATTTTCTATACGCGTGGACATAGTTGTATTCTCATGAAATGTTCGGACAAAACTTGTAACTGGTTTTTTGGCAGTACAATTTTTTCGTCGCTGGATATTATTATTTTCATTCTTCATGAATGGCTTAAGATGAATATCGAAAGTCCTGCCTGCATTCAGGCTTCTATCTCAATGAAACGTTTGGCACTGTCAGCGTGAAGGATTGCATCATTTTGTTTACTTCGCACTAAAGCGAAGGCTTGCTTTAGATCAGCCAGTAAATCTGCTGAATCTTCAATTCCTACAGACACCCGAACCAGACCTTCGGAAATTCCAAGTGCCTGACGTTCTTCCGGGGTATTTTCCACATGACTGGTTGTCCGAGCAGGCCCATAAATAGTCTCGACCGCACCCAAATTACCCGCCCGATGCGCATATCTGAGCAGCGGGAGCAAACGAGTGACAGTGTCCATGCCTCCTTTAAGCACGAAGCTGACGATGGCTCCGAATCCGTTCATTTGCGATCGAGCAATGTCATGACCAGTGTGTTGAGGCAAGCCCGGATAGTTCACGGACTCTACCAACGGCTCGGTACAGAGGTACTCGGCCAAAAGTTGTGCGCTCGCCTGTTGCTGACGAAGGCGCAGAGCCAGAGTCTTGATGCCACGGATGATTAGATACGCCGAAAAAGGATCCAGCGATGCCCCATTGATTTCGCGGTAATGGCGAACTTGAGACATCAGATGCTCAGCGCCGCAGACTACACCGCCGAGTACATCACCATGACCGGACAGAAATTTGGTCGCGCTGTGCACAACCACATCAACGCCTAAAGCGAGCGGATTCTGATTTAGAGGCGTCGCGAATGTGTTGTCCGCAACAACCAAAGCACCCACTCGCTTCGCCGCTGCCACAAGGCGCCGAATATCAACAATTTTCAGCGTAGGGTTCGTGGGTGTTTCCAAGTACAGGACGCTGCATCCTTTAGCAATCTCCTGCTCAAGAACCACAGTGTCGAGCGTATCGCAAAGGGTTACCTCTACCCCCATGCGTGGAAGGAACTCCTCAAAAATCTTGTTCGTACCACCGTAGCTGTCACGTGTAGATATCACACGCTGCCCATAGGATAGGAAGGTGTGTAGTACACCGCTGATTGCGGCCATTCCGGTGCTGAAAGCTACGGCCGACTCTGCGCTTTCGAGTTCACAGAGTTTATCTTCCAGGACAGAGACCGTGGGATTGCTCATCCTGCTGTAAATGAAGCCGGGCTCCTTTCCCAATGCCACGTCATACCACTTGTCGATATCGTCATAGCCGTAGGCGGCACTGACCACTATGGGAGCTTGGGTCGCATTGTAGGGATGTTGAACCTGCTCTCCTGCCCATACGACTCGAGTTCCCATCCCAACCTCTGAAGCTTGGACGGTGCGTTTTTTGTTTTCCATAAAGTTGTCTCGCATCAAGGGAAACACAACCGTGTTCCTGGTGGGCTTGGGAGGACTATATGGAAGGCTCGTGCTTGTGAAAAATCATGATATCTGGGAGTAAGGGGTGCTTTTTTTAATGGCTGGATGCCAGCCGTTACTCGCTGAGAAGTTCTCACCAACATTCAGCTGCTCAGGCCCCTCAGTGCCGTGGATTTGCTCATCATTGAGCGTCACTGCGGATGAAGGCACTGGTGGTGGTTTATAAGCGCTGCTGGTCGAGCAACCTGCCAGGGTAAGCAACAAAAATGGACGTGCAGCACTTCAATAACGTCATGCCACACCTTCCTTGTATTTTCCGGAATAATTTCCGGTAAATCAGAGCTTAGGCAGCGTTAGCATGGCCGGTTGACGCAAACGCCGAACGGAAGGTGGTTGCGCAGCGAGGCAACCACCGTTTTCACCGGTCAATGATCAGGTAATTGTTCATAACCGGCTTTCAGCAGAATCGGTCGTTTTCACCCGGTAGCTTTACAGCGCTGGTTTGTCACTGCGGGCCTTGAGATTGGCTTTGAGCTGTTCGCTCATTGGCATGTTCAGGTTCATTCCTTTCGGAGGTATCGGTGATTGAAACCACTTGGTGTATAGCCTTTCGAATTCGCCTGACGTCATGAGACGGGTTATGGTGTCATCGACCAATTCCTTGAACTCAGGATCATCTTTGCGAAGCATGCAGCCATAGGGTTCAACTTGCAGCGCATCACCCACTACTTCGAGCGCGTCGGGATTTTTAGAGTTCGCCATGAGGCCAAACAGCAGTACATCGTCCATAGCAAACGCCACGGCACGATCATTTTCAACCAGTGCCAAGGAGTCGTCGTAGTCTTTGCCCAGGACGATCTGTATGTCTAGATTGTGGTCGGTACTGTATTGGCGGATGACCTTCTCGTTGGTGCTACCGGCGGTGCTGGCGACAGTCTTCTTTGCGAGATCGGTATAGTTCTTTATGCCGGAGTTCTTCTTAGTCAGTAGGCGCGTACCGGTGTAGAAATGGCTAATTGCAAAAGCTACGTCCTTGCCACGCGCAGCGTTGTTGGTGGTGGATCCGCACTCCAGATCGTATGTGCCGTTGACCAGCAACGGAATGCGGGTTTGCGAAGACACAGGAATGTAAGCCACTTCCAAGTTCGGCTTCTTGAGCTTCCTGCGCACATCATCAACGATGGCATCGGTTAAATCGACTGAGAAACCCACGGCTTTGGTGGGGCTAATCAAGTAGCTGAAAGGTACCGATGCCTCGCGGTAAGACACGGTGATTTTGTTACTGTCGGCAACTTTTTCGAGTGTCTGCGAGTTGGCGTGAGGGGTGATGGCAGACAAGCCAGCAGCGAGAATTGCCGCTGCTACGAAATATGAGGTTTTCATGGGACTCCCTTGAAAGTATGAAAAAACACACTGACAAACGTAAAGGATGAGCGCCAATTTCCAGCATTTCTAAAAAATGTTGTTAGAAACATAAAAAAGATACGCCCAAGGAAGGTAGATACTTTGCGCCAGATCAAGAAAATGCGACTCACCTCAGCCCGCTATGCAGCGATGCGCGATGTAGTGCCGTCTGTCAGGGGGTGATGAAACCCTCCCCTCGTATGCTGGTTAAACCAGCCTGGTCGGTGCCCGGCAAGCTGATGTTCTATGTCTGTGTCGCCCTCTTGATCTTCGCCGTACTGGGGCGTGGTGTGCCGCATTTCCGGGGGCAGCCTGTGGCGCTTCCTGAAATACGTCAAAGATAGTCTCGTGATGTTTGCTGCTACGGTGACTGCAGTCGGTGTGCCGCGGGTGAAGCCTGCCTGCCGTGATTGGTTCATTTAACGGCAAAGGAATGCCCGTGATTGTCAGGTCGTTTTTTTGAGCTTATCTTATACAAAACCTATACAGAGACATGATCAATGTATAATAAAAGGTGTTGGCCACTGACGCTGTACTTTGACGGCGATTGCCCGTTGTGTGCGCGAGAAATTAAGGTTCTGCGCCGACACGCCGCAGAGAGCCGACTGCTTTTTGTTGACATAAACAGTGCTGAGTTTGACGCCAAAGCACTTGGTTTCACGTTGGAGCACATGCAGGCGACGCTTCATGCCTGTTTCGCCGACGGCCGCTGGGTTAGCGGTCTGGATGCCACCCTATGGAGCTGGCGTGCCGCTGGCCTGGGATTTTGGGCCCAACCGCTTAGCTGGCGTGCACTCAGACCGCTGCTTGCACTCTGTTATCGGCTGTTTTGTCGTCTTCGTCCCCATTTAGCGTGGTTACCTCACCCCGATGGCCGCCGTCGATGTATCGGTAACCGGTGCGCGACGAAGAGCCTGAGCCACAGGTGATCTCGCGCAACTCGTGTTATCTGCCTCATATCGTGCGCAGTAGAAACGGCCCTACCACCAAGGATTGCCGTCTGATGAAGCGCAGCATGGCTGCGAGGAGTCTAAATGAACCCATCAATAGCCGAGCATTACCGTGAAATTCTCGTCGCCATAGGCGAGAACCCTGACCGTGAGGGACTGCTGGATACGCCCAAGCGCGCAGCCAAAGCGATGCAGTACCTTTGCAACGGCTACACGATGAATCTTGAGGAAGTTATCAACGGCGCACTGTTCGAATCGCTGAACGACGAAATGGTCATCGTGCGCGACATCGAACTGTATTCATTGTGCGAGCACCACATGTTGCCCTTCATCGGCAAAGCTCATGTCGCGTACATCCCGACAGGCAGGGTATTGGGCCTGTCCAAGGTCGCACGAGTGGTGGATATGTTTGCCCGACGCTTACAGATTCAGGAAAACCTCACCAAACAAATTGCCGACGCCCTTCAGCACATGACCGATGCAGCCGGTGTGGCTGTGGTTATTGAGGCAAAGCACATGTGCATGATGATGCGAGGCGTGGAGAAGCAAAACTCGGTGATGACCACATCGGTGATGCTGGGCGCCTTTCGCGATTCGTCCGCTACGCGTCACGAATTCCTTCAGTTGATAGGACGAATCGGTTAGCGCCGAAAAAACATGTCTTTCTGCGCAGAGGCTAAATGAACAGTTCCTTCCGTATGAACTCCCTTGGCGAGGGCTACCGTGCTTTGGTGATAGGCGCCAGTGGAGCGCTTGGCACCGCGTTTTGTGAGTTGCTCAACGAAGATCCAAAATGTTCGGTTGTTCGTGAACTGGGGCGCAACAGTGCTCCAGGATTGGATCTGGAAAAGCCCGACAGTATCGCCAGCGCGGCCGTCGAATTAGCTGAAGAAGCTCCTTACCAGTTGATTTTGCATGCTGCCGGTCTGCTTCATCGCGAAGACATCAAGCCTGAAAAAAGTTACACATCTATTGAATCGGATGCGCTCCAGGCGATATTCCAAGTCAACACACTCGGGCCTGCACTTGTTTTGCGTCACTTCCTGCCCTTGCTTGACCCCCACGGCGTGATGGCGGTGCTCTCCGCCAAGGTGGGCAGCATCGGCGATAACCGTTTGGGGGGCTGGTACGCCTATCGCGCCTCCAAGGCAGCATTGAACATGTTGATTAAAACGGCTGCGATCGAACTCGCACGGACACGCCCTCATACCCGCTTATTGAGCCTTCATCCTGGCACCGTTGTTTCGGGCCTTTCACAACCCTTTCGTAGTGCCTCGGCAGCCAGGCCGGCAAGTATTGCTGCCGAGGAGTTGTTATCACTGATTGATCGTTTGGCGCCTGCCGATAGCGGCAACTTCTTTGCATATACCGGAGAACGCCTACCTTGGTAGGCAGGGAGTGAATGTTGAATCTGCAAGCGTTGACCGAACGGGCCGCGAAGGGAGAAGTACGAGAGCTGGAGCTGCTGTCTCTGGAAGGCGGTTTTTATCTGGCGCGAGTCAGACTGGATCACGGCCAGTTCACGCTGCTGAACGATGAAGCAAAGCCTATTCACCTTCACTCCATTAATCATCTGCGTGAGTTGTTGCAGTTTGTCCCACCATTCCCCTGCGTGCTTGTGCAGCAGTGTGTCCATGACGAGATGTGCGGCTCACGGGAAGGGCCCATCGAGTCGTTACGCATTTCTTTTTCGCTGACTGCACCCTGGTGATTCTCTTTCCTTTGGAACCTGTCGAATGAACAAGACTCACCGACTATGTTTGGTCTTGGGTGACCAGTTGTCCTTCGACCTGCCATCATTAAAGGGGCTGGATGCCGAGCAGGATACGATTCTGCTGGTTGAGGTGATGGAGGAAGCTAGCCATGTACCTCATCATCCGCAAAAAATCGCGCTGATCTTCAGTGCGATGCGCCATTTTGCCGAAGCATTGAAGCAGCTCGGCCTGCGAGTGCAATACGTCACCCTTGACGATCCGCACAACAGCGGATCGGTGCCAGGAGAGTTACGACGTTGGCAGTCGCTGCTGCACCCAGTGGAACTGCACCTGACCGAGTGTGGAGATTGGCGCCTGGAGCAGTCGCTCAAGGACTGTGGCTTAGCGATCCATTGGCATAGCGATAGCCGTTTTCTCTGCACCCGCGCCGAGTTTTCGTCATGGGCCAAGGATAAAAAACAACTGCGCATGGAGTTCTTTTATCGTGAGATGCGGCGCAAGAGCGGCTTGTTACTCAATGGTGACGGCAGCCCGGTCGGCGGCGCCTGGAACTTTGATGCCGAAAACCGAAAGGCACTTCCCAAAGGCTTAAGAGCCCCCTCGCCCATGCGCTTTTCGGCCGATGCGATGACACAGCACGTGCTGGAACTGGTCGCAAAAAACTTCTCCGGCCACTATGGCGCCCTCGACAACTTTGACTACCCGGTGACCCACGACGATGCCCAAGCCTTGTGGGACTACTTCCTCGACTGGGGGCTGGCAGCCTTCGGCGACTACCAAGATGCGATGGCCAGTGATGAGCCCTTCCTGTTTCATGCGCGGATAAGCGCCGCGCTGAATATTGGTCTGCTGGATCTGCGTAAATTGTGTAACGACGTGGAAGCTGCTTATTGGGCGCACAGGATCCCGCTGAATGCAGCTGAAGGCTTTATCCGCCAACTCATCGGCTGGCGTGAATACGTTCGGGGCGTCTATTGGCTGAAGATGCCCGACTACGCCTATGGCAATCTGTTTGGCAACAGCAGACCGCTTCCAGAGTTCTATTGGACGGGCGACACCAGGATGAATTGCATGGGCCAAGCGATCGACCAAAGTTTGAAACATGCCTATGCCCACCATATCCAGCGGCTGATGGTGACCGGCAACTTTGCACTACTGGCCGGCATCGCGCCAACCCGGATTTGCGACTGGTACCTGGCGATCTACATGGACGCATTCGACTGGGTCGAACTACCCAACACACTGGGCATGGTCATGCACGCCGATGGTGGTTACCTGGGCTCCAAGCCTTACTGCGCCAGTGGCCAATACATAAAGCGCATGTCCGACTACTGCCGTAATTGCGTGTACAAAGTCAGTGAAAGCACGACGGACGACGCCTGCCCTTTCAATTCGCTTTACTGGCATTTTCTAATGCGTCACGCCGACCTTTTGCGCGGCAATCAGCGCATGGGCATGGTCTACAAAAACCTCGATCGCATGACTGAATCAAAGCAGCAAGCGCTATGGGATCGTGGCCAGAAACTGCTCGCCAAACTGGATGCCGGGGAGTCGTTTTGAAGAAGAGTGAACTCCCGGTCAAAACCTGTGCGGTCTGCGGACTGCCCTTCGCCTGGCGCAAGAAATGGGCGCGCTGCTGGGCTCAAGTGCGCTATTGCTCGCAGCGTTGCCAACGGCGCAGGAGCATTGAATGGTGAGAGTGTGAAACAGATAAGAGTACGTCTCCTGCAGGGACTCAAAGCACCCGAGGATCTACGCCTTCAACTTGAGTCTGGTAGGTGGTCTTCAGTCGCAGCTTCTACACATTAGGCACAGAGATTAAAAGCTCTGGTCGTGGTCTCGCAGTAGAAATCCGTTTTGTTTCGCATGGATCCCCTTTCCGTTCGAATTTCAGGGACAACAGCTCTCGATATCATCTTCACGCCCTATCCAAGCCCCCTTCGCTATTAGTGGCCATATGACACCATCGCAAACGACCGTTGTCAATTTCCGATTTGGAGCATGAGCGGACATGAGTTGACTGGAAGCTTCCTAAAAAACGCTCGGGATCTACCTTATGGGCGGCACCGCTCTCTCCCTCGGTATTCGCGCGACGACATCCGAAAGATCTAAATGGTGCATATGATTATTCATTTAATATTTAATTCTTTCAAAAGGCGGCAAATTTTCGGGGATGAGAGCTCTATGCTCGCCTATACTAAAAATGTTAAGTCATTTTGGCGAGCTCGATTAACAAGGTATTGATATATATGGAAATTTAAAATATTGGTTGCCTTTGAGGTTGCTAGTTAATAAATTTTTCTGTGAGATGGTTTGGTGTCGTGACGAGGTTTTGATATGAACGTCTTGTTGAAAGAACTTCAGGCCTATCATCATGAGGCAGCTATAAAAATCACTCAGATCAAAGAGTTGCTGAGGAAGATAAGGCATGAATCCGATGGTTCTGATGACTGCAAGTTGTTGTTCAAGATGCTGGAAGCCATGCATGGTGACGAAGAACAACACCACCATGAAAATGAAGAACTTATTCGGCTGTATTTGCTAGGGACTGAGGCACCGATCCACCAACGGGTCAAGGATATCGAGCGAGATCATCAAGCATTTGGACGCATTGCTGGACAGCTAAAGATGTTGGAGGATACAACTCAGGAAACGAGAGTAATTGCTGACACTATCGATGACTTTATCAAAAAATATTTCGATCATATGGACTCGGAGGAAAATATTTTCTTTCCGTTGGCAGATAAGGCAGGAAATAAAACGTCAGTGGCATTAATTGGGTCTTATCGTAGACCTTAAAATTCTAGCTACTACTTAGTCCGCGATCTAACAAGCTCGGTTTGCTTTACTTGATTTGGTAATCGGAAAATTGAAATGCGCTCATTTAAGCCTCTTCACTTTTTCTCCGGTGAGAAAAATTATAAACTCGGAATCGCTGATTTGACTGACCGGCCAAAAATCTATCGCGCGCAAATATGATGATCCGTTAACCCACTTTGACTCATCGCCAATCATGGCATCTCGTGACGACTGGCTCGTTGATTCAACAATCGTGTATTGCCGTCCAAACTTACCTATTGCTTCGAAGCGATCGGTTTCTTGAAGACGACCTCCATTTCGGTTGATAGATGTTAAAAGATAGCACCGTGGCGCTAAATTGCCAGAAAACGGGCTTGTTCCAGCTTCAGTGATTTATCCGATGTAATAGGCAAGCCCTCAAACGTCGCTGCAAGCGTAATCGGCTTCAAAGATGATGTTATTGGCGCTTTGCCGACCTCTACAACTAGCCCCATAAATGCACATCCTTACCCAGTGGATCGATTCCCGTCACATACCAGAGGCAAGAGCGTATGCGTTAACCACTCGGGTGCAGGGTGCGTTTAGCTAGCGTAGCGAACGTCCTGATTGGCCAAACCTACGATTTACTGCCGCCTTAGCATGCTGTGGCTTGTGTCGTAGCGGCCATGATTCAGGTCGTATTTGGGTACATCCAGATCTTACCGGTCAGTATAGTCAATTCCGTCCCTATGCCGGAGTGCCTTAAGTTGGACAATACCCGCGAGCGCTTGATTGACTCAGCGCTGAAGCTATTTCTGTCACAAGGTATAAACATTACTGGTGTGATGGCCATCGCCGCGATGGCGGGCGTTACCAAGATGACGCTCTACAACCATTTCCCCTCCAAAGATGCGCTGATAGTGGCTTGCCTTGAGGAGCGTGACCGACGCTGGCGTGAAGAGGTAGCGCGCACCTTGGCAGGGCATCCTGACCCGGTCAGTGGCATGTTCGATTTGTATCAACGCTTTCTTTTGCAAGATAGCGAGCGCGGGTGCCTGTTCGTCAACAGTGCGGCTGAATTCCCCCAGTTTAGCCACCCTGTGCATTTGGCAGTGAGCAGGCATAAGCAAGGGATACGCGAAAAACTTACTGACTTGGCTGTGAGCGCCGGTACAAGCGACCCTGACGCAGTTGCTGAGGGGCTCTTTATCTTGCTGGAGGGTAGTTTTGTCAGCGGCGCCATGGGCCAGGATGTGCGGGTATTCGACACTGCCCGGCACGTAGCTCATTGCTGGATCCGGAAGCTGTGCCAGAAGGAGCAGAGCGTATGACCCTAGGTTTAATAGCGGCCATTGCCGCCACTTTTTCCTGGTCACTTCTCTACATCTTTCCGGGGTTGGTCGGCGATTACAGCCTTTTTGATCTGGCTGTGGTGAGCTATGCCTTTGCCGGTTTAGGTAGTCTGCTTGTGCTGTTTGTTTACCGTAGCGAAGTGAGGCAATTGCGACTCACCGACTGGGCCTGTGCAGCACTGCTGGGCTTCTTGGGATACATCGGCTACTTCTTCCTGATCACCACTGCGGTCTTGGCAGCTGGGCCGGTGATTCCTCCGGTAATGATGGGGTCAGTACCGATTGTGCTAGCGATCGCCGGCAACATGCGAAGCTCCAGCGTGCCCTGGCGCGCCATTGCCGGGCCGCTGCTGGTGGCCGCATTGGGCATAAGTTTGGTCAACTTGAGCGTGTTTGATTTTAGCGCCGCAAAGGTGGTGCTCCCGACCCATTCGATACTGCTGGGGCTGCTCGCATCGTTAATGGCAATTGGATTTTGGACGGGCTTTGGATTGTTAAATGAAAGTGCTTTGGCTCAGCGCCCAAGCATGTCGCCCATGTTGTGGTCAGCCATGCTGATCTTCATGTGCAGCGTCGAGATGCTGGCGTTCATACCCGTTGGTCTGCACTTGAACCTGTCCCACTTCGCTAGC
>LNAP01001867.1_pt1 | contig 24340 bp, 19 predicted proteins | sample 602601 | NCBI WGS metagenome assembly LNAP01 (sample SAMN02440304, study PRJNA202911) | soil metagenome | biome: Subtropical and temperate rainforests or woodlands; isolation source: soil samples (1 kg each in a 20% v/v slurry with milli Q water) were... ...
GCCACGATGCTGTCGACACACTGGCGAACCAGGGCTTCTGCATTTCGCGTTGGAATAATGAGGGAAACCAACGGCAAAGGGGACGGAAGATCGTAGTGCACCCGATAGCCCCGTCCGACGAACTCAGCCCACCCCTTGACGCCTGCTCGATGGAAGTGCTCGTTCAGCGCTCGCTCGCCCGCGATCTGGGCGTAAGGCTTTGCATCGGTCGCGCTCGCGGTGCTCTCGGCGTGGACACGCCAGTGGTAAAGCACACGTGGAACGTGAACCACCTGTGTCGGCTTGATTTGCTCGATGCAGCGCAGGACCAAGTCGTAGTCCTGGGAGCCTTCCAGCCCCAGCCGAAAGCCACCGATCTGGCGCAGCAGCGCCGCGTCGTAGACCCCCAGGTGCGAGAACATGTTCTGCGAATAGAACAGGTCCAGATTCCAGTCCGGCTTGAAATACGGCCCCACACGCACGCCATCGGCGTCAATTTTGTCCTCGTCCGAGTAGATTAGGCGCGCATCGGGATGCGTGTTGATCGCGTCGGCAATCCAGAACAGGGCGTGCTCGGGCAACACGTCGTCATGGTCCATCAGGGCGACGAATTGTCCCGTAGCGATCTCCAGCGCACTGTTGGACGCCGCCGAGATGTGGCCGTTCTTCTCACGGAGCACCAACCGGATGCGCTTGTCGGCCCTGGCCAAGCGCTCCAGGACCTCGCGACACCTCGGATCGGGCGAAGCATCGTCCGCGATGCAAAGTTCCCAGACGGGATAGATCTGAGCCTGAACCGACGCGATGGCCTCTTCCAACCACACGGGGTTGGGATTGTAGGTCGGCATGACGATCGATATCAATGGCTTGTTCAGCATGGCCTCGAGCCGCTGGCGTAGGCGTTCGCGCGTTTCGGCGTCAAGCGTGTCGTAGCGGTGGACCCATTCGCCATAGTCTTGCGCCAGCCCCAGTGCGTCGCTGGCGGACCGCCGCAAGCCCGCCAGGCCCGACTGCTGGAAGATCTCGAACCCGCGGCGCAAGGCGCGCCAGACGCCGCCGTGCCGAAGGATCGCCGCCGGAAGCCGCTGCGCCGTGGTTCGGGCCTTGAGCTCGACGGTCTTGATGCGACGCAGGGGCGCGGTCACACGCCAGCTGGTGGACTGTTGGAGCGCCTCGATCTGCGCAGTGTGCGCTGCTGTCGCGCTGGCGAGCGCCTTCGATGCCTTGCGGTTTTCGATCTCGAGGTCGACCACCCGCGAAGCGAGCCGGCACTTCTCCGCGCTGGCCTCGGACAGTCGGGCGTCGACTGCGCCCAGCTGCTCACGCTGTCTGTCCACTTCGGCTTGCAGCGCGAGGCTCGCGCGTCGAAGCACCTCGAGCGACGACGACTTCTCCAACGCAACGTCGATGTCGTACGCCGGAAGCGCAGGGGCGTTCGGGTCGATCGCCTGCACCCCGGGCACCACGGACGCGACCGTCCCCGATACCACGCGGGGCCCGAGGAGCGTTCTGCCGGCCACCTCCTTGCGCACGATGCACATGGAGTTCAGGAACTCCACCGAATGCACCTGGGCCAGCACCTCCTCTTCGAGGTCGACGCCGTGAACGAGAGAGAACTCTTGAAACCACTCTTTGCGGGCAATACCTCGCCCCCAATGTTCATGCGACAGGATGTCCGCCATTTGCTTGAAGAACGCCATCGAAGAGGTGGGCTCGAACAGACCGCCTTCGAAGTTCTTGCGGTAGCTGCAATGCAGATCCTCGACGATGTACATGCCGCCGGGGCTTACACGACCGAAGTAGCGCGCAAACGACCGAATGATGTCGCCCGACTTGTGCGAGCCATCGTCGATCACGACATCGAAGGACTTGCAGACGACGCTTAGCGCCTGTGCGGCCGCGGGCGTAGCGGCATCCCCAATCACAACATGGATCCGTGGGTCGCTGAAGGTTAGCGTGGCACACGCCGGATCGATGTCGCAGCCGACGATGGACACAGCCTTGTCGAAATACCGCGCCCACACCTCCAGCGAGCCGCCGTTTTGTACACCGATCTCCAACAGGCTGACCGGCGCCGCCCGGAGGTGCTCGAACGCCCTGGCGTATTCATCAAGATACAGGGGCCACTTGTCGGCAACCTTGCCGTCGTTCAAGCGAAAAATGTCGTGAAGCGAAATGAGTGTCATGCGATCGGAAGTTCAAGGGGTCCGCAACTTTTAGGCAGATACCCCGTGCAGCACGCGGCGCGATTTTCAGGGCAGATGTCAGCTGCCATCGGAAATGTCAAGGGCCGGATGCAGAGCCATGTCCTCGACGCCCGTCTGCCTTACTGGCAGGCGCATCAATGGAGACCAAAGACGGGCGCCGCCTCCCAGCGGCGGCAGCCAGCGTGGATCATGCCACGCTCGGTTTCGCATACGCCGGCACGCAGTCCGACGCGTCGAGCAGCCCGCGAACGCCGGACGCGCAGGGCCGGGGTAGGGTCGCCGGCGAGCAGGCCCTATCGCTTATTCAGTCGGCCCTGCAAAATTCATCCGTGACCCCATGTGATCTGCCGTGCGCCGCGCTGGGGCGGTAATTCCCAGGCATGTCGAGCTTGCTCGAGTTGCACGAGCGTCGCGATCAGGCGCAACAAAAGGCCCTTGAGCCCCAGGCGCACGATGGCGCGCAGCAGCCATCGGATGTTGTAGCCGGCCGCACGTGCATCACCGGTGGCACCCTGCAGCCAGCATCGATCCATCCCGTTGTCGTGCTTCAGGTGCCCGATGGCTGGCTCCACCGCCTGCCTTCTCTTGAGCCAACGGCGTTGCTGATCGGTCAGGCTTTTGGACCGGCCTCGATGAATGATCTGGACGCCTGGGTTGGCCGCATCCACGCCCCGGAACCCCAGGTCCACCACCACCTGCTTCGGGTCGGCGCCGGTATCTTCCGTGAGGATCCTCACCTGTTCGAGTTGCTCGGCCAGCGTATGACCGTCGTAGGGGTTGCCCGTGAAGCTACGAGCACCCACCACCAGGCCCTGCTTGTGCGTGACGGCCACGCCAACCTTCACGCCGAACTCGTAGGGCTTCCTGGCCTTGCCCTTGCCGATGCACTCGACTTCCGGCGCGTGCAGTGCGTAGAGCTTGTCCTTGTCCTTGTCCTTGTCCTTGTCCTTGGGCCTCTGGGTGCGGATGCGCTCGGCGCGCTCCATCAGCTCACGCAACCTGTTGATCGTCAGGGGCGACGCATCGACGGCTTGCGCCGTCTTGCGTTCGACCTCGCGCAGCACGATGCCCAACACCGTGCGCTGGCGCTTGAGCACCTTCTTCAAGCGCTTGAACTGCTTGGCATGGGCGTAGCCGCCGGCCCTGCGGCGCAGGTGGCTGCCCTCACGCGCGAAGGTCTGCTTGAGCGCGATGGCGCAGATCGATCATCTCGGCCAGGCGGGGACGGAAGAAATCGGCCGTATCGGTGGTCTCGGGCATTGCGCAAATCTCTCAGGAATCAGCTGCCTGTTCAGCGGATTCCGGGGGATTCGGTGGACCGGAATCGATTATGAATCCAGTGTTCATGCGGGTCGTAGAGAATTTGCAGGGCCGACTCAGTACCCAATCTTCGAACAGTACCACTTATTGCGTTCATGATCACCCTCTCCGTGACAACCGGAGCGCCGCGCCGCAACGTGCAATTCATTTAGATCGAGATTGGCCAGCCCGGTACAGCCGCCAAATGCGGCGTGCGGCTTTGATGCTCATCTCTAGTATGTAGGGTGCTCGACGCTCAAGCCAGCGCGACATCTTTAAGCTGGCAAAGACGACAGGTTCGTCGTAGAGCCCTCTCTTGCCAAACAGGCCACCGTCGAAAACGGATGGTGATTGTTCCGGTGGCGGAATTTCAGGAGGAGGAGGAGGAGGGTCACTCCGGTCTGCGGTAACCGGAGAGACAAGTCCGAGAGCAAGGTACTTCGATCCGTGTTTCACGGAGGTGGGCAATCCCGTCCTGAGCATATCGCTGTACTCGATTTTTTTGCGAATCGAATTGCGCGGCGCGTGAACCATAGAATCCAGGCGCAGGCGATAAAAAAAGAAAACATCCGTGGCGACAATGAAACGCGCGCCGGAGTCACACATTCTCATAAAAAGAGACCAGTCCTCGTAGCAATTCAAACTCTCATCATACGGGAACCGCTCCAACATTGACTTTCGAAACAACGCCGTTGCAGTCGAAAATCTATTCTCAAGGAGCCCTGCCAAAACAGCTTCTCCCGAGAATACCGCATAGCCGCAGAACTTTGTAGGGCCGCCCGAACTCGGCCCGACATCTTCACTCAAAAAGTATCCCGCCGGCGTGACAACGAGATCAAAATCAGTGTTGTTCTCCAGCGCCTCGACACCCATTGCAATGAATTTCGGATGAATTAAGTCATCGGCATCCAGGGTGAGCACATAAGATCCAGTTGCCTCTTTCACTCCAACGTTGCGCGCCCCAGCGAGTCCAACATTCGCAGAAAGCCGTATTACCTTTAAGCCTGGCTTGTCACTGGCGATCAACTGTTCGATCACACTAATGCTGTGAGCATCGGTCGATGCATCGTCGACGACAATGACCTCAACGCTGGCATATTCCACCTCTGACAGACTTCGAATGGTTTCCAACAGGTATCGACCGAGGTTGTAGTGCGGAACGACGACCGATACGAGAGGTTTCAGCTCTAAGGAGCGCCACAGCAGACGCGGCTGATTTAAACTCCTCCAAGGCCAAGCCCCGCTCGGAAAAATATTTGGGAGCAGCTGTTCTTTGCGCGTGAAGTTCCGTTCGAGCGCCCCGACAAGCCCGCTGACAGATCCATCGAACTTTAAGCAATTGACACCGTCAACCCATGGACCTTCTACTCCAAATGCGACGTTCTTCTCGTTCAAGATTAGCCGCGCCCCTAGCAATGAAGCCTCGAATGCATCAATGCAAATCGGGTCAAAATCACTTGTAAGCACAACTGTCGATTTGCGAATGAGGTCGATTCTATCCGCCCGAGCGATGCCGCCCTGACAGTCGAAACGTTTTTTTATCTGCTCTGGCAAGAGCGCCGCCATTTGCGTCTTGACGGACTCTTCAAGGTCCGTTGCGATAATCATCGAACCTGAAAAATCCAGATCCTTTTGCATGAATCCGGCGACACCACGTACAAAAAGGTCCAGCCTTTCAAATCGATGAGCGCCATTCAAAAAAACTATCGGTTGAGCAGAAAATGCGGGCACTGCGGTCGGCGCAACGGCATTCAAATCGACCACACGCGGCGGCCGGTGAAATACTATACGCGGATCCCACTCCTCTTTTGAAATGGCAAAAAATTCACGCGCCTGATCACTGACTATTTCATAGGGGGCAATCACCACATCGCAATCTCGCAGGCATTTGCGCTCAAGGTCACTGAGGTTGAGATCCGCCAGTGTGCGAGGCATCGGTTCGACGTTCATTCTCGCGGTGTGCGACGTACCGAGTCGGACCGCTAACGATGCGTCGGCTAAAAACCCTTGCAGTCTTCGTTCTTGCATCGTGCAGAAACCAAGTCCACCAAAGTCTGGGAATTCGACGTATTCAATTCGTCGACGCGCATTCAACCTCGCCAGCGCCCTGAAAACGCACGCAGAGCGCCAATGGAAGGGCGTATTGGTGTACCCATCAACGGGCGGCGAGAACTGTGAAGCTGGTTCACCTTCTGCGGCCACCCCGCTATCTAACGTCACAAGTTCAATCAGCGAAAGGTGCTGCGCGAACTGTGTCCGATCCACCGGCCCATCAACTACCAATACGACAGTTCTGGCACGCTCGTCTGCGTCGAGCGTGCAAAGCATCTCGAAGAGGGCTTGGCCGCCGGAACCATTGGGATGAGGAAGTAACTCTTCGCAGACAAAGACAAGACTATTCATTCACGCTTTCGAGATCTTGCGGCCTCATACTCACTCATTACTGGGATTGGTCAGGAGATGAGAGCAATGAGTGCTAGCTATTCATCCGACTTCCGACATCCGAAGCTGCCATCGCCAGACATCGCGGCATATCTCGACGATGTCGCGCGTTGCCTCCCAGCCCAAGAGCTCTCGGGCGCGCCTGACGTCTGCGAAACTGATGCCAACATCACCATCTCTTCGACCAACGATTTCGTAAGGGATGGCCCGTCCGCTGGCCCGCTCGAATGCCTGAATCATCTCCAATACGGAAGTGCCGCGGCCCGTACCCAAATTGAGCGTGATGCTGTCATGCCTCTGGATGAGGAAGTTGAGTGCGGCAACGTGCCCTGAGGCGAGATCCATGATGTGCACAAAATCGCGCACCCCAGTCCCATCCAGGGTGGGGTAGTCGTTCCCGAAAACCCTAAGCTTGGGGCGAGCGCCGCTCGCAACCTGCGTGATGTAAGGCATCAGGTTGTTCGGCGTTCCGAGTGGGTTTTCCCCAATGAGCCCGCTCGGGTGCGCCCCTGCGGGATTGAAATAGCGAAGGGTTGCAATGGACCATGAAGCATCCGAGCGGATCAGGTCCTGCAGCATCTCCTCTACAACTAGCTTGGTTCGGCCATAGGGACTGGCCACGGCATACGCGGCATCCTCAGACACAGGCATTGACTCGGAGCTGCCGTAGATCGTCGCGGAAGACGAGAACACCAACGTTTTGCAGCCTGCACGCTGCATCGCCTGCACCACAGCGATGGAGCCAACAACATTGCTATCAAAGTACTCGAGCGGGCGCTCGACTGATTCCGCAACCGACTTCCGCCCCGCGAAATGCATGACCGCAGAGATCGGATGCTCGGCGAAGATGCCGTCAAGGAGCACGCCGTCGCGCACGTCACCTTCGCGCCAATGTACTGGCCGCCCAATAATGCGAGACAGGCGACCGAGCGCCGCGGTCGTGCTGTTGGTGAAGTTGTCGACGATCAGTACATCGTGCCCGGCCTGTGCCAGGGCGATGCAAGTGTGGGAGCCGATGTATCCGGCCCCACCGGTCACCAGAATCACTGGGCCTCCCCCGAAATGCTCTCCTCGAGGCTCGGGGCGGCGGCATCCTTTGAAGACAAGATCGGCGCACCGCCTCCAAGAGGCCAGTCGATACCAATTGCCGGATCGCTCCAAACGATGCTCCGTTCGTGCGCTGGCGAATAGTAGTCGGTCGTCTTGTAAAGAAAGTCTGCCGTATCGCTTAGCACAAGGAAGCCGTGTGCCAAGCCGGGCGGAATCCAGAGTTGTCGATGGTTATCCGCGGTCAGTTCCACTCCGACCCATTTCCCGAAAGTCGCCGATGCCGGGCGAATATCGACAGCAACATCGAATACGGCTCCACGTACCACGCGGACCAGTTTGCCTTGCGGTTGCTTGACCTGGTAATGAAGACCACGCAGAACACCCTTGAGCGAGCGAGAATGATTGTCTTGCTTGAATTCCACAGAAAAACCCAAGGCTTGGCAGAACGCCTCCTGGTTGAAGCTCTCAAAAAAGAAGCCTCTTGGATCGCCGAACACTTTTGGATCAATGACGAGGACGTCGGGGATGAGCGTGGGGGATGTTTTCACGACAATTGATCTTTGGGAGCACAAAAATAACGACCCAAAAAGCCAAGAGTGCGCTGCACTCTGAACCGAAGGCCATCTGAAAATTTTCTCACATCCGCAGTGCACGGCCTGCGGGGGCGTCAAGTTCGGAGCCTGCGATCGATGGCCGATTTGTACTAGCGATCAAAGTTCAGACGCTCCCGCTCGACCACCAACGGACGTTTCATGACGTGCGTGAGAATCGCACCTACGTACTCGCCGAGCAACCCGATGAAGAACAACTGCACCGAGGCAAAGAAGAACATGCCGATCAGGATAGGCGCCGTGCCCGCAGAGAACTCGCCCCAAAACAGCACCTTGAGCAAGAGATATAACAAGGAAACACAGAGGCTCACACCTGACAGTGCAAAGCCTGCCATCGTGGCAATCCGCAAGGGCACACGTGAATGCGAGGTGATCCCGAGCATCGCAATGTCGTAAAGGGTGTAGAAATTGTTCTTCGTGATGCCGCGCTTGCGACGGGGTTGGTTGTAGGGCACCTGCACCGCTTCGAAGCCGACTTCCGACACCAAGCCACGCAGGTAGGGGTAAGGGTCGTCGATTCGGCGAAGCTCTTCGAGCACCTGCCTGTCGTACAGGCCGAAGCCCGTGAAGTTCTGGATGAGCTTCACGTCGGCAATGCGCGTCACTGTCCGGTAGTAGGCACGGCGGATCGCGAACATCACGCCCGACTCGTCGGCGGTCGGCTTGACGCCAACCACGAGCTTTGCGCCGTTGCGCCAGTGCTCGACAAAGGTCTTCATCAGTTCGGGCGGGTCCTGCAAGTCCGCCACCAGCAGGATCGCCGCATCGCCGCGCGCCTGCAGCAAGCCGTAGAACGGTGAGCGGATGTGTCCGAAGTTCCGCGCGTTCAGGATGACCTTGACGTTGCGGTCGGCCGCCGCCATCGCGCGCAGCAGCGCCGGCGTGCGGTCGGACGAGAAATTGTCGATGAACAGGTGCTCGTACGTCACGCCCTCGATCGTGTCGAAGACGGCGCGCGCCTGCCGGTACACCTCCTCGATGTTGTCTTCTTCGTTGTAGCAGGGGGTGACGACGGTAATGTGTTTCATGAAGCTGCGAAAACAAAGCGGCGCTGCAGCACGAAGGCCACCAGCGCCAGGGGAAGGATGACCACCGCGTTCGCGACATACACATTGAGCCCGGCACGCAGCAGCAGTGCAACCGATCCGACGTTGAGCAGGTAGATGACGCCGTACACCCCCGCGAACCGGCCCAGCTGCGACAGGGGCGCACCGCCGAACACCAGCCGCCCCGTGCTCTGGAAGTTGAACGCGACGCCCAGCACGGTCGCCAGTCCGATGGCCAGCGGATACGCCAGCCCCATCCACACGAAGGCAGCGAACAGCGCATAGCCGACGGCGGTGTTGAGTCCGCCCACCAGCAGAAAGCGCAGGAGCTGCGAATCCAGCATGCTCAGGGCGCCGCCCACTTGCCGACGAAAGGCGCCACGCGCGCGCGCACCGATGCCAGGTCCAGGCCGTGCTCGCGCATGGCATGGGCATGGGAGCCGCAGGTTTCGGAGAAACGTTCGCCGACGCCGATGCGCAGCACCGGAACAGGGTTGGTTTCCGAGATCGCCTCAAGCACCGCGGCGCCGAGTCCACCGGCGACCGAATGCTCTTCGAGCGTGACGAAGGCCTCGCTGGCCGCTGCGAGCGCGCCCAGTTGCGCGGCATCGAGCGGCTTGACCCAAGGCGCGCTCCAGACCGACACGCCGAGTTCGGCGCCCAGGGCGCACGCGGTCTTGACCATGGAGCCGGTGGCGATCAGTTGCACCGGCGCCGGCCCCTTCTGCACGCAGACCAACTCGCCGCGCGCCAGCGAAGGTGCCGCGGCATGCACGGCGCCCAGGTCGGCCTTGCCCATGCGCATGTAAACCGGCCCCTCGAGCGCCAGCGCGGCCGACATGCAGGCGGTGAGTTCGTGCGCATCGCACGGCGACATGATGTCGACGTGCGGCACCGCCCGCAAACAGGCGATGTCCTCGAAGCTCTGGTGGCTGGTGCCCAACGTGCCGTACACGAGCCCCGCGCCGTCGCCGGTGAAGATGACCGGCAGCCTCTCATAGCAGACATCGATCTTGATCTGCTCCACGACCCGCACCGGCACGAAGGCGCTGAGCCCGTAGACAATCGGCCGGAAGCCGGCCTTGGCCAGCCCGGCCGCGACGCCCACCATATTCTGCTCCGCTATGCCCGCGTTGATGTATTGGTCGGGGCAGCGCTTGCGGAATTCGTCGAAGAGAGCGTAGCCGTGGTCTCCGGTCAGGAGCACCACGCGTCCGTCCCGGGTGGCCGCCTCGACCAGGGCGGTGGAAAACGCGGCCCTCATGCCGATGCCCCTTCGAGTTCGCGCAGGGCCTGTGCATACAGGTCGGCGTTCAGGCGCGAGTAATGCCACGCATTGACGTTCTCCATGTACGACACGCCCTTGCCCTTCACCGTCTTGGCAACGAGCGCCTTGGGCCGGCCGTTCTTGCGCCCTTCGAGGTCTTCGATGGCCGCGGAGATCGCGCCCATGTCGTGGCCGTCGATGCTGAGCACATCGAAATCGAACGCCGCGAACTTGGCGCCCAGGTCGCCGAGCTTCATTACCTCGTCGGTGGGGCCCATGGCTTGGAAGCCGTTCGCATCCACGATGACCATGAGGTTGTCCAGCTTCGCGTGCGCCGCGAACAGCATGGCTTCCCAGATCGGCCCTTCGTTGATCTCGCCGTCGCCGATCACGGCGTAGCATTTCTGGCCGCTCTTGCGCCGGACGGCAGCCAGCGCGAGGCCGACACCTACCGAGAGCCCGTGGCCGAGCGTGCCGGAAGTCACCTCGCACCCCGGCACGTGCGCATCAGACAATCCCTTCAGGCGCGAGCCGTCATGGAAGTACTGGTCGATGTCCGCACGCGCTATCCACCCGAGTTCGTACAGGCAGGCGTACTGCGCCATGACGCCGTGGCCCTTGCTGAGCACCAGGTAGTCGCGCATCGGGTCTGCGGGATTGGTCTTGTCGTAGCGCATGTGACGCCCGTACAAGCAGGACAGCAACTCGATGATCGAGAACGCGCAGCCCAGGTGCACGGCGTTGCCTGCATACGCCATCTCCACCACCGTTTTGCGCAGGGAAGCGGGATCAAATGATTGTCTCATGCTGGAAAGGATCGGGTTGCACCCGGCGTTGTGAGCCAGGCAAGGGTTCTGCGAATGCCTTCCTCGAGGCTGACGGCGTTCGCCAGCCCGAGTTCCTCGGCCGCGCGCCGCAGGCTCGGCACATAACGATGGCCCGCGAGGCCCGGTGCCGGCCGGCAGGCCACCTCGACGGGAATGTCCGTGCGCGCGATGCGCGTCACTTCGGCCGCGAGCTGGGCGATGCTCACCTCGGTTTCGCCACCGACGTTGTAGGCCCGGCCGGGCGCGCCCATTGCCAGGCAGCTCAAGAGCCAGCGCGCCATGTCGCCCGCGTATTGGTAGGTGCGAACGGCCTCGCCCGTGCCCTGCACGACGATGCCCTTGCCGTCGGCCGCCTGCGCGATGAACTGCGCCGCCGCCACGCCGCTCGAGGCATGCAGGTAGGGGCCGACAAATGCGAAGCAGCGCGCGATGACCGCCTCGAACGGCCAGAATTGCCCCACCACCGCTTCCGCCCGGCGCTTTGCCCGGGTGTAGCCGTTGGCGCCATCGTCCTCGCGCCACCGCAGCGATTCCACCAGCGCCTGGGCACCGGACTGCGGCCCGTAGACAGCGCCCGAGCTGACATGTAGGAAGCGGCGCGCCCCGCAGACGGCCGCGAATTCGCAGACGCGACGCGTCCCCGTCTCGGACAACCGCTCAAGGTCGCCGGGCCCTGCGTCCAGGGGCGCCACGGGCAATGCCGCATGAATCACCAATGAAAAGGAGGCGCGCGGGAACTCGAAATCGACCACGTCGCCTGTTAGCAGCATCACCGGCGCGGCCTTTGCGAGGTGCGCGCTCGCCCGCACGAAGCGATCAGGCTCCCGCGTCAGCACGGTCAGCGCCATGCCCAGGCCCAGCGCCCTGTCGGCATGCAGCAGGCATTCGAGCAGCCACTTGCCGACAAAGCCGGTGCCGCCCGTCATGAATACCGCCTGGTTGCGAAAGGCTTCCCACACCTCTGGTGCGGTCAGCCGGAGGACCTCATCGAGTTCCGTTGCCGGGACAGGACGGATCAGGTCAGTCAAAACGCAGGCCGAGGTAGGTCTCGATGCTCTCGACGGCATGGTCGAGCATGGGCTCGGTCAGGCCGGGGTACACACCGATCCAGAACGTGTCGTTCATGATCCGGTCGGTGTTCTTGAGCTCGCCGACCACTCGGTAGTTGCGCCCGATCATGTAGGGCTGGCGCAGCAGATTGCCCGCGAACAGCAGCCGGGTGCCGACCTTCTGCTGGTCCAGATAGGTGAGCAGGTCCACGCGCCGCGTGTTGGCTGCTTCTCGCAGGGTGATCGGGAAGCCGAACCACGACGGCTCCGAACCCGCCGTGGCTTCGGGCAGCTCCAGAAACTCCTCGCATCCGCGCAGGCGCTCGGTCAGGTACGCGAAGTTCTTCTTGCGCGCAGCCACGAAGCCGTCCAGCCGGTCGAGCTGCGCCAGCGCGCAGGCCGCCTGCATGTCGGTGATCTTGAGGTTGTAGCCCAGGTGGGAGTACGTGTACTTGTGGTCGTAACCCTCTGGAAGATCGCCCAGCTTCCAGCAGAAGCGCTTGTTGCAGGTGTTGTCCTTGCCGGGTGCGCAATAGCAGTCGCGGCCCCAGTCGCGGATCGACTCGGCGATCAAACGCAGTTCGTCGTTGTTGGTGAACACCGCTCCGCCCTCGCCCATCGTGATGTGATGGGCCGGATAGAAGCTCAGCGTGCCGATGTCGCCGAACGTGCCCACGAGCTGCCCTTCGTAGCGCGCGCCCAGCGCGTCGCAGCAGTCCTCTACCAGCCACAGGCCGTGCTTCTCGCATGCGGCCTTAACGACCTTCAGGTTGTACGGGTTGCCCAGGGTGTGCGCCAGCATGATGGCCTTGGTGCGCGGCCCGATGGCGGCCTCCAGCAGGTCGGCATTGATGTTGTAGGTGGGAATGTCCACGTCGACGAACACCGGGACCGCGCCACATTGCAGGATCGGATTCACCGTGGTGGGAAAGCCCGCCGCCACGCCGATCACCTCGTCGCCCGGCTGGATCGCGCGGTCGCCGAGCTTGGACGAGGTCAGCGTCGAGAACGCGACCAGGTTGGCGGAAGAGCCGGAATTCACCGTCATCAGGTGCTTCACGCCGAGGTAGGCCGCCAGACGGCTTTCAAACAGTGTGTTGAAGCGTCCGGTGGTAAGCCACGCGTCGAGCGAGGCGTCCACCATGAGTTGCATTTCGGGGGCGCCGACGACCTTGCCCGACGGGGGAATCATGGTTTCGCCGGGCACGAAAGGCGTGGGCACGCTGGACAGTTCGCCGTACTCACCGACCAGTGCAAGGATCTTCTTGCGCAACTCGTTTTTTTTGAAGGAGATTTCAGTCATGGGTGGGGGTGCTTTCGTATTTTTCGATTTGTTCAAGAGAGAAGTCGGCCATGTCGCGGCCGTCGAGCCAAGCCCGCTGCCAATCGACGATAGCACCGAGGCTCGTGCACAGGTCCCAGCGGGGGACCCAACCCAGCGTCTGTCGGGCCTTGGAGCAATCGAGCTTGAGCCAGCTCGCTTCGTGGGGCTGGCCCGCCTGCGCGCTGCTGCGCCATTGCGCGCTGTCTCCCCAAAGACCGACCAGCCGGTCCGCGATCCAGGAGACGGGGCGGGCGTCCGAATCCGCGGGACCGAAATTCCAGGGCTCCGCCCATGCCGGCCCGTCGGTGTACAGAAGCTCGGCCAGCATCATGTAGCCGCGCAGCGGCTCCAGCACGTGCTGCCACGGCCTGATTGCGTGGGGGTTGCGGATGTCCGCGGTGCGGCCTTCGGCGAAGGCGCGCAGCAGGTCCGGCACCAGCCGATCCAGCGACCAGTCGCCGCCGCCGATCACGTTGCCCGCGCGGGCGGTGGCCAGCGCCACGCCATGCTCGGCATAGCGCTCCTGGTTGAAGAACGAAGACCGGTAGGAGGCCGCCACCAGCTCCGAGCACCCCTTGCTGTTGCTGTAGGGGTCGTAGCCGCCCATCGGCTCGTTCTCGCGGTAGCCCCACTGCCATTCGCGGTTCTCGTAGCACTTGTCGCTGGTCACGATCACGATCGAGCGCACGCTGGCGCAGGCGCGCGCCGCCTCGAGCAGATGTACCGTGCCCATCACATTGGTGGAATAGGTCTCCACCGGATCCACGTAGGAGCGCCGCACCAGCGGCTGGGCCGCTAGGTGGAAGACCACCTCGGGCGTGAATCCGCGCATGGCCGCGCGCAACGCAGCGAGATCACGCACGTCGCCGATCAGCGAATCCGTGGTCGAGCGACTGGCCGCCAGCACATGCAGGCTGGGTTTGGTCGAAGGTTCCAGGGCGTAGCCTCGCACGACGGCGCCATGCTTTTCAAGCCACAGCGCGAGCCAGCTGCCCTTGAAGCCCGTGTGCCCCGTCAGGAAGACGCGCTTGCCGCGCCAGAAAGAAGGCGTCATTCCCAGACTTTCCACGGCGCCCTGCCGTCTGCCCAGAGTTCTTCGAGGTGCGTCTTGTCGCGCAGGGTGTCCATCGGCTGCCAAAAGCCGCCGTGCTTGAAAGCGGCTAGTTGCCCTTCAGCGGCCAGGCGCTCCAGCGGCTCGCGCTCCCATATGGAGGAGTCGTCCGCGATGTAGTCAATAACCGAAGGCGACAGCACAAAGAATCCACCGTTGATCATGGCGCCGTCGCCCTTGGGTTTTTCCTGGAAGCTGCGCACTTTGTCGCCCTGCATGTCGAGCGCGCCAAAACGTCCTGGCGGGAACGTGGCCGTGAGCGTGGCCTTCACGTTCTGCGCCTTGTGAAAGGCGATGAGTTCGGTGATGTTCAGGTCGGCAACGCCGTCGCCGTAGGTGAAGCAGAACAGCTCTTCATCTTTCACGTACGGCACCACGCGCTTGAGCCGCCCGCCGGTCATGGTGTCTTCGCCGGTGTCGATGAGCGTAACGCGCCAAGGCTCGGCCTTGCGCTGGTGGACTTCCATGGTATTGCCGACCATATCAAAGGTGACGTCGGACATGTGAAGGAAGTAGTTCGCAAAGTACTCCTTGATCACGTAGCCCTTGTAGCCGCAGCAGATGACGAAGTCGTTCACGCCATGCGCGGCGTAGATCTTCATGATGTGCCAAAGAATAGGCTTGCCGCCGATTTCAATCATCGGCTTGGGCTTGAGCCCTGTTTCTTCAGAAATTCGGGTCCCGAGACCGCCAGCAAGGATCACAGCCTTCATAGTCAGTTTTGGTTTCATGGCGTTTGAGCGACAAGCGATTAATTTCGCGGGGAAATAGCAGGCAGCAGTTCACATGCCTTCCATTCAAAAATTATTAATTTGAAATAGAACCACCAATAAAACCCCGCGCACACGAACAAAACAAAATCCGGGAGAACAAATTTAATTTCCTTTTCGTCAAAACCAAATTCCCATTCGCCTAACACATGGATTTCCGGAAATTACCCCCAACATCAAGATACCCTCTTCAGGCAAATGACAGCCAGATTCCCAAAAACCACCAGCGATTCCGCATGAGGCCAAGACCGCTTACCCCTACAATAATCCGCGCCCTTGGCAGCATCGCTGGCATTTGCATATTCAAGCTTATATCCCGAAATCTCCGAAAGCAACGACACTTTTGAATACTCGGGATAGAAGGAGGATACATTCAAATCACCTTGAATCGTCCTCAATTTCTTTGGAAAAGCCCACGAACCGCCATTGATGCTTACAAATTTTATATCTTCAAAATTAGAAATCATTTCAAGGCGCAAAACAATACGATTCGCCATCAATCTGTCCCAGTCATTGAGTCGCTGCTGATCGACCAAAATTTGGTTACTCAAGAAGATAAAACCAACGAGGACCACAGATCTAGACAGGCCAGCCACCAATCTCATTTTTATACGCCTAGGATCTTGCAAACAAAAATCAGCAGAAAGAAAAATTAACCCGAGCAATACAGAAACATGCGCAACAACACGAGGCACCGGCCACCAACTTTTGAATGCAACAATCAGCCCCAGTGAGGCAGCAATAATAAAGATCAAAATCAATACAGAAAAAAATATACTCCTAAGCACCCCTCTCCCGTCTCCCGTCGAAAGGATACTCCAAAAAATTATCGATAGCGAATATAAAACAATTGCCGCAACCAGGACTTTCAACCAACCCGAGTAAACAGGCTCATCCAACCAATAAATATTGGCTAATGATGAATATATCTGACTCATTCTTTCGGGGACATTGGTCAGTGCAATAATTTGCGCCCTATCGACATCCCCACTCACTCCATAATATCTTGCGACACCCGTCATTCCGAGAAAAACAATGCCAGCAATTACACTAACAACAATCAAATCCACTGCTTTTTCACGCCCCCCCTTCGCAAAAATTGTAGCTTGATTATTATTTTCGGAAATCAAATTTAAAATGAGTGCAAATGCTATAGCTATGGCAAAATAGTTAAGGAACACTTGGTAGGTAAACACCATGCCCAATGTTGCAAGCAAAGCAATCGTCCGCCTACTCCAAGTTGACGGGCGGTCAATCAAAGCCTCCAGCGCCAATATTGAAAAAATCAAAGCAGCGCAATAACTTGGCAGCACCGACCGAAATGTAAGTATTTCGGTCAAATATGGGTGCGCCACGACCAGCGCACCAACCAAGCCAGCTGTGGGTAGGCGCTCAACCCCTACAAATCTAAAAATAGACACCACAAAAATCGACTGCAAAATCAGGGCCAAAATACCCAAAGGAAAATACAAATCCCCCGAATTGACTCCGATAGACTCAATTACCCAAAATATCAGAGCCATCAAATAGCGGCCTTGAGAAAAAAAGAGGCCCAGCTCTTTTTCACCTATCCCATTCGCAAAAGAATAATCGTCAATCGAAAATCCTCGAAATAAAACAACGCCCTTTGAAAATACAGCCGCAGCCAACACCATTAAAAAGAGTCGGAAATTGTTTTCACTCTCCTTCGGCTGCAGGAATAAAAGTATTTTTTTCATTGTCATTTTCACAAGCCATCAAAGCGAGGCACTGTCAGGTACTGAAGTACAACACTCGGTTATTGAACTGAAGTTCGAAACTGCAGAGCGATAGTGGGCAGCTTAGAGAGCACCCCTAGCGGGGTGTTAAAGCCGTGCGTGTCGACTGTTCATGCTGTCTGCGATGACACTGAGTGCTTCCCGACTGCATGCGCTCAAGTCAGTGCCCACCGCCACCTAATCTTTGTTGAGAAGGCTTTCAAAATCATTGGTGATAGGCCGACATGCACTCTTCAAGCAGATATAAAGCTCCAGAAGCCAATACCGCGCTTTGAAGACGGGAGCGACGAATGAAATATAGGTCACTTTCTGACTCCCACAGTCGCAGATCTATTCCGGCGCGGAGATTTAATCAATTCCCGAAGCTCTGCTTCGTACTGGTTGAGCATTTCTTTAATGTCAAAATGGCGTTCTGCAAACTCTCTGGCATTCAACTTGAACAGATTGAGCTTATTTTTATCTGAAGCGAGCTCTTCGAGCTTGCGAGCGAAGTCGTCATAGGCACCAGGCGTGCTCAAGTATCCTTGCTTGCCTTCTTCGATCATTTGAGGCAATGCCCCGACCCTTGACGCGATTACTGCCGTTCCGCTGGCCAGTGCTTCCATGACGATGTTTGGACGGCCATCGAGCTTGGAGGGGAGGCACAGAATATCGCATGCTTGGAGATACGGCTTGATGTCTGGGACGGTCCCCTTTAGAAGAAAGCGTCCTGGTGAAAATTTTGCTGCTGCTATTGCCGCCTTGATTTCAGACTCAAGATGACCGGCACCAGTCATCAAAAACACCACATCCAATTCTCTAGAGACACGTGCTGCAATTTCAACAAATCCAAGCGGATCTTTCTCTTCCGACCATCTGCCAAAAAAACCAATCACGACAGCGCCTGCAGAAATCTCATTTTTTCCCAAATTGAGTCCCCCTCCGATTTGCGGCACGTTCTGATCTAGATCAACCCCACTTTCTACCAAACTAATGCGTTGCGCAGATTCGCCAGCGGCAATCAGCCACTCCCGAACTTCTGCATTCTCAATAAAAATAAGGTCGATACAATCGGCATATCTTCGATTATTTGCCGTGTGCCCCACGGTATTAAAGAGCAAATCAGCGACCGCAAGACGCGGGTGCCTGAGCTTTAATGTCGGGAGATACTCATAAACAAAAGCGCTGCCAATGACCCAAAGCAGCTCCACCTTTCTTGATTGCACGAGATAGTCGACAAAATCTCCCCAGTATTCCTGGTCAAGGAATTGTGGTAAATGAAAAATTTCTTCCGTCGCGGACTCAAACCAGGATGTGGTATCACCATGCGACTGCCCAACAGGAACCGTGGTGACAATAATTACGCGCCAACCATTTTTAACTAGTTGCTCAACGATGGCGCTCAACAGACGTTCGGCACCGCCGAGAACCAGAAATGGCACGGCGATCAGCAGAACTGGCCCACCCCCACCTTGGATGTGAAAATCTCGCCTTTTCGCAAACGATTGAGGCGAGCGAGCCGGAAGAGATGCGCTTTTTTCCCGCGCAGTAGCGATGACGTCTTCCGTCAGCACATCTTCATTGAAGCGGCGAACCAATAGTTTCTGAACCTCGTTTTCCAGCACCTCCCGGCTATTGCTTAGCGTGTCGCCGTGACTGCGATAAAAGAAAAGAGGTTCGCGAATGCTCATAAAGCGGGCGCCCAGTGCCGCAAGTCGGACCCAGAAGAGCCAGTCTTCGTGGATATGCCCGGTTGTCGGGTTTGAATCGCGATAGCCGCCCGCCTTGCTCCACAACTCCTTGCTGTACATGGCGCAGGTGAGTGCGTTGTTACCTTCAAGTAGCATGTCCAGAGTCGGGCGGTCGTGCGGCGTCCAAATTTCCGATTTGTTGCCGAAGAACTGAAGCCCGGGCGAAACAACTCCATAGCCGGAATGTTCCAGCATGAAGACGGCCTTTTCGACATAGGTTGGAGCAATACGGTCATCGGCATCCAGGCAGCAGATGTATTTGCCTCGGGCGTGGCTGATGCCAAAGTTGCGGTTGGCTCCGGCACGGTACGGTTTGTCTTGTAGCAGCAACCGCAATTTTGGTGAGGCTTTCGCAACCGCATCTATCAGGCATTGCCGAGACTCGCTGGAACTCGAGCCCCCCTCCACCACGATGATTTCGATGTCAGTGAAAGTCTGCGCCTCGACTGAGCGGATAGCGTCTCCCACGAGATGCCCGTAGTTGAAGCAAGGAATCACGATGCTGACGAACGGCCGGTCCGAGGGCCAGTCCGTTCCGCTCGGTGGTTCCCCAGCACCTTGCACCACGCCTGCAAGCGGAAGTAGATCGACCGCTGATGCGACTCGCTCTGCGGCCTCCAAGCTCGCAACCGTCGAAACGCCGCCCCCGGCCAATACCCTGCGGCGCAGGAACTCACGAACGTGGCCGAAGATGGTGCCTTGAAACGTCCACCACACAAGTTTTGCGAGCTGCTTCGCCCGTCGTGCGGCTCGTGGGTTGCGCTTCGCCCAACGACGCAACGGCCCCGTGGCACGCCATGCGGTAGTTTGCTGAATGGCCTCTAGCTGTTTCGTGGCCTCCAACATGCTGCTTTCCATGGCGGCGGTCTTCGCTCTCTCTGTCGACAGTTCCCTACGGAGTACTGCCGCTTCGCCAACAAGTCCCGCAGCCCGTCTGATCTCGAAATTCACAGCCTCTGTGGCGTGTGCTGCATTGAGACGCGCGTCAGCCAAAATGACCTCAATTTCGGCCTTCAGCCGTTGGGTCTCGCGCGTCGCGGACTCAAAATTCACCCGGTGCCCATCACCGGATTGCAGTCTTCTCAGATCGAAGGACCAAAGCTGCGAAACGCGCGCGATAAGCGGCAAAGTGAACTCTTGGCTACCCAACTGCACGAGCGACCCAACCGACGCTTCAGTGGCCTGCCCAGCATGCAAGAGATGCAAGTGCGTCGACGCCTTGACGATTTCGGCCTCGTCACCATCGAAATCAGCATCCATCAAGCGCTGGAAAACGGCCTTGATCCGCGAGGCTTGCTGCGCGTCCTTGGTCACGATGCCGACATAGGTCGAGGCATAGTCCTTAATGGGGACTTCCGCTCCAGCCAGATGGCATCCGAGCTCCGTCTCGACAATGTGACGAATCGACCCCTCGGTAGGGTAGTAGATGTGTTCAAACGAACTGTTCATCCACGCAACATTGCTGGCATCGGCCGACATGACGGGGACTTCGAACAACATGAATCCGTCGCCCTTTAGCAAATCGACTGCCGTACAAAATCCCCCACGAAAATCAAGCAGATGCTCAAAGACTGCGATTGAGGTCACCACATCGAATTCGGATCGATGCTCGTTGACCAGCTGCGGATCCAACAAGTCGTTCCCAAGCATCCGGACGCCTCTTTCCCGTGCCTGCGCGGCGGCCTTTGCATTGACCTCGATTCCGGACTTGTCAAAAGCGTTAGTCAACTTGTTCAGCAAGTAGCCGTCCGCGCAACCTATGTCGAGGATTTTTCCGTGTTCTGCCAGAAGTTGGACCAGTGCTGCAGCCCAACCCAGCCCATGTTCCGCAATAAAACTGTAGTCCTCGTAGCCACTACGTCCGCCATCCACATAGTAGTTGTCGTCGTAGTACGCATCGGTGCTCTCAGGCAGGCTGGCAACCACACCCAGGCCACAGGACGTGCACTGCCTTATTTCCATGCCATCCCCTCGAATGGCGAATGGCCTGAAATTGGTACCAGAACACGCGTTGCAGATCATCTTTATTTTTATCCTGTGGGGAACGAAAGGCTGTACGAAATTTGGCGGGACCGCCTATTGCACGCGACCGCTCTGAGTTGCGGCGATCTCTTCCCTCGCTCTGCGCAGGATTGCTTCGAGAATCGCGTCCATGTCGGAGATATGCGCATTTAGCCCAAGTGCCTTCAGCTTGGACGGATCACCGACGAAAGCCCTGACATCGCTGTTGCCGCGTCGCGAGTCGTCATGCTGCAACTGGACCGGCACGCCGGAGATGACGATCATTCGCTGTGTAAGGTCAAGGAGACGCTGCCCGTCGCCGGTGCAGATATTCACCACCTCCGGGCAAGCATCCTTCGTCAGGGACAAATCGACAAGGAGCTTCGCGGCGATCCGAATGTCCATGAAGTCCCGGACCACATCGAGATCGCCGGTCGCGAGGACGCCCCCGCGCGTGCCCATGGCCGCGATCTGATGCGCGAAGCTTCCGAGGGCCAGCGACTTCGGCATGCCCGGCCCGATCGGGTTGAACAAACGGGCCACCACCACGGACAGGCCGCGCGAAGCGGCAATGAATGCGTGGCTCGTTTGGGCCAGCTTGCTGGCGCCATACGCCGTGTTGGGGCGACACGCGAAATCTTCGCGCACAGGCTGCAGGGCGGCGGATACCGGTCCGTATTCGGCAGCGCTGCCGGCAAGCAACACACTCGGCTTGTGCGGCATGGCGAGCGCGGCATCCATGAGATTGGCCGCAAAGACGACATTGGCCTCATAGAGATCGCCGTAGGAAGCCGCAGTGGAAACACCCGCCAAGTGCAGGACGACATGCGGCTCCACGGACAAGAGCAGCTCGCGGACCTCGGCTGGATTGCTGGCGTCGGCAAGCAGGCGCCTTGCCTCGCCTGCGACAACAGGCCGTGCCACTCTGCTGACGGTGACAGCTTCAAGGCCGCGCGCCTGCAGTTCATCGAGCACCGCACGCCCGACGAATCCGCTGGCGCCGGTGACAAGCACGCGCATGGGTTATTCCGGCAAAAAGAGTTCTCGACTCTCGTCGAACATCTTCTGCGCTGTCGAATAGTCTTCCGGACGACCGATGTCAAGCCAGAAGCTCTCGGGCTGTTGATGGCAGCGAACCTTCTTGCCGGCCGCCTTCAGCTTGAGCAACAGGTCGGGCATGTCCAGATGAACGCCAGCGCTGACATGTGGCCTCACTGCGTCGCGATTGAGCATGTACAGACCCATGCTGACCAAGTGCTTGCTGATGGGCTTCTCCAGATAGCCCTGTAGATTCATCTCAGCATCGACCTGAATGAGCCCAAAATCGATCTTGACTTCTCTTTCGTAGACGCAGATCGTGGCATCCGACTCTCGTTCGGCATGCGTGCGAATCAGCTGGCCGATGTCGAAAGTGGTGAGCAAGTCGCCGTTGGTAACGATGAAGTTTTCGCCGACGTCCTCGATCAATGCCCCTAACGGACCTGCCGTACCCAACGGACTGTCCTCGAGGCTGTAGTCGATCTTCAGCCCAAACCGCGAACCGTCACCGCAAAACGCGCGGATCAGGTGATGCAGATGGTTGACCGCAAGAATGACTTCATCGACGCCGTAGCGGCGAAGCTGCCGAAGCAGGAGTTCCAGCACAGGCATGTCCCCAAGAGGCATGAGTGGCTTGGGAAACGAAGCGGTAAAGGGCTGAAGGCGCGTGCCCTTGCCGCCGGCCATGACGACTGCTTTCATGATGCTTGCTCCCTTAAACGGTGTAGACCGCAGGGCGGTACAAGTGAATATTGCTACGGATGAATTCGATGCTCTGGCGCAATCCCTCATCCAGATCGACTTGCGGCGACCAGCCCATCAGCTTGGCGGCCAACGCGTTGTCGGATACGAGCTTGAGGACCTCGCTCTTGTCAGGGCGCATGCGCGCACTGTCAGCGACGATTTCTTTCTCGACACCCATCAGCTTCAGGATGCGCTCGGCGAAATGCCCAATCGTGAAGGTGGACCCCGTTCCCAGGTTGATCGTCTGACCTTCGATGCCGGGCGTCACCGATGCAGCAACGAAGCCAGCGACCGTATCGGTCACGAAGGTCATGTCACGTTCGGGTGTCAATGACCCGAGCTTGATTACATCCTGGGTCAATGCCTGCGAGATGATCGTGGGAATGAATGCTCTGGCGGACTGACGCGGGCCGAACGTGTTGAACGGGCGCAAGGTTACGACGCCCGTATCGAACGAACGGTAGTAGCTCTCGGCAATCTTGTCCGCCCCGATCTTTGAGGCCGAGTAAGGCGACTGCCCCTGCAGCGGATGTTCTTCGTCGATCGGCACACGTACCGCGGTGCCATAGACCTCTGAGGTACTTGTATGGACAACGCGGCGCACAGACAGCCTGCGCGCAGCTTCGACGACGTTCAGCGTTCCCTCGACGTTGGTGCGCACGTAGCTGCGCGGCGCAACATACGAATACGGAATCGCAATGAGGGCGGCCAGATGGCAGACGACGTCGATGCCCTGCATCGCGTGCATGACGAAATCACCATCGTCGATGTTGCCGGCCACGACGCGAAACTGTCCCTTTACATCGGCCGGTGCGAATTCGAGGTTGCCCCAGCTCGATGCGGAACCGTAGCGAACCATCGCCGTGACATCTGCGCCGGCCCGCACGAGTGCTTCGACAAGGTGGCTCCCGATGAACCCGCCTGCGCCTGTTACGAGGTATTTTTGACCCGTGAGGGTTCGAATTGATGAATGCATGACGTGTGCTACTGAAGAAATTGTTATGTGTAGGTATTCAAAATGAATGCTCTTCGGTGAGCAGCCGATTGAGGTACTTGCCATAGGCATTCTTCTGCAATGGCAATGCCAGCCGCGCCAGCTGTTCCTTGTCGATGAATCCATGCCGCCACGCGATTTCCTCCGGGCACGCGATCTTCAATCCCTGTCGATGCTCCAGCGTGGCGATGAACTGGCCAGCTTCCAGCAAACTCTCGTGGGTCCCGGTATCCAGCCACGCATAGCCGCGCTGCATGATCTGTACATTGAGCTGATCCAGGTCGAGGTAGGCTTGGTTGACGGCCGTGATTTCCAGCTCGCCGCGCTTACTAGGCTTTACGGCCTTGGCGATGTCCGCCACCTGGTTGTCGTAGAAGTAGAGGCCAGTGACGGCGTAGCTGCTCTTGGGCCTCAAGGGCTTTTCCTCGATGCTGCTGGCCTTGCCCTTGGCGTCGAAAGCGACCACGCCGTAGCGCTCTGGGTCCTGCACGTGGTACGCAAACACGGTGGCACCTGACGGCTTCCTGTCGGCATCGGCGAGCAGGTTCACGAGATCATGGCCATAGAAGATGTTGTCCCCCAACACCAGCGCACTCGGCGAATTTCCAACGAACTTCTCACCGACGATGAACGCCTGCGCCAACCCGTCCGGGCTGGGCTGCACCGCGTACTGCAGGTTCATGCCCCACTGGCTGCCGTCACCCAGCAATTGCTGAAAGCGTGGCGTGTCCTGCGGCGTGCTGATGATGAGGATGTCGCGCATGCCGCCGAGCATGAGCGTGCTCAGCGGGTAATAGATCATGGGCTTGTCGTACACCGGCAGCAATTGCTTGCTCATGGCGAGCGTGGCCGGATGGAGCCGGGTGCCGGAGCCCCCGGCGAGGATGATTCCCTTGCGCTTTGTCATTCTTGAGGTCTCGTTGTCATCACAGAGTTTCGTGCAGCATACGGGCCACGCCGAGTTGCCAAGGCGGCAGCACGAGTCCGAAGGTCGACTGCAGTTTGGCAGTACTCAGCCGCGAGTTATGGGGTCGCTTGGCTGGCGTCGGAAAGGCGCTCGTCGCAACGGGATCAATCCCCTCGGGCGGGACCTT
>LNAP01007600.1_pt1 | contig 24337 bp, 18 predicted proteins | sample 602601 | NCBI WGS metagenome assembly LNAP01 (sample SAMN02440304, study PRJNA202911) | soil metagenome | biome: Subtropical and temperate rainforests or woodlands; isolation source: soil samples (1 kg each in a 20% v/v slurry with milli Q water) were... ...
GAAGCGCAGCTTCAACGCGATCAAACAGGAAGTTGAACGTGAAATCGGTGCCGACGAGATTCGTCGGCAACTGCACAACGAGCACATCCTGTCGCTGGAGCAGGAGGCACGGAAAATCTTCACGCCGACCCAGCAGGAGGCTACGCCGGTTCAGCCGGTTGAACCTGTGGCGGAGCAGACGATTCATGCACCGATTGCAGAAGCTGCACCTGTCGCGGCACCAACGGAAACGGTGAAAACTGTTGAACCGGCAGCGGCTGTCGCATCCGTAGAACCTGTTGCTCCTGCCGCCGCGCCGACAACGCCGGCCCCTCACGACACCACTTTGCCGCCGCGAGTCTCATGAGCGATCTCCCAGAAAACGACCAGCACATGCCGCTGGTTTCGCACCTCACCGAGTTGCGTACCCGTCTGCTGCGCTGCGTAGCGGCGATCTTCATCATCTTCGCCGGGTTGTTCGCCTTCACCCAGCAGATCTACACCTTCGTCTCGACGCCGTTGCGCCAGTACCTGCCGGTGGGCGCGACGATGATCGCCACCGACGTGTCGTCGCCGTTTTTGACGCCACTGAAGCTGACCATGATGGTGTCGCTGTTCCTGGCAATCCCGGTGATCCTGCATCAGATCTGGGGCTTCATTGCGCCGGGCTTGTACAAACATGAAAAACGCATCGCCGTACCCTTGCTGGTATCGAGCATCATGCTGTTTTACGCCGGCATGGCGTTCGCCTACTACCTGGTGTTCCCGCTGATCTTCAAATTCTTCGCCGCCGCCACCCCGGCCGGCGTGGAGATGATGACCGACATCAGCAGCTACCTCGATTTCGTCATGACGCTGTTCTTCGCCTTCGGTGTGGCGTTCGAGATCCCGGTGGCCGTGGTGCTGCTGGTCTGGATCGGCGTGGTCGACGTCAAATACCTGAAGAAAATCCGCCCGTACGTGATCATTGGCTGCTTCGTGGTCGGCATGATCCTGACGCCACCGGACATCTTTTCGCAGACGCTGCTGGCCGTACCGATGTGGCTGCTGTTTGAAATCGGCATCCTGTTCGGCGGCCTGATCAGCAAGCGCGGCGACCACCCGGACGACCAACCGGTCGACGATCACAACGACCAGCCGCCAGCGACCCAAGCGTGAACCTGCTGCTCCTCGAAGAGGCCGATTTCATTGCGGCCGACCGAGTGGTCCTGCGCGATCGCCGGTTGACCCACATGCAGGAAGTTCACCGCTGTGAAGTGGGTGACAGCCTGCGCGTCGGGCGTATCGGCGGCCTGATGGGTTCGGCCGAAGTGCTGCGTCTGGACAGCGATGAAGCCGAACTGCGTGTCACCCTCGACCAACCGCCACCGGACAAGTTGCCGCTGACCCTGGTATTGGCCCTGCCGCGGCCCAAAATGCTCCGTCGGGTGTTTCAGACCGTGGCGGCCATGGGTGTGCCGCGAATCGTGCTGGTAAACAGCTACCGCGTCGAGAAGAGCTTTTGGCAGACCCCGTTTCTCGAACCTGAAGCGATTCGCGAGCAACTGATCCTCGGCCTCGAGCAGGCAAGAGATAGCGTGTTGCCTGAAATTGTCATCGAAAAGCGCTTCAAACCGTTCGTCGAAGATCGACTGCCCGCGATCACCGAAGGCACCCTCGGCCTGGTCGGTCACCCCGGCAATTACCCGCCCTGCCCCCGCGGCCTGGACGAACCGGTGACCCTGGCCATCGGCCCGGAAGGCGGCTGGATTCCCTACGAAATCGATTTACTCGGCAAATCCGGCCTGCAACCGGTGCAGCTCGGCGAGCGCATCCTGCGCGTAGAGACTGCCGTCACTGCGTTGCTTGCACGCCTGTTCTAATCCGGTCCCCCGAGCTTCGCTTCAAACCCTTTGGCGAGGGAGCTTGCTCCCGCTTGGGCGCGAAGCGGCCACCGCATTTAATCCCCAATATCGCGGCGACTGTTTTACGCCGGCTGCGCCGCCGAGCGGGAGCAAGCTCCCTCGCCACAGGTTAACCAAGCCAAACTCGTGCTGCGCCTACAGATTTCCGCCCGCCAGCCGATACACCTCCCATAAAACCAACTTGTGGTCCGTGGGAGTTGCAGCATGTACCGATGGCTAGCCGAGAAACTGGGGAACGTCAGCGTCAATCGCAAACTGGGTGTCGGCTTCGGTCTGGTGCTGCTTCTGACGGTGTTGATCACCGCTACCGGCTGGACTGGCCTGGGTAATGTGATCAGTCGCGGCGACAAGCTGGGATTCATTTCCAGCCTCAATGAGCTGACCAAGGATTTGCGCCTGGCCCGTCTGGATTACGAGATGCGCCGCGGCGAACAAGGTCCGGGCGCCGTCAACGACCTGCTCGGCCAACTCGATACCGGACTGAAAACCGCGCGCACGTTGATCGAACAACCGGCCGACGTAGCGATGATCGACCAGCAATTGACCGCCGTCAGCGAATATAAACTAGCCTTCGCCGCCATGACCCAGGCCGGCGCCAGCCGCGAAGACGCTCGCAGCAAACTCGGCGCCAACGCCGACAACGCTGTGGCGCGAGTCACTGAAGTCGAGAAGTCCCTGCTGCAAGGCGACAACGTGGCTGACTTCAACAACGTGGTGGAAGTCAGCAAGCTGCTGCAACAAGCCCGCTATCAGGTTCGCGGCTACACCTATAGTGGCAAGGCCGATGCCGAACAACCGGCGCTGGATGCCATCGCCAACGCGTTGAACAGCCTCGAAAGCCTTCCATCGAAACTGCCGCAGCAGCACACCGCCAATCTGCAACAGGCCAGCGAAGCGCTCAAAGCCTACCGAGCCGCGGTCACTCAGTTCCGTGACTCGCAGGTTGCGACGGCTGATGCCCTGAAACGCATGGCCGCGCAAGGCGACATCCTGCTCGGAGTCAGCAAGAAACTCACCGCCTCACAAACCGTCGTGCGTGACACCGATGCGGCACACGCCAGGAACATGCTGTTGCTGGCCACTTCCCTGGCGCTGGTCTTCGGCCTCTTCGCGGCGTGGGCGATCACACGGCAGATCGTCATTCCGTTGAGCCAGACACTGAAAGTGGCCGAGCGCATTGCCGCCGGCGACTTGACCCACAACCTCGTTTCCGAGCGCCACGATGAACTCGGTCAACTCCAGCGCGCCATGCAGAACATGACCCTGGGTCTGCGCGAATTGATCGGCGGCATCAGCGATGGCGTTACGCAAATCGCCAGCGCTGCCGAAGAACTGTCCGCAGTGACCGAGCAGACCAGCGCCGGGGTCAACAGCCAGAAGGTCGAGACCGACCAAGTGGCGACCGCGATGAACGAAATGACCGCCACCGTGCAGGAAGTCGCGCGTAACGCCGAAGAGGCCTCTGAAGCGGCTCTGGCCGCTGATCAGCAGGCCCGCGAAGGTGACAAGGTCGTTGGCGAAGCCATCGCGCAGATCGAGCGCCTGGCCCTGGAAGTCGGCAACTCCACCGAAGCCATGGGTCACCTGAAACGCGAAAGCGACAAGATCGGCAGCGTGCTCGACGTGATCAAATCCGTGGCCCAGCAAACCAACCTGCTGGCGCTCAACGCCGCGATCGAAGCCGCCCGCGCCGGTGAAGCAGGGCGTGGTTTCGCGGTGGTCGCCGACGAGGTCCGCAGCCTGGCCCAACGCACCCAGAAGTCCACCGAAGAAATCGAAGAGCTGATCGTCGGTCTGCAAAGCGGCACCCAGCAAGTCGCGACCATCATGGACAACAGCCGCAGCCTGACCGACAGCAGCGTCGAACTGACCCGACGCGCCGGTGGCTCGCTGGAAAGCATCACTCGCACCGTGTCGGCGATCCAGTCGATGAACCAGCAGATCGCCGCAGCGGCCGAACAGCAGAGCGCGGTAGCCGAAGAGATCAACCGTAGCGTGCTGAACGTGCGCGATGTGTCCGAGCAGACCTCGGCCGCCAGTGAAGAGACCGCGGCCTCCAGCGTCGAGTTGGCGCGGCTGGGGACGCATTTGCAGACGCTGGTGGGCAGGTTCAAGGTTTGAGGTGATGTGCATGCCTCGGTCCGCTTGGAACCGAGTTGATGCAATCGCCAGCAGGCTGGCTCCCACAGGAGAATGCATTTCAGTGTGGGAGCCGGCCTGCTGGCGATGAGGCGCGACGCGGTCTGTCTGACCGGCCTTACTCCATATTGCCGACCTTATTCACCGCCACTACGTTGTGTGGCGCGTCGTAGATAAGCGTCATGAGGCGCGCAAACGCCGGCTCCCCTCAGGAAAAGCATCGATACGGACAAAAATTATCCGGGCGCACCAATTCGGGGACGGGGCCTAACGCACTCGCTCGTTTGCAAAAGTGTTTGCGCGTGATTTGTTGTTTCGCGGGACTGAAAGCAAAAGATCGCAGCCTTCGGCAGCTCCTACAGATTGATACCGTGCAGGAGCTGCCGAAGGCTGCGATCTTTAAAAACACCCGCCTCCTCTCAGAAGCGGGGCTTTTTATGCCAATTGAGGCTGTGCACTCAGTGGCTTGAGCGGCAGCAGCGGCGCATGGGGATCGGCTTTCACCGATTTACGCCAGGCTTCCAGCCACGCGGGATGACCTTCGTTCCACACCTGCTCGTGCAAGCGAGCCAGTGCCACCGGATCGCTCAGCAGTTGCACACGCTCGTTGTTGGTCAAACCGTCAGGCCCGACTTTCAAGGCATGGCGCACACGCTCGATCCGCAGCCATTCGATCGGCTCGGCCTCACGGTGACGCGACGTCGCCAGCGCGCACGCCAGGGCGTTCTGCTGTGGATCGACCACCGAGCGGATGAAGCCGTCTTTCAGCGCGTGGTAACGGTTTTCATGGGTGTACTGATCCGTTGCCAGCAACGCCTGCGGCGGATTGTATTCCTCGGGGATCAGGAACAGGCTCTCGTCACGGGACTTGAGGCCCAGGCCCACGCGGCTGGAGATCACCGACACCGGAATCGACAGCATCAACGAACCGACGATCGGCACCAGCCACCAGAGGAAGCTCGGGTTCAGCCAGATCACCAGCAACGCCCAGAAGAAACCCAGCAGGGTTTGCGGCCCGTGACGCTTGACCGCTTCGCTCCACGGCGTGGAGTCGTCGTCACGTTGCGGCGAGTTCCAGGTGGCGGCCCAGCCGAGGAACGCGGCGAGCACGAAGCGAGTGTGGAAAATCATCCGCACCGGCGCCAGCAACATGGAGAACAGCATCTCCAGCAGCATCGACAAGGTCACCTTGAACTTGCCGCCGAACTCTTTCGCGCCCTTGGCCCAGATCAGGATGATGCTCAACAGCTTCGGCAGGAACAGCAGCACGATGGTGGTCGAGCCTTGTCCGGGTGCCATTGTGGCCACAGCGGATAGAGCTGGCGCGGTTCAAGGAAGTACTGCGGCTCCATCAGTGTGTTGACCGCCAGCAGCGCCGTCGACAGCACCAGGAAGAAGAACCACAGCGGCGCCGACAAATAAGACATCACGCCGGTCAGGAACACTGCACGGTGAACCGGGTGCATACCCTTGACCAGGAACAGGCGGAAGTTCATCAGGTTACCGTGGCACCAGCGACGGTCACGCTTGAGTTCGTCCAGCAGGTTCGGCGGCAGTTCTTCATAGCTGCCCGGCAAGTCGTAGGCAATCCACACGCCCCAACCCGCACGACGCATCAACGCGGCTTCGACGAAGTCGTGGGACAGAATCGCCCCGGCGAATGCGCCTTTACCCGGCAACGGCGCCAGGGCGCAGTGCTCGATGAACGGCTTCATGCGGATGATCGCGTTGTGGCCCCAGTAGTGGGATTCGCCCAACTGCCAGAAGTGCAGACAGCGGACCGTACACCCGAGTCGCGAACTGCTGCATGCGCGCATACAGCGTGTCCATGCCCGAGGCACGCGGCGCGGTCTGGATAATCCCGGCGTCCGGCGTGGCTTCCATCAAGCGCACCAGACTGGTCAGGCATTCACCGCTCATCACCGAGTCAGCGTCGAGCACGACCATGTACTTGTAATCGCCGCCCCAGCGACGGCAGAAGTCGTCGAGGTTGCCGCTTTTGCGTTTTACCCGACGGCGACGGCGGCGATAGAAAATCTTGCCGAAACCGCCGGCTTCGCGGCAAACGTCCAGCCAGGCTTGCTGCTCGGCAACACAGATATCGGCATCGTTACTGTCACTGAGGACGAAAAAGTCGAAGCGATCCAGGTCACCCGTGGCAGCGACCGACTCGAACGTCGCGCGCAGACCGGCGAACACCCGCGGCACGTCTTCGTTGCAGATCGGCATCACCAGTGCGGTGCGCGCGTCCTTGGGAATCGGCTCATTGCCGGCGCTCTTACCGGAGATGCGGTACTTGTCGTGCCCGGTGAGCAACTCAAGGAAGCCCATCAATGCCGTCCAGAAACCGGCCGACACCCAGCAGAACAGAATCCCGAACATGATCAGGATGCTGGTCTGCAGCGCATACGGCAGTACTTGCGTGACGGTTTTCAGGATTGGCTGATGCAGGACTTCGTTCAGGTCGACGAACGACCAGCCCTGGTACGGCATGATGCCCTTCATGTACCAGCCGGCGACGATGGTCTGACCGAGCATCAGTACCAGCAGGATGTAACGCCGGATCGAACCTACGGTGCGCCAGCGCGCGGCCGGCAGCACGTTCTCGTCTTTCGGCGGGGCTGGCGGATTGGTGCGGCCGGTCAGACGCCGCCAGCCACGCACCAGAATGTTGGTGCGCCACGGCTCCGGCACGACTTTGGTCCGGCGGATCGGTGGAGTGGCCTTGAGGCAAACCCGACCGCTGGCGTCGAGCACCAGCATTTCCGCTTCTTCCAGCTCTTCAGCGGAGTTCAGGGTCAAACGACGGCCCACCGAGGCTTGAGCAGCCTCGGTCGGTGCGTCGAACGTCGAGGACGACAGGCGCTGGTGCAGCTCGCTGAAGGACTGGCAGCCCGCGAGTTCCGCGCGCTGCTCGTCGGTCATCGGTAAATGCGCCAGATACTCGGCAAGCGTCTCTGGCTGTACTTGAGAATTACTCATCGGCAGGCAACTGGTAGCTCCAGGTCTCGGTCAGGACGTCTTCAGTCGCGGCCGATTCCGGTGTGGCTGGGGCCGCGTCCGCAGCAGCAGGCTGCTTGGCGTCTTTGTTGGCCTCCTTGGCATCTGCGACTGGCTTGGCTTCGGCCTGCTTGGCCTCGGCTTGCTTGGCTTCCTTGTCTGCTTTTTCCTGTTGTCTGGCGGCAACCTTGTCGGCCTTGGCCACAGCATTGCTGGACGCTGGCACGGATGACTTGGCCAGGTCGGCAGGCAGAATGTTCTGGACCAGCGCAGCACGCATCTCGGTGGCTTTGCTCGGGTCCTTGATCTTCATGCGCAGGGTCAGGCGCCAGCCCTTGGTTTCAGGGTTGTATCGCACGCTGTTCTCGACCAGTTCGGCATTGTCGCCAACGCTGACCTGGCTGCGAACGTCCGCATCGGACGGCAATGCCGCCAGCGACGGGCCTTCGAAGTCCACCAGATAGGCAACGCTGCCGTCCGGCTGACGAATCAGGTTGGACTGTTTGACGTCGCCTGTGGAGCGCAGGGTCTGTTGAACCCAGGCACTGTCCGGCGCATGAAGCGCGGCTTCGTCGATGGTCCAGTGCATGCGGTAGCCGAACTCCAGCGGCTGGCCAGGCTCAGGCAGTTTTTCCGGGCTCCAGAAGGCAACAATGTTGTCGTTGGTTTCATCGGCCGTCGGAATTTCGACCAGGTCTACAGAACCCTTGCCCCAATCGCCTTTTGGCTCGATCCAGGCACTTGGGCGCTTGTCGTAGCGGTCGTCGAGGTCTTCGTAGTGACTGAAGTCACGGCCACGTTGCAACAAGCCGAAGCCACGCGGGTTCTCGACCGAATAGTTGCTCACCGACAGGTGTTTCGGGTTGTTCAACGGGCGCCAGATCCACTCGCCGTTGCCGGCATGGATCGACAGACCGCTGGAGTCATGCAGTTCGCGACGATAGTTCAGCACTTTGGAAGGCTGGTTGGCGCCGAACAGGAACATGCTGGTCAGCGGCGCAACGCCAAGCTTGGTGACCTTGTCACGCAGGAACATCTGAGCCTTGACGTCGACAATGGTGTCGCTGCCCGGACGTACGGTCAGGCGATAGGCACCGGTAGCGCGTGGCGAATCCAGAAGGGCGAAGATGACCAGGTGCTTGTCGCCCGGTTTCGGCTGTTGAATCCAGAACTCACGGAAACGCGGGAACTCTTCGCCGGACGGCAACGCGGTATCGATCGCCATGCCGCGAGCGGACAAGCCATACGTGTGACCCTTGCCGACAACGCGGAAGTAACTCGCGCCGAGCATGGTCATGATTTCGTCTTGCTTGTCGGCCTTGTTGATCGGGTACAGCACACGGAAACCGGCATAACCCAGTTGCTCAGTCGCTTTAGGATCGAATTTCAGGTCGCCGAAATCGAAACGCGTCGGGTCGTACTTGATCTCTTCGACGGTATTGGCCGTGATTTCGTTGATTTTCACCGGCGTATCGAAATGCATACCCTGGTGATAGAACGAAAGCTTGAACGGGGTTTTCTGATCGGCCCATTCGGCTTTTTCGGTCAGGAAACGGATTTTTTGATAGTCCGCAAACTTCATCTCGCGGAATTCGTTCGGCAGGTTACTGCGCGGGGCTTCGTATTTCTGCCCGGCCAGCTCTTTTGCCTTGGCCGATACATCATCCAGACTGAATGCCCAAAGCTGGCCGGCGCTGAGCAGGCAAAGCAGGGCAGAGCCCGCTACCAGAGCGCTTCGTAACCGTTTGGCAGACAATTTTGGTGCAATACAGGGACTAACAATCACGAGCAACCCTCGCCGAAAACAGATCAAAAAACCAACGGCCAGTTGAAGGGCCTGTGAGGTAGACGGAAGGAAAAACCCGTCCCTACAAACCACTCTTGCCAAGTTGGCGAGCATTGTTCCGACTCCTATGGGGCCAAATGATTCCCCAACAGGTCCAGGACAAGTCTCTACCTAAGTCAAAACGGACCAACGAACGCTGATCCCCGTAGCGCGCGATTATCTAGCAGGCCGCGTTACAACGCATCAGGCGCAACAAAGTATTTCTCGCGAAAAACCCCTGTTTTCAGTGAAAAAGCGCTTAAAAACTTGTTTCAAGCGCTTTCAGGTCTGTAACAGGAAGGTAACCGGGCCATCATTGACCAGGTGCACCTGCATATCCGCGCCGAATCTACCTGATGCCACAGTGCCATGCACCTGTTTCGCTTTCCCTAATAGATAGTCGAAAAGCTCCTCGCCCAGCGCCGGAGGTGCGGCCGTTGAAAAACCCGGGCGCAACCCGCTTCTGGTGTCGGCAGCCAAGGTGAACTGCGAGACCAGCAGCAACCCGCCACCGACGTCCGCCAGGGACAGATTCATCTTGCCCTCGGCGTCACTGAACACTCGATAGTTAAGCAGCTTATGCAGAAGTTTGTCGGCGCTGGCCCGAGTATCCTCGGGCTCGACCGCGACCAGTACCAGCAACCCCTGATCGACGGCACCCACCACCTCCCCCGCTACCTCGACTCGCGCGCCACGCACGCGCTGCAGCAGGCCCTTCATGCTTCTTCTGGGGACAGGTCGAGCAAGCGCCGGGCCATCTGATCGGCGGCGCGCACCAAGGCATCGGTAATGCCCGGTTCGGAGGCGGCATGCCCGGCGTCACGGATCACCTGCAATTCACTGTTCGGCCAGTTCTGATGCAATTCCCAGGCGTTATCCAGCGGGCAGATCACGTCGTAACGACCGTGCACGATCACGCCTGGCAAATGGGCGATCTTGCCCATGTCGCGAATCAGCTGGTTCGGCTCGAGGAACGCATTGTTGGTGAAGTAATGGCATTCGATACGGGCAATCGACAACGCTCGCTGCGGCTCGGAGAAACGGTCGACCACCAGCGGGTTTGGACGCAAGGTCGCCGTACGGCCCTCCCAGGTAGACCAGGCCTTGGCCGCGTGCATTTGCGCAATCTGGTCGTTGCCGGTCAGGCGCTTGTGGAAAGCGCTGAGCAAGTCTTCGCGCTCGTCCAGCGGGATCGGCGCGATGTAGTCCTGCCAGTAATCGGGGAACAGACGGCTGGCACCTGCCTGATAGAACCATTCGATTTCCTGCGGACGGCAGAGAAAAATCCCGCGCAGAATCAGACCGTGTACCCGCTCCGGGTGGGTTTGCGCGTAGGCCAGCGCCAGGGTCGAGCCCCATGACCCGCCAAACAGCACCCATTTGTCGATGCCCAGGTGCTGACGAATCCGCTCAAGGTCGGCGACCAGATCCCAGGTGGTATTGTTTTCCAGGCTGGCGTGGGGGGTGGAGCGGCCGCAACCGCGCTGATCGAAGGTGACGATGCGGTACAGGTTCGGATCAAAAAAGCAGCGACTCTGTGCATCACACCCGGCACCGGGGCCACCGTGGATGAATACCACCGGCAAACCTTCCGGCGAACCGCTTTCGTCGACATACAAGGTGTGGGTTTCATCGACAGCCAGATCGTGCCGGGCGTGGGGTTTGATCTGCGGGTACAAAGTCTGCATTGCGCGCTCCGTAAGGGGTCGAGGTCATCCCTGGGGGGACTTCTATTATCATAAACCCGAATTACGTCAATGAGCATGCCCTTGCTGAGCCAGAGTTTTACCGCCCGTTTTTTCAGCCAGATAGCCGAGCAGCGTTTCATAGAGCGCATCGACCTCGGCGACCTGGCCCCGCCCTCGCAAACAGCCGTGAACCAGTCCCTCGCCGTAATAAAGTGTTGCGGCCACGCCCGCGGCGTCCAGTCGCTCGGCGTAGCGCACGCCGTCGTCGCGCAGCGGATCGAATTGCGCCACAGCGATCAGCGCCGGCGGCAAGCCGCCGAGATCCTCGGCGAGCAACGGCATCGCATAGCCGCCCGGTTGTCGACTGCCGCGCAAGTACAAGGCGTGATAACAATCCACGTCGCTGCTGCTGAGCAACGGCGCGTCAACGCATTCGCTGCGCGACGCCAGCCGCTGGTCGCCGCCGAGCCCCGGATAGATCAGGACCTGTGCCGCTGGCAATGGCTCACCCGCATCGCGCAATGCCAGGCAAAGCGCGGCGGCGAGATTTCCCCCGGCACTGTCGCCTGCCACCAGCGTACGCGCGGGATCAAGCTGGAATGGCCCGGTTCGCAACGCCCGCCACACTCCCAGACAATCGTTGAAGCCCGCCGGAAACGGATGCTCCGGCGCCAGACGGTAATCGACGGCGATCACTAACACGTCGAGCGTCGACGCCAGTTCAGCGCAGATGAAATCGTGGGAATCCAGATCCCCCACCACCCAACCGCCGCCGTGCAGATACACAATGCACGGACAACCGCCGGTCAACGGCGAAACCGGCGGCTGATACGAGCGCACCGGCACACCGGCCAATTCAAAGTCCACGACATACAGCCCGGCGGGACGGGGCGGGGTAAATGCCCGACACATGTCGCTGTAGGCCTGGCGCATGCCGGCGAGGCTGCTCTCGGTGCTGTTGAAGCTGACGGTTTTCTCGACGAAGGCCGACATTTGTGCAGATAGCGGGTAAGTAGCCATGAGCCTGGTGCCAGTCAGTTCAGCATTGGAAGTGGAACTCGGTTCTGTGGCGAGGGAGCTGGCTCCCGCTGGTTTGCGAAGCAGCCCCCAAACCACTCAACCGAGTTTTATCAGGTGCACCCGAGCAGCCGGGTTTACGACGGCTTCGCCGCCGAGCGGGAGCAAGCGCCCTCGCCACAGAAATTGCGCGCCAAAAGAAGGCGGGTCAGTTTTTCAGGCTGGCCTGTACGGTGGCTACACCGTCCTTGCCGTCAAAACTGCTGACACCCGCCAGCCAGCGCTGAAGGTCTTCCGGGTGATCACGCAGCCATTGCCTGGCAACGTCCTGCGGCGTCTTGCGCTCCATGATCGGCACCATCAGCTGACTTTCCTGAGCGGCGGTAAACGTCAGGTTCTCCAGCAGACGGTTCACGTTCGGGCAACGTTCGGCGTAGTCCGGTGACGTCACCGTGGAGACCGTGGCCGCCCCTTCGTTCGGCCCGTAGACATCTTCGCTGCCGGTCAGGTAGGCAATTTTCATGTTGATGTTCATCGGGTGCGGGGTCCAACCGACAAACACCACGAATTCCTTGCGGTTCACCGCCCGCTGAACGGCGGCCAGCATGCCGGCCTCACCGGACTCGATCAGTTTGAAATCCTTCAAACCGAAGTGATTGGTCTCGATCATGGTCTTGATGGTGGTATTGGCACCGCTGCCCGGCTCGATGCCGTAGATCTTGCCGCCAAGCTTGTCTTTGAACCTGGCAATGTCGGCGAAGGTTTTCAGCCCGGCGTCGGCGACGTACTGCGGCACAGCAAGCGTTGCCTGAGCGTCGGCCAGACTCGGCTTGGCCATGACTTTCACCTGATTGGCCGCCACGAACGGCGCGATATTGTTGTCCATCGCCGGTTTCCAGTAACCGAGGAAGATGTCGAGGCGCTTGTCGCGGATGCCGGCGAAGATGATTTGCTGCACGGCGCTGGTCTGCTTGCTTTCATAGCCAAGACCATTGAGCAGCACATCAGCCATGCCGCTGGTGGCAATTACGTCGGTCCAGTTGACCACTCCCATGCGCACGGCTTTGCAGGAAGCATCGTCACTGGCCAGAACACTGGTGCTCAGAAGAGCGGTACCGCAAAGGATTGAGAGACAGCGGGTGAACAAACCTTTGGTGCTTGTCATAGAGGGCTTTCTCGTGCGGCAGCGGATTGTTGTGGGCTCGGTGTCTTTGTGCACCGTGCCCGGAACATTACGCAGCAGACGAGAGGTAAAAGCGAACTGTGGCGACTGTGTTTTGCACGGTGGCGACTGTCCCGATCCAGTATCGAGACGGACAACAACCTGTGGCGAGGGAGCTTGCTCCCGCTCGGCGGCGAAGCCGTCGTGGTCCTGGGCTGCTTCGCAACCCGGCGGGAGCAAGCTCCCTCGCCACAAAAAGCCCCCTCGCAACAGAGTTATGCGGTGTAGTGCTTTTCGCCCCAGGCCAACAATCCTTGCAGCAATTCCTTGAGCACCACTTGCGTCGGCTCAGCCAAATCCGGGCGATAGCGGAACGGCTCGAATTCTTCCATGTAGGTGCACTGGCACAACTCCAGTTGCACCGCATGAATGTTTTCCGCCGGATTGCCGTAGTGCCGGGTGATGTGGCCGCCCTTGAAACGACCGTTCAGCACATGGCTGTAGTCGCCGTGCCGTGCGCAGATCGCTTCCAGCTGGGTGGCCAACTGAGGATCACAACTGGCGCCGTTGAAGGTGCCGAGGTTGAAGTCCGGCAGCTTGCCGTCAAACAGGTGCGGAATGATCGAACGGATCGAGTGCGCATCGAACAGCAACGCATAGCCGAATTCGGCTTTCAAACGAGCCAGTTCGTTCTGCAGCGTGCTGTGGTACGGCGTCCAGACCTGTTCCAGATAGGTCGCGCGTTCCGCTGCCGACGGTTCCATACCCTCACGGAACAACGGAATGCCGTCGAACAGCGTCGACGGGTACAGGCCGGTGGTCGCGCCTGCGTACAGAGGCTTGTCGTCGGACGGGCGGTTCAGGTCGATGACAAACCGCGAGTACTCGGCGGCCAGCGTGCTGGCGCCCAGTTCGGCAGCGAACTCGTAAAGCCTGGGGATGTGCCAGTCGGTGTCCGGCAGGCTTTTCGCGTCGGCGATCAACCCGGCTTCGACCGCCGGGGTCAGGCGCAGGCCGGCGTGGGGAATGCTGATCAGCAGCGGCACACGGCCTTGTTTGAAGTTCAGAACCTTATCCACAACTATTCTCCTAAACGCTCGTTTCAACGCCGTGACGCACGACGCGTTTCTCCAGATCACCGCCCAGCCAGTACGACAGGTCGGCGGGACGATCGATTTGCCAGGCGACGAAGTCCGCGAACTTGCCAACTTCCAGCGAGCCGTGTGTCTCGGCCATGCCCAACGCGGTGGCGGCATGAATCGTTGCACCCGCCAGGGCTTCTTCCGGGGTCATGCGGAAACAGGTGCACGCCATGTTCAGCATCAAGCGCAGCGACAGCGCTGGCGAGGTGCCGGGATTGAGGTCGCTGGCGATGGCGATTTTCACGCCGTGTTTGCGCAGGGCATCCATCGGCGGCAATTGGGTTTCACGCAGGAAATAGAACGCCCCCGGCAGCAACACCGCGACGGTGCCGGACGCGGCCATGGCGATGGCGTCTTCTTCGGTCATGAACTCCAGGTGGTCGGCCGACAATGCGTGATAACGCGCCGCCAGACTCGAACCGTGCAGCGATGACAGTTGCTCGGCGTGCAGCTTCACCGGCAAGCCAAGTGCTTGAGCGGTGATAAACACGCGTTCGACCTGCGCCGGCGAAAACGCCAGGTACTCGCAAAACGCGTCCACCGCATCCACCAGGCCTTCGGCGGCGAGCGCGGGGAGCATTTCCGCGCAGATGTGATCGATGTAATCGTCGGCGCGGCCCACATACTCCGGTGGCAGGGCGTGGGCCGCCAGGCAGGTGCTGCGCACGCTGATCGGCAGTTCGGCGCCGAGACGGCGGGCGACCCGCAGCATCTTGCGTTCGTTGGTCAGATCAAGGCCGTAGCCGGATTTGATTTCGATGCTGGTGACACCGTCACGCATCAGGCTTTTCAGGCGCTTGGCGGCGCTGGCGAAAAGTTCGTCTTCACTGGCCGTGCGAGTGGCGCGTACGGTGCTGGCAATGCCGCCACCGGCCGCCGCGATTTCCGCGTAGCTGACGCCTTGCAGGCGCTGTTCGAATTCACCGCTGCGGTTACCGCCGAACACCGTGTGGGTGTGGCAGTCGATCAAGCCCGGGGTGACCCAGGCCCCGTTCAAATCGTTGACGGCCGGGTATTCACCAGACGGCAGCTCAGCGCGAGGGCCGATCCACTCAATGCGCGCACCTGACGTCACGATGGCCGCATCCTCGATGATCGAGTAGACGCCTTGCGCCATGGTTGCGACGTGGCAGTGTTGCCAGAGGGTTTTCATCCCTTAGTCTCCACAGTATTCAAAATCGAATCGCCAGCAGGCTGGCTCCCACAAGGATGCGCAATGCAACTGTGGGAGCCAGCCTGCTGGCGATGAGTACATCACAGGCTCGGCAAAAGATTCACCGACACCAGTTCATTCAGGCAGCGCGTCGCCAGCAGTTCAGTCGCCGCATTGATGTCCGGCGCAAAGAAGCGATCCTTCTCATAGAACGGCACTTCTTTACGCAGAATCGCCCGGGCCTTTTCGAGTTTTGGCGAAGTCTTCAAGCCTTCACGCAGGTCCAGGCCCTGGGCTGCCGCCAACCATTCCACCGCCAGAATCCCGCGTGTGTTCTCGGCCATTTCCCACAGGCGCTTGCCGGCAGCCGGTGCCATGGACACGTGGTCTTCCTGGTTCGCCGACGTCGGCAGGCTGTCCACGGAATGTGGATGGGCCAGCGCTTTGTTCTCGCTGGCGAGTGCCGCAGCGGTCACTTGGGCGATCATGAAACCGGAGTTCACGCCGCCATTGGCCACCAGGAACGGCGGCAGTTGCGACATGTGCTTGTCCATCATCAGCGAGATGCGGCGTTCGCTCAGCGAGCCGATTTCAGCGATGGCCAAAGCCATGTTGTCGGCAGCCATCGCAACGGGTTCGGCGTGGAAGTTACCGCCGGAGATCACGTCACCTTCAGCAGCGAACACCAGCGGGTTATCCGAGACGGCGTTGGCTTCAACGGCCAACACTTCGGCAGCCTGACGGAACTGGGTCAGGCAGGCGCCCATGACTTGCGGCTGGCAGCGCAGGGAGTACGGGTCCTGAACCTTTTCGCAGTTCTGGTGCGAGTCGGAGACTTCACTGCGCTCGCCCAGCAGGTCGCGGTAAGCGGCAGCGGCGTCGATCTGGCCTTTCTGGCCACGCGCGGCGTGAATGCGTGCGTCGAACGGCGAGCGCGAACCCAGCACCGCTTCGACGGTCAGGCCGCCCAGGGCCAGGGCGCCCGCGAACAGATCTTCACCTTCAAACAGACCGCGCAACGCATAAGCGGTGGACACCTGAGTGCCGTTGAGCAGCGCCAGGCCTTCTTTCGCGGCCAGGGTCAGCGGGGTCAGACCGGCGACTTTCAGCGCTTCGGTCGCTTCCAGCCATTCGCCTTTGTAGCGTGCCTTGCCTTCACCCAGCAGCACCAGCGACATGTGGGCCAACGGCGCCAGGTCACCGGAGGCACCGACCGAACCTTTCAATGGGATGTGCGGGTAAACCTCGGCGTTGATCAGGGCGATCAGCGCGTCGATGACCACCCGGCGAATGCCGGAGAAACCACGGCTCAGGCTGTTGACCTTGAGCACCATGACCAGCCGCACCAAGGCGTCGCTGATCGGCTGGCCCACACCGGCGGCATGGGACAGCACCAGTGAGCGCTGCAGGTTTTCCAGGTCTTCGCTGGCGATGCGGGTCGAGGCCAGCAGACCGAAACCGGTGTTGATGCCGTAAGCGGTGCGGTTCTCGGCGAGGATCTGTTCCACACAGGCAACGCTGGCTTCGATCTGGGCCGAGGCGCTGTTGTCGAGGGTGATCCGGACCGGCTGCTGATAGATATCACGCAGTTGGGCCAGGCTCAGTTGGCCGGGAATCAGGTTTAGCGCAGTCATTTTGAGCTCCTTATGAGAGTTTGTTATTAACTAACCAGACGCTCCGGAGATGTCCGTTGTCCGTCGCTTCCCGCCTTGTGGGGGGGCTGCGCCTTGGCACGCTGGTTTGATGTAGAAATCAGTTCAGATTCGGTAAAGCCTTGCGCAGCAAATTCGAATCTTTCAAAACCCCGGCCGCCGCCGCGATATCCGGTGCCAGCCATCGGTCCTGGTCGTAGGCCGGAACGCGCTCGCGCAGCAGACGCCAGGCCGTATCAGTGCCCGCGCCGAAGCGTTGTTCTTTCAGGAACTCAAAGGCCTGAGCCGCCAGCAGGTACTCGATGGCGAGGATCTGCGTGCAGTTTTCCAGCGCGCGATGCAGCTTCAGCGCGGCGTTGGTGCCCATGCTCAGGTGATCTTCTTGCAGACCGGACGTCACGTAGTTGTCGAGGACCGCCGGTTGCGCCAGTTGACGGTTTTCCGCACACAGCGAAGCAGCCACGTATTGCACGATCATCATTCCGGAGTTCACACCCGGATTGGCCACAAGGAACGCCGGCAGACCGCTGACGTGCGGGTTGATCAAGCGGTCGAGACGTCGCTCGGCGATGGAACCTATTTCCGCCATGGCGATGGCCAGCAGATCAGCGGCCATGGCCACGGACTGACCGTGCGGGTTGGCCTGGGACATGATGCGGAAATTGTCCGGCGTGCCCAGCAGCAATGGGTTGTCGGTGCAGCCGTTGAGTTCGGTTTCGATCTGTTGGATCGCGTGCGCCAGTTGATCCCGTGCCGCACCGTGGACCTGTGGGATCGAACGGATGCTCAGCGCATCCTGGGTGCGGATACCTTTGCTCGACGCAATCACTTCACTGCCATCAAGCAGCGCCCGCAGATTGATGCCGACCTGCTGCATGCCCGGATGCGGCTTGAGGGCGATGATTTCGGCATCGAACGCTGCGATCTGGCCGCGCTGGGCTTCGAAGCTCATGGCGCCGATCACGTCGGCCCATTGCAGCAGGCGCGTGGCATCGGCAATCGCAAGGGCGCTGAGGCCGCTCATGCACGGCGTGCCGTTGACCAGGCACAAGCCGTCTTTGGCGCCGAGTTGAACCGGTTGCAGACCTTCTTCGGCCAAGGCCTGTTGCGCAGAAACGATCTGCCCGCGATAGCTGACATTGCCGACGCCCAGCAGCGCAATGCCGATGTGCGCCATGTGGGTCAGGTAACCCACCGAGCCCTGGGACGGCACTTGCGGGGTGATGCCGCGATTGAGCAGTGCCAGCAGCGCTTCGACCACCCGGCGATGAATGCCGGACTTGCCGTGACTGTAGTTGCGGATCGCGGCGCACATGATCGCCCGGGTCTGGTCGTCGGCCAGTGGTGCGCCGACGCCACAAGCGTGACTGAGCAAGGTGTTGCGCGACAGCTGGCTGAGTTGTTCGTCTTTCAGAGAGACGTTGCACAACGCGCCCAAGCCCGTGTTGACGCCGTAAGCGCGTTCGCCGCTGGCGACGATGCGCTGGACGATCGCCTGAGCGTTCTCGATCCGCGCCCAGGCTTGGGTCGACAGCTCGAGCTGAGCGCCGTGGCGGGCGACGGCGACTACATCCTGCCAACGCAGAGGGGCGTCGGCGATAACGATTTTTTCAGCCTGGGACATCTGGAGCCTCATACAAAATTCATGGACATGTGACACCTGTGGCGAGGGAGCTTGCTCCCGCTGGGCTGCGTAGCGGCCCCAAAATTTCGCGACCGCTGCGCGCTCGAGCGGGAGCAAGCTCCCTCGCCACAAAAGCGGTCCCGCCACAAACCTCTTAAACCACCGCCGCACGCCGCTGTACGAACCGGTCTACATACTCATCCGCCGGCGAATGCAGGATCTCTCGCGGCGTGCCGACCTGAATCAGGCGGCCATCCTTGAGGATTGCGATGCGGTTGCCGATGCGTACGGCTTCGTCGAGGTCGTGGGTGATGAAGACGATGGTCTTGTGCAGGGTCTTTTGCAGTTCCAGCAACTGGTCCTGCATTTCCGCGCGGATCAGCGGATCGAGCGCACTGAACGCTTCGTCCATCAGGATGATGTCGGTGTCCGCCGCCAGTGCGCGGGCCAGGCCCACACGCTGACGCATGCCGCCCGAGAGCTGGTGCGGGTATTTGTTTTCGTAGCCCTTCAGGCCCACGGTGTTGATCCAGTGCAGCGCGCGCTCGGAGCACATTTGCTTGCTCTCGCCACGCACTTTCAGGCCGTAGGCGACGTTGTCCAGCACGGTCTTGTGCGGCAGCAGGCCGAAGCTCTGGAACACCATGCTGATCTTGCGCCGGCGAAATTCGCGCAGGGCGTCCATGTCGTATTGCAGGATGTCCACGCCATCCACCAGGATCGCGCCGCTGGTCGGGTCGATCAGGCGGTTGAAGTGGCGCACCAGGGTCGATTTGCCGGAGCCGGACAGGCCCATGATCACGAAGATCTCGCCGCTACCGATGCTCAACGACAGGTCGTTCACGCCGACCACGCAGCCGGTTTCGGCCAGCACCTGATCCTTGGTCTTGCCCTGGCCGATCATGCCCAGCGCATCCTTGGAACGGTTGCCGAAAATCTTGAAGACGTTTTTGACTTCGATTTTGCTGATGGCTTCGTTGTTCATTTGCTCACCTCATGCCGTGGCCGACCATACGCCTGAGTAATGCGGTCGATGACCACTGCCAGAATCACGATCGCCAGACCGGCTTCAAGGCCACGTCCGACGTTGAGGGTCTGAATCCCCACCAACACATCTTCGCCAAGGCCACGGGCGCCGATCATCGAGGCAATCACCACCATCGACAGGGCCATCATGGTGGTCTGGTTGATCCCGGCCATGATGCTCGGCAGGGCCAGCGGCAGTTGCACGCCGAACAGTTGCTGCCAGGCGTTGATCGCTTCCATCACTTCGCCGTCGACCTGGCGGATGCCCAGATCGGTCAGGCGGATCAGCGGCGGCGCAGCGTAGATCACGGTGGCGAAAATCGCCGGGACCTTGCCCAGACCAAACAGCATCAACACCGGGATCAGGTACACGAAACTCGGCATGGTCTGCATGATGTCCAGCAGCGGCATCAGCACCGAACGCAGGCGATTGCTGCGCGCCGAAAGAATGCCCAGCGGAATGCCGATCAGCACCGAAATGACCGTCGCCACCATCATCAGCGCGAGGGTCTGCATCAGCTTGTCCCAGAGCCCGACCGCGCCCACCAGGAACAACAGACCGACAATGACGGCGGTGGTCACGACCTTGCGGGTCGCGTGCCAGGCAATGCCCGCCACGATCGCCAGCATCAGCCACCAGGGCGCCGCGCGCAGCAGCCCTTCAAGATTGACGATGGCCCACAACAGGGTGTCGGAGATGTGCCGGAACACGTCGCCGTAGTTGGTGACCAGCGAATCGACCCAACCGTTGACCCAGTCGGCGATGGAAAAGGTAAAGCTTTCGGGAAACATAAGAGACTCTCAATCATTCAGCGTCCGACTGCCGTTGCCGACAGTCGGAGAGGCTCAACCTACAAGGCCGCGTCGATCTTTTTGGCTGCGTCTTCGCTCACCCATGCGTGCCAGACTTCAGGATGTTCCTTGAGGAAAATTTTCGCCAGTTTTGGTGACTCGATCCGCTCTTTGGCCATGCGCCCGAGGTTCTGGTTCAGCAGGTCGATCGGCAGGTTGACCTTTTCCAGCACGGCCACCAGTTCCGGGGCTTGCTCGTGGAAGGTCTTGGAGAGGCCGACCTTGATCGTCACTTGCTTGTTCACCCCTGGTTTCTCTTCGAGTTTGACCAGGTCAACCTGGCCCATCAGCGGTGTTGGCGACCAGTAGTAGAACAGGATCGGCTCGCCACGCTTGTAGCTCGACAGCACGGCGGCATCCAGCGCCGGACCGGTGCCCGGGCGGAAGTTGGTGTAGCTGCTTTCCAGACCGTAGCTTTTCAGCATTTCGCTGTTATCCAGCTCACAGGTCCAGCCGGCCGGGCAGTTGTAGAAACGGCCCTTGGAAGGCTCTTCGGCGTCTTTGAACACCGAGGAATACTTGGCCAGGTCAGCAATGTTTTTCAGGTCCGGCGCCTTGGCTTCCAGCTTGCGCTTGGCATCGCCTTCGATCACGTAGCGCGGCACGTACCAGCCTTCGACTGCGCCTACGACTGGCGCACCGACACCGACGACCTTGCCGGCCTTCTCGGCCTTGTTCCAGACTTCGCTGCGGCCGACCCATTCTTCGGCAAACACTTGAATGTCGTTGCTGCTCAGGGCGTTTTCCATGGTGATGGAGTTGCCCGGCAGGCTATCCGTCTTGCAGTCGTAACCTTTCTCCAACACGACTTGCAGCACGTCGGTCAGCAACATGGCGCTTTCCCAGTTCAGGCCGGCGAATTTCACCGGTTTGCCCGATTCGCACCAACCGGCAGCCTGAGTGGCGCCGGCGCTGGCCAACAGGCCCATGGAAAGCAATGTGGTCAGCAGGGTCTTGTTCGATTTCATTGTTTGACGCTCCTAATCATGAATTGGCTTACGGCAGTCAAGAGGCATCCAGCCCTGTCCACGTCCAATCAGGCCTGCGCCGCAGCGCGACCGGCCCCGCTTGTTTTAGGTTGTACAACGCTGTCCTGCTCGACCGGCAGAATCAGGTGATCGGGCACGGTGCCGTGCCATTTTTTCGCACACACGTAATACAGGGCTGCAGGAATCACCAGACCGATGATCCAGGAAATATCCACATCACCCAGCGCTGCCACCAGCGGACCGGTGTAGAACTTGCTGGAAATGAACGGCAGCTGCACCAGCACACCGAACACATAGATGCTGATACCGAGCATGTTCCAGCGACCATAGCGACCGTTTGGATCGGACAGCGCCGGCACGTCATAGCGCTCACGGGTGATGCAGTAGTAGTCCACCAGGTTGATCGCGCTCCATGGCGTAAAGAACGCCAGCAGGAACAGGATGAAAGATTTGAACGCACCGAGGAACGAGTGCTGGCCGAGCAACGCCATCAGGGTCGCAGCACCGACGATCACCAGCACGAAGAGCAGACGCTGCAAGCGCGTGACTTTCAGGTCACCACGGAAACCGCTGATGATGGTCGCAATGCACATGAAGCTGCCGTAGGAGTTCAGCGTGGAGATGGTGACCTTGCCGAACGCGATGCTGAAGTACAGCGTACCGGCACCGCCCAGACCGACGATGTAGGCCACTTCGTGGCCGACGAATTGCCCGTTGGCCGAAGCGGCGGCAAACACGCCGAGGATCATCGCCACTTGTGCGCCAATGACCGAACCTGCACCCGCGGCGAAAAAGGTTTTCACCGAGGAAGTCTTGCTCGGCAAGTAGCGAGAATAGTCAGCCACGTAAGGGCCGAAGGCGATCTGCCAGGACGCCGCGAGCGATACCGCCAGCAGGAAGCTGCTCCAGCTGAAGTGGCGGATTTGCAGGAGTGCGCCAACGTCAGTCTGGCTTATCAGACGACTGAACAGGTAAACAAAGGCAATCACCCCAATGACACTGGCAACCCGGCCAATCCAATGGATCACCCGATAGCCGAGTACCGTGACCAGCACGATGACACTGGCGAAGATGAGGATACCGACGGTGTCACTGACGCCAAACAACTGGCCCAGCGCCTGGCCGGAAAGTACCGTTCCGGTTGCGGTGAAACCGAGGTACATCAAACAGACCAGCACGATCGGGATGGCCGCGCCATAAACACCAAACTGCACACGGCTGGAGATCATCTGCGGCAGGCCAAGCTTTGGCCCTTGCGCGGCATGCAGCGCCATCACCCCACCGCCGAGCAGTTGCCCGATCAGCAAACCGATCAACGACCAGAACACATCACCGCCCAGCACCACGGCCAGGGCCCCGGTGACAATCGCGGTGATTTGCAGGTTGGCACCCATCCACAGGGTGAACTGGCTCAACAGACGACCGTGTCTCTCCGCTTCCGGGATGTAGTCGATCGAGCGTTTCTCGATCAACGGTTTACTGCCTGCACGATCGTTGTTAACTGCCATGGTTCAACCTCTGTGGATTGTTATTGTGGGTTGGCGGGCTCCCTGTAGGAGCGAGCATTACTTGCCGGTAATCATCGGCAGATTCAGGCCCTGTTCCTTGGCGCAGTCGATCGCGATCTGGTAACCCGCATCGGCGTGACGCATAACGCCAGTTGCCGGGTCGTTGTGCAAAACGCGAGCGATACGCTCGGCCGCTTCGTCAGTACCGTCGCAGACAATCACCATGCCCGAGTGCTGGGAGAAGCCCATGCCGACGCCGCCGCCGTGGTGCGTCGCGCCGCTCGCGGTGTTGAGCAGAGCGTTGAGCAGTGGCCAGTCGGACACGGCGTCGGAGCCGTCCTGCATGGATTCGGTTTCGCGGTTCGGGCTGGCGACCGAACCGGAGTCCAGGTGGTCGCGACCGATCACGATTGGCGCGGACAATTCACCGCTGCGAACCATTTCGTTGAACGCCAGGCCAAGCTTGGCGCGCAGGCCCAGGCCAACCCAGCAGATACGAGCCGGCAGCCCCTGGAAGCTGATGCGCTCGCGCGCCATGTCCAGCCAGTTGTGCAGGTGGGCGTCGTCCGGGATCAGTTCTTTGACCTTGGCGTCGGTCTTGTAGATGTCTTCAGCGTTACCCGACAGTGCAGCCCAACGGAACGGACCGATGCCACGGCAGAACAGTGGGCGGATGTAGGCCGGTACGAAGCCAGGGAAGTCGAATGCGTTTTCCACGCCTTCTTCCTGGGCCATCTGACGGATGTTGTTGCCGTAGTCGAAGGTCGGAATGCCCATCTTCTGGAATTCGAGCATCGCTTTAACGTGCACGGCCATCGATTGCTTGGCGGCTTTCACCACGGCTGCAGGCTCGGTCTTGGCACGAGCGCGGTACTCTTCCCAGGTCCAGCCGGCCGGCAGGTAACCGTTGAGCGGGTCGTGGGCGCTGGTCTGGTCGGTGACCATGTCCGGGCGCACGCCGCGCTTGACCAGTTCCGGCAGAATTTCCGCCGCGTTGCCCAGCAGAGCGATGGAAATCGCCTTGCCTTCCTTGGTGTATTTGTCGATGCGGGCCAGTGCGTCGTCGAGGTCGGTGGCTTGCTCGTCGACATAACGGCTGTTCAGACGGAAATCGATGCTGACCTGCTGGCATTCGATGTTCAGCGAGCAAGCACCGGCCAGGGTTGCAGCCAGAGGTTGAGCGCCGCCCATGCCGCCCAGGCCTGCGGTCAGGACCCAACGACCTTTCAGGTCATCGTTATAGTGCTGGCGACCGGCTTCGACGAACGTTTCGTAGGTCCCCTGGACGATGCCCTGGCTGCCAATGTAGATCCAGCTGCCGGCGGTCATCTGGCCGTACATGGCCAGGCCTTTGGCGTCGAGTTCGTTGAAGTGTTCCCAGCTCGCCCAGTGCGGTACGAGGTTGGAGTTGGCGATCAATACGCGCGGGGCGTTAGTGTGAGTCTTGAACACGCCGACCGGCTTGCCGGATTGCACCAGCAGGGTCTCGTCGTCATTCAGATTGGTCAGGCTTTCAACGATCTTGTCGTAGCATTCCCAGTTACGCGCCGCACGACCGATACCACCGTAAACCACCAGTTCTTTAGGGTTCTCGGCGACTTCCGGGTCGAGGTTGTTCATCAGCATGCGCAGCGGCGCTTCAGTCAGCCAGCTCTTGGCGGTCAGCTTGTTACCGCG
>LNAP01001528.1_pt1 | contig 24327 bp, 18 predicted proteins | sample 602601 | NCBI WGS metagenome assembly LNAP01 (sample SAMN02440304, study PRJNA202911) | soil metagenome | biome: Subtropical and temperate rainforests or woodlands; isolation source: soil samples (1 kg each in a 20% v/v slurry with milli Q water) were... ...
CAACCCCATTCTGACAGACTTCCAAGACACAGGGACCCATGGATGATGCAGAATCGCCGCGTGGGCCCCGGCTCAGCAGCGCATCACTTCGTGCTGCGCGGCGTCCGGGGCACGCTAGTCCCTCACGCCGCCTTCTGCCCGGTCGCGTCGAGGCCGGCATATACGCCGCGCTCAAAGCCGGCAAAAGCTTCCAGGCAGTTCTTGTCGGCGAATGGCAGCACCTGCATCAGGATCACGCCGGCGACGTCGCGCGACGGGTCGATCCAGAAATAGGTGTTGGCAAGGCCGGCCCAGGCGAGGCTGCCGGGGCTGCGGCCTTCCGGGGTCTTGGCGGTGTTGATCAGGAACGAGAGACCCCACTTCTTCACCATGTCCGGATAGAGATCGACATCGTTGGTGTACATCGGCGCCACCGAAGTCATCCGGGTCACGTTGAGCTCGCCGATGTGGTTCTGCCCCATCATGGCTATCGTCTCAGGCTTTAGCACCTGGTTGCCGTTGCCGCGGCCCTTGTTGAGGATCATCTGGCAGAACTTGATGTAATCGCCCGCGGTGCTGTAGAGCCCACCGCCGCCCATGTGGAATTCCGGCTCCTGCTCCAGTTCGAACGGGATCGAGGCCAGCGATCCGTCCTCGCCGCGCGCGTGCATGCCGACCAGGCGCTTGCGTTGAGATTCGCCGATCTTGAAGGCGGTGTCGCTCATGCCGAGCGGGGCGAACATGTGGTCGCGCAGATAAGTATCCAGCCGCTTGCCGCTCACCGCTTCCACCGCCTTGCCGACGAAGTCGATATTGGTGCCATATTCCCAGCGCGTGCCGGGGTCGGTGGCGATCGGGGTCTTCAGCGCGGCGTTCTGGCAGCTGGTGATCGCCGGAATCCCCGCCTTCTCCAGATACGTCGCCATGTCGCCGTTCCACATATTGTAGCAGAAGCCGGCGGTGTGGGTCATGAGCTGGCGCAGCGTGATCGGCTTCTTCGCCGGCCGCAGCTTTGGCGATCCGTCGGCGTCAAAACCTTCCAGCACCTGCGGCGACGCGAGATCGGGCAGCACCTTGCCGATCGGCTCGTCCAGCGACAGCTTGCCCTGCTCGACGAGCTGCATCGCGCCGGCGGTCGTGATCGCCTTGGTCATCGAGGCGATCCAGAACACGCTGTCGGCGGTCATCGGGTCGCCCTTGGACAGGTCGCGTTTGCCGAACGCGCCCTGGTAGATCACTTCGTTGCCCGTCGCGGCCATCGCCACCACGCCGGGAATTTCCGCCGCGTCGGTCTTCTGACGCAGCACCTGATCGATCTGAGCATTGCCTTGCATGATGCACCTCCCTGTGAATTTTTTTTTAAAGTGCGTGATCTTCCCCCGCCCCGCTCCTCGCAAGGCGAAGTTGTCGGTCGCAGCGCATCTGTCGCGGTCGGGCGATCAGGCGCTGGGGCGGCTGCGGAGCGAGGCGGCGAAACTGCAACAGTCGCAAACATTTGCCGAGGATTATCGGACGCGGTCGGTGACGTCCGGCGCATCCCACGATATCTTGATTGGCGCCGATATCGGGAAAATGATCTTTGTACTAACGTATTCAGATTGCAGCAAAAAACGTGCTTCTGGACGGAACAATTCGATCCAAATGATTCCGGCCGCCAAGGCCGCGAGAGGGCTGGGATGATTTCAACCTGGAGTGAGTGGAAACGCTATCCGCGCGCCGGGCGCGGCGACAATATCGAAGCGCCGATCACGCCGGGGATTTACGAAGTCCGGATTGCCGCGACCGGCGCGCTGCATTCGTTCGGCGCGGTCGACAACGTCGCGGAGGCGCTGGCGCTGCTGCCGCTCGGTTCCAGATCATGGTTCAGCCGGCGCGATCCCGCGGCGATGCCCGATCTCGAATACCGCACCTGCGCCACGCACACCAAGGCGGACGCCAAGGCGGCGGCGGAACGCATGATCGGCCGCCGCGAAACCTATCTGCACGGCGCCGCTTGATCGGAGATTGTCATTCCGGGGCGATGCAAAGCATCGAACCCGGAATCTCGAGATTCCCCGATATGCAATTGCATATCTGAGGTCTGGTGCTAGCGCACCATCCCGGAATGACGCTGTTAATTTCATGAATCAGCTGCGCGTTTACGCCCGATGCATTGCGGCTGGTTTCGGCCTATAATTCAATGCAAGCCCAAAAAATCCAAGGAGTAACGCCATGACACCGACCGCTGCCGCACGCGCTTCGCAAACTTCCGCTCCCTCGCTGCGCGATCGCCTGAAGGATCCGTCGCTGCTGCGCGAACAGTGCTACATCGACGGTGCCTGGGTCGGCACGCCGGCGCATCCCGTGAACAATCCGGCGACCGGCGCCGAGCTTGCGAAAGTGCCGCAGATGACCGCCGCCGATGCCACGCACGCGGTCGAGGCCGCCGAGCGCGCCTTTCCGGCCTGGGCGAAGCTCACCGCCAAGCAGCGCTCCAACATCCTGCGCAAATGGTTCGACCTGATCGTCGCCAACCGCGAGGATCTGGCCCTGATCCTGACATCGGAGCAGGGCAAGCCGCTGGCGGAAGCGCTGGGCGAGGTCGATATCGGCGGCGCCTATGTCGAATTTTTCGCCGAGGAAGCCCGGCGCGTCTATGGCGAAACCATTCCGACGCAGCGCGCCGACGCGCGGCTGCTCGCGATCAAGCAGCCGATCGGCGTCTGCGGCGCGATCACGCCGTGGAATTTTCCCTGTTCGATGATCACCCGAAAGGTCTCGCCGGCGCTGGCCGCCGGCTGCACCGTGGTGCTGAAACCCGCCAACGAAACGCCGCTCAGCGCATTGGCGCTGGCGGTGCTGGCGGAGCGGGCCGGCGTGCCGAAGGGTGGTTTCAACGTCATCACCGGCGACGCGCCGCCGATCGGCAAGGTCTTGTGCGAACATCCCGCGGTGCGCTTCGTCGGGTTCACCGGGTCGACCGAGGTTGGCAAGATCCTGTACCGGCAGGCGTCCGTCGGGGTGAAGAAGCTGGGCCTCGAGCTCGGCGGCAACGCGCCGTTCGTGGTGTTCGACGACGCCGATATCGACGCCGCGGTCGAAGGCGCCATGGTTTCGAAATATCGCAACATGGGCCAGACCTGCGTCTGCGCCAACCGCCTCTATGCACAGGACAAGATCTACGACCAGTTCGTCGAGAAGCTGTCGAAGAAAGTCGCGGCGATGAAGATCGGCGATGGCACCGAGCAAGGCGTCACGCAGGGGCCGCTGATCAACATGGATGCGGTCGACAAGGTGGAAAAGCACATTGCGGATGCGGTCAAGGGTGGCGCCAGGATCGTCACCGGCGGCAAGCGCCATTCGCTCGGTGGCACTTTCTTCGAGCCGACGGTGCTCGCCAACGTCGCGCCCAACGCACTGGTGTCGCAGGAAGAGACCTTCGGTCCGCTGGCCCCGGTGTTCCGCTTCAAGGACGAGGCCGAGGTGATCGCGATGTGCAACAACTCGCCGTTCGGCTTGGCGTCTTACTTCTACTCGCGCGATCTCGGCCGGGTCTGGCGGGTCGCGGAGGCGCTGGAATCCGGCATGGTCGGTGTCAACACCGGCTTGATCACCACCGAAGTCGCCCCCTTCGGCGGCGTCAAGGAATCCGGCCTCGGCCGCGAAGGCTCCCATCACGGCATGGAGGAATATGTCGAGATCAAATACGTGATGATGGCGGGGATATGATTGCCTGACTGCTTCTCGTCATGGCCGGGCTCGTCCCGGCCATCCACGTCTTGAGCTGGCCAAGAAGAAAGACGTGGATGCCCGGCACAAGGCCGGGCATGACGACTTCGCAAATGTTCTACCGCCGCAGCACCGCGATGGTGCGGTTGGCGAAGGTCAGGCGCTCGGCCATCACCGAGACGAAATAGGTGAGGAGCTTCTGGCTGAGCGCCGGATCGTCGGTCTTGAGGGCCTCGAATTGATCGGCGCCCAGCACATAGAGAACGCTCGCGACTTCGGCCTGGATGGTGGCGTTGCGGGCGGCGCGCGAGACCAGGCCCATCTGGCCGATGGTGGTGTAGCGGCCGAGGCTTCGCACCCGCGTGGTGCGGCCTTCGCCGGCGGGGATCATGATCCCGACGCGCCCGTCGAGGATGAAATGCATCGACTCGGCCGCATCGCCGGCGCGGACGATGGTCTCGCCGGCGTCGACCTCGATGCGCTCGCAGCGATGCATCAGGGCCGCGGCGTCCCGCTCGGTCCCGAGGATCTGGGTGAACCAGTCGCGCAGGCTGGTTTCTTCCTGCTCGAGGCCCTGGTGCTGCGCGATGATCTCGTTCTCGCACCACTCCAGCGCATGATCGAGTTCGGGGATGATGCTGACCTCGTCGGAAATGAATCCGCTGGAGCGCAGCGCCTTTTCGGCCGCCGGCGGCAGGTGCACCAACACCAGTGCGATGCCGCGATCATGCGCGGTGCGCTTGATCTGCGCGAAACTGTAGGCGGCCGATGAATCGATGCCGGTGACGAGCTTGAAGTCGAACACCAGGAACCGGCATTCGGGATGATGCGCAAGCAGCGCCTTGACGTGCTGGTACAGCCGGTTGGCCGAACCGAAAAACAGGTAGCTTTGCAGGTTCAGGCCCTGGATTTTCCCGCCATGCGCCGACAGCACCGCCTGATCGTCGCGCGAGCGGTCCAGCGAGCTGCGGTATTCCGAACCGTCGAAACTGTATTTGATCGAGTCGATCCGCGCGGCACTGAGCGCAAATGTCGCGCAGCCGATCACCACGCCGATCAGCACGCCCGGGATAAAGCCCCACTGCACGATGATGACGATGATCGCGAGCAGCGACACATATTCGGTTTTCGAGAGCCGCCGCCGCGACTCGATGATCCATTTGTGCAGCTGGTCCGCGCCCAGATAGATCAGGAGGCCGCCGAGCACGAATTTCGGCATGTAGCCGAGCAGCATCGGCGCAACCGCCAGCATCAGCACGGAGATCGCCGCGACGGTCAGCCCGGCGAGCCGGCCGGTTCCTCCGCTGTTGAAGCTGAGGACGGAGCGGCTGATCGAAATGCAGCCGGTATAGCCGCCGAAGGCGCCCGACAGCATATTGGCGACGCCGGTGACGTTCAGCTCCCGCTCCAGATTGGCTTCGCGATGTGATGCGACCTCGATGCCCGCGGTGTTGAACAGTGTGCTGGACGCCGTGACAAAGATGATGGCGAGGAGGTTGCCGAGCAGATCGGGCAATGCGTGCCAGGGATAGCGATCGATTTCTTCGACGCTCCACGGCAGCATGAAAGAGACATGCGGCGGCGCCTGAAAGGTCCAGCCGGATGCCTGCGCCTCCGCCAGCGAAATGCCTGTCACCCAGAACACGACGTGGGCAACCACCACGCCGCCGATCAGGATCATCGGCAGTCCAAACGGGCTGCGGGAGCGATGCCAGGTCAGATACAGGATCAGCGCCATGGCGCAGGCCGCCGCCAGTTCGGCCAGCGTCAGCAGGTTGGCGAACTGGCCGAGCGTCGCAAATTGAAGGCGCTGGTCGGTAATGACGTGGACAGCACCGAGAACGATCAGGCAGCCGGTCGCGCCGAGAAAGCCGCCGACCACGGGGTAAGGCACATAGCGGATGGCCCGGCCCAGCCGCGTCATGCCGAAACCGCAGAGCGCAATGCCGGTCAAGATGGTGGAAATGCCAAGTGTGATGAGGACCGGCTGGAGCAGGGAAGCGCCGGGATGGGCCGCCGCGATGCGCTCGACCAGCGACGACGCCAATATTCCCATCATCGCCGCGCTGGAGCTCTCCGGGCCTCCGACCGCGAACGGCAATGAGCTTCCGAGCGCGATAACCGTGGCGAGGACGGCCGACGAAATGAAGGTGGCGGCGACGCCATAGGACAAATACGGCGCCAGCGGCCCTGCGAAGATCAGCAGCGCGTAGGATAGTCCGAAAGTGACTGTCAAAACGCTGGCAGCGGCGCCGCCGACAACGTCATTGAGCGCGGAGCGCATGACGTCCGGCCCAAAACTTAGAGAACGACTGACCACCAGCGGATTGCCCCTCAACACCCACGGCGGGTGACCACCGTGGCGTGTCGGGGACAACAGCATTTTTACGGCAATCGAACTAGCGCTAATTCAGCAAGCGAAAACCCGCCTCTCATCGTCGAGCTGGCGAACGCCGATACGATTAGCTAGCGGCTCCCACCGAACCCACCGTGACGGCCGCTACCCGATGCAAAGCGCGCGGCGCCGGCCAGCGTCTCGCCCGAGGCGATGACCTCGAGCCCGCCGCGAATGGCCGATCAGTCGCGCAGCCGCGAAGCAAATCCATAGGGCGGCAAAGCGAGTATGATTGCTTCGTTGCAAGCGCTCTTCGCAATGACGGGCTCAGACGGTTAGTTCGCTTCCGGTAATGCGCCGATAGGCTTCGAGATAGCGCTTGCTGGTGGCATCCACCACGCTTGCCGGCAGTGGCGGTGGCGGGGCATCGCCGTTCCAGCGGCCGGCGCGGCGCTCAGTGTCGAGATAATCGCGCAGCGGCTGTTTGTCGAAACTGGGCTGCGGCTGGCCGGGTTTGTATACGTCCGCCGCCCAGAACCGGGAACTATCGGGTGTCATCACCTCGTCGATCAGGATGATGCGTCCATCACGGTCCCTGCCGAATTCGAACTTGGTGTCGGCGATGATGATACCCTGCTCGCGGCTGACTCTTTCGCCGAGCGCATAGATGGCGCGCGTCATGCGCTCCAGTTCGGACGCTGTGTCGTCGCCGACGACCTCGCGCATGCGGGCGATGGTGATGTTCTCGTCGTGGCCGGTTTCCGCCTTGGTCGCCGGACTGAAGATCGCAGGCTCGAGCTTGGCGCTTTCGACGAGACCCGCCGCGAGCTTCTCGCCCGCCAGCGTGCCCTCTGCGGCATATTCCTTCCAGGCCGAGCCCGAAAGATAGCCGCGGATCACGCATTCGATCGGGAACACCGTGGTGCGCCGGCACAGCATCGCGCGGCCGGCAATCTCGGCGCGATGGTCTTTCAACGTCGGCACGTCCCGGATGATCGCCTCGGCGTCGGCGCTGATCATGTGGTGCGGCACCACGGGCTCGATCTGCCTGAACCACCAGGCGCTGATCTGGGTCAGCACCGCGCCTTTCATCGGGATCGTCTCGGCCATCACCACGTCGAACGCGCTGATGCGGTCGGTGGTCAGCAGCAGCACACGGTCGTCGCCGACTGCATAGATATCGCGGACCTTGCCGCGTCCGATCCGAGGGAGGGGCAGGTCGCTGGCGAGCATCGTCATCGGGGTCATCAAGCAAACTTTCAAGCATCGCCATCCCGCGCAACCGCGAGCGGCAGAGAAGAGAGAGGAGGCGGCTTATTCCGGCAGCGGAATGAACTCATGTTCGTTGGGAACGTGCGCGAAGCGGCCGGTCTTCCAGTCCTGCTTGGCCTGCTCGATCCGCTCCTTGCTGGAGGAGACGAAATTCCACCAGATATGCCGCGGCCCCTCCAGCGCGTCGCCGCCGAGGAACATCATCCGCACAGGCTTTGTTGTTTTAACCGTGATGCGATCGCCGGGCCGGAAGATCAACAGCCGCGGTCCCTCATAGCGGTCACCCGCTATCTCGATTTCGCCGTCGACTAGGTAGATCGCGCGCTCCTCATGGTCGGGGTCGAGCGGCACGCTGATCCCGCCCTGCGCGGTCACCTCGGTGTAGAACCATGGCGACACCATCGCAACCGGCGATGTCACGCCGAATGAATTGCCTGCGATGATGCGTGCGGTGAAGCCGCCGTCGCTGATCGTCGGCAGGCTTTCGGCCGAGTAATGCTGGAACGACGGCGCGATCTCCTCGGAGCCGGCCGGCAATGCGATCCAGCTCTGCAAGCCCAGCATCTTCTGGCCGTCGCGGCGCTGTACGTCGGGCGTCCGTTCGGAATGCGCGATGCCGCGGCCGGCGGTCATCAGGTTCATGGCGCCGGGCTGGATCTCCCGGATATTGCCCTCGCTGTCGCGGTGCATGATGCTGCCGTCGAACAGATAGGTGACGGTGGCGAGCCCGATATGTGGATGCGGGCGCACGTCCATGCCCTTGCCGGCGATGAACTGCACCGGCCCGAAATGATCGAAGAAGATGAAGGGACCGACCATCTGGCGCTTGCCATGCGGCAGGGCGCGTCGCACTTCAAATCCGTCGCCGAGGTCGCGGGTGCGGGGCACGATGACGAGATCGAGCGCGTCGCAGGATTTGGGATCGCCGAGCACGGGATCGTTGGAGGGAAGCCAGCTCATGAGGTCTCCGTGGTTTTGGCATCATAGCAGCAATTATATGGCGTCGTCCAAACACACTTCCGTCGTGTCCGCGTACGCGGGGGACGTGAGAGGATGTGCGGGGCACAACGTCATTGCGAGCGAAGCTTGCGCTCCTCGCGATGACGGCGGTAATCAGGCACATCGAGAAAAGGGCAGGAAAACGACGATGCCTCCACTCAAGCCAGGCGCCACACTTGCGCAAGTTAGCGGTCCCGTCATAGAAACTGCACGTCTAAAACTGCGGCAATGGCGGAGTACCGACATCGCGCCAAACACGGCGATGCTGTCCGATCCCGGGACTGCGCGATTCATCGCTGCCGATGGCAAGCCGGTCACGAGTGAGTTGGCGGGCTGGCGGAATGCGGCGGTCATGGCCGGGCATTGGGCGCTGCATGGCGCCGGAATGTTCGTGGTCGAGGAAAAATCGAGCGGGAAATTCGCCGGCCGCGTCGGGCCGTGGTTTCCGCCGGGCTGGCCGGGCTTCGAAGTCGGCTGGGGGATTGCCAAGGAATTCCGCGGCAGGGGTTACGCGGTCGAGGCGGCGCGGGCGTCGATCGATTGGGTGTTCGCGACTTTCGAACTCGAGCACATCTTCCACTGTATCGAGCGCGTCAACAGAGCGTCGCAGGCCGTGGCCCGCGGATTAGGGGCCGAAAACCAGTATGAGATCGACCTGTTCGGCCAGGTCGCCGACGTGTGGGTGACAAAACGAAGCTCGTGGATAAGCTCGTCGCTGCGGCAAACTGAATCGGACGATAGACAGCGTTAATTCGGCCTCTTTTGCGGGTTCAATCGAAGTGATGCCATCACCCTCAACTCCGAAGGCGCGTTGCACCGTAGCCGTCATTGGCCTCGGAAGCATAGGCGGTGTCGTGGCGGGATGCCTGCGCGAAGCCGACCGGCACGATGTCGTCGCCTGCGTGCGGCATCCAATCGAACGTCTTGTGCTCGAGCAGGCGGAGGAGAGCGTTGAGGTTGCCCTGCGCGCGCTTGTCGATCCCGCCGACGCGATGCGCGTCGACTGGGTTCTTTTGTGCACCAAGGCCCAGCAGACGCCGTTGACCGCGCCGTGGCTGCAACGGCTATGCGATTCGTTGACGCGGGTCGCGGTTCTGCAGAACGGAATCGACCATGCCGCCCGCGTCGGGCCATTGGCCGGAGATGCCGGCGTCGTCCCCACGATCGTCTATTATAATGGTGAGCGGCTGGGCGTTGACAGGGTCCGCCTGCGCCATGTCGCCGACCATGACCTCGCCGTGGCCGACGATGCGGAGGGTCGCGCATTGGCGCAGCTATTCGACGGCACGCGCCTGCGCGTCCACCTGAGCGGCGATTTTCGGACGCTGGCGTGGCGGAAATTGCTGATCAATGTCGTAGCCAATCCGATCACGGCGCTCACGTTGCAGCGACAGGCGGTGTTTCGACGCGGCGACATCGAGGCGCTATGCGTTGCGATCCTCGATGAGGCGGTAGCGGTGGCCCGGGCCGACGGCGCGCAATTGGCCGACGACGAATCGCAGCGCACCATATCGACGCTTCTCACCTATCCGCCCGAGGCGGGCACTTCGATGTATTTCGATCGCCTGGCGGGGCGGGAACTCGAAGTTGAAGCGCTGACCGGCGCAATTGTCGCAGCCGGTCGCCGGCTCGATATCGCAACCCCGCTCAATAGCGCGCTGCTGACGTTGCTGCGCGCGGTCAGCGACGCCGCGCGAACCGGGTAGACCGGCTCCGGAAGCGACGCTCGCTGCCGGCTATTGCCGTCCCAGCTGGGTCGCCTTCTCGACGCGATCGAACCTCTCCAAAGAGAGGATCGCATCCGCAAGCTGGTCGGCGCGGCCGTTCAGCACCGGGCGGGCAAGTGTCAGGAATTTCTGCGCCATCGCCTGCGCATCGGGAAACGAGTTGGGCTCGCCGGATGGATCGGCGTAGAGCCGCTCATGCACGCCGTCATCGGTGACGATGCTGACGCGCGCGCCGAACGGATGGGTGCGGCCGATTTCGAGGCGATCGTCCTGCACCACATCGAACTTGTCGGCCAGCGCGTCGACTTTGGCGTCGCCAAGCCGTTCGTAATCGTCCCAGCCGAAGCGGCCCTGATCGAGCGCGACGGCGCCGGTGAAGAACATCGAGAACTGGCCGCCGACGATCGAGGTCGGATGGCGTTTGGTGGCGGCGTCGCCGGTCAGCGTGATGCCGTTGCGGTGCAGGCCGATCTCGACGCGCTTAATCTGGTCCGGCGTCAGATTGTGCTCCCGGCGCATCGCGATCAGCGCATCGAGCGCGGCGTGGGTATAGCGGCAGCTCGGATAGGGTTTGACGCCGATCTTCATGGTCTCGAAGACGTCGCCAAGGCCGGCGACCGCCTTGTCCGGGTGAGGATCGTCGCTGTAGCCGACCAGCAGGCCATGCTTGCCCTCGACCGATTCGGTGGCGCCGACGAAATCATTGCGCGCCAGCGTCGCCGCGATCACGCCGTTCATCGCGGCGGCGCCGACCTGATAGCGCTTGTTCCAGGCGCCATTGACCAGGAACTGCAGCGAGCCGGCGGCTTGGCTGCCGGAGACGCCAAAGGCTGCGATGATCTGTTGTTTCGACAGACCGAACAGTTTCGCCGCCGCGGCCGCGGCGCCATAAGTTCCCGCGGTCGCGGTCGGATGAAAGCCGCGCGCATAATGCGAGGTCGGGTCGAGCGCATTGCCGAGCCGGCAGCACACTTCATAGCCCGCAACGATGGCGGTGAGCACGTCGCGGCCCGACGCGCCGGTCAATTCGCCGACCGCAAAGGCAGCCGGCACCACCGGCGCACTCGGATGCAGCGAGGAGTCGGCATGCGTATCGTCGAAATCCAGGGAATGGCCGAGCGCGCCGTTGAGCAGCGCCGCCACCGCCGGCGTCCAGGTCTTGGCGTCGCCGAACACGGTAGCTTCGCCCTTGCCGTCGAGCGCCAGCGCTTCGAGCATTTTGAGCAGCGATGGCGTCGATTCCGCATCGCGCCGGGCCCGGATGGCGCTGCCGAGGAAATCCAGCGTCAGCACCTTGGCTCGCTCCAGCACTTCTTGCGGGATATCCGCGAATTTCAGGTCGGCGACATAGGCTGCGAGCGTTGCGGTTTCATTGGCCATCGTGTTTCCTCGTTTTGTGGCACAGGGTAGGCGGCCTGATTCCGGGTTTCAAGTCGCCTCCGGGCAACGGGCAGCAGCTATGCTGGATGCCCGGTTAAATTGGCGTTGTCTGCAACATCCGGAATGGGACCCATGATCGCCCTGCTGAAACGCTTGTCCGGCGCGACACGATCCCGCAAAGCGCAGTTGGCCCTGGCGGTCAGGGTCACCGTGGCTGCTGCCGGCGCCTTCGTGATCGCCACGGCGTTGCATCTGATGTTGCCGTTGTGGGCGGTGCTGACGTCCCTCATTGTCACCCAGATGAGCGTCGGCCGGTCGCTGAAGGCGACCCGCGATTATATGTTCGGAACGATTGGTGGCGCGATCTATGGCGGCGCGATCGCGGTGCTGATCCCGCATTCCGGCGAAGGCGCATTGCTGGCATTGCTGGTGCTGGCGGTCGCGCCGTTGTCGCTCATTGCGTCCATCAATCCCAGCCTGAATGCGGCTACCGTTACGGCGGTCATTGTGTTGCTGGTGCCGGCGATCAGCCACGCCGATCCTCTCGCTTCCGCGATCGATCGCGTCAGCGAGGTCGCCGTCGGTGCGCTTACGGGGCTTCTGGTTTCCTTTTTCGTGCTGCCGTCGCGGGCGCATAGTCAAATCCGCGTCAACGCGGCCCAGTTGCTTGAATTGATCGCGGCCGCGCTGTCGGAACTGCTCGCGGGCCTGACGCGTGGGCGCGACAACGATGCACTGCACCGGATTCAGGACGGCATCGGCACAGCGCTGGTTGGCCTGAATGCGACCGGGGCGGAAGCCGAACGTGAGCGCACCGCACATCTGTCGTCGGGTCCCGACACCGGCCCGCTGCTGCGGACCACATTGCGGCTGCGCCACGACGTGGTGATGATCGGGCGCTCGACCGTGACGCCGTTGCCGCTCGAACTGCAGATGCGGCTCGCCGCGCCGCTGGCCAAAGTCAGCGATGCCATTGTCACCTATCTGCGTTCCAGCGCCGACGCCCTGCGAACCGGAGTTGGCGCACCGGCGATCTGGCCGGTCCAGGCCGCCTTGCAGGGCTATGCCGCCGAAATCGCAGCGGTGCGCAGCGAAGGCCTGACCCGCGGTTTGCCCGGCGATATGGCGGAGCGGTTTTTCGCCCTTGGATTCTCGCTGGAGCAGATGCGGCAGAACCTGAAAGACCTGGAGCGCTGCGTCGCGGAATGGTCCGAGATGCCGCCGGCGGGGTCTCCCCTTGCCGAAGAAGAAGCCGACACCCGCTAGACCAGCGCATGATCGGTTTTGATTGAATCCGAACCGAAGCTCTAGCGGCGGGCCAGCCCCTTGCTTTCCATCCGCCAGATCAGCATGCCGACGCGGTCCTGTCCGAAGAACGGCTCGTTCTCGAACACGAAGGTCGGCACGCCCCAATGGCCGGAGGCGGCGTGGGCCTGTTCGTTGCCGGCAATGACGGCTTCGTAGCGATCGGGATCGGCTGCAACAGCCGCGTCCATCGCGGCCAGATCGAAACCGGCGGCGGTCGCGGCCCTGGCGAGGTGATCGCCCTCGTTCCAGCCTTTAACGGTACCGTCCCACAGCACCCGGCTGATCGCATCGGTAAATTGCAGCGAGCGGCCCTCGAGCTGCGCGGCGGCGCCGAGGCGGGTCAGGCGGTGGATGTAGGGTTGATGCTCCGCGACATCGAGCGTCGTCATGTCCTGCACGATGGGATCGGGGCGGGGAAAGCGGAACGGGATGTTTTCGTATTTCGCGACACGGCTGCTGTCGAGCACGACGTAACGCGCGAACTGTGGATTGGCGCGCTTGAAAAATCCGGGCACGCGGACCGCCAGTGGATATACCGGGCGCAAATTCACGGTGACGTCGTAGTCGGCGACCAGCTTCAGCGTCTTCGGCAGCGCGAGATAGCTGTAGGGGCTGCGGAACGAAAAGAAGAGATCAACAGACAGCGTCATGGGTGTCCCGGTCGATGTTGGCTGGAACAAAGCACGCGCGGAGATTACCGTCTACGCCGGTCAGGCAACAACTTGCCGCAGCATGGTGCGGACGATCAGGCGATGAAACGGCAGGATGACCGCCAGATAGACCCGGCCGAGCAGATTGTGCGTCAGCACCAGCGTGGTCGCAGTGACCCGGCGGCTGTGGCCGGCGCTTGCGACATCCACCACGACGCGAAAATCGAGGTGGCTGTCGTTGAAGCCCGCGACGAGGCGATCGGGCGTCTGGCTCACAACCGGAAATATCCCGATGATCTCGGAGGCGCCGGTTTCGCTCGACCCTGATGTCTTCAGGCCAAACGGCGTCACCAGAAGATTGCGCAATTTCAGCAGCGCGTCGATCCATCGCGGCGAGCGCCCCAGCATTCTCTCGGCCGCCTGCCGCGCGTCGATCGCCGCATTGCCGATCGCGATGCTGTAGGCATCGACGAACTGCGCGCCGGCCAGCAGCGCGCCGGTATCGACGTCGGGATCGACAGCCCTGACTTTCATTGCTGACCCGTCATCTGACAATGATCGTTGCGGGCTTGAGCTTGGTCGCAAGCCGGCGGAAGCGCAAGATCAGAAGCGCGGCATAGACGGCGGTTCCGCACGACAGCCCGATCCAGACGCCGACCGCACCCAACCCGGCCCAGAAGGCGAGCCCGCAGGCGGCGGTAAATCCGATCAGCCAGTAGCTGGTCGCGGCAAACAGCAACGGCACGCGCGTGTCGTTCATGCCGCGAAGCGCGCCTGCCACAACCGTCTGGATGCCATCGGCGACGAAGAAGGTCGCCCCGACCAGCAGGAGCATGGCGATGAGTTCGATCACGGCGCTGTCGCTCTCGCCCAGGAAAAATCGGCCGATCGCAAATCGTCCAAGGATCACGGCCAGCGTCATGGCCGACATGAAGACGATTCCGAGACCGGTGGCGACATAGCCTGCGCGTTTGACCGCCGGCGCATCGCCACGCCCGACGGCGTGACCGACCCGCACGGTCGCCGCCATCCCGATGCCGAACGGCACCATGAACAGGATTGCCGCGATCTGCAGCGCGACCTGATGCGCTGCCAGCGCGGAGGTGCTGATCAGCCCCATCAACAGCGCGGCGGCCGCGAACAGGCCGTATTCCAGCAGGAATGAAACCGAGATCGGCGCGCCGATCACGATCAATTGCCGCATCAAGGTCCAGTCGATGCGCCAGATGCGGCCCAGCACCTGATATTTCCGGAACGGCCGCCGGGCATAGGCAAACCAGACGCCCGCCAGGAACATGCCGAAATTGATGATCGTGGTGGCAAGCCCGGCGCCGAACAGTTCCAGCCGCGGCAATCCCAACTCGCCGTGGATCAGGAGATAAACCAGCACGGCATTGGCCGGGATGGCGGCGAGCGTGATCCACAGTCCCGGCTCCGGGCGGTTGACCGCGCCCATGAAGCCGCGGATTGCCAAGAACCACAGCGCCGGTGTAATGCCCCAGGCCAGCCCAAGCAGATAGTGCTGCGCAAGACGCGCCGTCGCGGGCGCCTGGCCGAGCGCCAACAGGATCCGTTCGCCGTAAAGCGGCAGCACCATCATCGGCAGCGAAATCAACAGCGCGGCCCACAGCCCGACGCGAAACGCGCGCCGCACCATGCGGGGATTGCGCGCGCCGTACGCCTGCGCGGCCAGCGGCGCCACCGCCGATACCAGCCCCATTCCAAATGTGAAGGCGATAAAGAACACCGTGTGCGCCAGCGCCGCCGCGGCGACCGCCTCGTCGCCGAGACGTCCGATCAGGGCAAGATCGGTCGTCATCATCGCGATCTGGCCGAGTTGCGTCAGCGCGATGGGAACGGCGAGCTTGAGCGTCTCGGACAGTTCGAGCGCAAGGTGATGGTTGGGCGTGGCCGCAGCGATCGGTCCACGATTGATTTCATCGAGGGATGTCATGGGGTGAGACTAGGCTGCCCTGGTGCGTAGGGTTGGCAAAGGCGCGATCTTCGCGCCGTGCCCACCACCGTCATGTAGGCATTTATGTGGGCAATTAGATGGTGGGCACGGCGCAAGAACGCCTTTGCCCCCTACGCGGCTACAAATACGAACCGCTCACACGTCCACGTTGGCGCTGAGCGAATTATCCTGGATGAATTCGCGGCGCGGTTCGACCACATCGCCCATCAGCTTGGTGAAGATGTCGTCGGCCTCGTCGACCTCCTTGATCTTCACCTGCAGCAGCGAACGCTCATTGGTGTCGAGCGTGGTTTCCCAGAGCTGGTCCGGGTTCATCTCGCCGAGACCTTTGTAGCGCTGCAGCGACACGCCTTTGCGGGCGGCATCGGTGACCGCCTCGAACAGGCTGACCGGACCGTGGATCGCGATTTCGATGTCCTTCCGGCGCAGCAGGCCGGGCTTTGGATAGGCTTCCTGCAGCTTCGCGGCATATTCGTCGAGCTTGCGCGCATCGGCCGACCCCAGCAGCGCGTCGTCGATGATGGCGACATCCTTGACGCCGCGGACGGTGCGCTCGAAGAAGAAACCTTCGCCTTCGGTGAAGCTGCCGGTCCAGCCGCGCTCGACTTCGTCGGCCAGCGCATCCAGCCGCCGCGCGATATAATCCGCGGCAGCATTGGCGGTAGCAACATCGCTGGTGATTTTCGGGCTCAGCACACCGGCGATCGCTGCTTGCTCGACCACCGAACGATTATAGCGGCTGTGCAAATTGTGCAGGATGCCGCGGATAATTCGGGCGTCCTCGACCAGCGACAGCAGATCGCGGCCGGCACGATCGGCGCCCGAGGCCGGCTTGAACACGCAATCGTCGAGGCCGGTCGAGATCAGGTAATCTTCCAGCGCGCGCTCGTCTTTCAGGTACTGCTCGGATTTGCCGCGGCTCACCTTGTAGAGCGGCGGCTGCGCAATATAGAGATGGCCGCGGTCGATCAGTTCGCGCATCTGCCGGTAGAAGAAGGTCAGAAGCAGCGTGCGGATATGGGATCCGTCGACGTCGGCGTCCGTCATCAAGATGATCTTGTGATAGCGCAGCTTGTCGGCGCTGAAATCGTCGCTGATACCGGTGCCGAGCGCGGCGATCAGCGTTCCGATCTGTTCGCTGGACAGCATCTTGTCCATGCGAACGCGCTCGACATTGAGGATCTTTCCGCGCAAAGGCAAAACCGCCTGGAATTCGCGGTTGCGGCCCATCTTGGCGCTGCCGCCTGCGGAATCACCCTCGACGATGAACAGTTCGGATTTGGCGGGATCTTTTTCCTGGCAGTCGGAGAGCTTGCCGGGCAGCGAAGAGCCGCCTTGCGGATTCTTTCGGGTCAACTCGCGGGCCTTGCGGGCGGCTTCGCGCGCCGCGGCGGCCTGGATGACCTTGCCGACAATGACCTTGGCTTCGGTCGGATGTTCCTCAAACCACGCGGCAAGGGCTTCGTTGAGCACGTTCTCGACCACGGGACGCACTTCCGAGGACACCAGCTTGTCCTTGGTCTGCGACGAGAATTTCGGATCCGGCACCTTGACCGACAGTACGGCGGTCAAGCCCTCGCGGCAGTCGTCGCCGGTCAGCGCAATCTTTTCCCTCTTCGCGTGGGCGTCGGCATAGCCGTTGACCTGGCGTGTCAGGGCGCCGCGGAAGCCGGCGAGATGGGTGCCGCCGTCGCGCTGCGGGATATTGTTGGTGAAGCACAGCACGTTCTCATGGTAGCTGTCGTTCCACCACAAGGCAGCCTCGACGCCGATGCCGTTCATCTCCGAACGGACCATGATCGGCGCGGGCACCATCGCCTTCTTGTTGCGGTCGAGATATTTGACGAACTCCTCGACGCCGCCGTCGTAACGCATCGCTTCGCGCTTCTCGACCGCGTGGCGCTGGTCGGACAGCACGATGTTGACGCCGGAATTCAGGAACGCCAGTTCGCGCAGGCGATGCTCCAGCGTCGCGAAATCATATTCGACGTTGGTGAAGGTCTCTTTGGAGGCGAGGAACGTCACCTCGGTGCCGCGCTTGCCGTTGGCCTCGCCGACCACCTTGAGCGGCGCTACCGCATCGCCGTGGGCGAACTCGACAAAGTGCTCCTTGCCGTCGCGCCAGACCCGCAATTGCAGCTTGCTCGACAATGCGTTGACGACGGAGACACCGACGCCGTGCAGGCCGCCGGATACCTTGTAGGAATTCTGGTCGAATTTTCCGCCCGCATGCAGCTGGGTCATGATGACCTCGGCCGCCGAAATGCCTTCGCCCTTGTGGATGTCGACGGGAATACCGCGGCCGTCGTCGCGCACGGTGACGGAGCCGTCGGCGTTGAGCACGACCTCCACCGCAGTGGCGTGGCCGGCCAGCGCTTCGTCGATGGCGTTGTCGACGACCTCATAGACCATGTGGTGAAGGCCGCTGCCGTCGTCGGTATCGCCGATATACATGCCGGGCCGCTTGCGCACGGCGTCGAGGCCCTTCAAAACCCGGATCGATTCCGCGCCGTACTCAACCGGAATGGAATGCTCGGTGTCGGCGATGGTTTGCCGGGCAGGTTCTGTCATGTGAAGCCTTCGAGGGTGTCCGAATCAGCGGCGCAAAACAGGCGCTGATTTAAGTTATTTGTGCCATGAAAGAGGCGATGCGCCTAGCGCAAAGTCTCCGTCAACAAGTTATTGAATAAATGGGTTTTTTTGGCTGTTTTTCAAGGCGCCAAATAGCCGATTCGGCGGCCTCGCAAAAGCGCGATTCGGGGCTGCCGGAAATGCCGGGTTTTGCCGTCGGTGGCCGGGCCGGGCGAGCGGATTCGGTCGTGAATGGCAGAGTGTGAAAGACCTGCTAGAGATGACCCGGTGGTGGTTTGGCATCCTCGCGCGCGGGCAAACCGTCGTCGCGTGGCCGGTGCATTCGGGCGGGCCTGCCGGGTTGACCTGTTGTATTTGATGATCCTGGACCGGCCGATGTCGTCTTCTCCATCCGTTAAATATCGGCCCGATATCGATGGTCTTCGGGCCGTCGCCGTGATGCTGGTCCTGAACTTCCATGCTTTCCCCGAGGCCATGCCGGGTGGCTTCATCGGCGTCGATGTCTTCTTCGTGATTTCGGGCTTTCTGATCACCGGCATCATCGCCCGTGAGCTGGACCGGAAGCGCTTCAGCCTTGCGGATTTCTACAACAGGCGGGTCAGGCGGATTTTCCCGGCGCTGATCGTCGTGCTGGCGGCGACGCTGGTGCTGGGCTGGCTATGGATGCTGCCGGCGGCCTATGCGCAGCTCAGCGCCGACGTATTTGCCAGCGCGGCGTTTTTCGCCAATTTTGCGCTGTTGGCGCAGTCCGGCTATTTCGACATCGAAGCCGCCAAGAAGCCGCTGCTGCATCTGTGGTCGCTGGGCATCGAGGAGCAGTTTTACCTGGTCTGGCCGCTGATCCTGATGTTGGCCGCCCGCCTACGCTGGCGCATTTTCGTCGTGGCGGCCGTCATCGGCGTGGCGTCGTTCCTGCTCAACGTGGCGCTGATCGGCTCCAACCCGGTCGCAACCTTCTATCTGCCGTTCACGCGCGCCTGGGAGCTGGCTGCCGGCGCCGCGCTGGCCTGCAGCTGGCATCGCCTCAGCCAAGCCAGCGCGGCAAGCAATCTTCGAGCTTCCTTGGGCCTGCTGCTGATTGCGGTGGCCGCCGGCGTTCTTGACAGCAAGAGCGCGTTTCCAGGCTGGTGGGCCGTCTTGCCCGTTGCCGGCACCGCGCTGCTGTTGTCGGCGCCCGCGGCATGGATGTGCCGCACTTTGCTCTCCAGCCGCCCGATGGTCTGGATCGGGTTGATCAGCTACCCGCTCTATCTGTGGCATTGGCCGCTGCTGGTGTTTTTCGCGATCCTCAAGTTCGCGCCACTGACATTGCCCGAGCGCGAACTGATCCTGCTGGCAAGTGCGTTATTGGCCTGGGCGACGTACCGGTTTGTCGAAACCCCGTTCCGGTTTGGCCGCCCGGGCCCGCGCAAGCTCGCCGGCCTGTGCGCCGGCATGATGTTGGTGGCGGCGGCGGGCGGCATTGTCGTTCAGGGGCGCGGCTTCGATTTCCGGCTGCCGCCTGAAATTCGCGCCATGGCCAATGTGCCCACCCAGGCCGCGCAATGGCGGCTGCACGAATGCCTGCTCGACCTCAGCCACGAAATGACGTTCGCCGACAGTTGCGTCGATCGCGACCGGCGGCCGCTGGTTTTCGTCTGGGGCGATTCGACCGCGGGCGCCTTGATTCCCGGTCTGCGCAAAGCCCAGCAGACGCGGGACTTCGGCATCGCGCAGTTCACCTCCAGTTCATGCACGCCGGCATTGAACGCCGATATCGCGGGCGTGCCGAACTGCCGCGCGATCAACGACAAGATCCTGGCCCGTGCGCGCGACATCAATCCCGACATCGTGGTGCTGCATGGGCCTTCGAACCTGTATCTCGATAACGTCGCCGAGACGGTTCGCGCATTGAAGAAAGCCACCAGCGCGCGCGTCATCGTGCTTGGTCCGGTGCCGGTATGGCGGCGCGGGCTGCCGAACGAAGTACTGCACTATTTCATGCTGCATCATCGTCTGATCCCGGGGCGGATCCGCGACGCTGTATCGTCGAACTGGCCCGATGCGCTCCTGCGGGAGAAGGTCGTGTCCGCAGGCGCGGAATTTATTTCGGTGTGGGACGCGCTGTGCAACGCGGATGGCTGTCTGACGCGGATCGGCGATACCGCGCAGGATATTTCTGCCAGCGACCAGGTCCACCTCACCGAAAAAGGATCGGAGTTTCTGGTTGGGTCGATCATCGACCGGGTGCTCGGCGAGCCATCGGCGCCTGCCTTGAACAAGTCGCGATGACGCGGAACCTCCGCGTCACGTATTGGCGCGAGGGGTGATCTTTCCGGCATCGACGCCGAAGATCTCGCCGGATGCGCCGATATCTGCGAAGGCCGCGGGATCAGCACCGGTCATCCAGACCTGCGCGCCGAGCTTTGCCAGCTCGTCGAACAGCGATTTGCGCCTGCCGGGGTCGAGATGCGCGACCACTTCGTCGAGCAGCAACAGCGGGATGATGCCGGTCATCTCGGCGACGAGAGTGGCGTGGGCCAGCACCAGTCCGATCAGGAGCGCCTTCTGCTCGCCGGTGGAGGCGTCGCGGGCCGGCATGTTCTTCGGGGCATAGATCACCTGCAGATCCGTCAGGTGCGGACCATCGAGTGTGCGGCCTGCGGCAGCGTCGCGTGGGCGGCTTTCACGCAGGATCTCGCGGTAGCGATCCTCCACTGCGGTCGCAGGTTCCGACATCAGCGCATTTTCCATCCAGCCGTCGAGCATGATGCCGGCGGACGGAAACGCCGACGCTTCGCCGCGGGCACGCAGCATCGCCGCCAGTTTCGTCACGGTCTGGCCGCGCGTTGCCGCCACCGCGACGGCGAGTTCCGCGGTCTCGCGCTCGATCGCATCACACCAATGGTCGTCATAGTTGCGCACTTCGAGCAGCCGGTTGCGCGAGCGCAGGCTACGGTCGAGCGCCGAGACGCGGCTGGAATGCCCGCTGTCGATCGCCAGCACCAGCCGGTCGAAGAACCGCCGCCGCTCCGATGCCGCGCCCATGAACAGCCCATCCATCGACGGTGTCAGCCACACCATGCGCAGGTGATCGCCGAACGCCGCTGCCGAGCTCACCGGCTCACGGTCGATCCGGCAGCGCCGGCTGGTAGCTGCCGCCTCATTGGCGGGCGCGTCGATACCGGTGCCGAGGGTTGCAAGGCCCAGCGCGCCCTCGACCTCGGCCGATACCGCCCAGGAGCCATCGCCCTGATTGTCGGCGACATCCTCCAGCGTTGCGCGCCGCAAGCCGCGCCCCGGCGAGAGATACGAGATCGCCTCGATGCAGTTGGTTTTGCCGGCGCCGTTCGGGCCGACCAGCACCACCATATCGCCGTGCGTCGCAAGGCTCGCCGCCCGATAATTGCGGAAGTGCGTGAGCGAGAGGCGGCGGATGCGGGAGGTGGTCATAGGGTCTCGGTTGTCATTGCCGGGCTTGACCCGGCAATCCATCGTCCGCGTCAGCGGACAATTTCTTCATACAAATCCCGCCAACCCGGGTTGCCCGCAACGATTAGATCGATTTTCTACTCACGGGACCAGTGCTTGATGTTCTTCTCGCGTTGAAGCGCTGCGGCGATGGTTTCGTGCGGCTCAAAATATACCAGCGTTTTGATGCCGTACCGCTTGGTAAAACTCTCAGCTAAGGCTTCACGGTGCTCGTAGACGCGACGTACCAAGTTGTTCGTCACGCCGATATATAGTGTTCCACCGGGCTTATTGGCGAGAATGTATACCCAATAGGTCATTTGGTTTGATGGATTGCCGGGTCAAGCCCGGCAATGACGAGTTAGTTGGTTTATCACACCCGCATCGGCATCAGCACGTAGAGCGCGCCCTTGGAATCCTTGTCCTGCACCAGCGTCGGCGACCCGGGGTCGGCGAGTTTCAGCACCGCGACCTCGCCCTCGATCTGGGCGGCGATATCCAGCAGATAGCGCGAATTGAATCCGATATCGAGTGGGTCGGAGGCGTATTCGACTTCAAGTTCTTCGGTCGCGCTGCCGGAATCCGGGTTGGTCACCGACAGCACCAGCTTGCCCGCGGACAATGCCAGTTTCACCGCGCGCCCGCGTTCGCTCGAGATCGTCGAGACGCGGTCGACGGCGGCTTCGAAGTCCTTCTTGTCGACGATCAGTTCCTTGTCGTTGTTTTGCGGGATGACGCGGCCGTAATCGGGAAAGGTGCCGTCGATCAGTTTCGACGTCAGCACCACATTGCCGATGGTGAAGCGGATCTTGCCCTGCGACAGTTCGATCGCGACTTCGGCGTCGTTGTCCTCGATCAACCGCTGCACTTCGCCCACGGTCTTGCGCGGTACGATCACGCCGGGCATTCCCGTCGCGCCCGTCGGCAAAGGCAGGTCGACCTGCGCAAGGCGGTGGCCGTCGGTTGCAACCGCGCGCAGGGTAGGGACCTTGGCGCTGCCGGCGGCGTGCAGATAGATGCCGTTGAGATAATAGCGGGTCTCCTCGGTGGAGATCGCAAATTGCGTGCGGTCGATCAGGCGCTTCATGTCGGATGCGGCGAGCGTAAACGAATGCGTCATGTCACCGGCGGCAAGGTCGGGAAAATCGTTCTCGGGCAGGGTCTGCAGCGTGAAGCGCGACCGGCCGGCGCGGATCGCCAGTACCGAGCGGTCGCCGTCGCCTTCCAGCACGATCTGGGCGCCGTCGGGCAATTTGCGTACGATGTCGTAGAACATGTGCGCCGGCACGGTGGTCGAGCCGCCGGTTCCGCTTTCCGCCGCCAGCGTCTCCGTCACCTCGAGGTCGAGGTCGGTGGCCTTCAGCGACAGCCGCGCGCTTTCGGCGCGGATCAGCACGTTGCCGAGGATCGGAATGGTGTTGCGGCGTTCGACCACGCGGTGGACGTGGCCCAGCGATTTCAGGAGTTGCGCGCGTTCGACGGTAACCTTCATTGCAATACCCGCCTGATCCCTAAGATGGAAAAGCCGGGCGGCCCAAAAGGGCGCGCCGCGGCGTTTGAAACCCGAAAAAGCTCGATCAAAGCTGGATTTGATCAAACCCGCGAGGGGACCGCAAGGTGGCGCGGATGAGGGGCCAGCGCAAGAGAAAGGCGAAGCCGTTCCCCACTTTTGGGCGGAAATTCAACGTTTTCTGGGCGTCCCGGCGAACGGCGGGCCCCCATAACCACGGCTGTGTAACAGAAGCCGTTGGCCCACCTGACCGAAGGTAGCCGCCGCTGCGGCGATCGGTCCCGGTATTCGCCGGGACCACGGTTGCGAGCGCGCGCCGGTTCACTCCTGCAGTTGGCGCTTCAGCGATTCGACCTCTTCCGAGAGCGCCGTATCCCTGGCGACCAGGGCCTCGATCTTGCGCACGGCGTGCAGCACCGTGGTGTGGTCGCGCCCGCCGAAGCGGCGGCCGATTTCCGGCAGCGAGCGCAGCGTCAGCGTCTTCGCCAGATACATCGCGACCTGGCGCGGGCGGACCACATTCGCGGTACGTCGGGAAGACAACAAATCCGAGCGGCTCACATTGTATTGCCGCGCCACCACCCGTTGAATGTCCTCGATCTTGATACGCTTCGGTTCCTGCGGCCGGATCAGGTCACGAACCTCGCGCTCGGCCATTTCCAGCGTCACCGGCTGGGCGTTGAGCTTGGAGTGCGCCAGCAGGCGATTGATGGCGCCTTCGAGGTCGCGGCCATTATGGGTGATGGTTCGCGCCAGATAATCCAGCACCTGTTCCGGCACGTCGAAACTCGCATGGTGTGCGCGCGCCGCGGCGACACGCGACTTCAGGATTCCGAGCCGCAATTCCTCGCCGAGCGATCCCATCTCGACCACGAGGCCGCCGGCGAGACGCGAGCGGACGCGGTCGTCGAGGCTCTCGAGATCAGACGGCGGACGGTCGGCCGCGATCACCACTTGGCGGCCGGCGTCGATCAGCGCGTTCAACGTGTGGCAGAATTCGGCTTGCGTCGATTTGCCCTGCAGGAACTGCAGGTCGTCGATGACAAGCACGTCGATGCCGCGCAGTGCCTCCTTGAATGCCAGCGCCGTCTGCGTTTTCAGCGCCGCCACAAAACCGTACATGAATTTCTCGGCGGTGAGATACAGCACCTTGCGTTCGCTGCCGGAGTTGCCGGCCCAGGTCACCGCCTGCAGCAGATGGGTCTTGCCGAGGCCGACGCCGGCATGGATGTAGAGCGGATTGAACATCACGCTGTCGCCGCGCCGCCCTTCGGCAACCTGGCGCGCCGCCGCATGTGCCAATGTATTGGAACGCCCGATGACAAAACTTCCGAAGGTCAGTCGCGGATCGAGCGGCGAGCCGCCGAGCGCGTCATGGCTGGCCGACACCGGCGCGATTTCGGTGGCACGCAGTTCGGGCGCGGGCCGGCCGTCAGCGCGCT
>LNAP01001810.1_pt1 | contig 24312 bp, 20 predicted proteins | sample 602601 | NCBI WGS metagenome assembly LNAP01 (sample SAMN02440304, study PRJNA202911) | soil metagenome | biome: Subtropical and temperate rainforests or woodlands; isolation source: soil samples (1 kg each in a 20% v/v slurry with milli Q water) were... ...
GTTGTGCGTTAGTTGCTACGCTATGCGTGCTTTCTGGTACGTTGTACACACACGATCACCATGCCTCTGCCAATAAAAAGCCCACATGCAGTGGGCTTTTATCGATATGGCATTTAGCTGTATCGTAAGTATTGGTTAATTAAAAGTATTAAGCTGGCATAGCACTGTTGATGTCAGTTACTAAAATTCGTTCTCTACGCGTATGTTTTCTGTCTGTGTTCATTTCCCAAGGCTGTACTACGAATGGATAAAAGTGGCTGACATTTTTAAATGCCATTTGCAATAACATTCCCCATGATAAGCCACCTTTAGGCAGTATGAATGTGCTTTGTACTCCAGCAGCTATACCTAGTTTAATTAGTATATCTTCAAATGCCTTGATGATTTCTGCGTGTGTCAGATTGCTATCATTTGTGGGAATTTCATCAATAAGTTGAATAAAATCCAGGTGATCTACTTTATTAATGCTGATTGTATTGATCTGCTCGATTACCATTTTTTGTTCATGCACAGATAATGGTTCATCTATATAGTAAGTTAACAATTAAAGTTCCTTTATTGAACCTGATGATGTGACTTTTGCATAAGTGCTATGCTATTCATTTATCAGTACATTGAGTAATTCGATACCAAATCCAACCCCGAACCCATTTGTATCGGTTTCAATGGCACCTAAGCCACCTTTTCGGTTAGCTGAAGACAGGTCCGTATGTATCCAAGCAACATCATTCTCAATGAATTTTCCTAAAAATCTGGCTGCATGTATGTGATCACCACCACCTTCCAGAGTGCATTGTTTGATATCAGCAACATCACTATCCAAATCACTGTCAAAGTCCTCTTCATATGGAAATGCGACAATTCTCTCTCCGGATTTATTACCTGCACCAATCGCCTTGCAGGCAAGCTCTGGGCGGTTTGAAATGACGCCACTGATGCGATCACCTAGTGCGGTTATCATACTGCCAGTTAATGTAGCAAAGTCGATGATGTAATCTGGTTTCTGGCGCGATGCCAGTGTCAGAGTGTCAGCTAATACCATGCGGCCTTCAGCGTCTGTGTGGACTATCTCAATGGACATGCCATTTAGAGCAGTAACAATATCATTCTGTTTATATGCGGTCGGACTGATGTGATTTTGTGCAATTGCTAACCAGCAGTCAATTTTGACCGGTAATTCCATTTTGCTAGCTGCAAGCAAGATACCCAAAGCTACAGCTGAACCGTTCATATCTTCATGCATGCCAAGCATGTATTTGGCAGGTTTTAAATTATGACCACCCGTGTCAAAACAGATGCCTTTGCCAACGATTGCAATATGCTTTTTAGGTTGCTTCGGCTCATAAGTAAGGTGGACTATTGCTGCATCTTGCGGGTCAGAACCTTGCCCAACTGCAACAAAAGCACCAGCGCCTATTTCTCTTAGTTTTTGCATATCAAACTCTTCATGTTGCCAGCCATGCTCTTTTGCTAATGCATCTATTTTTTGTCTGTAGATAGAAGGCGTTAAATCATTAGGTGGCGTGATGGTCAGTTGACGGCAAAGGGTGTTACCTGCAACGCGCGCGTTAACGAACCCATAATCATGGTCTGCCTGATATCCAAATAGGTCTATGCCTTTTAGATTACTTTTTTGATTGTCTTTTTTACGGTTTGGCAAGTCTGCTGTGTTTACTGTAAGCACATAATAGGCGGCACAGGCATTTGTCGCGCGCGCGTCACTGTTACCATATATACATATCGCTATTTTTTCCGGCTGTTCCTCAATGATTGGTTTAGTGGCTTTTTGTAACAGTGTGTGACGCTGAAATGTCGAAAGGCTATCACTTAAAATAACAAAACTCGCGAGGCCGCCATTAGCTAAATCAACAGTAACAGGTGTTTTGCTCAGATATTTATATTCCTTTTTAATTCGATTTAGCTTTGTAAAAAGTGCGTGCGAAAAAGGTATGCTTTTGTCTTCATTTTCAGGGAGTATAAAAAGTGCATGTTTATGAGATTTAAGTGTATTTTCATCGGTGTTAGCAGCATTTTGTATTAATTTTATCGACATTTTATATCCTGTTGTATATATGAATTTTGTAATTTCAGATGCAATCTAACCTAGGCTATCTGCTTTGAAAATACTAGTAAACTTGACCAAAACCCCTAAAAAAGACACACTACGGTTTTATAAAAAACTTTATTTGCATCGCGCTTACATGACGCGTTGGTTACTTTTAGTCTATCAACAATTATACCCACCCGGATAGAGTCATGATGACTAAATATGTTCTGCAAATACTGCAACACGGAGTCCTAACTGAATGTCATTGAACACAAATTTGAACAGCCCAGATATTGATAATCAAGAAACACAAGAGTGGCTTGATGCACTGATGGCCGTTATTGAAAACGAAGGCCCGGAGCGTGCGCACTTCTTGATAGAATCGATGATCGATAAGGCGCGCCGTACCGGTGCCAATCTGCCATATAACGCTACCACCGCTTATTTGAATACCATTCCTACACATCTGCAGGATAAGTTGCCAGGCGATCCTGAAATGGAGCGTCGCATTCGTGCTCTAGTGCGCTGGAATGCGATTATGACGGTGTTGCGTGCTAACGAGAAGTCACCGGGTGTAGGCGGGCATATTGCCAGCTTCCAGTCTGCTGCTACGCTTTATGACACTGGTTTTAACTATTTTTTCCGTGCTCCAAATGAAAATTTCGGTGGCGATTGCGTTTATTTCCAGGGGCATTCTTCACCAGGCGTTTACGCACGTGCTTTTCTGGAAGGCCGCATTACTGAAGAGCAAATGGATAATTTCCGTCAGGAAACCGGCGGCAATGGCTTGCCAAGCTATCCACACCCTTGGCTGATGCCTGATTTCTGGCAGTTCCCAACTGTTTCTATGGGCTTGGGACCATTAGCTGGTATTTATCAGGCACGTTTTCTGAAATACCTGCATGATCGCGGCATTGCTGATACCAGTGATCGTAAAGTATGGGTTTTCTGCGGTGATGGTGAGATGGATGAGCCTGAGTCATTGGGTGCTATTTCACTGGCGGTTCGTGAAAAGCTGGATAACCTGATTTTTGTGATCAACTGTAACTTGCAGCGTCTGGATGGCCCGGTGCGCGGTAACGGCAAGATTATTCAGGAACTGGAATCAGATTTCAGAGGTTCCGGTTGGAACGTGCTGAAAGTGATCTGGGGTTCTTACTGGGATCCACTGTTGGCAATGGATAAAGATGGCTTGCTCAAAAAACGCATGGAAGAGTGCGTTGATGGTGAGTATCAGAACTTCAAGCAAAAAGGTGGCGCATACACGCGTGAGCACTTCTTTGGCAAATACCCTGAACTGAAAGCAATGGTTGCCGCCATGAGTGACCAGGATATCTGGCGCCTGAACCGTGGTGGCCATGATCCGCATAAAGTGTTTGCGGCTTACAATGCGGCGGTTAACCACAAAGGTCAGCCAACTGTGATTCTTGCCAAGACCGTTAAGGGTTACGGCATGGGCGAGGCGGGCGAAGGCCAGAACACAACCCATCAGCAAAAGAGCATGGATATCGAGTCGCTGAAGAAATTCCGTGATCGCTTTGATTTACCACTCACTGATGAACAAGTTGAAAGCCTGAGCTTCTACAAGCCTGCTGAAGATTCACCGGAAATGAAATACATGGCAGAGCGTCGTGCAGCGATGGGGGGGTTTGTACCACAACGTCGCCGTAAAGGTAACGAACTCAAAGTGCCACAGCTATCCGCTTTTGAGAATATGCTTGGTGCTACCGGTGAGCGTGAGATTTCTACCACCATGGCATTTGTGCGTATCCTGTCTACACTGGTGCGTGATAAAGAACTGGGTAAATTCGTGGTGCCGATCGTGCCGGATGAAGCACGTACTTTCGGTATGGAAGGCATGTTCCGTCAGCTCGGCATTTATGCGAGCCAGGGCCAGTTGTATGAACCACAGGATTCTGATCAGGTCATGTACTATAAAGAATCCAAAGACGGTCAGATTCTGGAAGAAGGTATTAACGAGGCTGGAGCGTTCTCTAGCTGGCTGGCAGCGGCGACTTCATACAGCGTCACTGGTACGCAGATGATACCGTTCTATATTTATTACTCAATGTTCGGTTTCCAGCGTATCGGCGACTTGGCATGGTTGGCAGGTGACTCACGTGCCCGTGGCTTCCTGTTAGGTGCTACGGCAGGCCGTACTACATTGAATGGTGAAGGCTTACAGCATGAAGATGGTCATAGCCATCTGATGTCTGCGACGATCCCGAACTGTGTTTCCTACGACCCGACCTTTGCTTACGAGTTAGCCGTAATTATTCAAGACGGTTTGCGCCGCATGGTGCAAAATCAAGAGGACGTGTATTTCTACATCACTTTGATGAATGAAAATTACACGCATCCTGAGATGCCGAAAGGTTCTGAAGAAGGCATCCTTAAAGGTATGTACAGCTTCAGTAAATCTAAAGCCAAGGGTGAGAAAGTCCAGTTGATGGGCAGCGGTGTGATTCTGCGTGAAGTGATTGCAGCAGCTGAACTGCTGGAAAAAGATTGGGGTATTGCTGCTGATGTGTGGAGTGCGCCAAGTTTCACTGAATTGCGCCGTGAAGGTCTGGATTGCGATCGCTGGAACATGTTGAATCCGGAAAAACCACAAAGAATTAGTTATGTTGCACAGTGTCTGAAAGATGCCAAAGGTCCTGTGATTGCATCAACAGACTATATGAAGAGCTTTGCCGAGCAGATTCAACGCTTTGTGCCAAATAGATTCGTAGCACTTGGTACAGATGGCTTCGGTCGTTCAGACAGCCGTGAAGCATTACGCGACTTCTTTGAAGTGAATAAATACTATGTTGTGGTTGCTGCATTGAAAGCTTTAAGTGATGACGGCAAGTTGCCGGCAGCTACAGTTGCGGAAGCGGTTAAGAAATACAACTTAAATTCCAACAAGCCAAACCCAACGACAGTTTAAGGATAGACACAGATGGCAGTTCAAGACGTATTAGTCCCTGATATCGGTAATTTCGATAGCGTGGATGTGATTGAAGTATTAATAAAAGCTGGTGATGCGGTTGCCAAAGATGACTCATTGATGACGGTTGAGTCTGATAAAGCTTCTATGGATATTCCAGCGCCGTTTGCAGGTGTGGTGAAAGAAGTAAAGATTAAAGTGGGCGACAAAGCAGCGCAGGGCACTTTGATTATGACTATGGATGTCAGTGATGCAGTTGCAGCTCCTGAGGCCGTTGTGCCGGCTAAGTCGGTAGCTGTAGCAGAGGCGCCTAAAGCTGTAATCCCTGAGCCAACCAGACCTGCTCCGGAACCTCCTAAACCGATCGCACCTGCTCATCAGCCGGTGCCGGTAGGCGAGAGTGTCGTTGTGGCTCCCGGTAAACTTTCTCATGCGAGTCCGTCTATTCGTAAGTTTGCACGTGAGCTGGGTGTGAACCTGGCATTGGTTAAGGGTACCGGTCCTAAAAACCGTATTCTTCAAAGCGATGTTCAAGGTTATGTAAAAGGCGAGCTGGCTAAACCCCGCACTGAAAATATGGGTGCAGGCGTAAGCAGTTTGGCTGCATTGCCAATGCCGGTCATTGATTTCAGTCAGTTTGGTACAATCGAGACTAAACCGCTGTCACGTATCAAGAAACTGTCAGGTGCCAACCTGCATCGTAACTGGGTGACTGCGCCACATGTAACGCAGTTTGATGATGCTGATATCACAGATCTGGAAGAATTCCGCAAATCTATGCAGAGTGAAGCAGAGAAGCGTGGAGTTAAACTTACGATGCTGGCTTTCCTGATCAAAGCTTCAGTCAATGCGCTTAAAGCTTATCCTAACTTTAATGCCTCATTGTCACCTGATGGCGATAGCCTGATATTGAAAAACTATTTCAATATCGGTTTTGCCTGTGACACGCCTGATGGTTTGGTAGTGCCGGTAGTGCGTGATGTACATCAGAAGGATGTGCTGGATATTGCGCGTGACCTTGGTGAACTGTCAGCCAAAGCTCGTGAGCGTAAATTGAAGGTTGAAGAGATGCAGGGCGGCTGTTTCACAATCTCAAGTCTGGGCGGTATTGGTGGCACGATGTTTACACCGATCATTAACTGCCCTGAAGTGGCAATTCTGGGTGTATCACGTTCATCTATGCAGCCGGTGTATGACGCAAAAACCAAAACGTTTGAACCACGTCTGATTTTGCCGATGTCACTTTCATATGACCATCGTGTGATTGACGGTGCTGATGGCGCGCGTTTCACCAGCCATATGCGTATGATGTTGAGCGATGTACGCAGGCTGTTACTGTAGTTTTTAAGAGCAGTAAAAAAGGGTGCGATTTTCGCGCCCTTTTTAATTTGCGATACTAGAATTTTATAATTATTTTTAATGCATTTAGTCGCATGATTGCAGGCGCAATGTCATTGAACAGTATGGTTTGATGATAAAATTGCAGCAAATAACCAAAGTTTAAAGCAAGGGGTAGGCATGAGTAATTTAGTTGAAGTATTGGTACCTGATATCGGCAACTTTGATAGCGTTGATGTGATTGAAGTGCTGGTTAAAGCAGGTGATGTGATTGCTAAAGAAGATTCCCTGATTACGGTTGAGTCTGATAAAGCATCTATGGATATTCCATCCTCTCATGCCGGTACGGTAAAGGAAGTTAAAGTTAAAGTTGGCGACAAGATCGCGAAAGGCACGCTGATTTTATTGATAGAGGTGGAAGCCACTGTTGCTACTGCGCCAGCTAAAACAGAAGCACCGGCAGCTATTCCTGCACCCGTAGCACAAGCTGCGGTAGCTCCAATTCCAGCTGCTGCGCCTGTTGGCAATAATGATATCAATACGCAAGTGGTCGTGCTCGGAAGTGGTCCTGGTGGTTACACAGCGGCTTTCCGCGCTGCTGACTTGGGCAAGCAGGTGGTGCTGATTGAGCGCTACTCAACCTTGGGCGGTGTATGTCTGAACGTAGGCTGTATTCCATCAAAAGCATTGCTGCACACGGCAAAAGTGATTACCGAGGCAGAGGAATCCAGCCATCACGGCTTAAGCTTTGGCGCACCAAAAATCGATTTAGACCAGTTGCGTAATTGGAAAGCCAATGATGTGGTTGGCAAGTTGACCGGCGGTTTGGCAGCGATGGCAAAACAGCGTAACGTGACCGTAGTGCAGGGCGTAGGTAAATTCACCAGCCCTAATCAAATTGCGGTAACTGCGGCTGATGGCAAAGTCACTACGATCGGTTTTGAAAACGCAATCATTGCAGCTGGCTCGCAAGCGACCAAGTTTCCGGGTGTAGTTGTGGATGAACGCATTATGGATTCTACCGGTGCCTTGGCCTTGGCTGATATTCCTAAGCGCATGCTGGTCATCGGCGGTGGCATTATTGGCTTGGAAATGGGTACGGTTTACGATGCGCTCGGCACAAAAGTGAGCGTGGTTGAATTTACTGATGGCTTGATTCAAGGCTGTGACCGTGATTTGGTGCGCCCACTGCAAAAGCGCATGGAAAAACGTTTTGAAGCGATTATGCTCAATACCAAAGTGGCGAGCATGAAGCCGAAAAAAGATGGCATTCATGTGACATTTGAAGGTGTTAACGGCAACGTAGACGCACCTAAAGAGGTGCAAGTTTACGACCGCGTGCTGGTTTCTATCGGCCGCCGTCCTAACGGTAAAAATATCGGTGCTGAGAATGCCGGTGTTGCAGTTGATGATTACGGCTTTATTGCTGTAGATAAGCAAATGCGTACCAATGTACCGCATATATTTGCGATCGGCGATATTGTCGGCCAACCGATGCTCGCACATAAAGCAACGCATGAAGCTAAAGTAGCGGCTGAAGTCATCGCTGGTGAAAAGGTTGAATTTGTTGCATCAGTGATCCCATCCGTCGCTTATACCGATCCTGAGGTGGCTTGGGTAGGTGTGACTGAAACTGAAGCCAAAGCTAAAAGCATTGCCATTGAAAAAGCCAGCTTCCCTTGGGCGGCAAGTGGACGTGCGTTATCTATTGCACGTACCGAAGGCTCAACTAAACTGATATTCGATAAAGAAACCCATCGCGTGATTGGTGCCGGTATCGTTGGCGTCAATGCAGGTGAACTCTTGGCTGAAGCCGTATTGGCGATTGAGATGGGTGCTGACGCGCACGACTTAGGTTTAACGATCCATGCGCATCCTACTTTATCTGAAACTGTGTGTTTTGCAGCCGAGATGAAAGAGGGCACGATTACTGACCTTTACATCAAAAAACGCTAATAATCGGGCTCAAATGTCAGCCCCTGACTTCATCACAGCGCTTACGCAGCTTATTCCCAAAGACAGGGTTTATACCGACCCTGTTGATTGCTATGCCTATGCTTACGATAATTCACGTAATTATCATGCGCCGATTGCAGTGGTGTTTCCGGTTAATATTGAAGAAGTACAAAGCGTTATCAAACTATGCAACCTGCACAAAGTGCCGGTGGTTCCGCGAGGCCGTGGAACCGGTACCGTAGGTGGCAGCGTGCCGGAGGCTGGCGGTGTGGCACTGTCACTGGAGCGTATGAATAGCATCATCAGCATCGACCCGGATAACCGCATGGCGATTGTCGAGCCGGGCGTCCTTAATCAGGAGTTGCAGGATACGATTAAGCCGGTAGGATTTTTTTGGCCACCAGACCCATCCAGCGCGGCATATTGCAGCATTGGCGGCAATCTGGCGAGTTGTGCAGCCGGGCCGCATGCCGTGAAATACGGCGTGGCGCGTGATCATATTTTAGGTCTTAAAGCCGTTACCGGTAATGGTGACATTATCAAAACCGGCTGCTACACCAGTAAAGGTGTGGTTGGTTACGATTTAACCCGGCTGCTGGTAGGCTCTGAAGGTACGCTGGCGGTGATTGTTGAAGCTACACTTAAGCTTACGCCATTACCTAAATATACAGGTGGTTTAACAGCTGAGTTTGTGGATACCGAAAGTTGTGCCAAGGCGATTGCCGCGATTATGGCGCAGCCTTATACGCCGAGTGCGCTGGAGTTTCTGGATAAAGGCGCGCTGAACCTGATTCGCAGCCGTCACCAAAATCTGCTGCCTGAAAATGCTCGTGCTTATCTGATGATTGAGGTTGATGGCTCGCAACAGGAGATTGTTGAAGCAACTGAGGCGATTTTGCAGGCATGCCAAGTTGCTGGTTTGATTGAAGCGAAGCCAGCGCATGATACCAAAGCGTTATGGGCAGCACGCAAGGCATTATCGCCGCTGCTGAAAGATATTGCCCCTAAAAAAATCAATGAAGATATTGCGGTGCCTGTTTCGCATTTGCCGGCGTTACTGACAGGCTTAGAAAAACTGGCCGCACAGTATCAGATATCCAATGTAAATTTCGGTCATGCTGGCAACGGCAATATTCATGTGAATTTATTGGTGAATCCGGATAATTCAGATGAAATGAAACGCGCCTATGAATGTCTGGATGAAGTATTCAGCCTGGTGCTGTCATTGCAGGGAACATTGTCCGGTGAGCATGGTGTCGGTATGGCAAAGCGGCCGTTTGTACCGCGTGAAATTGATGCAACGACTATGCAATTGATGAAGTCGTTAAAACTAACTTTTGACCCGAATAATGTGTTAAATCCAGGTAAATTGTTTCCGTAGATCATAAATAACATGGCATATTAGCCACGGCATTAGATTTCTAAACGGATCAATTTCTTTCTGTCCAGATTGTTACCTTGCTGGAGAATGTTGTACTACGCCACCAACCGGATCTATCCAATGGACCCCTGTTATTTTTCCGGCGCCATTTTGGATTATAAAATTCTGTATTTCAGGGTTTATTTCTGCTCGTATTCCATTTACTTGCAAGTTGTGTACTTTTGCGTAAGCACCAGAGATTGCATTTCTCAATAATATTGTCGCTTCTTCTTTTAATGCAGTTGGTAGTTCATGAAAGGCGACACCCTTAATATACTCTTGTAGCAACCGATCGCCACCTGCATGAGTAACAGGGGTAATAGCTGACACGTGTTGCGCTAGATAATTTATTGATTCTGCCATCATGCTTGCCTCCTGCTCTCCCCATCTTAGTGTTTTAATCACTTGATTGCTACCAAATTTATAAACGGTGGCACTAGACCCTGGGCCAATTTTGATGAGAGCATCTATTTCTATCTCACTGGCAGGGATTGCTATTGGTTTGGTAGCACGGCAAAGAGAGGGCGATTTAAAAGGTGTGTCTGTATGGCGGTTATTTAAATTTGTAGTATTTTTTCGCAATCAATTGCAACTCACTTCTTTCAGTTCTGCCGCCGGAAAGTCCGGTTTTAACTTTTTCAGTTCTGCAATTTCGTTCTCGTTTATGCTGCCGAGCAATAAACTATGGTGACCTTTGCCATTTGTGCGCAGGATTTTTTCAACATTCTTTATGCCTTTTGCCCGTAGTTCCTGCACTAATTTTTCTGCTAGTTGTTCGTCCTCGAAAATACCGAATGAAATAGCGTTTTTCCATTTTTCCTCTTGCACTACAAAGAGATCTTCAACGCCAAGTTCTTTGAATTCGGCCGCTTTTTTCTGTGCTTCAGCAGTTGTTTTTACCGGTGGTTTGTAAACCCAATATCGTTTAGGTTGGTTTGAGTTTTCTTCTTTTGTGGTAGCTTGAATTGCCATTTTAGCTAATGTTTTTTGTGCTGTTGCAAGACTGGCGTCAGAGAAAATTCCCCATTCAAAACACATGGCTACTGGCTGTGCTACAACTACAGGTACTGATGATTCTGCCTTTTTTGGCAGGCTATCAATTTCGGCTTGTGACAGCAGTTTAATTTTATTCGGATTAATTTCTGTCAGTTTTATTTCCGGGTTGCCGGGCAATATATAGCTCATGTTGAAGTAGGCTAGCAAACCAAGGTTAATGAAGACTAATAGCCAAAAAAAACGTTTCATTGCGTGTCACTTTATAATAATTTTATTGTCCGGAGCGTTCCAGCAGATATAGCCCTTTTAAAACCAGATTATCAACGATTACGGTTGGGTTTGTCACGGCATCAGTAAGGTAACTTTGAATAACGGGCGCATCACCGCCGCTCATCACTATAAATGGTGTTTGTCCACATTTGGCTTCCAATGCATTCGCCATGTGCTCGATTGCGCCGGTGATGGCATGCACTGCGCCGGTGGTAATGGCTTGTGTTGTAGATCTGGCAAAAATATCTGTGAGCGGATTTTCGTTGAAATCCTGGATTGTATTTATTATAGGCAGCTGTGCTGTGCCAATTCCAAGGCTTGTTTGCATCAGCTTGAACCCAGGCAATATCATGCCGCCAAGAAACTCGCCTTGCTGATCATCTCCGTGCTGTTTATGCAGAGCATCGATGGTGACCGCGGTGCCTGCGTTTACAACCACACAGGGCGCGTGCTTGATGTGCCACGCTGCAATCAGTGAGGCCCAGCGATCGCTACCTAAGGTCTCAATATCAATATAGCCATTGATGACATTGCAGGCATTATTGCTGGCTTTTACCCAAAATATTGGCCTTTCATGACTTGCCAGTAAATTTTCAAGCCTTGAACCATGCGCTTTGCCAGCTACGTTAGAAATAATAACGCGTTCATAAGCAAGTGATTCCGGGCTGAGGTCAGTGCCTGATAGCTGATCATTAACGCATGCGCCATGCCGGGTGATTTCACCATTACGGTTAAATATCGCCCACTTGGTTCTGGTATTTCCGGCGTCAATAGTTAAAAGCATATTTGTTCAGAGGCTGTCTATTCAAGGGCTGCGGCAATTTGTCACATTCTCGGCACTTGCATGAGCCGATACAATGGCAACAAATTTCAAAAGTTCAGGGTTAAAACTATGCAACGATTTAAAGCAAAAAAACAATCTAATAAATCTAATATTAACTGCATTCTATCACCAACTGTTTTGGCATCATGCCTGATGAGTATTTTTCCGCTGCAAGCTGCTGCCGATCATCTGAATTTGCCAAGTATCGAGGTGAGTGCAGAGAGGATTTATGAACCAAGAATATTGCCAATAAACACCAGCGATACAGCTAAATTACTGGACGATGAACCTGGTATCAGCTTTTACCGGGCAGGTGGCGTATCCAGTTTGCCGGTTATTCATGGTCTGGCAGATGATCGCATTCGCATCAAGGTGGATGGTATGGATCTGATTTCAAGCTGCGCCAACCATATGAATCCGCCGCTTTCGTATATTGATCCGGCCAATGTGGGTGAAGTAAAAGTGTTTGCCGGTATCACTCCAGTCAGTGTTGGCGGCGATAGTATTGCCGGTACTATACAAGTCAATTCCAAGGCGCCGGAATTTGCCGAGGCAGGCAAAGGCTTGCTGGTGAATGGTCAGGTTAACACGTTCTACCGCAGCAATAATGATGCGCGTGGTGTGAATCTTTCAGCAAGTGTGGCAAATGAGTCTGTCTATATGCGCTACACTGGTTCAAGCGTTGAGGCCAATAATTACAAGGCAGGCGATGCATTCAAAAAAGCTGGCTTGGCAGCTGCAGGCAGAGGCTGGCTGGGTGCTGATGAAGTAGGCTCATCTTACTATAAGTCAATTAATCATGCGCTGGCTTTTGGAGTACAGCACGAAAATCACCTGCTTGAGTTCAAACTCGGCTTGCAGAACATTCCCTATCAGGGCTTTCCAAATCAGCGCATGGATATGACAGGTAACGATAGCCAGCAATATAACCTGAGCTACAAAGGTAAATATGACTGGGGCACATTGATAGCGCGTACTTACCATGAAAGAACACGCCATAGCATGCAGTTTGGCGATGATAAACAATACTGGTACGGCATGATGGTGCCTAATGTTGCCGGTATGCCGATGGATACAGAAGGTAAAACAACAGGTGTTATCGTGCAGGGCGATGTGAATTTTTCTGCGCGCGATATTTTGCGTGTGGGTGCTGAGTATCAGCGCTACCGCCTGAATGACTGGTGGGATGCGGTTGCGAACTCTGGCATGATGATGGGTCCCGGTACTTTTTACAATATTAATAATGGTCAGCGTGACCGTTATGACGTGTTTGCCGAATGGGAAGCGCAATGGAATAAACAGTGGCTTTCACAAATCGGTATACGCAGCAGCACGGTGAAAATGGACGCTGACAATGTGCAGGGCTATAGCGCTATGTATGCCGCTGCAGCCAATACTTTTAATGCAACTGATCATTCCGATACCGACCATAATGTCGACGTAACGGCCTTGGCTCGGTTCACCCCTGATGACACCCAAACTTACGAGGCTGGTTATGCGATAAAAAACCGCTCACCCAATTTATATGAGCGTTACACTTGGTCTAACAGTAATAGCATGGTCATGAACATGAATAACTGGGTGGGCGATGGTAATGGTTATGTGGGCAATTTAAACCTGAAGCCGGAAACAGCACATACACTGAGCATGACGGCTAATTGGCACGACGCTGCAAATCAGGATTGGCAAGTTAAAGCGACACCGTATATCAGCTACGTGGATGATTATATTGATGCTGTTAGCTGTGCCAAAGTGGGCAAAACCTGCGCAGCCAGAACGGATGGCTTTGTGAATCTGAGTTTGGATAACCAGTCAGCGCGCCTGTACGGGATTGACCTTTCAGCTAGAAAACTGCTGGTAGAGGGCGGTGGTTACGGCAGCTTTACTGCAACAGGTATTTTGAATTATGTACGTGGCAAAAATACCAAGACCGATGACGATTTATATAACATCATGCCGCTTAACGTCAGGTTAGGTCTTGAGCACCGCATCGGCGGCTGGAAAAACAGTATTCAGGCCAAAATTGTAGATGCCAAAGATAACGTGCAGGCGGTGCGCAAGGAGCTGCAAACTTCCGGATATACGCTGTTTAATCTTTACAGCAGCTATGAGTGGAAACATGCGCGTTTTGATCTGGGCGTCGAGAATATTTTTGATAAACATTATCAAGACCCACTGGGCGGCGCGTATATCGGTCAGGGCATGACGATGTCATCAAGTGGTACTGCTCCGTTATACGGTACGCAAGTGCCTGGCATGGGACGATCTATTAATGTTGGCCTTACTCTAAAATACTAGCGCTTTAGCTGCCTGCGTGGAATATTAGCTTATAATCCGCGCAGGCTGATTTCGCCGGATATAAAACGCTGTATACCTTCTGCTGTTGTTACCAGCAGGCTGCCGTCTTCTGTAATGCCCTGCACCACACCATGTATCTGCCGGCCATCCGGCATCAGCATGCGCACGTCCTGTTCATGGTAGGCGTGGTGCTGTGTCCATTCATCACGCAATGCTGCAAAACCTCCTTGTTCAAATGCAATTAACACATTGGACAGATGTTTAAGCAATATCGCTAATAAGTGGTTAGGATTAATCGCGTCATTAAAAACACTGGTTAAATCGGTCACTGGCTGGTCAATCTGCTGTTTCAGCTTGTCGGGCAAGTTCAGGTTGATACCCATGCCGATTACTGCGGTACTCGGGCCTTCCATATCTCCTTGTAACTCGATCAGAATACCTGCCAGTTTTTCACGGTTAATCAGCACGTCATTCGGCCATTTAAGCTGCGAACTCGTAACGCCAAGCTCGTGCAGGCTACGCATTAGTGCGACGCCTACAGCCAAACTCAGGCCTGATAATGCAGACGCGCCGCACTGAAAACGCCATAGCAGAGAGAACGTTAAACTTGCGCCTAGCCCTGCATGCCATGTGCGGCCACGCCTGCCACGGCCGCCGGTTTGCAGGTTGGCCGCCACGCAGGTGGCATGCCTGGCTACATGAATGTTCTGCATTAAATAGCTGTTGGTAGAAGCTAAGTGGTCATGTACTTCTATTTGCAGTAATGCCGCTTGGTCGCCAAGCGTGTTCAATATGGATTGTTCATCTAGCAACGCGACTGGCTTCGGTAATTTATAACCACGCCCTTGTACTGAGAAAACTTCCACGCCCAGTTGCTCTGCATGCTGCAATGCATTCCATACCGATGTGCGGCTCACATTGAAATGGCGCGCAATGTCTTCGCCGGAATGAAATTTTCCGTCTGCAAGCAGTTTTAAAATAGGGAAGGTGAGGGCGTTCATAGCTAGGCCGATTTTAGCACGGTGTTTACGCTTAAAAGCGCAGATGTAATGCAACAATCATTCGCCATTCCCGCGCAGGCGGGAATCCAGTCAGTAAGATGAGGTATTTGGCTTATTCATGCTAGCACTCTATAACCGAGATTAGCCTAGATTCCCGTTTACGCGGGAATGACATAGTTTTAAGATTTTTTAGTTTAACAATGGCCGGTGTAAAGGTCTTGAGCAATCAATGGTGTAAAATAACGGCAACTTAAATTAAATCTGTTGCCATGTCATCTGAAAAAACTCCAAACAGCGCACCAGCGCCAGCCTCTAACTTTATTCGAGCCATTATTGAAAAAGATTTAGGCCAAAATAAATACGCCGCTAAAAAGTGGGCGGGCAGTCCGGGTGATGCGCAGCATCATGAAGCCGGTCAGGTAGACTTTGCTAAAATCCGCACACGTTTTCCGCCGGAGCCAAATGGCTATCTGCACATCGGTCATGCCAAATCCATCTTTCTGAATTTTGGCCTGGCGCGTGACTTTGGCGGCATATGCCATATGCGTTTTGATGATACTAATCCGGAGAAAGAAAGTCAGGAATATGTAGACAGCATTTCAGATGGTGTGAAATGGCTGGGTTTTGGCTGGGAGAATCAAGGCCCCAATGGCAGTGAGTCTAATCTTTACTTTGCCAGCAACTATTTTGACTTCATGTACCGTGCTGCGGAGAGCTTGATTGAAAACGGCTTTGCCTACGTGGATGAACAAAGTGCAGATGAAATGCGCATTAACCGCGGCACACTGACTGAAGCGGGTAAAGATTCTCCATTCCGTAATCGCAGTGCAGCTGACAACCTGGCACGCTTCCGCGAGATGCGCGATGGCAAGCATGCCGATGGCAGTATGGTGCTACGCGCCAAGATCGACATGGCATCGCCAAACATCAATATGCGCGACCCGGCAATTTACCGTGTGCGTCGTGCGCACCACCACAACACCGGTGATAAATGGTGCATCTACCCGATGTATACTTTTGCGCATCCGGTTGAAGATGCACTGGAACGAGTGACGCACTCTATCTGTACCCTAGAATTTGAAGATCAGCGCCCATTTTATGACTGGCTGCTGGAGCGCTTGGCAGATGCTGGCTTGCTGTCACATCCGCTGCCAAAACAATATGAATTTGCGCGTTTAAACCTGACTTATGTCGTGCTTTCAAAACGTAAATTGATTCAACTGGTAGAAGAAAAGCACGTATCCGGCTGGGATGATCCACGCCTGCCTACACTCGCGGGTGCACGCCGTCGTGGCTATACAGCCGCTGGCTTCAGATTATTTACCGACCGCATCGGCGTCAGCAAAGCTGACTCATGGATCGAGTACACGATACTTGAAGACTGCATGCGCGAAGTACTTAACGTTGAAGCTGAGCGCCGTATTGCTGTGTTAGACCCGATCAAGCTGGTCATTGATAACTATCCTGAAGGCCAAAGTGAAGACTGCTTCGCGCCGAACCACCCGTTGAAACCTGAATTGGGTAAACGTACTGTGCAGCTGTCAAAAACACTGTGGATCGAGCGTGAAGACTTTATGGAAGAGCCAAGCAAAGGCTTCTTCAGATTAGTGCCTGATGGTCTAGTACGCCTGCGCTATGGTTATGTAGTGAAATGCACCGGCTGCGAAAAAGACGCTGACGGCAAAGTGACTGTAGTGCATTGTGAATACCTGCCGGACACAAAATCCGGCACCCCGGGTTCAGATAGCATTAAGGTCAAAGGCAATATCCATTGGGTGTCTGCTGCACATGCTTACGGGTGCGAAGTGCGCCTGTACGACCGTTTGTTTAAAGAGGCTAACCCAGGCAGCGGTGACCGTGACTTTCTGGATGACATCAACCAAAACTCGGTACAACTTATTACTGCACAATTGGAGCAAAGCCTGCAAGATGCAAAACCGGAAGACAGCTTCCAGTTTGAGCGCCACGGCTATTTTGTTGCAGACAACAAAGATAGCGTAGCGGGCAAGCCGGTGTTTAATCGTACAGTGACTTTGCGGGATGCTTGGCAGAAATAATGATGGTAAACGTTGATTTAGCTAAAGCCTATCGCCTGCTGAATCACGGCCCTACCATCCTCGTTACTTCCAGTCACGACGGTAAGCAGAATATCATGGCAGCGGCATGGAATGTGCCGCTGGATTTTGATCCGCCTAAGATCATTGTTGTGATCGACAAAAACACTTATACGCGCGAGTTGATCGAAGTTTCCGGTACTTTTTCGATCAATGTGCCATGTGTGGCGCAGATTGATAAGGTGCAGAAGGTGGGCAGCAGTTCCGGTCGTGACCTGAAAGATACTGATAAATTCGCTGAATATGGTTTGGAAACTTTCTCCGCTAAAGAAATAACCGCGCCGCTACTTAAAGGCTGCGTGGCGTGGCTGGAATGTAAAATTATCCCTGAACCGCATAACCAGAATACTTACGATTTGTTTATTGCCGAAGTGATGGCAGCCTATGCGGATGAGCGCGTATTCTCTGATGGCCGTTGGCATTTTGAGGGGTATGATGAATTGCGTACTATCCACCATGTTGCGGGTGGCAGTTTCTTTGCTACAGGTGAAGTGCATCAGGCTGGTCATTCTGGCTAAAGTTTGTTACGGTAACTGTTTCGCTGCAGGAATATCCTCATGAGAAAAACTCGTTTACATAGTCGTAAAAAACATCATGCCAAAAAGAGTGGTTTGCCCCCGGGTTCTTTGGTGTATGTGGGTGAGGGTGACGAGGATGTTACCAAGCTGGAATCACCCAAGCTGACGTTGATTAGCTACGATGCAGATGGTATGCAGGAGAATGCCATTGATGTGGCTGATCTTGCCTCGCTCAATTTAGAGTCTTCAAATAAGCTGTGGCTGAATGTGCATGGTATTCATGACGTGGGCTTAATCAAGCAGATTGGTCTTGTGTTCGGGCTGCATCCGCTGGTGCTCGAAGATATTCTGAATACGGAGCAACGCCCCAAGCTGGATGAATACAGTAAGTATGTATTTCTGGAAACGCGGCACTTTTATTACGAAAAAGAAACCTTGTCAGTCAGCTCTGAGCAGATCAGCATGGTGCTCGGGCATCACTTTCTGCTGACCTTTCAGGAGCGTTCAACCGGCGCGTTTGCCCCTGTGCGTGAGCGCTTGCGTGCAGAGCATTCGCCGATACGTATGTTAGGCGTTGATTATCTGGCTTATTCGCTGCTAGATAGCATTGTTGATAAGTATTTTAATGTGCTCGAAGAAATGGGCGATGACAGTGAGGCGCTGGAAGATGCTTTGCTTGCCAGCCCGAACATTACGCAGCTGCATAGTATTCATCAGTTAAAACGTGCAAGTATCGAACTGCGGCGGGTAGTATGGCCATTACGCGAAGTGATTAATCACCTTACCCGTAATGAAAATGGTTTTTTCAGGGCAGCAACCATTCCTTACCTGCGTGATGTTTACGACCATACAGTCAATTTTATTGAGTCTTTAGAATCTATCCGTGACAGCTTGGGCGGGCTGATGGATATTTACATGACTAGTGTAAGTAACCGTGTCAATCTTGAAGTACGTGCATTGACCGTGGTTGCCATGCTATTCATGCCAGCCACTTTGATTGCCGGTATTTTTGGTATGAATTTTCACTATATGCCCTGGATTGCAGAGCATAATGGGTTCTGGTGGGCAATGGGTGTGATGGGCGGCATTGCGTTGTTCATGTTGATGATTTTCTGGCGCAGGCAGTTATTGAGTAGCAAGACTTAACAATTTATAGCGTATTACATAAACGGGTTTAATTTAGATATTAGAGCTGCTAATCGAGAGTGTAGTGATGGAAAAATCAGAAAAACCAGTTAAATATATCTACAAGATCCGCAGCCGTAATGGCGTCATTGTGAGTAATCTACAAATTTACGGTCGTACTGAAGAAGAGGCAAGGCAGAAGCTGGAGCAGATGTACCGGAGTTGTGAGGTGATTGACTCTGGCGTTGCGCCAGTTGAACATAACGGTCATTTTAGCTACGAAGATATTATGGACATTATCTCCAAAGATTAGTGTTGGGATAATGTATTGATGCTCTGGTTTGGCTCTGTATTAACCAGGTTTGGAGCGCTAGTTAGGTTCTGAGTGTTCACCAGATTTTGTGCAATTAACTCATCAAGCAATGTCATGTAATTAGCCGCTCCTACACTCTGTTCGTTAAAGCTGAATATATCCAGTTTGTGGTTCGGGCTTTCTGCAGTGGCGACATTTTCAAAAATGAGTGTATCAAGCACCTTGTCGCCAAAAGCTTCAATAGCCTGTGCCCGCACGTTAAATGACATGTTGCGTCTGCGATCAAATCTGGTCATGAGGTAGCGCCGATTTACCGGTCTTTTCAAAAAAGGCTCAATTGAGGTGAATGTTTTTTCAACTTTTATAGCGCCTTGTAACGAGAGAAAATCGGATGCAATCGGCACAATAACCAGATCCGCCGTGAATAGTGCACTTAATGACAGCACGCCCATATAAGGGCAGCAATCTATCAGCACATTGCTGAGTGAGTTTTGTGTTTCGAGAGTCGTAAGTCCAGAGCCAAACTTGTTTAGGACAGTAGGTCCTTTGCCGAAGATTGAATCTACTTTTGCAAGCTGGCGGTGTGCCGGTATGAGTGTGCCAAGATTATGCCAGTCAACGATCAGTTCGTTTAACGGTGTATTGTCCTGATAATAGCTGAACAGGCTTTTGGCTGCGTCATTAATGGGTGATGGGTGAATCTGGCTAAGATGGCCTTGCGGATCCATGTCTATCATCAGGGCCGGATTGTTTTTGCGATGTAGGGCGCCGGCAATATTAAGCACGCTGGTGGTTTTGCCTACCCCGCCTTTTTGGTTAAAGATTGCGATTTTTGCCATAGTATTTTTCACCCGGATAAAGCTATAGCTTGAATTCTATTTATACGCTCTATTATGGAGTTGTGGCTTGCATATTAAGATGACTCATTGAATTTATAAATTTTATGTTTATTCAATAGTACCAAAGTTTTAATCGGATAGTATGAATTCATATTGTCAATATATGGGATTATATGCCATATATTGACAAATGTTAACCTGGTAGGCGGGTACTTCTACTTAATGATTAATTTTTGATTAATTGCGCATACTTCGCCCTGATTTTTGCGGCTTTAGGTGCGGCTACTGCCATGCAATACGGCTGATTCGGGTTATTGGCAAAATAGTATTGGTGATAGTCTTCAGCCGGATAGAATTTATCTGCATCATTTATCTGGGTGACAATAGGTGTCGCCCAGATACCTTCGGCATTTAATCTGTTAATCATGTCGATGGTCGCGGCTGTTTGTGCCTCATTCTGGCAAAATACGGCCGAGCGATATTGCGTACCAATGTCATTGCCCTGACGGTTGGGCGTGGTAGGGTCATGTGAAACAAAAAAGATTTCAAGCAGGGTTTCAAAGCTCACCACTGATGCATCAAAAGTAATTTGAATCGCTTCGGCATGGCCGGTATCGCCATTGCAGATCTGTTTGTAGGTTGGATTCGTGGTGTGGCCGCCGATATAGCCGGAAACCACTTTGCTGACACCTTTTAGCTGGCTGAAAACCGGTTCGGTGCACCAGAAACAACCACCTGCAAATACCGCTATCTGTTCGTTACTCATGTTTATATCTACCTTAGTTTTATTCACATCAATTTAAATGTCCAACAATATTTAATTGTTTTACCTTAGTCAGTCTAATTCAGCAAAGATTACAATTTAAGTATGAAATTAAATGCACTTTACGTCGACTTTAACTCCTACTTTGCTTCTGTAGAGCAGCAGTTAGTGCCAGCGTTGCGCGGCAAGCCGGTTGGCGTTCTTGCGGTAATGGCGGAAACTACCTGTTGCATTGCCGCCAGTTATGAGGCAAAAGCCTTTGGCGTTAAAACCGGCACCATTGTGAGTGATGCACGCAAGCTGTGTCCGGATATTATATTTGTGGAGGCGCGCCCGCCGGTTTATGTGGAATACCACCACAAGCTGATTGAAATGGTTGAAAGCTGTACGCATGTAGAAAAAGTACTCTCCATAGATGAAATGGTGTGCAAACTGACCGGCAGTCAGCAGCTACCGGAAAACGCACTGAAACTGGCCGCTAAAATAAAACAGGTGCTTGCAAAAAATGCGGGTGACTACATCAAGTGCTCGATAGGTATTGCGCCGAATACATATCTGGCCAAAGTGGCTTCAAATATACAAAAGCCGGATGGCTGTGTGCTGATACAGGAGCATGAGTTGCCACAGCGTTTGTTCGGGCTGAAATTGCGTGATTTAAATGGTATCGGTAAGCAGATGGAGGCACGGCTGGCGCGTTACAAAGTCACAACTGTTGAACAGCTGTACGCAGCGAATCGCCAGCAGCTGCAAACCGCGTGGGGCAGTATTGAAGGCGAGCGTATGTATGATAAGCTGCGCGGCATAGAACCGTATTATGTGAAAAATGCGCGCAGCAGTCTTGGGCATTCACATGTGCTGCCGCCTGAGCAGCGCAATGAAGCCGGAGTAAGGGCGGTGCTGCACCGATTGTTGCAGAAAGCTTGTATGCGTATGCGCAGTTACGATTTGTTTGCCTCACGAGTCAGCGCCAAAATCAAGTTTCGCAATATGCCGAGCTGGAACATGGAAAGTGCGATTTCACCTACTGATAACACGCTGCAGTTGATCGATGCGCTTGAACAGTTCTTGCAGCATTATCCAAACACGAAGCATGAGCCTTATGCGGTAGGAGTATCTTTCTCTGCTTTAGTCACGGCCGAAGAGGCTGCACGAGATCTGTTTCAGATTACGCCGCTTGAAAATGTAAAAAAACTCAACAAAGCGATTGATAGCCTTAACCTTAAGTTTGGTAAAAATACGATCTATTTTGGCGGCGCGCATGATGCGCTCAAGGATGCGCCGATGCGCATTGCATTCAACCATATCCCGGATTTAGTCATAGAAGGAGATGAGGTTGATGATGGCTCATGAAAATCATTAGTTACATAACATTAACAACTCCCTGTCAGCTAAATTAAATCGAGTGTCGTTGAATGACCATCTGCATGATTTGTTGATTGAAGCACCATGCAGTAATCGGTGAACCGATTTAATGATAGGTGTGCAATTAGCTTGATAAAAACAAGCAATAAAGGAGAAGTTAAATGCGTAATATTAAGTTTAATGTTGTCAATGGCGTGCGTGTGGCGATGGTTGCCCCGGCTTTGTTAGCAGCGGCATTTGCAACGCCGGTAATGGCAGACGATATGTATACTGATACTGCCCGTGTGCTTTCAGTAACTCCACAGGTCGAGCGCGTGAATATGCCGCGTGAGGAATGCCGTACCGAATACCAGCAGCAAAGTTACCGCGATGATCGTGACCATTCTATTGCGGGTGCTGTAATCGGCGGTATCGCCGGTGGCCTGCTAGGTAATACGGTAGGACGTGGCAGCGGCCGTGTTGCTGCAACTGCCGTCGGTGCCGGGGTAGGTGCAATTGCCGGTGATCGTATCGCCAACAGCAGAAACAATGTAGTGACGACACGTACTGTGCCAGTGCAAAGCTGCTATCAGGTCGATAACTGGCAAACCGTGAATTCGGGTTATCTGGTTGCTTATGAATATAACGGTAGAACCTATAATACGGTTACTAGTGAGCATCCGGGTCGCTATATTGATGTGAATGTAGCCGTGGCACCTAATAGCCGTGTGGTTTCGCAAGTCGGTTATCTAGAACCTGCTTATTACGACAAGCCAGGCAAGCGTAAAGGTCACGGTAGGCATCGTGACTGGAATGATCGAGAATACCGTGGTGAGCCTCGTTATTACTAAAATGGCTTGAAGGTAAGATTCACTATAATTTTTACCATCACAAATAAACCTGACCGCTTTAAAATGCTGTCAGGTTTTTTATTGCTATTTCACTAGATTTATCCCTTGCATTGTCACTTACAAGTAAAATTACAGTTAATTAAAATTATGTAAATTAATATAGTGAAACTAACTGTAGATTGCCCCTTGAGTAATAACCTGCTCTCCTTGCCTGCCGATAGTGCTTTGGCGCGTTTGTTAGCAAGGGCAAACGTCAGGCAGCTCGATTTGCCGCTGGAGGCAGTGGTTTGCGCCCAGCATGGATTGACAGCCAAACCGGATTATCCAATAGCGGCGATTGCTGCCCATGCAGATGGCCTGGCTGTTGGCGATGACTACTGGCTACGCGCTGATGCTGTGCATTTGCTGTTGCAGCGTGACAGCTTCAGTTTGAGTGAGCCTGCGCCGCTACAGGTAGAGCGTGAGCATGCAGAATTGATCATAGCCAGCTTGAATCAGCATTTCGGTCAGGATGGCATGACGTTTTGTATTGGCAACTCAGGCGCATGGTATCTGCGGTTAAAGCAGATGCCGGAAATTCAAACCACGTTGCCCAGTGTCGCCATGGATCGCAATATTTATCAATTCATGCCACAGGGTGCTGCGGCGTCAGCTTGGGTTTCATACTTGAATGAAGCTCAAATGCTGCTGCATGATCACTCGGTCAATATTCAGCGTGAGTCTAAGCATCAAGCGGCTATTAACAGCGTATGGCTTTCTGGCGGCGGCTTTATGCCACATCCGCTGTCAGCCGAAAATGGCATAGATTTTTTCGTTGCAAGCAGCCCGTTTTATCACGGTCTTGCGCAATGGTCTGGTTTGGCAGTTCAGCAGGCTGAGCAGCCGTTATCAAAAATTTCACAGCACATAGGTGCTCATCTTCATGCACGCTTGGAATTGCCAGGTCAACATGTATCTGATGACGTAAATTTTGCTATGCTGTGGGAGGCATTAGGTGCTGGAAAAGTCGAACAATTGACGTTAAACTTGGGTTGTTATGAAAAGACGCTGGTTGCGACGATCAGGCCAGTGGATACCTATAAATTCTGGCGTAAAAGCAAACCTGTTGGTTTGTATTTAAAGTGACTGTATTTAAGCAGCTTGCCGTAAATCCACTTCCTTCAGGTGGGGGATATAAGGCACGTTAAATTTGACAATCTAAAAATATCCGTAGAATGGAATGATGCTCACCGCCACCAAGATTCGTCTTTATCCAAATGCCGCGCAAGCTGACAAGCTTGCGAAAGCCTTTGGGTCTGCCCGTTGGTATTGGAATAACAGTTTGGCTGAAACGCAGAAGGTCTATCAGGAAACTGGCAAAGGCCTGGGAC
>LNAP01001717.1_pt1 | contig 24303 bp, 24 predicted proteins | sample 602601 | NCBI WGS metagenome assembly LNAP01 (sample SAMN02440304, study PRJNA202911) | soil metagenome | biome: Subtropical and temperate rainforests or woodlands; isolation source: soil samples (1 kg each in a 20% v/v slurry with milli Q water) were... ...
CCGGAGTCGTTGATGTAGTGGCGCTTGTTGTCTTGCAGCAGGCGGTAGTAACTGACGTTGTCGATGCCGCGCATGCTTAAGGTAGGGCCGAGTTCGTTGCCTTCGGCGGTGTGGTTGTAGACCACGTCGAGAATCAGCTCCAGGCCTGCGTCGTGCAGGTGGGCGACCATCTCTTTGAACTCGTTGATATGACCGGTAGCAGAGTAGCCAGCGTGGGGCGCAAAAAAGGCAATGGTGTTGTAACCCCAGTAGTTATTCATGCCCTTTTCTAGCAGGTGTTTGTCGTCGACAAACCCGTGCACGGGCAACAACTCAATGGTGGAAACGCCAAGCTTTTTAAAGTGCTGCAGCAGGTCCGGGTTCATCAGCCCGGCATAGGTGCCGCGCAGCTCTTCGGCCACGGCCGGGTGGCGCATGCTGGTACCGCGCACGTGCGCTTCGTAGATGATGGTGTTGTCCCACGGCACGCGCACATGGGGGCGTTCACCCCAGGTGAATGCGGGGTCGATAACCTTGCTTTTCGGCACAAATTTGGCGCTGTCGCGGGTGTCGAAACTGAGGTCGGCATCTTTGTGGCCGATGGTGTAGCCGAACAGCGATTCGGACCAACGCAGCTTGCCGCGTAGGGGTCGATCAGCAACTTGTTGGGGTTGAAGCGGTGGCCTTCGGTTGGCTCGTAGGGGCCATAGACGCGGTAGCCGTAGATCTGTCCCGGGTGCGCATCGGGGAGGTAACCATGCCAGATTTCGTCGCTGTATTCAGGCAGTACGATGCGTTCCAGTTCGGTCTCGCCGGTGCTATCAAACAGGCACAGTTCAACCTTGGTGGCGTGCGCCGAGAACAGCGCGAAGTTAACACCCAGACCGTCCCAAGTGGCGCCCAGTGGAAATGGGTGGCCTTCGGATATCCGTGAATGCCGCATCACTTGCGGAGCCTCGTTGGGCGATTTATGCGGCTTGGTCATAGGGTCTTGTCCTCACATGGAATTCAGGCTTTTGGCGGTTTGGCTGCTGGTTTGCTGTCGGCTGGGGCTTTGGCCGGTGCTTTTTTCTCTGGCACTGGCGGCTTGCTGGCAGCGGGTTTTGGCGCAGGTTTGGCAGCAGGCGGTTTAGGCTCGGCGGCTTTTGCTGCCGGCGCTTTTTCCGTTACAGGTTTGGAGGGCTTGGCTGGCTTTTCGATCGGTGTTTTTTTCGCTTTCGGTTCCAGCAGTGCGGGTTTCTCGGCTTTAGCCTTGGCCGGCTTTTTCGCCGCTGGAATAGCCGGGTTCGGCGACACCAGGGTTTTACCTTTTACGCTTTTACTGGCAGCCGGCGCAGCGGCTTCGGACTGGGCTAATTTGATCGCCATTTTCCAGTGACGGTCGGCCTGGCCTTCGGGCTTGCCTTCCGATTCCCAGATTTGAAAAGCGAATTCACGGACGCGTTTTTCGTCGATGCTGCTCATGGGCGTGGCTCCTGAAAGGGGTCGGGAAATCCCGCAAGACGGTGGCAATCGGCAAACGACCCTCCACCGGGGTAAAGCTGCTGGCGGTGTAGGCACTGCTCAGCGTGTGGTGACTCATGTGCGGCGGCAGTAGTAACTGGGTGTCGCCCCAGGCGCTGGCGCCGATCAGTGGCGTGCTGCTGCCATCCAACAAGCCGGCGGCCAGGCGCGGCAGCACAACAATGGCAAAGCGCTCATTGTCCATGTGGCGGGCAAAAGCCAGCACCCGTGCGGCGTGGCTGCCGGTCACCTGCAGTGGTACATATTGGCCACGGGCAAACACGTCATGGTGCGCAGCGCGCAGGTTGAGCGTGCGGCGCACCAGCCATTGCTTAACCTGGCCGCCGCGCCAGCCGTTGACCAAATCCGCAACCGGTCGAGGGTGTTCGAAGGCGGCTTGGCGCGCGGCGAAATCCACCGGGCGACGGTTGTCTGGGTCGACCAGGCTGAAGTCCCAAAACTCGGTGCCTTGGTACAGGTCCGGCACGCCAGGTGTGGTCATGCGCAGCAGGCTTTGCGCCAAACCATTCAGGGCGCCAGCAGGGGCAAGCGACTCGGCGGCTGCGGCGATCTCATTACGCAGGTCGGCGGCTGCGCTGCCTTGCAGTAGGCCTTCAAGAAAACGCCGGCAGGCGCCTTCGTAAGCTTCGTTATTGGCGCTCCAGCTGCTTCGCAGTTTGGCTTCACGCAGGGCTTTTTCTTGCCAACCGCGCAGGCGTTCAAGGTACGCGCCCAAACCCGTTTGATCATCACCGGCCAAACCCAGCGGCCAACTGCCGAGCAGGGTTTGGTACAGCATCATTTCATCGCCAGGGCTGGGCGCAATGCCGTCCGCCAGCTCTTCACGAAGTGGCGCGGCCAGGCGAAACCAGTTGTCGAAGCGGTCGACCAGCCACGTGGAGCGTTCGCTGAGCACGGCCAGGCGCGCGCGGGTGTCTTCGCCGCGTTTATGGTCGTGGGTGGCGGTGGTAAGCAGGTTGTCGGGGAATTGTTGGCCACGTTTGATCCAGCTGGCTTGCAGCTCGTCCAACGGCGCGCTGAAGTGCTGCGGGTCAAAGCCCACGTCGTTGCGTGACAGCAGTACCGCGCTGCGGTAGCAGGCGGTGTCTTCCACGGCTTTGGCGGCAGCGGGAGAGGTCAGCTGCTGGAAACGCGTCAGCAGTTTTTGCCGCTGTTTGCGCGCCGGCCCCGGTGGCAACTGGCGCAGCGCTTGCCCGCCCAGCCAGCGGTCCAGGTAGGCGAGCAGCGGCCAGTCAGCTTCACCCAGGCTTCCGTGAGCCGCCTCTAGCGCTTGCTGGAAAAACACCTGGTCTTGCGCCGAACGGCCATGGCCACCGGCATAGGTGCGGTACACCGGGAAGTGCACGATCAGTTCCATCAGCGCGCGGCGAATCGAGCCCAGTGTCAGGTCGCGGGTGGCGATATCGTCGCGCGCCACCAGCAGCAGACCTTGGGCCAAGGCTTCCAGGTCGCCTGCCAAGGTGCCGCTTAACACCAACTGCCGCGCCTCGCGCACTTCGTCCATAAAGTTGGCGGTACGCCCGCTACGGGCTTCCCACAAACCAGCCAGTTGCAGCTCGCCAATGGGGTCGTGCTGCAGCTGCGATACCTCGTTCATAAACTCGTAGCCGGTGGTGCCATCCACCGACCAGTTCTGCGCCAGCTGTTCACCGGCGGCGAGGATTTTTTCCACGTAAATGGGGAATGCTTGGCCTGCCAATGCGTGCGGCCGTTTGCTCAATAGCCCGTTCACCCGGCGCCGCAGTTTGCGGCAATAGGCGCCAGGGTTGGCTAAGCCATCGACATGGTCGATGCGCAAACCGTCCACCAGCCCGCGCTGAATCAGTTCGAAGATCTTGCTATGGGTGGCTTCAAACACGCGGTTGCGTTCAACGCGCAGGCCGCCCAGTTCGTTGATATCGAAAAAGCGCCGCCAGTTGATGTCGTCAGCGGCGGTGCGCCAACTGGCCAGGCGGTAATGCTGGCGTTCGAGCAACTGATGCAGCTTGTTAAACGCCGCATCGTCGCCGACGGCAAAGTGACTCAAGGCATCGCTAATGGCCTGGGTGACTTCAGGCACCAAGGCCACTTCCGCCAGCTCGGCGCGAATTTGCCGGGCGTTATGCCAAGCCAGTGGGTCGACATCCAAGGCCTCGAAGCGCGCGGCGAAGGACAACAGCAGCGGGTTGTCAGCGGCTTTCAGGACATCGGCATAGGAGGGCGGATGCAGCGGAAAGCGGTGCGCATAGTGCTGGGCGTAGAGGCTGCCTTCGGCGGCGTCGAAATGCAGGGTGATTTCGCCGGCGCCCAGTACTTCGCCGTAATCGCTGCGCAGAAAGGGCACCAACAATTGACCAACCATCAGCGGGTCGTGAGAGCGCCACTGAATGTCGAAAAAGTTGGCGTAGGGGCTGGTGGGGCCCCATTCGAGTACGTCCAGCCACCACGGGTTGGCGTCGCCGCCGACGGCCATATGGTTGGAGACGATATCGAGGATCAGGCCCATGCCATGGTTGCGCAGCTCACCGACTAAACGCAGCAACGCTTGCTCACCGCCCAACTCCGGGTTGATGCGGGTGGGGTCGACCACATCGTAGCCATGGGTAGAGCCGGGCCGCGCGGTCAGAATGGGCGAGGCATAGACATGGCTGATACCTAGGCCCGCGAAGTACGCCACCAACGGCACAGCGTCATCCAGGGTGAAGTCTTTATGAAATTGCAGGCGCACGGTGGCGCTAAGCGGTTTTACCGCTGACGAGGTGCTAGTCATGGCGCGATCTCATAGAAGGGGCGAGGTGATCGCGGGCGCGCCGGGCTTGGTCCAGGCGTTGCAAACGTTGGTTGGGTTCGGGGTGGTCGAGCATTTCTTTGGCATTGATCGCCCAGCGCCGCCGCCAGTTGGGGTGGATGTCGCCGGGGCCGGGCAGGTTGGGTTGCTCGAACTCGCCCATGGCATCTTCCAAGGGCAGCAACACTAACGGCGCCGGGGTGCTGCCGAGGAACGACACGCTGGCGTCCAGTTGCTCGGTGATGCTGTTGTCACGAATCGGCAGCAGGGCACAGTCTTGCAAGGCCTTGTGCAGGCTGTGCTTTTCCCAGTGGCGGTGGTTGCGGTCGTCGACACTGTGTTCGCTGGTCGTGTGCCCAGCGTTTTCGCGCCATTCAATATCGCGGCCTTGCATCCAGCCGTGCAGGGTGGGCAGGTCGTGGGTGGTGGTGGTCGCCAGGGCATCAGCAGGCCAGTGCGGCGCGGGAATAAACGCGCCGTCTTTTTGTTCGAACAACAGCACGCGCATGCCCAACAGGCGGCTACGCGCCAGCTCTTCGCGCAGGCCTTCGGGCACGGTGCCAAGGTCTTCGCCAATGATCAGTGCGCGGTTACGCCACGATTCCAGGGCCACTAAACGCAGCAGGTCTTGTAACGGGTAGTTGAGGTAGGCACCAGCCTGGGGTGGCGCGCCTAGCGGCGTTACCCAAAGGCGCTTCAAGCCCATGACATGGTCGATGCGTACACCGCCCACATGGGCCAGGTTGGCTTGCAGCATTTCTATAAACGCGCGATAGCCGTTGCGGCGCAGGCCTTGCGGCGAAAACGCGGAAATGCCCCAGCTTTGCCCTTGGCGGTTGAGAATGTCCGGCGGCGCGCCAACGGTGACCGCTTGCAGCAGCTCAGCTTGGCGCGACCACGCCTGGCTGCCGGCGCCATCGGCACCCACGGCCAAGTCGGCGATCAGGCCAATCTTCATCCCGGCGTTTAGCGCAGCGGCCTGCGCGCGCCCCAGGCCTCGGGCGATCAGCCATTGGCAGAAGGCGTGGTAGCCGACTTCCTGGGCGTGATCAGCGGCAAACAGTTCAACATTGGCGTGGTGCGGGTCGCGGTAGTGCTCGGGCCAGGTGCGCCAGTCGCCGCTCATTTCGTGGCGCACCATAAAGCCTTGTAGCGCTTCGAAACGGCAGTGCTGCAATAGGGCATCGCCGCCGCAGAGCAAGAACTTGTCGAAGTCGGGCGTGAGCGCGTTGTGCTGGTCGCGGAAGGTTTGGTAGAGCTGACGCAGCAAGCGCTGGCGGCTGTCGGTAACCCCCGGCCAGTCGATCAGTTGCAGGCTTTCCAATTCCTGGCGGCGCGCGTGCAGGCCGCACATTTGCAAAGCATCGTTGACCGCCGCATCGCCCAACAGGTTTTCCGGCGTGGCATACAGCGGGTTGAACAGCAGACGGCTGGACGGCGAGTACGGGCTGTATTGGCCGGGCCAGGCACTGAACATGGCATGCATCGGGCTGATGGCCAGGGCGTCGGCACCATGACGGGCAGCGCTGCGCGCCAGTTCAGCCAGGGCCTGCATATCGCCCAGGCCGCCATCGCCTTCGCGGCGCAGGGAGTACAGCTGCGCGGTCAGGCCCCAGATATGGCGGCGTTGGCCATCGGTCAGGTCTTCGACGCTAAGGCAGGCCGGCGGCGCCACGGCGATGGTGAGCAAGCGTTCACCAATCTGCAGGCGGTGATAACCGTAGTGCTCAATTGGCGGCAGAAAGCCGTTGCCATCGAGGCGGCCGTCAATACGCCGGCCGTTTTCCAGGTGCAGGGCAAAGCTGGTATTGCCGGCAAACTCGCTGGCCAACGACAACGGCCGGTGCGCTTCGTGGGTAATCAGCGGGTCAAGTTCGCGGCGTTGCTGTTCATGGTTGAGCTGCGCCAGGCTGGCGGCAATTTGTTGTGGGCTTTGCGCGGCGTAGCCCAGGGCTTCCACCAGCGCGCGTTGCGCGTCCACGTTTACTTGTTGTGGGCGGCCATTGGCGTCCAGCCAATCCACGCTCAAACCCGCCGCCGTTGCCAGGCTGGCCAGTTGTTCGTCGCTCATGCGCTTTCCTCTAAAGATGCCAGGGCGCTGAATGGGCCGCGTACTCCCTGTTGCGCAGCGTGTAAGTCAATGCGATTACCAAAGATCACCCGGGCCGCTGAGCTCAGCGGCGGGGCGTTAACCGGATCGGCGCTCAAGTTGAGGTCGATGCGCAGCTTGCTGCCATCGGCCAGGGTCCAGTTGGCGCTCACGGCTTTATCACCGAGCACCTGTACCGTGCCGCTGTGGCTGCCGGGCAGACGCGGCACAATCAGCTGATGACGCAGTTCCAAGAGCTTGCGGTAGTAGATGCGCCAGGCCTGATGCGTGGGGTCGATATCCGGCGCGTAGTCGGGCAGCGAGCTGTTGAAGGTGCCGTATTTGTTCGGGTCGGGAATGCTGTCGCGGATAGCGGCATCCTGAAACACGGCGAAGTCTTTGAATTCGTTTCGACGGCCATCACGCACGGCAATGCCCAGCTCGTCGTGGTGGTCGGTGAAAAATAGAAAGGCTTGGCGTGAGCCCCATTCTTCGCCCATGAATAGCAGGGGAATCATCGGCGAGAGCAGCAGCAACACGGTGGCGGCTTTAAGTGCATCCGGGTCGGTGAGGCAGCTCAGGCGTTCGCCAAAGGCACGGTTGCCGACTTGATCGTGATTTTGCAAAAACAGCACAAAGGAGGTCGGCGGCAAATGCCCACTGGGTTCGCCACGGACGTTGCCGTGGCGGTTGGTCTGGCCTTGATAAACGAAGCCTTCGGCCAGGCAGCGGGCGAGTTTTTCCGTGGGCTGCTGGGCGTAGTCCTGGTAGTAGCCTTCGTGCTCATCGGTGAGCAGCACGTGCAGGGCGTTATGGCCGTCGTCGTTCCACTGCGCGTCAAAACCGGCTTGCAGCAGTTCAGCGCTGTTGTCTTCGTTTTCCAGCACCAGGTGCAGATGGCGTTCCAGCGGCACCGAGGCGCGCAGGCGCTGGGCCATTTCGATAAGAAAGTCTTTCTCGCTGATGGCGTGCACGGCGTCAAAGCGCAGGCCGTCGACGCGGTAGTCCTGCACCCACATCAGGGCGTTTTCGATAAAAAAGTCGCGCACCGCGGGTTGGCGGAAGTCGATGGAAGCGCCCCAAGGCGTCTGGATGTCGTCGCGAAAGAAGCCTTTGGCGTACAGCCCCAGGTAATTGCCGTCCGGGCCAAAGTGGTTGTAGACCACGTCAATAAACACCATCAGGCCCAGGCCGTGGGCGGTGTCGATTAGGTGACGCAGCTCATCCGGGGTGCCATAGGTGTTGTGCGGAGCAAACGGCAGGACGCCGTCGTAACCCCAGTTACGCTCGCCGGGGAATTGGTTCAGCGGCATCAGCTCAATGGCGGTTACGCCCAGTTCGACCAGGTCGGCCAGGCGTTCTTCGACGCCAGCAAAGCCGCCGAGCAGGCCGACATGCACCTCGTAAAGCACCGTTTCGTGCCAGGGACGGCCTTGCCACTGCGGGTTTTGCCAGACATAGCTGGCGGGGTCCACAACAAGGCTGAAGCCATGCACATCGCTCTGCTGCGCACGCGCCGCCGGGTCGGGCACCTGCTGCTCGCCGTTGATGCGGTAGGCGTATGCGCTGCCGGCCGGGCAGGGCAGTTGGGCACGATGCCAGCCACCTGCGTCGGCCTGTAATGGCTGCGCCTTACCATCGGCAAAAACCACTTCAACCTGGCGTGCATCCGGTGCCCAGAGGGCGAAATGGGTGCTGCCATCGGCCGCGTGCAGAGCGCCGTGAGTCGGCAACACACCTTGCTGCAGCATCAGCTATAACCCCGCGCGCGCCGAGCCTGTTGTTGCAGCAGGTCTTTGTACAAGCGGTCGTACGGCTGCACCGAGTCTTTCCAGTACAAAGGCGAGGCCATGGCGCGGCAGCGCATGGCGTTGAGCAGGTCGGGGTATTTGAAGACATTGAGTGCGCGCTGCACGGCGTCGACATAGCTGTCTTTGGTGGCGCGGCGGAACAGAAAACCGGTGACGCCGTCTTCAATGGTGTCGGCCAGGCCGCCGGTTTTGCGCGCAATCGGCAGCGAGCCAAAACGCTGAGCGTACATCTGGCTCAGGCCGCAGGGTTCGAAGCGCGAGGGCATCAGCAGGAAGTCGCTGCCGGCAAACATACGGCGGGCATCGGTTTCGTTAAAGCCGACACGTACGCCAACGCGGCCAGGGTAGCGTTTGGCCATTTCCAGTACAGCCTGTTCCAGCTCCGGTTCGCCACGGCCGATGATGGCCAGACGGCCGCCACCGTTAACAATGGTGTCGACCACTTCCAGGGTCAGGTCGATGCCTTTTTGCTGCACCAGCCGCGAGACCACGGCAAACAGCGGGCCGTCTTCCACGTCCAGGCCAAACAGCTGTTCCACGTAGGCGGCATTGCGTTTTTTGCCGCCCAGGTTGTGCATATGGAAGTTGGCAATCAGGTGCGGGTCGGTTCGCGGGTCCCAGGTTTCGTCGATGCCATTGGTGATGCCGCTGAGTTGGCCTTCGTGGGTTTTTGCTTGGAGCATGCCTTGCATGCCGCAGCCAAAGGCTTCGGTGGTGATTTCTTCGGCGTAGGTGTGGCTGACGGTGGTGATGTGGTCGGCGTAGGTGATACCCGCCTTGAGCAGCGACAGCTGGCCGTAGAACTCCATGCCTTCCTGGCCACCGGCTTCGGGCGGCAGGCCAAGCTCAGGCATGCAGTGTTTGTCGATCATGCCTTGGTAGGCGAGGTTATGGATGGTGAACACGCAGGGCGTGTCTTGGCCTTGCCACTTCATATACGCCGGAGTCAGCGCGGTGGGCCAATCGTTGGCGTGCACCAGGTCCGGGTTCCAGCGCATGGCGGCCTGACCTCTGGCGATGTCAGCAGCGGCCATGCCCAGACGGGCGAAGCGGATATGGTTGTCGGGCCAGTCGCGGCTGTTGGCGTCGCCATAAGGTGTGCCTTCGCGCTCGTACAACTCGGGGCTGATCAGCACGTACACAATCAAACCGTCGGCCAATTCCATGCGGCCGATTTTGCACGGCGGCAGAGCGGCGTAACCGCCCACTTCGCCAACCACGCGCATAGGGTTGCCGCTCTCCAGCACTTGCGGGTAACCGGGGATCAACACGCGAATATCGTGGTGTTCGGACAGCGCGCGGGGTAGGGCAGCGGAGACATCGCCCAAGCCACCGACCTTAATCAGGTCGGCCATCTCGGAGGTCACGAAGAGGATTTTTTTCTTATTGGGATACAGCATTTTTGGCTTCTGGCTTTCCAGCGGGGTGTCAGCCCTAGGTGGGACAATCGAAGCGAATTCATTCAGCCGGTCCATCGCTATTGCAGTTCCCATCTATTCCTCCCATGACACCGCGCCAAAATGGCGGTGCGCGTTTCGCTTGTTTGTCGCTAAAAAAAGGCGCGCATCGGCAGTACCAATACGACTTGCGGTGGTGTGCTGAAGTGGATTGGCCCAGGTAGATCAGGTCTTTGCCCCTACCTAAGTGCTGACCGGCCGGTCTGCGGAAAAGTTTTAATTTTTTTTCCCTGCGCAGACTGACGGGCCTAGACGCGGCAAGGGTTGGCACAAGGCCTATACCGGAGGCTGGCGCTCCGGTTCAGCGATGGGTTCGTGGTGGTTGGGGCTGACCACTTCACTAGTAGGGCTAGCTTGAAAGGCGGCGCGCAGCTGCGGCAGCGATTGCGGGTGTTTGTGACTGATAAAGGTGATCAGGTTTTCGCGGATATAGCAGCGCAAATCCCAACCGCTGGAAGAGTCCCGCGAGCTGACCAGTACTCGGAGCTGGATCGCCCGTTCGCTGGTCTCTACCACTTGCAGCACGCTGACGCGGCCGTCCCACAGTTGCGGCACTTCGTGGAGCAGGCGCTCAAGTTCTTTGCGCAGCGGCTCAAGGGGAATGGAGTAATCGACCCAAAAGGTAATGGCGCCGGTGAGTGAGGAGGACACCCGCGTCCAGTTCTGGAATGGGTTTTCGATAAACCATTGCAGCGGCACGATCAGCCGCCGGTCATCCCAGATGCGCACTACCACGTAGGTGCCGGTGATCTCTTCGATGCGCCCCCACTCGTTTTCGACGATCACCACGTCGTCCAGGCGTATGGGCTGGGTGATGGCAATTTGCAGGCCAGCGATCAGGTTGCCCAAGACCGGTTTGGCGGCGAAACCGACTGCCAAACCCGCCAGCCCAGCGGAGGCCAGCAGGCTGCCGCCAAATTGGCGGGCGCTGGGAAAGGTCATCAGCATGGTGGCAAGACCAAACAGCAGCACAAAGCAGCTAAGGGTGCGCACCAATACGCGGGTTTGCGTTTGAATGCGCCGAGCGCGCAGGTTGTCGGCGATGTTTACCGGGTGATGGATAAGGATCAGCTCTTGTACGGCCGCCACCGCGCGCAGGCCAAGCCACGTGAAGGTGGCGATGATCGCCAGCGTGGTGACGTGGCGCAGCGCGCCAATCATCATCAGGTTGTCATCTGCGGCGGTCCACACGGTTTGTACGCCCAATAGCGGCACCAATACGCACACCGGTTGGCGCAGCTGCAGAAGCATTTCACGCATAAATGGCAGTGGGGCGGCCACGCGTTGCAGCATGGCGGTTACTAAGCGGGCGCCAATACTAAGAACTAAAGCGGTGACGGCGGCGACCAGAAGGGTTTTGAGTTCAGCGACGGGGATATAGCTTTGCAAGTCTTCAAACATTGGCCCGGCCTTGGTTGGAGAGACTTGGGTAGTGACCGGGGTAGGGGGAGGGGGTTCAGCTCGGTTACAGCGCTGCGCTGTGCAATTTGCATGATGGCGACAGGGGGTGTTCGTGCAGAATGCCAGCGGTCACCTCTGTCGAATATTCTTAACATATTGAATTTTAAACGAAAAATATCGGCCTCAAGATTGGCCGCTATCTTGCAATTTCCCTTCTGAGAAAAACATTTTTCAGGAGCAGACCATGCAGCCACTTACCGATCTCTACGTATCCGCCTTTCCTGGCCACGCTGTCTCCTTGCAACCGCGCCCGGACGGCAACTTTGTGCTGAACCTGAAAAAGGAAGACAGCCAAGCGCTGATCAAAGTCATCAGCGCCAAGAACGTCTACAGCCAAGCGGCTGCTAACGACGAGATTCTTAACCTCAAGCGCGAAGTGCTGATCCGTGACAACGCCTTGAGCGGCAATAGCCCGCACTGCAATGCTGCCAAGCTGCCGACCTACAGCGGTCAGGAGCTGAGCCTGCGCGCGATGCAAACCCTGTTTAACCGCCGTCGTATTTCGCTATGAATCGTATAGCCGCTCAGGAGGCCACCATGAACGCACAAAGCAAAGTCTTGGAAAGTTTCTTCAGCGACCGCCTGGCCGGTGAAGAATTCGTCGTGTGTCTGCCTGAGCTCTACGCTCAGGTGCCGGACGAACAGCCACCAGAAGTACCGGACGACGTGCCGCCAGAGTTGCCCCGTGGCGAGCCCGGCGAGAACCCCGAATTGCCGCAGCCGCAGGATGCGATGCAGGCTTAAGCGGGCGGCGACCACCGCGAAAATCCAGATGTCGAAACCTCGAAACACTGAACACTCGCCCCGCTGGTCGGTCGGTTGTTTATGCCTCCCGAGGAAAACATCCGAATGAACAGTAAGGAGAACGTTATGGCTGCTATTGAAGCCTTGGTCCGTGAGCTTGATGCTCATCCACAAAACGTACATGGCTGGGAGCGAGCGGTGTGTATCACCAGCGGCGTGGCCATGGTGGGCACGGGATTGCGCCATGGCGGTTTGCTCGGCAGCGTGCGCGCTGCCATTGGCAGCGTTGTGTTGCTACGTGGGCTCACCGGCCGTTGCCCAGCCAAACGGGTTATCGCTGAGCGTTACGACGAGCTGGCGCAGATAAGGGCCAAACTGGAAGCTGCCGCTAGTCAGTTGGTTGCCCTAAACGAAGCGGGTAAAAAGAAAAGCAAGTAAGCCTTACGCCGCCTGCATTTGCGCGGCATATCGCGCGATAAAAACGCCGAGCCCACGGACTACGTGGCCTCGGCGTTTTTTATGGGGGGGCAAAAGCGCTGCTACGCTGTTTTCCTGCCCTGAGGAAACTTCACCATGCCTGCCTCGCGTTTTGCCCTGCTATTGCTCGTGCTTACCTTGCCCGCTGCCGCTGACTGGATAGACATCCGCGACGGCCGTCGCGAAAACGACCGCGACTGGATGGAGGTGCTTAACCAGCTCGACGGTAACCTCAAGTTCGCCCTGTGGGCGGCCGGCCGCGACGACCAAGCGTGCCGGGTGCGCGGTGTGGCGCAAAAGCAGGGGCCTGGGGTTTATCTCTATAAAGAACAGAGCAGCCAGTGCGTGCTGCGCATCTTTGCCCAGGACGATCGTCTGGTTGCCGAAGACGTCGGTGACTTCTGCCGTTCCCTCTACTGCCCGCAAAAAACCAGCATTGGCGTGCGTAGCTTCCCGTTGCCCGGGCCGCTGCCGTTGAGTGAGAAGATAAATGGCGAGTGGTAGGGGGCCACGTCCCTTGGCGTGCCAGCAAGTTTGATCGCCCAGCGTTGAATCATCGTTTGATAAATAACGACCTTTCCCAAGTCCTTCTGCTACGCAGCCGGTAGGGCTGCTCTATTGTGCCCGGCATGCTGCGCTGGCTGATAAATGGATTATCAGCTTTCCTGTTGGTAACACATAGGTTACTATATCCATGCCTAGAGTCGTTGAGTACATACGCAAGGATCAATCAAGCCCTTACAAGCGCTGGTTTGATGCGTTGAATGTGCAGGCCGCCAGCAAAGTGGCAACTGCGCTGTTACGAATGGAGTTGGGCAATACCTCGAACATCAAATGGTTCGCCGGTATTGGTGAGTATCGAATCGACTGGGGGCCGGGCTATCGCATCTATCTGGCCTAAGAAGCGGACACGCTGATCATTCTGTTCGGTGGCGGCACCAAGGCTACTCAGCCTGCCGACATCAATCAGGCCCAGGCGTTGTTTGCTGAGTACAAAAGGCGCAAGGCTGAGTCGGTTAGTGGCTCGGCCGGTTCAAAGGAGAAGTTGCTATGGCGCTAACCCGAGATTTCAAACAAACCATCGTCGAGCGCGTAGAACGCGAACCTGAGTTTGCCAAAGCGCTATTGGATGAAGCTGCTTCGCTGTTTCTTAATGGCGAACCGGATGTGGCCCGCCTGATTCTTCGAGATCTGGTCAATGCCACCATTGGTTTCGAAAAGCTAGCTGCCGATACCCAAAAGCCCAGCAAAAGCCTGCACCGCATGCTGTCGCCGACCGGTAATCCAAGCATGGACAATCTGGCTGCCATCTTTAATGCGTTACGCATAAGCCTTGGCTTGAAGATAGAGGTGCATGCGGTTGCGGCAGTGTAAGCACTCAACTCAGCGGTAAGCGTTCCTGCGCCATCGGCGCGGTCGATGTTGTGCAGGAATGTGGATCGCGCTACGGCCCGCTGCCATTTATGTCGCATAGGTCGCAGATGAAGCGCCGCGGTAGACGCTTTGGCTCCGTGATGTGCCAATATTGCCGGCGTCGCAATAATGGCGTCAATTCAATGGCTTGCGCTGGCCTGGGTTTTTGCCATTGTTCACCTACCGTATTAATTCCACCGACTCAGGGAGATGTGCCCTATGGACTTGAATCCGATGCTGAAAATTCTGGCCACCCAGGATGGTTCAGACCTTTACTTGTCCACCGGGGCACCGCCGTGCGCTAAGTTCAATGGCGTGCTTAAGCCGCTTAGCGCCGAGCCATTAAAGGCGGGCGAGATCGCGGCGGTGGCGGATGCCATTATGGATTCGGCGCAAAAGATTGAGTTCGAGCGTGAGTTGGAGATGAACTTGGCGATCTCGCTGGCGGGCATTGGCCGATTTCGCATCAACATCTTTAAGCAGCGCAATGAAGTGTCGATTGTCGCGCGCAATATCAAGATGGAAATCCCCAAGTTTGAAGATCTCAAGCTGCCGGAAATCCTGCTGAAAACAGTGATGGAAAAGCGCGGCCTGGTGTTGTTTGTCGGCGGTACCGGCTCGGGTAAATCCACGTCGTTGGCGGCGTTGATTGATTACCGCAACCGCAACAGTGGCGGCCACATCATCACCATCGAAGACCCGGTGGAATACGTACACCGGCACAAGAAGTCGATCATTAACCAGCGCGAAGTAGGCGTGGATACCCGCAGCTTCCACGCAGCGTTGAAAAACACTCTGCGTCAGGCGCCGGACGTAATTCTGATCGGCGAAATTCGTGACCGCGAAACCATGGAGCATGCGCTGGCTTTCGCCGACACCGGCCACTTGGCTATCTCCACGCTGCATGCGAACAACGCCAACCAGGCGCTGGATCGCATCATCAACTTTTTCCCCGAAGAGCGGCGCCCGCAATTGCTCAACGACTTGGGCAACAACCTCAAAGCCTTTGTCTCGCAGCGCTTGGTTAAAACAGTTGATGGCAAGCGCCGCGCCGCCGTCGAGGTACTGCTCGGTACGCCGACGGTGCGCGATTTGATCAAGCGCAGTGAGCTAAGCGAGATCAAGGAAATCATGGAGAAGTCGCGCAACCTCGGTATGCAGACGTTCGATCAGGCCTTGATTGAGCTGGTTAACGAAGGTGCGATTGATGAGGAAGAGGCGGTAAAAAACGCCGACTCGGCCAACAACGTGCGGCTCAAACTCAAGCTCTACCGCGAAGCACCTGCCGCCCCAACTGCTCCCGTCGCGGCGCCAGTTGCTCCCGTGGCCAAGGCCGCCGATGCCGGTGATTGGGGTATGGAGTTAACCCTGGAAGATATCGAGGAAGAGGCGCCACCTCCTGAAGACCCGGGCCGCCGCGGTATTTGACGGCTGTTTAGTGTGCTGGAGGGTCGAGATATCGCGCACGGATGCGCTCGATGCTGCCGTCGGCGCGTAGCTGCTTGATGGCGGCGCGCAAGGCGTCGACCATGGCTTTGTCGCAGATTTTTGAGCAACCCAGAAACATCTCCGTGGTTGCTAACTCGGGACCTATCAGCAGGGGCTGCGCAGTGTTGCGCTTCCAGGTGTATTGGCCTTCCGGCACTGTCGTAAACCAGGCGTCGATACGGTTTAGCTCGAGTAGCCGAAGGGGCTTGTCGCCTAGCAGCAGCGGGTAGATTTGTTCCCTCTTAAAGCCCTGAGTCAGCAGAATTTCCTCCTGTGCTGTGCCAATGCCCACCCCTATGCGTTGGTAGCGCGCGCGTGCCTGATCAAAGGTTTTCACCGGTTTGGTAAAGGTGAAAAACGCCCGTGGCAGCGGTAGCACCGAGGCTATCCAGGTGTAGTGCTCTTCGCGTCCAGGCGTGCGCGACAGCGGCAAAATCAGCAGATTTTTGCCCTCACGTACGCGTTTTTGTGCGCGCAGCCAGGGCTCGTTGACGATGTTTACCCGATACCCGGCCTTCTTGGCTGCCGCCAAAACCGCATCGCCTACCAAGCCATGACCCAGTGGGTCGTTGGGGGCGGCCAGGGGCATGGCGTCGGGTATATATAGCTCAACTAAGGGCTGCTCGGCGTAGGCACTGAGGCTGAAAAGCACCAGCAGCAGGCCCATTGTTTTTTGCAGCATGGTGGTTTCCGGGCGGGATGGTTTGAGCAGTATAGGTGGCGTTTAGACACTTGGTACGATGAAGTCATTTTGACTAATCAGTGTCTTTATGACTTGCTTTTAGAATGAGTTATTTTGACTATTTATTTTTTAACGCTTTGATTATAAACAAAATAAAAATTGGTACGCATCCTGATAAGCAATAGGTACGGAAGCAAAAACTTCCTACAACATTGAATCGGAGGACGGGACCATGTTTGCTTATTTGAGCTCAGCCAAAAACGTACAGCACATCTCCAACCAACTCTTAATCGGTGGCTTGGCGCTGTTAATCGTTGGTGTGTTCGTTGCCTACGGTTATGAAGGCAGCCTGAGTTTGCCAACCCTGATAGCGGCCCATGCCGGGGTGATTCTTGGCCCAACGGCGATAAAGATTGGCTATGTGATGCGCTTGATCGTGCAGTACAACGGCAACAAAGCCCCGCATGCCGTGTGTGTTAGCGCTTGAGTTTTAGCCGACGCTTAAAGCACGCCAAGCGAATCTAGGCGCGCGTCGGCACAATCAGATCGATCAGCGCATCGGCGGTGTTTTGCAGGCGCTCGGTTTCCGGGTACAGGCGCTCGATTACCACGGTGCCGCGGGTAAGCGTCACCAGTAAACGCGCGGCCTCCGCTGCCGGTAACGCCAAGGGTTCACTGGCCTGATTCAGGCGTTCGGCGAGCAGATTTTCCAAACCATCGACCATGCCGCGCAAGGCCTCGCGAATCGGCTCGGCGGCGGCGTTTTCGTCAACGGCGGTTTTGGTTGATAGGCAACCACGCGCGGCCTCTCCGGATTTCATCGAGGCAATGGCAAAGCTGAAAAATGCCTTCAAGGCTTCACGGGTATCAGCGGGTTTCAGGGTTTCACAGGCGGCGGCCAGAAAGCCTTGTTGGTAACGAGCAAACACGGCGAGAAACAGCCCCTCTTTTCCGCCATAAGCGTTGTATAGAGAGCCCCGCAGCACGCCGGTGGCCTGGGCCAGTTCAGGCATGGAAGTCGCGCCGTAGCCTTTGCGCCAGAACAATTCCAGAGCGCTATCCAGGGCTTGGTCTTCGTTGAATTGGCGGATACCGACCATGTTGGCCTCGCTGTACAGGAATGTTTGTCAGGTCTGTCAATATTGCCTTGACAGCCTGCCACTTGCTCACCACAGTAGCAAGCATGACAGGTATGTCAAAGATGGCGTGGAGCGCCTTCAGCCTTTTGCTAAGCGAGTTACCTATGCCCAGTCAGCCCAGCGCTACTGCTTCAACTGTCAGTCACCGTCAGCCCAGCGTGATGCACGCCATTCTTGCCGGCCTGTGTGCCAGCCTGGTGGGCATAGGCTTGGCGCGTTTTGCCTATACGCCGCTGATTCCGTCGCTGATTGAAGCGCATTGGTTTGCCGCTACTGACGTGATGTACCTCGGTGCCGCCAACTTGGTGGGCTATTTGGCTGGGGCGTTGAGTGGTCGGCCGATGGCGCGGCGGCTAAGCGCGCCGTGGACGTTGCGGTTGATGATGGCGTTTGCCTCGCTGGCGTTTTTTGCCTGCGCGTTTCCGGTATCGGTGGTGTGGTTCTTTGCCTGGCGCTTTGTGTCCGGGCTGGCTGGTGGGGCGATCATGGTGCTCGCGGCCACTAACGTGCTGCCATTTATTCCCGGCGCCCGTAAAGGCTTGGCCAGTGGCGCAATCTTCCTCGGGTTGGGCCTGGGTATTGCGGCTTCCGGCACCTTGGTGCCGCTGTTGTTAAACCTCGGTTTGCAGCAGGCGTGGATAGGTTTGGGCGTGTTGTCCGCAGTGCTTACAGCGGTGAGCTGGGCGGGCTGGCCGCTGTTGCCGCCGGCTGCGCCAGTGGTTGCGGAGCAGGGCGCCGAAAGCAAAACCCCGGCGGCAATGAAGCTGCTATATGCCCAGTACGCGCTGATGGCGGTGGCGTTGGTGCCGATGATGGTGTTTTTGGTCGACTACGTTGCCCGTGGCCTGCAGTGGGGCGCGCATTGGGGCGCGATGGTGTGGGTGGTATATGGCATTGGCGCGATTCTCGGGCCGATGGTTTACGGCGCACTGGCTGACCGTATCGGTTTTGCCACTACCAGCCGCGTGGTGCTGGCGGTGCAGGCGTTGGCCATTGCCTTGCTGGCGCTGAATCACAGTGCAGCCGGTTTGGTGGTGGCGGTACTGGTGATTGGTTCGTTTCCACCGGGCATCGTGCCGGTCAACCTTGGCCGTATTCAGCACTTATTACCGGGCGACTTGAGTGCGCAAAACCATGCGTGGAGCCGCGCCACAACCGCTTTTGCGTTGTTCCAGGCGCTGGCCGGTTATGCCTACTCCTACCTTTACGCCGCCAGCGGCGGTAATTACACACTGTTGTTTGTGCTCGGTGGTGCGGCCGTAACCTTGGCGCTTTTGCTGGACTTTATTCGTCCGGCGGCCAGGGGGCGCACGTCAGCGGGCGCATAAATTAAATTGCACACAATTTAATCGTTAGCTATCTTGTCGCTCTGTCATTACCAATTGCCACGGAGCTACGCCCATGAGCGACACCCTGTTCAGCATTCCCGCCACCACCATCAAAGGTGAGCAAAAAACCCTGGCCGACTTCGGTGGCAAGGCCGTATTGGTGGTCAACACTGCCAGCAAATGCGGCTTCACCCCGCAGTACAAAGGCTTGGAAGAGCTGTGGCAGACCTACAAGGATCAAGGTTTGGTAATTCTGGGTTTCCCCTGCAACCAGTTCGGCAAGCAAGAGCCGGGCGATGAAGGCGCTATCTCGGAGTTCTGCGAGCTGAATTTTGGCGTGACCTTTCCGCTATTCAAAAAGATTGACGTCAATGGCGCCGACGCCCACCCGCTGTTCGTGCAACTGAAAAAACGCGCCCCAGGCTTGCTCGGTAGCCAAGGCGTGAAATGGAACTTCACCAAGTTTCTGGTCGGTCAGGACGGTAAGGTGGTTAAGCGTTTTGCGCCATTGACCAAGCCGGAAGAACTGACCAGCGAGATTGAAGCGCTGCTCAAGTGAGCCCTTGCCAATGAGTCAACAGCAAGTACCCCAACTGGACGCCGCAACGGCGCTGCAACTCGACAATCAGCTGTGTTTCAAGCTGTACGCGGCGTCGCGCTCGGTCATCCGTGGCTACAAGCCGATGCTTGATCAGCTTGGCCTGACCTACCCGCAGTACCTGGCGATGCTGGTGTTGTGGGAATGGCAGCAAACGCCGCCCGAGCAGCCGACGGTCAAGGCTTTGGGCGAGCGACTGCTGCTTGACTCCGGCACCTTGACGCCGTTGCTAAAGCGCCTTGAGCAGTTGGGTTTGGTGGTGCGCCAGCGCAGCGCCCGTGATGAGCGCGAAGTGCACTTGGCATTGTCGGCAGAGGGCACAGAGCTGAAGGCGCAGGTGTTGCCGCTCAAGCAGCGTTTGCTCTGTGAAAGCGGCTTGAACCTTGATGAGCTGGACGGCCTGCGCGAACAGCTGGGCGCCTTGCTCAATCGTTTTATAGCAGCGCCGTAGAAGGCAGCCACAGGCTAAGCAGGGCGAGCAATTCGTCACGGCGAAAGGGTTTGGCCAAGTAGTCGTTCATGCCCGCCGCGGTGCAGCGCTCGCGCTCATCCGGCAGGGCATTGGCGGTCAGGGCAATAATCGGCAGGTCGGCCCAACGCGCCTGCTGACGAATGCGTCGGGTGGCTTCGTAGCCGTCCATCACCGGCATATTGCAATCCATCAACACCAAATCCACTTGCTCTTGTTCCAGCACCTCTAGCGCCTCCACGCCATTAATTGCCAGTAGCACCTCGCAGCCAGCTTTGCTAAGCATGCCTTTGGCCACTAACTGGTTTACCGGGTTGTCTTCGACCAGCAGCACACGCTTATGGTCTAGCAGTTGTGGCGCGCCGAGTGTGGCAGGGGCGGCGATTGGCTCACCACCGGGTTCCAGCGAACGTTGCAAGGCCTTGTGCAAGGCGGCGCGGGATAATGGGCGTGGCAACTGCACAATCGGCGCCAGGGTGCTGGCCAGCTCACTTGGCAGAAAGCTGCCATAGGCGCTGACAAATAACACCGTCTGTTTGAAATGCTCACGCAGGCTGGCCAGCTCTTGCGCGCGGTCGGTGATCACCAAGTCGGCCGATAGCAGTGGTTTGGCGCTGCAACGCTCCAATTGGGTGTAGCTCAGGCCCCAAAACGGCAGCAGATTTTGCAGTAGCGCAGCCAGGCCGCTTTGCCCGTCGCACAGCGCCACCACTCGGCCGCGCAACCCTGGCAGCATGGCAGGCGGGGCCGCGCTTGGCAGCGGCAAGTGAACGCAGAACTCACTGCCCACGCCAAGCTGCGATTTAAGCGTTAACGAGCCGTGCATGGCCTCGCACAGTTGCCGGGTCAGGGCCAGGCCTAATCCGGTGCCGCCGTATTGGCGGGTGATGGTGATACCGGCCTGGGCAAACGGTTGGAAAATTCGCGCTTGCGCCTCTTCGGCAATGCCGATGCCACTGTCGGTGACGGTGATGCGCACGCCCGGCTCGGTGTAGGCAATGCGGATATCCACGCGCCCGCTATGGGTGAACTTCAGCGCATTGGACAGCAAATTGCTGACCACCTGGCGCACCCGCGTTGGGTCACCGAGCAGCAACGCCGGCAGGCGGTTGTCGATTAAACAGGTGAGCTCAACATTACTGGCGGTGTTTTGCGACAACAGGTTGGCGGTGTCTTCCACCAGCGTGGCGAAATCGAAGGGGATCGACTCCAGCTGCAACTGCCCGGCCTCAAACTTGGACAGGTCGAGAATATCGTTGAGCAGTTCCACCAACACCTTGCCGGAGTTGTGGGCAATGCTCAGTTGCTGGCGTTGCTCGGCGCTGAGATGACTGTCCAGCGTCAGGCCGAGCATGCCCAGCAGGCCGTTGAGTGGGGTACGGATTTCGTGGCTCATATTGGCCAGAAAGGTCGCGCGGGCCAGGGCCATTTGATTGGCTTGCGCGCGGGCTGTTTCCAACTCTTGGTTGGAAACGGTCAGGCGCGTATTACTGGCTTTCAGTTCATTGGTGCGCGCTGAAATAATGTTTTCCAGCTCGCCGAGGTACTGGGTCAGTTGGTCTTCGGCCTTGCGTCGGTGCTCGACTTCTTCCGACAAGCTCGACAGTTGCTGATTCGTGACGTCGACCAGAATGCCGATTTCATCGTTCTCATGGCCAGGTGGGCAGGGCAGCTTTTGCCGGGTAGGGCGGCGCAGGTCGCGGGCGCTGATGGCTTGAATAACGTCAGTGAGCGGTTTGGTCAGCATGAAATAAAACACCACCAGCAAGATCATCGACAGCAAGAGGCTGTAGGCAAAGCCGCTTAGCAGCGTGACCAGGGAGCGGCGCAGGAAGTTATTGCCGAAAGCGAAGGTGTCCACCTCCAGGCGCAGCATGCCAATGGTTTCTTGTGGCGAATGGCTGACAAAAAGCGCGTCTTCAAACTGCCGGCTTTGGCCGAACAGGTGGTCGCTGAACACCCGGTAGGGGCTATCAATGCGCGAGCGTTTAGCGCTGGCCAGGCTTGTGCCGGTGTCGTCAACAATCTGCGCGCTGACCACCGCGGGCGAGCGCAGCAGCCCAGCGACCAGTTCCTGAGCCAGTTCGGTGTCGATATTGTAGGCAATGCGGGTCGCTGGGTTATGGCTGATCTCCAGCAATGCGCGTATCTCGCGGTTGATCGAGGCGTCTTCACTGGCATAATCGCTGCTCACCTGCATCAGGCTGAGCAAGGTGCCGAGGATCAACGCCACGAGAACCGTCAGACTGGCCTGTTTAAATGACAGGCGATGGGTGAGCGTTATATCCATAAGGTGCAAGCCGGCCTCGTCTCTGAGCACTGCGCAAGCATAGCTGAATAGCGATGTGGCTTGCCTGACGCGCTTCGAGTTTTTCCCTGTAAAGGAGTAAGTCGTGGACTCCCGTTTAAATGCCTTTCTGGAGCGTGCCGACGCGGTGTTGGCGCGGCTTGATCCGTTGTTGCCGACGTTGCGCGTTGAGCTGGACTGGAACCACACCATTGCCGCGCGCTGGCACCGTGAAGGTCGCGGCGGCTACCTGCAACCGCTTGAAGTCAGCCTGGACCTGCGCCTGACCGACTTGATTGGTGTCGATACCCAGCGCGACCAACTGGCGCGCAACACTCGTCAGTTTGTTGCTGGGCTACCGGCCAACCACGCGTTGCTGTGGGGCGCGCGCGGTACGGGCAAATCCTCGCTGGTGCGTGCGCTGTTGGCGGAGCTGGCGGGCGAGGGCTTGCGGTTGATCGAGATTGAACGCGACTACTTGGCTGACTTGCCGCGTATCGTCGAGTTGATCGGCAAGCTGCCACAACGTTTTGTACTGTTCTGCGATGATCTGTCGTTTGAGGCGGGTGAGGGCGACTACCGCGTGCTCAAGAGCGTGCTTGATGGCTCGCTCGAGCGCGCGCCGGACAACGTACTGCTGTATGCCACCTCTAACCGGCGGCACCTGGTACCGGAAAAGGAAAGCGACAACCTCGACACAAAAATGGTTAACGGGGAGCTGCATCCCAACGAAGCGGTTGAGGACAAAATCGCGCTTTCTGATCGGTTCGGCCTGTGGCTGTCGTTCTATCCCTTTACCCAAGAACATTTCCACGACGTGGTGCGCCACTGGATCGGTGTGTTGGCCAAGCAGGCCGGCCTTGAGTGGCAATGGACTGAAGAATTGGGCGTTCTCGCCGCGCGTTATGCCACCAGCCGCGGCAACCGTAACGGCCGTTGTGCCTACCAGTTCGCCCGTAATTGGGTGGGCCTGCAATTATTGGAGAAACAGTCGTGATTGATCTGCAACAAACTGGCGCTGGCTTGGAAGGCTATGGCCTGCTCGCCGCGCAACTGGAAGCGCTATTGGCCGATGAGCGCGACTTTGTCGCCAACGCGGCGCAATTCTCGGCGTTTCTCTACACCCAGTTGGACGACCTGAACTGGGCTGGTTTCTACCTGAACAAGCAGGAGCAATTGGTGCTTGGGCCATTCCAGGGCCAGGTGGCCTGCGTGCGCATTCCATTTGGGAAGGGCGTCTGCGGCGCTGCCGCGAGCAGCTTGCAGACCCAACGGGTAGAAGATGTGCATGCTTTTCCCGGCCATATCGCCTGCGATAGCGCTTCCAATAGCGAACTGGTGGTGCCTTTGGTGAAAGAAGGGCGCTTGATTGGGGTGCTGGACCTGGATAGCCCCAAGCTGGCGCGCTTTAGCGACGTCGATCAGCGCGGGATTGAAAACCTGGCAGCGATCTTTCTGCGGCTGACCGACTGCTAAGTTTTGGTCAGGCTGCTACGTAGGGTGTGCGGTGCGCACCAGGCCCGCAGCGCGTAAAGGTCTTGGTGCGCACCGCACACGCTACGGAAGTTGCAGGCATCCCCGTTCGGATGGTGGCTTTAGCCGCGCGCGTATGATCTTCCAAAAAAAAGCCCGGCTAGATGCCGGGCTTTTTGTTGTGTGCTGAGCGGGGCTCAGTCGTACATATTCTTTTTCTTCCAGTCTTCGTCGCCATCCAGGGACTTCAAGCCGTCGGTAAGTTCATTGGGCTCATCGGTTGCCGGCTTGGTGTTCTCCAGCACCATGGAGTTGGCCCGTGCCAGCTGTTTTTCCAACTGGCTGAGCGGCGCCTGGTAGCGCTTGGCATCTGGCTGCTTGCGGATGTACTGCACGCCGCGTTCGAAAGCGAGGCGGGCATGGCCGGGCTGGCCTTGTTGCATGGCGTTTTGGCCGGTGTTGGTGAACAGCTCAATATGCAGCTGCACCAGAATATGCCGAACCTCTTGCAGCCACTGTTTGGCCTCGGCGTTGGGCAGCAGGTTGTCTTGTGCGGCGCGGGTAATTTGCCCATGGAGAATTTCCAGGGTCACGCGCACTTCTTTGGCCTTGGCCTCGTTAACGATGGGCTGTGGCGGGTTGCGCACGGGAATGCCATCGCCTTGCGCCACTAGCGCGCGCAGTTCATCAACGCGGTCTTTGACGCCCGCTTGGGTTTTATCCACGGCCAGTAGGCGTTCAGCGAACTGCAGCAGGAGGCGGGTGAGCAGCAGCTTGAGGGCAGGGGTCATGAACTGACCGGGCAGAGAGTCCGACACGTCATTGCAGCGGCGTATACGGTCGGCCAGGTCAGCCTTGAGGCGGGCCCTCTCCAGTTTGTTGTTCTCTACCATATGGTTGATATAGCCGATCACAAACAGAATCACGATGCCGGCTACGATCAGTAGAGTAATTACGAGTGGGGACACCTTAAACCTCTGCACTACTGGAGTTTTGCCCGAGTGTAGTGCCTCAGTGCTATCGCGGATAGCCACTGCTTAACTTCTAGGCAGAAGTCATTGATTTAAAATAATTTTCACTGAAGTGTTGACGACCTTCGAAAGGCTCCCTAGAATTC
>LNAP01001530.1_pt1 | contig 24293 bp, 20 predicted proteins | sample 602601 | NCBI WGS metagenome assembly LNAP01 (sample SAMN02440304, study PRJNA202911) | soil metagenome | biome: Subtropical and temperate rainforests or woodlands; isolation source: soil samples (1 kg each in a 20% v/v slurry with milli Q water) were... ...
CGCTCGCCACGTTGATTCATCGCGCCAGTTTGCCCAGCCCGCAGGTGTCTGCGGAGCAAGCGCTAGAGCTGCTGGAAGAACATTACGGGTTCAGCGGCAAACTGCACGCCCTTGGCAGCCAGCAAGACCTGAACTACCGCGTCGACAGCGAACGCGGACGTTTCGTCCTGAAAATCTGCCGTGGCGACTACTCGGTACTGGAACTTCAGGCACAACATGCCGGGCTCAAGCATCTGGGCGAGCACCCGGATGTACAGGTGCCGCGTGTTATCGCGGCGAAAAACGGTGCAGACCTGCTGTCTCTGGACCTGGGGGGCCAGGCAGTGCACGTTCGCCTGCTCGACTACATCGAAGGCCAGCCCCTGACGAGCCTCGGTCATTTCAACCCGACGGTGGTGTCCGGTTTCGGTCGCCTGTGCGGTGAAATGGACCTGGCCCTGGCGGATTTCGACCATCCGGGTCTGGTGCGAACCCTGCAGTGGGACGCCCGTCATGCTCACGCCCTGATCGCGCACTTGCTGCCGGTGATCAAGGATGAGGCCCGGCGCAAACTGATCATTGAAGCGTCCGGGCAAGCCGAGCGGCATTTGCAGCCACTGCGGGACAAACTGCCGGTGCAGGCCATTCACATGGACATCACCGACGACAACGTGGTGTGGCAGCGCGACGCGCAGCGCCATTGGCAGCTGCAAGGCGTGATCGATTTCGGCGACCTGGTGCGCACCTGGCGCATTACCGATCTGTCGGTGACCTGCGCCGCGCTGCTGCATCATGGCGAGGGCGATCCGTTCTGCATTTTGCCGGCCATCCAGGCGTATCACGCAGTTAATCCGTTGCAGCACGAAGAACTGCTGGCGCTGTGGCCGCTGATCGTCGCCCGCGCGGCGGTGTTGGTGCTCAGCGGCGAACAGCAGGTCAGCATCGATCCGGGCAATGCCTACAGCCGCGACAACCTGGTCCATGAATGGGAAATCTTCCGTGTGGCCACGTCGGTGCCGTTGGCGCTGATGGAAGCGGCGATCCTCACCGCCGTCGGCCAGAATCTGCCCACCATCGGCAGTGAAGGGTTCGCGCCGCTGTTGCCGAGCCTGGTGGGGCGTGAGTTCGCGCTGATCGACCTGGGCGTGCTCAGTCCGCATTTCGAGGCCGGTAACTGGGAGCAGGAAGGCGTCGATCAACGCCTGCTGGATGAAGCGGCCGCGGCACATGGCCTGGCGGCCAGTCGTTACGGGCAATACCGCCTGTCCCACACCCGCCCGGACAGCGCCGCCGAACCGGACACTTGCCCGTTGCATGTCGAGTTGCGTGTGCCTCAGGGCACGGCGGTCGAAGCGCCGTTTGCCGGAGTGGTGCATCACCCATCGGCGGACGTGCTGCAACTGGACGGCCCGCAACTGAGTGTGCGGCTTTGGGGCGTCACGCCGTCGCTGCACAGCGGCGCGGCACTGGTCAAAGGCCAGGTACTGGGTTCGGTCAGCGGGCCATTGATCGTGCAGTTGTGCCGTGGCGCGTCGATCAATGCGCCGTTGTTCTGCACGCCATCGCGCGCGGCGGCCTGGCAAGCGTTGTGCCCATCGCCGGCAGCGTTGCTGGGGCTGGCCTGTGACGCCGAAGCCGAGCTCGACGGACCGACCTTGCTGGCTCGGCGCGATGCCAGCTTCGCCCGCACGCAAAAACACTATTACGTTGATCCGCCGCGCATCGAGCGCGGCTGGCGCAACCATTTGATCGACATGCAGGGCCGCTCTTACCTCGACATGCTCAACAACGTCGCGGTGCTGGGGCACGGCCATCCGCGCATGGCGGCAGTTGCCAGCCGCCAGTGGTCGTTGCTCAACACCAACTCGCGTTTCAACTACGCAGCCGTGGCCGAGTTCTCCGAACGTTTGCTGAAGCTGTCACCGGATGGCATGGACCGGGTGTTCCTGGTCAACAGCGGCAGCGAGGCCAACGACCTGGCGATCCGCCTGGCCTGGGCCTACAGCGGCGGGCGCGACATGCTCAGCGTGCTGGAGGCCTACCACGGCTGGACGGTGGGCGCGGACGCGGTGTCCACCTCGATCGCCGACAACCCCCAGGCCCTGAGCAGCCGCCCGGACTGGGTGCATCCGGTGACCGCGCCCAATACCTATCGCGGTGAGTTCCGCGGCCAGAACAGCACTCCGGACTACGTGCGCAGCGTCGAACACAACCTGGCCAAGCTGGCGGAGCAGAAGCGCCAGCTGGCCGGTTTCATCTGCGAGCCGGTGTATGGCAACGCCGGTGGCATCGCCCTGCCGCCGGGTTACCTGAAGCAGGTCTACGCCCTGGTCCGCGCCCAGGGCGGGGTGTGCATCGCCGACGAGGTGCAGGTCGGCTACGGACGCATGGGCAAGTTCTTCTGGGGCTTCGAAGAGCAGGGCGTGGTGCCGGACATCATCACCATGGCCAAAGGCATGGGCAACGGCCAGCCGCTGGGGGCGGTGATCACCCGCCGGGAGATCGCCGAAGCGCTGGAGGCCGAAGGCTATTTCTTCTCCTCGGCCGGCGGCAGCCCGGTGAGTTGCCGGATCGGCATGGCGGTGCTCGACGTGATGCAGGAAGAAAAACTCTGGGAAAACGCCCAGGTGGTCGGCGGCCACTTCAAGCAGCGCCTGGAAGCCCTGATCGAGCGTTATCCGCTGGTGGGCGCGGTGCATGGCTCGGGGTTCTACCTGGGACTGGAGCTGATCCGCAATCGCCAGACCCTGGAGCCGGCCACGGAGGAGACCGCACTGCTGTGCGATCGCCTGCGCGAGCTGGGGATCTTCATGCAGCCCACCGGCGACTACCTGAACATCCTCAAGATCAAGCCGCCGATGGTCACCACGCGCCAGAGCGTCGACTTCTTTGTCGACATGTTGGCGAAGGTGCTGGACGAGGGGCTCTAAGCCCCTCGATCTCCTCGTACCCGGATCGCGAGCAAGCTCGCTCCTACAGGTTGGCGGCGTTCCTGTAGGAGCGAGCTTGCTCGCGATAGCGCCAGAACAGACAGCCCCCCCATCCTCAGAACGATCCGATAAATATCGATAAGAATCGGTATTTATCGGGTTTTATTTTTGAATTTATATTTTTATGACTTCTAAAGTCGATTTTTATCGGATATAAAGTCATCCCTGTCGGGACCCGGCCACGCCGCGTCCGGCCTTGCCCTTTTCTGTCATCGGCCGATGCCACCATCGGTCCTTTGCTGCTGCCCAGGAGATGATTCATGAGCCGTATCGTTACCGTCGCCGCAACCCAGATGGCCTGTTCCTGGGACCTCGAAGCCAATATCGAGACCGCGGAAAAGCTTGTCCGCGAGGCCGCCGCCAAAGGCGCGCAGATCATCCTGATCCAGGAACTGTTCGAGACCCCGTACTTCTGCCAGAAGCCGAACCCGGACTACCTGCAGCTGGCCACCCCGGTGAAAGGCAACGCGGCCATCGCCCACTTCCAGAAGGTCGCCCGCGAGCTGCAAGTGGTGCTGCCGATCAGCTTCTTCGAGCTGGCCGGGCGTGCGCGTTTCAACAGCATCGCGATCATCGACGCCGACGGCAGCAACCTCGGGATTTATCGTAAAAGCCACATCCCGGACGGCCCTGGCTATCACGAAAAGTACTACTTCAACCCAGGCGACACCGGCTTCAAGGTGTGGAACACCCGTTACGCGAAAATCGGCGTGGGCATCTGCTGGGACCAGTGGTTCCCCGAGTGCGCCCGCAGCATGGCACTGCAAGGCGCGGAGCTCCTGTTCTACCCGACCGCCATCGGCAGCGAACCCCACGACAAGAGCATCTCGTCCCGCGACCACTGGCAGCGCGTGCAACAAGGCCACGCCGGCGCCAACCTGATGCCGCTGATCGCCAGCAACCGCATCGGCAACGAAGAGCAGGACGGCTACGACATCACCTTCTACGGCTCGTCGTTCATCGCCAACCCGTTCGGCGAGAAGGTTGAAGAACTGAACGAGACTGAAGAAGGTATTCTTGTCCACAGTTTCGACCTCGACGAGCTGGAACACATTCGCAGCGCCTGGGGTTCGTTCCGCGACCGTCGGCCGAACCTGTACAGCGCGATCAAAACCCTCGACGGTTCCCTGGAGTCCTGAACCCATGACCACTTTGCACAGCACCCCTCGCGCCGACGGCTTCTACATGCCAGCCGAGTGGGCGACGCAGACCCAGACCTGGATGATCTGGCCCGAGCGCCCGGACAACTGGCGCCTGGGCGGCAAGCCGGCGCAAGCCGCACACGTAGCGGTGGCCAAGGCCATCGCCCGCTTCGAACCGGTGACCGTGGCGGTCTCCGCGGGCCAGTATGAAAACGCCCGGGCCCGCCTGGACGTGCCGAATATCCGCCTGGTGGAGATGTCCAGCGACGACGCCTGGGTCCGGGATACCGGCCCGACCTTCGTCATCAACGACAAGGGCGAAGTCCGTGGCGTGAACTGGGATTTCAACGCCTGGGGCGGTTTCGACGGCGGCCTGTATTCGCCGTGGAACCGTGACGCGCAGGTGGGCGGCAAGATCCTCGAGATCGAGCGCAGCCCGCGTTACCGCACCGAGGGCTTCGTGCTCGAAGGCGGCTCGATTCACGTCGACGGCGAAGGCACGGTGATCACCACCGAAGAGTGCCTGCTCAACCGCAATCGCAACCCGCACCTGAACCGTGCCGAGATCGAAGCGGTGCTCAGCGCCAACCTGGCGGTGGATAAGGTCATCTGGCTGCCGGACGGCCTGTACAACGACGAAACCGACGGCCATGTGGATAACTTCTGCTGCTACGTGCGCCCGGGCGAAGTGCTCCTGGCCTGGACCGACGACCCGCAGGACCCGAACTACCCACGCTGCCAGGCAGCGCTGAAAGTGCTGCAAGACAGCACCGACGCCAAGGGTCGCCCGTTCACCGTGCACAAGATGCCGATTCCGGGGCCGTTGTATGCGACCGAAGAAGAGTGCGCGGGCGTCGACCCGGTGGACGGCACCCAGGAGCGTAATCCGTCGGTGCGCCTGGCCGGTTCCTATGTGAACTTCCTGATCGTCAACGGCGGCATCATCGCCCCGAGTTTCGACGACCCTCTGGATGCCCAGGCCAAGGAAATCCTGCAGAACCTGTTCCCGCAGCACGAAGTGGTGATGGTGCCGGGTCGCGAGTTGTTACTGGGGGGCGGAAATATCCATTGCCTTACCCAACAGCAACCGGCGCCGCACAAGGTTTGAGTGTTGTTGTAACAGCCTGTGACGCCTGATTGACGGGCTGTTACATGGATCCAATCCGGCGTCGCCCGGCAAGCCCGCAGCCCTTATGGACTGCGGGTTTTTTTGTATCCGAAAGCCAGCAATCGCGGGACCTTGGCATAGCTCTTGTATCTCTCGCGAGGTCACTCTGAGGCCGGTGGAACTGCGATGTTCTGTCATAAACCTTGGATAAGTTAGCCGCTCACAAACCGGGAGAGAGCGCTGGAGATGAATAGGGTCAGCGAGCGGACTTCACATCCCTTGGCAATGAATAACGAATCGCTTCAGGTTCTGGCGCAATGGTTGAAGTCCAATGGAACGCGACAGGTCCGGGAAGCCGACCCGCGTCGGATGATCCTCGATCGTTACCCTGCTGGTTTGTTCAGCGAGGCGGAACTCGAAGCGTTGTGGGATGTGTTGGAAGGATAGGCAAACAACGGATTGGTAAAAGCGCTGCCCTGATGGCAGCGCTTTTTTTTGCGCGAATGTAGCCGCTGCCGCAGGCTGCGATAGGTCCGAAGGACCTCCAGCGAGCTCAAGAGCAGCGCCCGCTGCGCGGTCGATCGCAGCCTCGCGGTGCTCGGCAGCGGCTACAGGGTGTAATCCGATACTTCGGTACACGCGATCGTGTGTAGCCGCTGCCGAAGGCTGCGATAGGTCCGAAGGACCTCCAGCGGGCTCAAGAGCGGCGCCCGCTTCGCGGTCGATCGCAGCCTCGCGGTGCTCGGCAGCGGCTACAGGGTGCATCCGATAGTTCGGTACACGCGATCGGTGTAGCCGCTGCCGAAGGCTGCGATAGGTCCGAAGGACCTCCAGCGAGCTCAAGAGCGGCGCCCGCTTCGCGGTCGATCGCAGCCTCGCGGTGCTCGGCAGCGGCTACAGGGTGCAATCCGATAGTACGGTACATGCGATCGTGTGTAGCCGCTGCCGCAGGCTGCGATAGGTCCGAAGGACCTCCAGCGGGCCCAAGAGCGGCGCCCGCTTCGCGGTCGATCGCAGCCTCGCGGTGCTCGGCAGCGGCTACAGGGTGTAATCCGATACTTCGGTACACGCGATCGGTGTAGCCGCTGCCGCAGGCTGCGATAGGTCCGAAGGACCTCCAGCGAGCTCAAGAGCAGCGCCCGCTTCGCGGTCGATCGCAGCCTCGCGGTGCTCGGCAGCGGCTACAGGGTGCAATCCGATAGTACGGTACACGCGATCGTGTGTAGCCGCTGCCGCAGGCTGCGATCGGCCGCGCAGCGGACGCCAGGCCGCCACTGCGCTCAGGCGATGGCTGGCCGCATCCATGGCTGCGTTTTAGAAGCTGTAGGTACCGGTCACCACCAGGCTGCGCGGGTCGCCGAACTGGATCTGCCCGGCGCTGGTAGCCGAGGAGTAGTAAGTGCGGTCGCTGATGTTGTTCAGCGCGGCCCGCAGGTCCCAGTCCTTCTGCCGGAAGCCGGCCAGGGCGTCCCAGCGGCCATAGCCCGGAAGCATCACGGTGTTGGCGTTGTCGGCATAACGATCACCCACCAGGGTCAGGCCGGTCTCGGCGTACCAGCCCATTTCCGGTTTCCAGGTCACGAACAGGCTGCCGTTGCGCTTGGCCACGTTGTTCACCCGGTTACCTTCGTCACCGTTATTGCTCTTGACCACAGTCGCGTCCTGCAGGCCGATGCCACCGCGTATCGACCAGTTGCCGACGATCTTGCCGGCCGCGGTCAGTTCCACGCCGCGTGAGCGTTGCAGGCCGGTCAGCAGGATCACGTTCGGGTCTTCCACGCTGCGGCTGCGGCGGTTGTAGAGCTCCAGCTCATAGACCGCCAGGGTGGTGCTGAAGCGGTCGTCGAGCCAGTCGCTCTTGACCCCGATTTCCTTCTGCCGGGTACGCTCGGGGCTCAGGTCGTTGGTGTTGCCGTTGGCGTTCGGGGTGATGCCGATCAGGCCACCGCCGACGGGGGAGAAGCTCTTGCTCCAGGAGGCGTAGAAGGAATGGTTCTCCAGCGGAGTCCAGACCACACCCAGACGCGGGCTGGTGCTGTGACTGTCGCGGTCGTCCTTGCGATCCAGAAGCTTGTTGTGGGTCTCGACGTTGAAGTTGTCGTAGCGCAGGCCGGCGAGCACTTGCCACTGATCGTTCAGGCGCAGCTGGTCCTGGACATAGAAGGCGCGGCTTTCCACCTCGCTGTGGTTGTAACTGGACGCCACCATTTTCCCGGTATGGCGCAGGTTTTTATCCGGGTTGAACGGGTCCAGGGACGGCACGGCCTGGCCACCGGCGCTGACCGCCGCTGCGGTGTAGAGCTTCGGATCGCGTCGCTGGCTGCCCAGCTCGACACCCGTCAGCAGCCGGTGTTCGAGGCCGAAGGTATCGAAGGTGCCTTCGACTTCGAGGTTGTTGTAAATGTTGCGGGTGTTCAGGTCCTGCTGCCAGCGCTGGCGGTTCACCCGCTTGGTGCGGCTGTCGTAGCCGGTCTGGTAGGTGTTGTCGAAATCGCTGTTGAGCTTGAACAGGCTCAGGGTATGGCGCAGTTGCCAGTTGTCGTTCAGCTCGTAGCTGAGCTTGGAACGCAGGGACTGGGACTTGTCGTCGATGTAGTCGCGCTTGTCGCCGTAAGTGGTGTCGCGGCTCACGTCCGCCGGGCGCCCGTCGATCCCCGGGATGCCGCGGTCCGGCGTGCGGTTGTAGCGGCTGTATTCGTACTGCACCAGCCAGTTCAGGTCCTGCGTCAGCTGCCAGCTCATGGACGGCGCGAACAGCTGGCGACTGCCACTGACGCCGTCGCGGAAGCTGTTGTTGTCCTGGTTGCCCATGTTCAGGCGCAGGCTGATGTTCTCGCTGGGGTCGGCGCTGAGGTCGGCATACAGGCTGCGCAGGTCTTCGCTGCCGCCTTTGACTTCGACGCTGGAGTGGCGGCCGAACTGCGGCAGCTTGCTCACCCGATTGACGATCCCGCCCTGGCTGCCACGGCCGTAAAGCACCGCCGCCGGGCCCTTGAGCACCTCGATGCGCTCGATGTTGTGCAGGTCGCGCACGTACTGGCTGTCGTCACGGACGCCGTCGAGGTAGAAGTCGTTGCTGGCGTCGAAGCCGCGAATGCGCAGGCTGTCGAAGCGAGTGTCGGCGCCGCTGCTGACGTTGGGAATGCCGCTCAGGGCCGTGCCCAGATCGTTGATGCCGTAGTCCAGCACGTTGCTGGTCTTCACCGAGTCGATGGCTTGCGGCACATAGCGCACCGGCGTGGCGGTGCGGGTCGCGGTGCTGACTTCCTTGACTCGTGGATCGTCGGCATCGACTTCTGCGCTGATGGCGGTGGCTGGCAGGGTGGTCGGGGCGGCGCAGGTGAAACCGGCCGTCAGTGAGGCGCAAAAGCCAAGGGTGAGGGGAGTCAGGCGGAAGGGGGCAGGCATGGAAAAACGCATCCAGAAGGGTGAAGGAAACAGTGGTCGCGAATGGTAATGCTTGCTATTTACTTTCGTTAATCATTCTTGGAAAGTTCCCCGGGCGGATTGTTTCAATTTGTGTCTGGATTGAAATGTGGTGGATACATCATTGATTCGACCGATTCGCGAAACAAACTAAAAGCCATTCCGGCGTTTTTCATCCAGGGCCACGGGCATAGTCTGCCGCCATCGAATTTATCGGCCTTTGTCCCGGAGCCTTGCATGTCGGCAGCGACCCTTCATTACATCTACGATCCTTTGTGCGGTTGGTGCTACGGCGCCAAGCCGCTGGTGCAGGCGGCCCAGGCGGTGCTGCCGGTGGTGGCCCATGGCGGCGGCATGATGACCGGGCGCAACTGCCAGCAGGTTTCGCCGCAACTGCGCGACTACGTCATGCCCCATGACCGGCGCATTGCCGAATACACCGGGCAGCCGTTCGGCGAGGCCTACTTCGAAGGTTTGCTGCGCGATCACTCGGCGGTCTTCGATTCGGCCCCGCCGATCGCCGCGGCCCTGGCGGCGCAGGCGCTCGCCGGGCGCGGCCTGGAATTGCTCGGACGCTTGCAGACGGCGCATTACGTCGAAGGGCGACGCATCGCCGATGTCGACGTACTGTTGGAGCTCGCCGAAGGCCTGGGCTTTGAGCGCGGCGAGTTCGAAGAGGCCTTCGAGTACGCCGCGGCGAACAGCCTGGACGAGCACATCAAGGCCAGCCGCGCCTTGTTGGCCCGGGTCGGTGGCCAGGGTTTTCCGACCCTGGTGCTGGAACAGGACGGTCAGTTCAGGCTGATCGATATCAGCCCCTGGCTGGGCAAGCCGCAGGCGTTCGCCGACTGGCTGCGCGAGGCCTTCGGTACGCCCGCGGTCGAGCTTTCACCGAGCCTGCAGGCTTGTGGCCTGGACGGTTGCGCCCTTTGAACCACCCACTTATTGACGGAGTCACCCATGGATAACCTGGCACTGATCAAAAGCACCTACGAAGGGGCCAACTCCCAGGAGAACGCGAAAAACACCGCCGCCGCCCTGGCCGCCGATGCGCGCTGGACCGAGGCGGCAGGCTTTCCCTACGCCGGCACCTACGTCGGTTTCGATGCCGTGGTGGAGAATGTCTTCAAGCGCCTGGCCACCGAATGGGAAGGCTTTGCCTTCACCGTCGAGAACTATGTGGCCCAGGGCGACAAGGTGTTCGCCTACGGCAATTACAGCGGCGTCTATAAAGCCACGGGCAAACCGCTGAATGCCCGCGTGGCCCATTTGTGGACCCTCAAGGATGGCAAGGTCACGCACTTCGAACAGTTCGTCGACAGCCATACCGTGCAACTGGCCATCAAGGATCGTTAAGTTCTTAGACGATTTTCGCCTATTTTCAGACGATTCTTGAAATTGACACACTGTTCGGGGCGCAGATAGGATTCGCGCCAACGCCTGTGGCCAACGGCCATGACATTCAAATAATAAAAGGCCCGCCGCGATTCTTCGTGGGCGGGTCTTTTTGTTCTGGCCTGAAAAAAGAGCGCTTAAGCGCCGTTTCCAAGGAGCACCACAGCGCGTCATCAACCCGTAATAAGGAAAATAAAATGTTGAACAAGCGGATCGGTCTGATCGCACTGGGGATTCTGAGCAGTACTCAAGTTATGGCTAACGACCAGGCTGAGTCCAAGGGTTTTGTCGAGGACAGCAGCCTGAAAATCCTGCTGCGCAACGCCTACATCAATCGCGACAAGAAAAACGGTAACGATGACCAGCGCGAGTGGGGTCAAGCGGCCATTGGTACCTTCTCGTCGGGCTTCACCCAAGGCACCGTGGGCGTGGGCGTCGACGCCTTCGGCCTGTACGGCCTGCGCCTGGATAAAGGCAGCCACAGCGGCGGCCAGGGCATCGACTTCTTCAAGCCAAGCGAAGGCGGCAACAAGAGCCCGGCAGGCGACCTGGCCAAGGCCGGCGCCGCGGTCAAATTCCGCCTGTCCAACACCGTCCTGACCTACGGCGACCAGATGCCGGCCCTGCCGGTGCTGAGCTACGACAATGGCCGTCTGCTGCCGGAAAGCTACACCGGTACCCTGATCACCTCCAAAGAGATCAAGGGCCTGGAGCTGAACGCCGGTCGTTTCACCGCCGAATCGCGTAAAAGCGCCGAAGGCCGTGACAGCGGTGGCCTGAAGTCGATCAACGTATTGGGCGGCAGCTACCAGTTCACCGAACAGTTCAAGGGCTCGCTGTACGCTTCCGACGTCGAAGACGTGCTGAAGAAGCAGTACGTGAACCTGAACTACGTGTTCCCGCTGGCCACCGATCAGTCCCTGACCTTCGACTTCAACGGCTACCGCACCAAGCTGGACAAGTCCTACGCCGAGTTCAAAGAAGCAGGCGGCCAGGACAACAAGATCTGGAGCCTGGCAGCCACCTACGCCACCGGCCCGCACTCGTTCACCCTGGCGCACCAGCGCAGCACCGGCGACAGCAACCTGGGCTACGCCTACGGCGGCTACCAGAAAGAGCAGCACCGCGTGGGCGATGGCGGCAACACCATCTACCTGGCCAACTCCTACTGGTCCGACTTCAACGCTGAAGACGAGCGCAGTTGGCAGCTGGGCTACGGTCTGGACTTCGGCGCCTTCGGCGTACCGGGCCTGACCTACAACCTGGCTTACGTGCGTGGTGACAACATCACCTCCACCAACAGCGAGGGCCACACCACCACTGGCGGCACCGAGCGCGAAATTTTCAACCAGTTCAAGTACGTGGTCCAGAGCGGCCCGGCCAAGGACCTGAGCGTCAAGGTTCGTAGTTCGATCCTGCGCGTATCGCAGAAGTCCAGCGGCTACAACGACAGCGGTAACGAACTGCGTGTGTTCGTCGACTACCCGATCAACGTGTTCTGATGAATGCCTGATCGCGGCCTGATACCAGGCCAACAATAGAAAAAGCCCCGACTGGTTCGGGGCTTTTTTGTGGGTGTTGTCCCATCCAGCGACGAGCCTCCTGTAGCCGCTGCCGCCAGGCTGCGATCGGGCGCGAAGCGCCCGCGGATCGGAGAGCGGTTGTTGCTCAGTCCGGGTTGATCTCCGACCGACGAGTTATTGCGCCTGAAAACTCTGCAGATAAGCCAGCAGATTATCGATCTTCTCCTGATCGCTCAGCCCCCAGAAAATCATCCGCGTACCAGGCACCACCGCCTTCGGATCTTCCAGGTAGGCCACCAGCTTGTCGCGGGTCCAGACGATGCCGGACAACTTCATCGCATCGGAGTACTGATAGTCCGCCACGCTCCCCGCCGTGCGCCCGAAAATGCCATTGAGCTGCGGCCCGAAAGAGCTGCGCACCGAAGGGCCGATATTGTGGCAGCCGCCACAGATGCGTTTGAACAGCTTGCCACCGGCCTCGGCATCGCCCACTGCTTCTGCCTGGGCGTGGAGCGACGGCAGGCTGAGAATCAGGGCCAAGGTCAGGGCAAAGGTGTTTTTCATGTTCGGCTCCGGATCGGGTGTGGCAGGTAACAAATGCGGGTAGCTATTTGAGCATGGCAGGCGGCTTTTCGGAAAAGGGACGTTACGAGTCATGACGAACGATTGGCTATTGATGCGAGCCGTCCGTTGTTTTGAGAAATGCCTTAAATCCTTCTGGGTACCTCGGTCGTTAGCATCCAGGCTCATTCCGCTAGCAGGATATAGCCATGACTTTTGTTATCAGGGAGGGAGATCCGACCACCACAGGAGGTCGAGTTCTCGTAGGGTCGACGACTACGATTGTGGAGCATCGAATGGCCGCGAGAATCAGCGATCCGGTGTGGTGTCCTCAATGCAACAGTATGGGGTTTATTGCCGAAGGCAATCCGACCTTCATCGTTGAGGGGGTTGCAGTAGCCACCCATGGTCATACTGTGCAATGCGGATGCCCTTCTGGCAGCAATCGCCTGATTGCCACTCAAAGTACGGTAATGGCAGCCGAGAAAGGTAGCGTCACCATCGCTCCTGAGTTTGCAGCAAAGGCGCAGGCGGCCACGCATGCCTGGGCACAGGCAATCAGCGATGGTTCTTACAAAAGCGAATTCACTCGGGATATTCCAAGTCAAGGACTGACCGGGTTGACCAGTGCTGAGCCGTTGTCAGCTGTGCCGACAACGCTTCAGGGTGTTGAGCCTGGGTTTCATATTGTGCAAAGCGTTATCCCTCGCTCAGAGCTTGAAGCGCTCCTGTTCGAACAGCCAAGTGCCACTGTGCTTAACAAGTTCCGCACCTTGAACCCTCAGCTATCGAGCTACGCAAAACCGGGACAACTGATTGTCTTGAGCGATCCAAAGAACCATCAGTGCACCCGAGAAGAAGCATTGCTGATGGAAGCTGCCAATAAGGTAAACAGCGCGCTTGGATCGATGAGTGATGATGAGGCGACCTTTATGGTCCGTCATCGAGCGGAAATCGAATCATTCTTGACCGAAGGTTCGGGGGCGATCGGTATCGGCGAAGTCATGTTCTCCAAGCATCTGGAAAACTTGAAAAGCACCTTGGGGCAACTGGAGCAGTTGCACCAGCGTACGTTCCTGCAACACGGCAGGTTGCAGACCCCGGAGTTTTTTGCAGAACGAAAGCGTTTGATGTCTCAGCTGGATAACAGCCTGGGCCCGCTTGTGCGTAAAGGCGTAGGTATACCTGAGCACCCAAAACTGAAAAATGCCCTAGGGATATCCAGTCGTAGTCTGGTTCATCACTGGAGCAAAGCCGGAGTGCCTGGAAATATTCCGGGTTATGCGACCCACATTAATGGCGTAGCCAAGGCCAGCAAATACATCAAACTCGGGGGCTGGGTTGGTATTGGGCTTGGGGCATCTGCTTCGGCACTGAAAGTACGAGAGGCCTGTCGGGTTGGCAGAGAGCAGGACTGTCGTAAGGTTCGGTTTATCGAGAGTGGAAAATTCTCCGGGAGGTTCGCTGGTGGCGCTGTTGGTGCTCCAATAGGAGGTGCTGCATGCGTTGCCCTCAGTACCACGGGTATCGGTGGTCTACTGTGTGGCGTGGTCATGGTAGGTTTGGGCTCTGTTGCCGGAGGTGCTGTTGGTGAGAGCCTTGGAGAGGGAGCGGGAGAGAAAGTGTATGAGTGGAGTGAATAGGGATGTTTGATGCTGAAGATGTTTTTTTCATCTTTGTGATTGCGAATTTCATCTTGGCATTTTTGTTTATCGGGATGCAGTTGTACTTCGCCTATTTCCGGATGAACGAAATACTCAGCTACTTGAGCAATTCACGGGGTGTCCAACTGCGGCGCTCTTTCATGGGGGAGGATCCATTTACACGCTTTTTCATGCTGATTTGCGTCGGCGGCATGCTGACGTTCTACAAGCGCTCGTTGAAAGGCGGTGATCTGGATGCTGAGGACTATCAAAACTTTCCAGGTCCGTTGCGCCGAATGATAAAGCTCTCGTACATGGCAGCACTTTTCGGGGGAGTGCTGCTATTTGTTATTTGGGGGATCGGTAAGTATATGAGATGGGTGACGTAGTCTGATTGAGGGTTAGGTAGCAGGCCTGCATTGCTCCGCTGTACATCTACTTGGCTCCCAAAGTCGCTAGCTTCATTCTTAGGTTTTCTACAGAAGCCAGCATGTCGTTTCCTTCTCCGTGTTGTTGAAATCCCAACTTCTTGCCAAATGCTTGAGAGTTATTGTTCGTAGCTTCAATTCCGATCTTGCTGTAACCAACATGTGATGCGATTTCTGTTAGGTAGGAAAGCAGGCGTGTACCATGACCTTTGCGCTGAGAGTGGAAATTGATGCGTGCTATTACCAACGTTTTTTCATCAAATAGTCCTTTTCCTGGTTGTGTGACGCGGAAGTATAATTTGTATTTGTGTTTGAATGCATCTACGGTTGCGCGAAGGCCAACATGAACTGCTGGTTCTTTGTATGAAAATACGTTTCCCAAGTAGTGACTAAGGTATTTGGCGAATATATTTGCTCTGGCTTCAGCCAAAGACCAAGCCGCCTCTTGATTTTCTTTTATTTCTAGTGGTGGATATGATTTGGTATTCATTGGCTAAGAGCTCTGTGCTAATTAAGAGTTGGGTGGATTTTTTAATAGTTATTGTGGTGAGTGTCGATCTGTGAAGGAAATATTACAGTTATTTGAGGTGGAATGATTGGCTTGTCTTGATGGCTTCGAAATACGATTGGTAGAAATGGGATCATGAAAAAAAATCCATCACGGAGTGTTTGAATGAATAAGTTGTAGGTTGAAAAATTTTAGGGGTTATTTGAAATGTCCTGAAGCTTCCACAGAAAATAGCCTTTCTTGTCTTTTAGATCACCTTGTTCTTTCATATGGGTAACCCTTTCCATTACAAGAGCAGCGCTGCTCGCAGCTAAGCCTGTCACAATCGCAGTTGTCGGCGCTCCCAAGAGTGCTGCACCACTCAAACCCAGAAGGCCAGTGAGTATTCCTCCTTTTCTCAGTGCCCTAGAGGTGTTGATTCTGCGAATTGTCTTATCAACATCACTCAGCGCAGCATCAACTTGATTTCTTTGAATGTTCTTGACTTCTCTTAGGAATCCCTCGCTCCCTATAAGAGACTTTACGCCGTTTATCGAATCAAGCATAACTCTACTGAATGTGCTGAACTCGTCGCGGTAGTCTTGCTTTACCTCTGCTATTGTTTGGATATCGAGGCCGTCCAGAAAAGGCATTTTTAGTGAAAGAAGCGCCTGTGTTTGATTGTTGGAAAACCACTCATAATTCTGGTGGAAGCAAGGTGTTGCATTAAAGTAGTCCGGTAGAACGATCCCTTCTTTTAAAAACTCTAACTCCATCTCTAGTGGCGGAATGAAAGGTGCATAAACTATTTGACCTGTCTCCATATAGCTGCGACCACTGGTTGCGATCCACTCCATAAACTCTAATGGGATGCAGTTTCGATGTCCGCCAGCATAGGCTGCTTGATAGCCGTTATTCAATTTTTTTGTAGTGCTTGTCCAATATGTTTTGGATCTATGTAAAAGGGTAAGTGGTGAAGGTCGAAGAGTTTTGAGTAGTTCAATTGACTCGTTTAGATAGCCAGGCCTGTAATTTGATATGGGGATGGGCATGTCTTTGTATCCAACTTCATCTAAGGTGAACTTGCGTGTGTCTCTCAGTATCAATGTATCTGCTACTAAGAATAGTTTTTTAGCAAGTGACTCGAAGTGATGGAAATTTGATACGTTTACGAGAAGGCTTAGCCCGGGTTGAGCGGTCAGAGCAGCTGATAACGCTTCGCTATTAGACTCATACCAGAACTCAACAAGTCCGGAGAAATCATCAGGGTCATGGCTAGTAAAATCAAAAAGATCTTTCTGAATTTTGGAGATCAGTGTTGACATTGGGGAGTTCTCATTTTGTTGTAGGGGTTTTGCACTTGTATGAGGTGGTTCTATAGTATTTTTTTGATGTTGTTGAATTTAACTCTCCCGCTGGTTTTTCAATGCCTTTAGGGGTTTTAGTGTTGTGGATAAGTCTTTTGCTTGGAGGGAGGTTGTCTCTTTGAGTTCGGGTTCAGTAGGAATTGTTATAAGTTTTCGAAGATTGAAAGTAGCCTTTTTCAGCTCTTTAGTCTCACTAGGAGGCGAGCTGAACCATGTCGGCCTGGAAACCCAGCTTTCAATGGCTATTTGTAATTTTTTGTTCATTTAGCTTTCCTGAAAAAGCTTCCTAGAAACAATTTTTTGAAGTTACCTATTTTTCATTGTCTTGTCTATTGTTAGCGGACTTGCTAATGCTTGGAGCCTTTTTATTGCATAAATTCTCTGTCGCGAGTGGTCGTAGTAGCTGCTTCGGCAACTGATAGTGCGGTTGGGGAGTCAGGGAGGAGAGTGAGTAAATTGACAAAGTGAGCAACTAACCATGCTTGATAGCTATGCCCTGAGCTGGATATCGGTGTTTGTATTGATACTGCTCTCGTTAGCCCTGTGGCTTTACACCTCCTATACAAGAATGGACGAGATGCTGAAGCATCTCTCGAATTGTCGTGCCATTCAGATCAGGAAGCCCCTGATGGGCAAAGATCCGTTTGGACGTTTGTTCATGATGGGGACCATTGCCGGGGTGCTGCTGACTCCAAAGTTATATCTGAAGGATGGGGGCGCTGATCCGGACGACATCGCCAAATTCCCGAAGCACCTGAAGAGGGTGATAGCTATTCAATACGGGCTTTTGGTGCTTGCCGGGACTTCGATGTTTGCGCTTTGGGGAGTCGGAAAGTACATGGGATGGCTCAAGTAACTTGCCGACATGTGCTGCTCTCCAATCAGGCATCAGTTCGGCATGGGTGCGGGAGAAGTACTGAAACGCATGCGGTAAGGGTCCAAAGCAGGACAGAGCGTGCCCCGGAAACAACGAAGCCCTCGCATCGCCTCGAGGGCTTTTTTGTGAGTCGAAAACAGCCCCTGACCGCCTGTCCTGTATATGGGGCGGCGCCGCACGTCCGTTGGGGCGCACTATACTTTTCAGAAGATTTGCCCCGGGGATAGAGGCAATGTTCCAGCAGGCTTGGGAGGAGGGTTAGGCATCGGTGTGGCGCTGCGGTTGGGCGACGTTGCGTTTGCACGGCCACAGAACAACCGGCACGGGATGACGAGAAAATGGCGATAGCAATCATCTTGGTTCTAGTCGTTGTCGCTTCAGTGCTGTTTCACCTGCTTGCTCCCTGGCAGATGACGCCGGCGGCCTCCAACTGGGGGTCGATAGACACCACGCTGCTGATCACCCTGGTCATCACCGGCATCTTTTTCATCGCCATCACGGTATTCATGGCCATCGCCGTGATTCGCTTCCGTCATCGGGAAGGTGTCCGGGCGCACTACCAGCCGGAAAGCAAGAAGCTGGAAGGGTGGCTGGTCATCCTCACCTCGCTGGGCATCATCGGCATGCTGGCGCCCGGCCTTGTGGTCTACAACGATTTCGTCCAGGTGCCGCAAGAGGCTACCCAGCTCGAAGTGGTTGCCCAGCAGTGGCAGTGGGCTTTTCGCTTTCCCGGACAGGACGGAAAACTCGGCAAGGCGGATGTCAAATGGATCGATCCCGGCAACCCCTTCGGTCTTGATCGCAACGATCCTGCGGGGCAGGACGATGTGCTGGTCATGAACAATGAAGTGCGCCTGCCCATCGATCGGCCGGTAAAAGTCCTGCTGCGGGCAAAGGATGTTCTGCACGATTTCTATGTTCCGCAGATGCGCGCAAAGATGGATATGGTGCCGGGCATGGTGTCCCACTTCTGGTTTACCCCGACCCGGCTCGGCAAGTTTGAAGTGCTGTGCGCCGAGTACTGTGGCCTGGGGCATTTCAATATGCGCGGCCATCTGATTGTCGAGGAGCAGGGCGCTTTCGACCAATGGTTCGCCAGCCAGCCGACCTTTGCCCAGACGCTGACGAGCGTCGCCACGCCAAGCCGGGACAGCCTGCTGGAAAAAGGTCGCCAACTGGTGGAAAGCCATGGCTGCCGCGCCTGCCATAGCCAGGACGGCAGCACCAGCCTGGGCCCGGGCTGGAAGGACCTGTACGGCCGCTCGGAACCGCTGGCCGATGGCAGCAGCGTCCAGGTCGACGAGGCCTACCTCAAGGAGTCGATTCTTAAGCCGCAGGCCAGGCTGGTCCAGGGATTCCCGCCGGTCATGGTGGCCTATACTTTCACCCAGGATGACCTGGCCGCCGTGGTGGCCTTCATCAAGTCGCTGAGTGCCGCGGGGCAGAACGAGCAAGGCCCTGCGGGCGCACAGGATGAGCTGGCGGCGCAGGGACAACGGCTGGCCGAATCGCTGGGTTGCCTGGCCTGCCACAGTGTCGATGGCAGCCAGGGTATCGGCCCGAGCTGGCAGGGTTTGTACGGCAAGACGGAAACCCTGGCCGATGGTTCTCAGATCAAGGTCGATGAGGGCTACCTGAAGGATTCCGTGCGCCAACCTGGCGCTGCGATCGTCAAGGGTTATGCCGCAGTGATGCCGACCTTTACCCCCAATGACAAGGAACTGGACGCTCTGATCGCCTTCATCAAGTCGAAAGCTGCTGTCGACGCGGATGCCGGCAAGGTGGAATCGGGCAAGTCGCCGTAAATAGCCGGAAATGCTCCGAAACTTAGCGGAGGATGACCTGATGGCTTATGTCGAGCACGCAGAAACAGAAGTCCTGCACGAACCGAAGAGCTTCTTCACGCGCTATATCTGGAGCCAGGACCACAAGGTCATCGCTATCCAGTATTCCTTGACGGCGATATCCGTGGGGCTCGTCGCCCTGGTGCTGTCCGGCCTGATGCGCATGCAGATCGGCTTTCCCGGCAGCCTCGAGTTCATGGATGCCAGCACCTATTACCAGGCGATGACCATGCACGGCATGATCATGGTCATCTACCTGCTGACGGCGCTGTTCCTGGGCGGCTTCGGCAACTATCTGATTCCGCTGATGGTTGGCGCCCGGGACATGGTCTTCCCCTACGTCAACATGCTGAGCTTCTGGTTCTACCTGCTCTCGGTCCTGGTGCTGCTTTCCAGCTTCTTCGTCCCGGGCGGGCCCACCGGGGCGGGCTGGACACTCTATCCGCCGCAATCGATCACCCAGGGCACCCCGGGAACCGAATGGGGCATCGTGTTGATGCTGGTGTCGCTGGCGATCTTCATCGTCGCCGCCACCATGGGCGGGCTGAACTACGTGACCACGGTGCTGCAGGCACGCACTCGCGGCATGACGCTGTTTCGCATGCCGCTCTCCGTCTGGGGCATCTTCATGGCCTCGATCCTGGCCCTGCTGGCCTTTCCCGCCTTATTCGTCAGCGCCGTGATGATGCTGTTCGACAAGCTGCTGGGCACCAGCTTCTTCATGCCGGCGGTGATCTCGATGGGGCAGCAGCTCGCGCACCAGGGCGGCAGCCCGATACTGTTCCAGCACCTGTTCTGGTTCTTCGGCCATCCGGAGGTCTACATCGTCGCCCTCCCGGCGTTCGGCCTGGTCTCCGACCTGATCAGCACCCATGCGCGCAAGAACATCTTCGGTTACCGCATGATGGTGTGGGCCATCGTCGCCATCGGCGTGTTGAGCTTCGTGGTCTGGGCGCACCACATGTACGTCAGTGGGATGAACCCGTACTTCGGCTTCTTTTTCGCCGCCACCACCTTGATCATCGCCGTGCCGACCGCGCTGAAAGTCTACAACTGGGTGCTGACCCTGTGGCATGGCGACATCCACCTGACGGTGCCGATGCTGTTCGCCCTGGCCTTTATCGTCACCTTCCTGGTCGGTGGTCTTACCGGCTTGTTTCTCGGCAACGTGATTGTGGATATCCCGCTGTCGGACACCTACTTCGTGGTGGCCCACTTCCATATGGTCATGGGGGTGGCGCCGATCCTGGTGATATTTGGCGCCATCTATCACTGGTTTCCGAAGATCACCGGGCGCCTGATGAACGACACCCTGGGCAAGCTGCATTTCTGGATAACCTTCCTGGGGACCTACTGCATCTACTTCCCCATGCACTACCTGGGGCTGCTGGGCATGCCCCGGCGCTATTACGCCTGGCAGAACTACGACTTCATCCCGCAATCGGCGCAGCAACTGAATGCGTTCATCAGCGTTGTCGCACTGACGGTCGGGGTATGCCAGCTGCTGTTCCTCTTCAACCTGGCCTGGAGTGCCTTCAAAGGCAAGCCGGCAGGCCCGAACCCATGGGGGGCGGCCAGCCTGGAGTGGCAGACGCCGGACACCCCGCCCGTCCATGGCAACTGGGGGCCGGAGCTGCCGGTGGTGCACCGTTGGGCCTATGACTACAGCGTGCCCGGGATAGAGCAGGACTTCGTGCCGCAGACGGTCTCTGCCCAGGAGCTGGAGCAGATGAGGCAGCGCAGCGCAGAAGCCAGGATCGCGGGCGAAAGACCATGAACGGGCCGCTATTGAAAAACACCGACAGCGCCGGCGCCGGAGGCCGTTGGAGCCAGCCCCCCGACAGCTCTCGGGTACCGGAAGGCTTCGATAGGGCGAAAGCCGCAAAAGTGGGCCTGCGCGTGTTCCTGGTGGCGGTGACCTCGCTGTTCCTGCTGTTCCTGTTGGCCTTTATCGCGCGTTCGCAAATGGTCGACTGGCAGCCGCTGACCGACCCGTTGGCGCCGCTGGCCAGTGCCCGGCAACTCTGGCTGAACACGATCCTGCTGGTGCTGGGCAGTGTCAGCCTGCAGTGGGCGCGACTGGCCGCCCGGCGGGGCGCGTTGAGCGGGACCCGCCTCGGCTTCACCCTGGGCGGCGTCTTTGCGATCGCCTTTATCGGGGGGCAACTCTGGGTCTGGAAGCAGTTCGTCGACTGGGGGTATTTCGTCTCCGCCAATCCGGCCAACAGCTTTTTCTATCTGCTGACCGGCGTGCACGGGCTGCATCTGCTGGGAGGCCTGGTGGCCTGGGGCACCGTCGGCGCCCGGTTCCTGCGACGGGTTGCGCTGTCGCAACTGGCCTCCAGCGTGGAGCTCTGCGCGATCTATTGGCATTACCTGCTGGGGCTCTGGATCGTCCTCTTCTTCCTGCTGACCAGCACGCCGGAAACCTATCAAGCCATCGCCGCGTTCTGCGGCCTGAGGTGAAGCCATGGCATTGCCCTCAGCAACCCCTCCGGAAGATCCCGTCCCGCCCCCACCCGATACGCTGGTAGCGGGGTGGAAGAGCATCGCCACCGACTGGGCCTCGGATCAGGATGTGTTCAAGCGGGTGCCCTGGGGCAAGGCGATGATGTGGATCTTCCTGCTCAGCGACACCTTCATCTTCACCTGCTTCCTGACCGGCTACATGTCGGTGCGCATCAGTGCCACCGCCCCCTGGCCGAACCCCAGCGAAGTGTTCGCCCTGACCATCGGTGGCGTTGAAATCCCGTTGATCCTGATCGCCATCATGACCTTCGTGCTGATCAGCAGCAGCGGCACCATGGCCATGGCCGTGAACTTCGCCTATCGCCGTGTACGCGGCAAATGCGCGGCCCTGATGCTGGCTACCGCGGCCTTCGGTGCGACCTTTGTCAGCATGCAGGCGTTCGAGTGGAGCAAGCTCATCGCCGAAGGCGTACGCCCCTGGTCGAACCCCATGGGCGCCGCGCAATTCGGTGCCAGCTTTTTCATGATCACCGGTTTCCACGGGCTGCATGTATCGATCGGCGTCATTTACCTGTGCATCGTCGCCTTCAAGGTATTGCGCGGTGACTACGAGCGCTCCGGCAACTATCAGATCGTCGAGATCGCCGGGCTGTACTGGCACTTCGTGGACCTGGTGTGGGTATTTATCTTCGCTTTCTTCTACTTATGGTGAGCCCGCAGAGGAGTACCGGCGATGGCACATGCACAAGGTCAACAGCATCCAGTGAGCTTGTACCTGAAGATCTGGGGGCTGTTGTTCGTACTCAGTACCCTGTCCTACCTGGTCGACTACTTTCACTTCCAGGGCTACTTCAGGTGGTCGCTGATCCTGGTCCTCATGCTGTTGAAGGCGGGCCTGATCGTTTCCATCTTCATGCACATGGCCTGGGAACGCCTGGCGATGGTCTACGCCATACTCGTCCCACCCTTGTGTCTGCTGGTGCTGGTAGGCCTGATGGCAGCCGAGGCGGATTACGTGTTTTCCACCCGGGGGATTTTCCTCGGGCAATGACCGGCTTCCGCCTCCGGCGTTCAACGGCGTTCTATATCGTTCGCTTGAACTGATGCCATTTCTGCAGCCAGGCCACTACCCAGTGAGGGGCTGCTGCGCCGGTTCCGGCGACCTGCAGCTGTGGGTGATGGCTGATGACCTGATCCAGGACAGCTTCCTGAGCGGGTTCCACATCCACGAAGAAGATGTGCTCGCCGTCCCTTACCGTCTTTTTCAAATTGCTGAAATGGGCATTGGGTACCTGGATACCAAAGAAACCGCCTTCCCAGATACAGAAGCCCAGGATCACGATCGCCAGGAAGATGAACGGCACCCAGCCGGCCGCGGACTCGGTCCAACCTGCCAGATAGGCACCGAGCAGTACCAATGCCGCGAGCGGTATGCCAATGACCGCGCCAATCTCACCGGAGTGAACGACATCCTGCTTCATGAGTGAGTTCACATCATGCAGGTGATGCTGCTCGACATCCGCATCCCGGTCGCTGAGCACATGAATCTGCTCGGTACTGATGCCGCTGGCTTCCAGTTCGCTTTCAACGGTTTCCAGCTCGTCGAGATTATCGCTGATGTAAAAGTGCCGGTTCATGAGTCACCTCCTACTTCATCGTCGCAGAGGCCCCCATTTTTTCTGCAGTCGTTATCTGAAATTCCAGACCGGTTTTCCTGCCGCCCTGGATAACACCGCACGCTTGTCGCTAGCTAAAAAAGTATAGCACCACCCTCCGCAACGCCTTGCCGGCCGGGGGCTGCGGGCACATAGGGCAATCTGAGGGGGGTGAGTCCTTCTGTTCGAATTGGCCTGGTGAAGTGGGTATTAGCAGTCGGTGCCCGCTGTCTCGGGAGGCAGGGACATTAGCCCAGAAACAACAAAGCCCTCGCAACGATGCGAGGGCTTTGTTTTGTAGGGTGCCGCACCGGGAGTCGCAGCCAGACACTGCTTATGCAGTGTCTGCCTCAGCGCTCACCTGGCGATTTGTTACTTGCTCAGTTTGACCGCCAGTTGTGCCACGTACTGGCCCTGGTGACGAGCGATGTCCAATTCACGAGCATCAGGCTGGCGAGAGCCGTCACCACCGGCAATGGTGGATGCGCCATAAGGCGTGCCACCGCCGACACTGGAAGTGTCGAACAAGGCTGGCGAGCTATAACCGATGGGCACAATGATCATGCCGTGGTGAGCCAGGGTGGTCCACGTGGAGGCAATGGTCATCTCCTGGCCACCACCCGTACCCGTCGAGGTGAATACACTGGCGAGCTTGCCAACCAGGCCACCCTTGGCCCACAGCCCGCCGGTCTGGTCGAGGAAGTTGCGCATCTGGCCCGACATGTTGCCGAAGCGGGTCGGAGTACCCAGGATGATTGCGTCGTAGTCGCCCAGCTCGCCTGGTGTGGCCACCGGAGCGCTCTGATCCACTTTCCCATGGGCAGCCTTGAAGGCTTCCGGGTCCATGGTTTCGGGTACGCGTTTGAGGGTGACCTCGACCCCGGGAACGCTCCGGGCACCTTCCGACACGCTCTGGGCCATTGTTTCGATATGACCGTACATCGAATGATAAAGAACCAATACCTTAGCCATGCGTACTTCCTCTTGAGGTGTGTTTTGAGCTGACTGACTGCCTGTTAAATAGGCGATCAGATTAGTTATCCATCCCACCGTTTCACCCTGCATCTGCGTGAGTCGTGGCGCATGATCGATCTAATTGGCTTCTGTGAATATGAGAAAATATCGAACGGGATGTTCGAGAAAATTGATCGTTGTAAAACAACGATGACTGATGGGGGCGACTGTTCTTTTATGAACAGGTCATGAATGTTTTTACTTTCTGCGTGGACTTGCCCCTACAAAACCGGACACCAACTCCCCGTTAAATTGATGCTACTGCCAAATGCCTGAACTCCCTCGACGAGCGATAGTTCAAAGCGCTGTGCGGATGCTGCTCGTTGTAGTGTTCGAAGGCAATTGCCAGGTTGCGTAAGGCCGTTTCTCGATCCGGCTTGGGCAT
>LNAP01001531.1_pt1 | contig 24284 bp, 16 predicted proteins | sample 602601 | NCBI WGS metagenome assembly LNAP01 (sample SAMN02440304, study PRJNA202911) | soil metagenome | biome: Subtropical and temperate rainforests or woodlands; isolation source: soil samples (1 kg each in a 20% v/v slurry with milli Q water) were... ...
GGCGCGCACCTCACGCCAGCTGTCGCCGTCGCCGTCGCGCGCGAAGGTGCGCAGGATGCCGTGGTTCGCATTCCAGCCAGCGGTGGTGACCAGCACCAGCTGGCCGGCGTCGTGCCAGGGCGTGGCCGCCGTGCCGGCATGCGCGGCTCCGGCGAGCGCGATGGCAAACGTCAGCAGGGCAAGGGTGCGGCGGCGAACAGTCATCAGTTTTCCTCGTAGGAGCGCACCCTGTGCGCGAGAACGTGTTGCGGAGCGGTTACGTGATTCGCGCACAGGGTGCGTTCCTACGGGAACACATTGGCTACGGCTCCAGCATCAGCTGGATGCGGTCGAGGTTGGCCAGCAGTTGCGCGTGGCGGTCGTCGTGGCCTTCGCACAGCTGCACGAACACGCCGTCGAGCAGGTGCTGCAGCGCCGACTGGTACAGCAGCGGCTGGATGTACGGCAGCTCGTCGTGCGCCGATACCACCAGGGAAAGGTCGGCCAGCGCGCGCAGCGGGTTCGCGGTGTGCCGCGTCACCGTGATCACCTGGCCGCGGCGCTCGCGGAAGTAGCGGGCGATCTTGCACAGCGCCGGATGGTTGCCGTGCTCGGAGAACACCAGCAGCACGTCGCCGGCGCTGGCCGCGGAGACGTTCGCGGTCATCCGCGCGGTGTCGAAGTTGTGCACGGTGAGGATGCCCAGCAGCGACAGCTTCAGCGCGAAGCCGCGCGCATGGATGTCGTCCTCGCCCAGCCCGATGATGAACACCTTGCCGGCACGGCCGGCCTGCTCGATCGCGTCGGCCACGGCCTGCAGGGTTTCCGGCGGATTGATCAGCCGGGTCGCCTCCTCGGCCTCGGACTTGCGCCGCCACAGGTTGCCGGCGGACGAACCGCCGCCCTCGCCGCCACTCGCCGCCGCGACCTGCGGCGTGTCGCCGTTGTCGGCGCGGGCGATCGCCTCGCCGACCGAATACTTCAGGTCCGGATAGCCCTTGAAGCCCAGCTTCTGGGTGAACTTGACCACGCTGGACTGGCTGATCCCCAGCGCATTGGCCAGTTGCTGCGAGGAGTAGTCGCGCAGCAGCTGCGCGTTCTCCAGGATGAAGTCGGCGATGCGCCGCTCCACTGCCGACATCTGGTCGCGTTCCGAACGGATTTTGACCAGCGGCGACATCAGGCTTCGATCCTCTCCAATCCGCGGATCTCGCGGATGCCCAGTCCGGGGGCGTCCGTCACCGAGATTTCCGACTCGTTGAAGATTACCCCACCGTCGACCGGATTGAACTGGCACAGCGACGGGCCGTCCAGGTCGATCTTGGTGATCACGTTCGACTTGGCCACCGCCACGTGCACCGCCGCGGCCACGCTGATGCTGGTTTCCAGCATGCAGCCGATCATGCACTCGACGCCGTGCATCGCCGCAATGTCGGCGATGCGGATCGCGTTGGAGATGCCGCCGGTCTTCATCAGCTTGATGTTGATGATGTCGGCCGCGCGCAGGCGGATCAGCTCGATCACCTCCATCGGGCCGAACACGCTCTCGTCGGCCATCACCGGCGTGTGCACGCGCTCGGTGACGTAGCGCATGCCGGCCAGGTCGCGCGCCTTCACCGGCTGCTCGATCAGCTCCAGCTTGATGCCGGCGTCCTCCAGCGTCTGCAGCGCGTACACCGCCTGTTTGGCGGTCCAGCCCTGGTTCGCGTCCAGCCGCAGCAGTGCACGCCCTTCCACCGCCGCGTAGATCGCCTTGACCCGCTCGATGTCGACGCCGATGTCCTTGCCCACCTTGATCTTCAGCGACTCGAAGCCGCGTTCCACCGCGGAAACCGAATCGGCCACCATCTTGTCGATGTAGTCGACGCTGATAGTGATGTCGGTGGTGATCACCGGATCGCCGCCGCCGAGCAGCTTGTACAGCGGCGCGCTGTAGAGCTGGCCCCACAGGTCGTACACCGCGATCTCCACCGCCGCCTTGGCGCTGGTGTTCTTCTCCATCGAGGACTGGATCAGCTGGGTGAGGTGGTTGAGGTCGGCGATGTCCTGGCCGATCAGCCGCGGCGAGATGTAGTGGCGGATCGCGTCGATGATCGAGCCGTGGGTATCGCCGGTGATCACCGCGGTGGCCGGCGCCTCGCCGTAACCGACCTGGCCCGAGTCGGTATGCACCATCACCACGATGTCCTCCACCATGTTGACCGTGCGCAGCGCCGTCTTGAACGGGGTCTTCAGCGGCACCCGCAGCATGCCGAACTGGATATCTGTGATTTTCATGGGCTTGTGGTCGCTTGTTCTTGTCTTGTGGAGCGGCGTCCGTGGAAAGCGTCGGACCGCCTCTTGTTCGTCATTCCCGCGAAAGCGGGAATGACGCCGCAGAAGATTGGGAAGATGCCGCTCACTGGCGAATGCGCACGATGCTGGTCATGCGGTCGACAAAGGTCTGCTTGTCGTTGAACAGCATCGGCAGCAGCGGGGTCACCGACACCGCGTTGAGCTTGATCCGCGTCTTGCCGCCGTCGGCCTTGCGGTAACTCATGCCGCCCACGTCGTGGATCACGTACGGCTGGCCGTGCAGTTGGCCGATCACCATCATCACGTGGCCGGGGATGTAGACCAGGTCGCCCACCTGCAACGCATGCGCGGCCTTGAGGCGTTCTTCGCGGCTGTCCTTCGTGGTGAACGCGCGGTGCTCCAGCGCCGGGCTGATCGCCTGCCTGCTGGTGTTGCGCGGCATCTGCACGCCCATGCTGCGGTACACGTCGGAAACGAAGCCGCTGCAGTCGCGGCCATCGTAGGCGTGACCCCAGCCATAGCGCTCGCCGAGGAACTTGAACGCCTGGCGGATGAGGTTGCCGCGGGTCAGCGGCAGGTAGTCGGCGGCGGTATCGGTGTTTTTCTGCAGCAGCGCCGGGGTGAACGCCAGCGAGCCGTCGGCCTGGCGCAGCGGCAGCTCGATCACGTGCGCGGCGTACGGCGTCTGGCCGTTGACCGGCTGATCCGGCGGCAGGTTCGTCAGCAGCGGCATGCGCGTGCCCATGTCCAGCGGCAGCTGCGATACCGCCGGCTGCTCGCGGGTGAACACGGTGCGCTCGACCGCACTGGTGATCACCCGGTACGGCGTCTTGTCGGCGTAGCCGAAAACTTCGGCCGCGCTGCCTTCGGCCACGTTCTCTTTCTCGGTCCAGGCGGCATAGCGCGGGCTGACCACGAACAGCCACTTGCCGTCGGCGCTGGCGTGCACGATCGCCACCGGCGTGCCGGGAAACTCGGCGCTTTCCTGGAAGCGGTCGATGTCGGTGTCGCCCTTCTCACTGAACACGCGCAGCGTGGTGGGAAACGTGCGCAGCGCAGCGCGGCGCACCACCAGGCCGTAGCGCGTCTTCTGCTGCGCGGGAATGTCGGCCAGGGCCAAATTGCCAACCACGGCATTCAGCGTGGCGGCCGGCACCGGCTGGCCGTCGACGTCGAACAGCGGACGGTCCGGCCGCTCGGACAGCGCCTCGATCCAGCCGGCGACCTGCTCGCGGCCCAGGGTTTTCGGCAACGCGTGCAGGTCGTGCATCGACGGATCGACCTGCAGCAGCTTCGCGTTCTGCGCCTCGATCGCGGCGCGGTCGAGGATCACCCGATCGGGCTCAGCCTGCAGGCCGATCCAGAACGCCGGAGTGAGCTGCGCCTCGCCGACGCCGAGCACGCCGGAGGGCGGTACGGTCAACGCATCGTTCGCCTCGCGTGCCTGCAGCGGTGCGCCGGCGAAGGCGAGCGCAAGCACGGTGGCAGCAAGCAGGGGAAATCGCATCGTCTTGGTCCTTTGTTGAAACCGCATCAGGTGGCCGCCAGCGTGGACAGGATCGTCGCCACCAGCAGGCCGAAACCGGTGCCCAGGATGTAGCCGAGCAGCGCCAGCAGGATACCGACCGGCACCAGCGCGGCCGAATAGCTGGCCGCCAGGATCGGCGTGGCGGCCACGCCGCCAATATGCGCCAGCGAGGAGATCCCGCACAGGTACAGGTCGAAGCGGAAAAGTTTGGCGCAGCCGACCAGCAGCACCGCGTGGATCGCGATGATGGTGACACCGCACAGCAGGTACAGCGGCGCCGCGGCGATGCCCTGGAAGTTGCTCTGCGAGGCCAGCACCGCCACCACGCTGATCAGCATCGCGCTGGAGATCGTGCTGGCGCCGGGAAACTCCGCCAGCGGCGTGTGCGCCACCACCAGGCCGAAACCGGTGGCCAGCAGGATCGTCCAGGTGGTCGCGCTGATCATGCCGGAAACCGGCAGCCGGCCGGCCAGCCAGCCCGACAGCGCCGCCACCGCCAGCGCCATGCCCAGCCACAGCAGCACGCTGTCGTAGGTGGTCGGCGCCTTGGTCTTCACCGGCGCCAGCGGGATGTCGCCGCTGGATTTCGCCCGGGTCCAGCGATTGAACGCCGGCGCCAGCCGCGCCACCGAGAACAGCACCACCACCCACATCGAGTAACCCAGCGCATCGGTCAGCAGCGACATCGCCAGGTACGTGTCGGACATGCCGATCGCCTGCTTCACCGCGATCATGTTCGCGCTGCCGCCGACCCAGCTGCCGGAGAGCGCGGCCAGCGGCTGCCAGTCGTTGCCGGGCAGCCAGTGGCGATAGATCAGGAAGGTGCCGATGAAGGCCACGAACAGGCTCAGCGAGGTGCAGGCGAACACGCCGAGCACCCGCGGGCCGAGCCGCCAGATCGCGCGCAGGTCGCAGTTGATCATCAGCAGGAACAGCAGGGCCGGCACCATGTGCGTCACCAGCATCGACTGCGCCGCCTTGATCTCCGCGTTGACCTGCCACAGCCCGGAAACCGCCAGCGCGGTGACGAACAGATAGGTCAGCACGATCGGCGGCAGCACCGAGAACACCTTCCAGCCGAAGCGGCGTTCCACCGCCGGAAACAAGCCGGCGACCAGCAACATCAGCGCCAGGTAGGGCCAGACCGTGTGGATCACATGCATCCCCTCGTGGATCGTTCGCGGGCATTCGCAGGCTGGCTGGCTTCCACCATCAAGGAATAGCTGATTCTTATCGACTTCGATTGAAGCATAAATTATTGACCGGCATTTGCAAGCGTGTTACACAGCGGTTTCAGGGGATTCGTTACGGGGACGTTTGTCGATGGATACGTTGCTACCTGTCGCACCGGGAATACGCCGCCATGCACGTGGCCTGCGCGTCGTCGTGTCCCTGCTCGCCCTGCTGTTCGCCGCACCGTTCGCGTTCGCCGGCAACGGCACCGGCGGCAAGGCGCTCACCCCCATCATCGCCCAGATCGACGCCGGCCACTTCAAGGCGGCCGACGCGGCGATCACTGGTGCACTGGCGCAGCCCGGCCTGTCCGCCGACACGCGCAACGCGCTCGCGTTCCAGCGCGAACGCATGCGCCGCATCCTGCTCGACTTCACCTTGAGCGCCGACGACGTCAAGGCGCGCGTGCGCAAGCAGATCCCCGACCTCAGCGACGCCGAGTTCGCGAAGTGGAACGCGGCCGGCCTGTTCGAGCACCAGGTCATCGGCGGCAGGACGCTGTACTTCAAGCGTTCACCCGGCAACCTGTTCCGGCTCAGCCCCGAAGCGGTGGCGCGGCGCGCGGTGCAGACGCCGATCAGCGACGGCCCGATGGAAGGGTTGAACGACCACCAGCGCGCGATCTACAAGACCGCGCTGGCCGAACACCGCAGCAGCGTGCTGCCGCGCCGCCTGCGCATGACGCAGACGCTGACCGTCGATGCCGACGCGGTGCCCGCCGGCGAGACCGTGCGCGCGTGGATCCCGTACCCGCGCGCGGTGCCGGGCCAGCAGGAAGACATCCGCTACGTCGCCAGCGTGCCGGCGCAACACCAGATCGCGCCCGAATCGGCCATGCAGCGCACGGCGTACCTGGAGAAGCCCGCGGTGGCCGGGCAGAAGACGGTGCTCTCGGTCACCTACGAGCTGACCCTGTCCGCGCAGTACCACGCGATCGACCCGGACCAGGTGCAGGCGGCAACCATCACGCCCGAACTGGCCCCGTTCGTGGCCGAGCGCGCGCCGCACATCGTGTTCACCGACGCGATGCGCAAGTTCTCGCACGACGCGGTCGGCGACGAGAAGAATCCCTATCGCATCGCGCAGAAACTGTTTGCCGCGGTCGACCGCATCCCCTGGGCCGGCGCGCGCGAGTACTCCACCATTTCCAACATCAGCGACTACGCACTGCACGCCGGCCACGCCGACTGCGGTCAGCAGACCCTGCTGCTGATGACCCTGCTGCGCCTCAACGGCATTCCCACGCGCTGGCAGTCGGGCATGGTGTATTCCGACGACGGCACCGGCTACAGCAACATCCACGACTGGGGCTACCTGTACCTGGCGCCGTACGGCTGGGTGCCGATGGACGTCACCACCGGCCGCCTGCAGCCGATCGCGTCGGACGACAAGGCGCTGGAATGGTTCTACCTCGGTGGCCTCGACAACTACCGCATCGCGTTCAACGACGACTTCGGGCGCCGCTTCCAGCCGCCCAAGCGGCAGTTCCGTTCCGACGACGTGGACTCGCAGCGCGGCGAGGCCGAATGGCGCGGCGGCAATCTCTATTTCGACCAATTGGGTTACGACTTCGACTGGCAGGTTCTGCCAGCGGCGCAGGGACGCAGCGACAAATAACCAACCGGCAGCTTTTCATAAACATGGCATCGACGGCGTCGATGAGGGGAGATTGGGAGATGAGCAACAGTCGTAATTTACGCAGGACCGTACTTTGCATGGCGATGGGCTTGGGTCTCTCGTCATTGGCTGCAGGACCCGCACTGGCCCAGGCTGTCACCGGCGCCGTGGCGGGACGTGCCGACGCCGGCGCGCAGATCACCGTCACCAATACCGCGACCGGGCAGGCCCGCTCCGTCACGGTCAACGCCGACGGCACGTATCGGGTAGCCCAGTTGCCGGTAGGCGATTACAGCCTCCAGGTCCTGCGTGGCGGCCAGACGGTCGGCACGCCGATTTCAGTTGCTGTCTCCCTGGGCGGCACCACCACCGTCAACCTGGGCAGCAGCGGCAACGTGACCAACCTGGCGTCGGTCCAGGTCATGGGCTCGCGGGTGGTCAACCGCGTGGACGTGTTCTCCACCGAATCGGCCACCAACATCACCCGCGCCGAGCTGGCACGCTTGCCGGTGGATCAGAACCTGAGTTCGGTCGCGCTGCTGGCGCCGGGTGTGGTGTCCTCGGGCGCCTCCTTCGGCGGCCTCACCTTCGGCGGCTCGTCGGTGGCCGAGAACGTCGTCTACATCAATGGCCTCGACGTGACCGATCCGTATCGCCGCCAGGGCTTCTCCTCGGTGCCGTTCGCGTTTTTCGAGGAATTCCAGGTCAAGACCGGTGGCTATTCCGCCGAGTTCGGCCGCAGCACGGGTGGCGTGATCAACGCCGTGACGCGTTCCGGCGGCAACGACTTCCATGCTGGCGCGGAAGTGACGATGGAACCCTCGGCGTGGGCATCGTCGGCCAAGGACCACTTCTATACCGACGGAAAAATCAGCAATAAGGACCGTACCAGCCGCGACGTGAGCCCGTTCTACAAGGCCAACGTATGGGCGTCCGGCGCCCTCGTGAAAGACAAACTGTTCTTCTTCGGCATGTACGAACGACGCGACGCCAGGCCGCAGGACATCGACACCTCCGAAGCCTGGAAAACCAAGAACGTCAATGATTTCTGGGGTGCCAAGATCGACTGGCACATCAACGACAACCACTTGCTGGAGCTGCTGGCCTTCTCCGACAAGGCCGACTCGACCACCACCCATTACGACTACACCTGGGCCGACGCCGAGTACGGCAAAAACCTGGGTGAAGGCACCTCGGGCTCCGGTGGCGACAACGGCGCGCTCACCTATACCGGCCATTTTGGCGACAACTTCGTCGCCAAGGCGATGTATGGCGTGAACAAGCGCAGTGCCACCGACAGCAGCCCGTGGGACGCCGAGTGCAGCATCGTCACCCGCTCGAGCGGCTATACCGCCGCGTTCGGGCCGGCGACCGCGCAGGAAGGCTGCCATCCGACCAACAGCAGCATCAGCAGCCGCTTCGACAAGCGCAAGGCGACGCGCCTCGACTTCGAATGGACCCTGAGCAATCATCTGCTGCGCTTCGGCCTCGACCAGGAGCTCATGGATTCGAAGAGCTCAAGGGTGTATCCGGGCGACGGGGTGAGCTATCAGGCCCAGGCCGCCACGCCCGGCGGCATACTGCCCAACGGCGCCTTGGTTCCCGCCGGCGTCACCGCCATCGCCGATGCGCGCCACTACGTCACGGGTGCCCCGGTCAGCACCAAGGCGCAGGCGTTCTACGTGGAGGACAACTGGAGCGTCACACCCAACCTGCTGCTGAACCTCGGCGTGCGCGCCGACAAGTTCCACAACAAGTTGGCGTCGGGCGCGACCTTCGCCAAGGCTGACTTCAGCGACATGATTTCCCCGCGCGTCGGCTTCAGTTGGGACGTGAAGGGCGACGGTAGCACCAAGGTGTTCGGCAATGCGGGGCGCTATTACATCCCGCTGACCAACAAGCTCACCGATTACTTCGGCGGCGGTACCACCGACGAGCATACCTACTACGTGCTCAACGGCTGGACCGAAAAGAAAGACCCGATCACCGGCGCCCCCTATCTCGCCCCGAACATCGGTGCCCAGATCGGCCCGGTCAACACCGAGGGCAATACCCCCGCTCCCGACGATGTCCGCACCGCGGTCGATCGCGACCTGAAGCAAGTCTTCCAGGACGAATTCATCCTCGGCTTCCAGCAGGCGATCAACCAGACATGGTCGTACGGCGTGAACGTCACCTACCGCAAGATGACCCGCGCGGTGGAAGACGTGCGCATCAACCATGTCGATGGATGCCCCTGGTATTCCGGCGACTGGCCGATCCTCAATCCGGGCGAGAAGGCGACCTTGTGGTGCCCGGACACTAACAGCTGGGTCAGCTTCGACAGCTCCAAGGACGGCTACAAGGCCTCGGGCAGCGGCGCCATCATGGGCTACAAAAAGCCGCGGCGCACCTACAAGGCGGTCGAGTTTCAGATTGATCGCGCATGGGACGACAAGTGGGCCTTCAACGCCAGCTATATCTGGTCCAAGAGCGAGGGCAATATCGAAGGCCCGGTGAACTCCGATACGGGCTACAACGACACCAGCCTGGTGCAGTACTACGACCACCCGGCCGTGAACGAGCGTTCCGGCCCGACGTTCAACGACTATCGCCACCAGATCAAGTTGAACGGCAGCTTCAAGCTTAATGACATGTGGAGTTTCGGTTCGACGCTGTTCGCGCGCTCCGGCGGCCCGATCACGGCCTTCGGCGTGGTCTGGCCCAACGACAACCGCAGCGCCGGTGGACCCGGCGAATACAGCGGCGGCGGTTCGGGCTGGCTGTGCACGAGTTCGCCGACGAACAATTGCTCCGACTGGCGTACGCGGCAGCTCACGTACAGCCCACGCGGCGCCTTCGGTCGCATGCCGTGGTACTGGAACTTGGGCGCCAACGTGACCTGGACGCTGCCGGTGGAAGGCATCGACCTGAAGGCGCGCTTCTCCGTCTACAACCTGCTCAACCGGCAGACGATGATCAACGTGCATTCCCGCTACGAAAGCACGCCCGGCAACACCAACGGTATGCCCTACTTCGGACAAGGCACCAACTGGCAACCGCCGCGCTACATGCAACTGGTCGTGACTTACACGTATTGAGGTTTTACTCCCCTGGCGGCCCGCTCCCATGGCGGGTCGCCTTTTTTTGCCGGTCGCGATTCCACGCGCGTGCGCCGGCAACCCACCTGACGCGGAAGCCAGCCACGTGCAGCCGATGATGAAAACGAATACCGCCTCGCCGGCTGCCACGATGGACACGTATTCAACGCCAACCTCGCACAGCCATTTCGACGGCGTCGACCTGCAACAACTGGCCGAACGCATCGCCACCCCCTTCCACGCCTATTCCGCCAGCGCCATCCGGCAACGCATCGGCGAGCTGCAGAGCGCGCTCGCCGGGCTCGACGCCGGCATCTGCTTCGCGGTCAAGGCCAATTCCAACCTCGCCATCCTGCAACTGATGGCGCAGGCCGGCGTCGGCGCCGACATCGTCTCGGTCGGCGAGCTGCGCCGCGCCCTCAACGCCGGCATACCGGCCGAACGCATCGTGTTCTCTGGTGTCGGCAAGAGCGCTGATGAGATTGCCGGCGCGCTGAACGTCGGCATCATGCGCTTCAACGTCGAGTCGCTGGACGAGCTGCACACCCTGCAGCGGCTGGCGAAGACGCAGGAGGTCACCGCGCGCGCCGCCGTGCGCATCAACCCCGACGTGGACGCGCAGACCCACGCGAAGATCTCCACCGGCAAGTCGGAGAACAAGTTCGGCGTCAGCATCGACGAGGCGCGCCGCTGGTTCGCCAGTCGCAAACGGCTCAGCCACGTGCAGCTCGACGGCCTGCACGTGCACATCGGCTCGCAGATCCTCAGCGTCGAACCGTTCCGGCTCGCGCTGCAGCGGGTCGCCGCGTTCTGGCGCGAACTCGAGCAGGCCGGCCATCCGATCAACAGCATCGATGTCGGCGGCGGCCTCGGCGTGTGCTACCGCGCCGGCGTCGACAAACCGGTGGCCGCGTCCGATTACGTGGGCGTGATTCGCGAAGCGCTGGCCGATTACCGCGGCAAGTTGCTGCTGGAACCGGGCCGCTACCTGGTCGCCGAGGCCGGCGTGCTGCTGACCCGGGTGATTCGCGTCAAGCCCGGCGTCGAACGCAGCTTCCTGGTGCTGGACGCGGCCATGAACGACCTGCAGCGGCCCAGCCTGTACGACGCCTGGCACGACATCGTGCCGGTGACCGACGCACCACGGCCGATGACGACCTACGACATCGTCGGCCCGGTCTGCGAAACCGGCGACACCTTCGCCCGCGGTCGCGAACTGCCCGAGTGCGAGGCCGGCGAGCTGTTGCTGATCAAGGCCACCGGCGCGTACGGTACGTCGATGGCCTCCACCTACAACTCGCGGCCGCTGGCAGCCGAGGTGCTGCTGAACCAGGGCCGTTACGCCGTGGTGCGCCGCCGCCAGCACTTCGAGGAAATGATCGCCGGCGAACAGCCGGCCCGGAACTGGGAAACGCCATGAACACGACTGTCCGCCTCGCCCTCCTCGCCGCCTTGAGCTTCGCCGGGACGCTGCCCGCGCAAGCGCAGCAGGATCCGCCGATCACCATCGACACCCACGTCGATATCCCCTTCAACTACATGGGCGAGCCGCGCTTCGACGTAGGGCACGACACCCGCCTGCTGGTCGACCTGGGCAAGATGGAGCGCGGCGGCCTGAACGCGGCGTTCTTCGTGATCTGGGTGCCGCAGCACAAGCTCGACGCCGCCGGCTACGCCAAGGCGGTGAAACAGGCCAGCCAGAAATACGACGGTATCGGCCGCATGATGATGATGTATCCCGACCGCATCCGCCTGGCCACCACGCCCGGGCAGCTGCTGGCCAACCACAAGGCCGGCCTGCTCTCGGCGACGATCGAGATCGAGAACGCCTACTCGCTGGGCCACGACATCCGCCGCCTCGACGCCGCGTTCGACCGCGGCGCGCGCTCCGTCGGCCTGGTTCACGTCGGCAACAACGACCTGTGCAGCAGCTCGCTGCCCGACACCGAACATGGCGAGCCGGCGATGAACAGCGCCGGCGACAAGGGCATGAGCGACTTCGGCCGCGCCGTGGTGAAACGCGCCAACCAGCTCGGCATGCTGGTCGACATCTCGCATGCCTCGGACAACTGCGTGCGCGATGCGCTCACGCTGTCCAGCACGCCGCTCATCGCCTCGCACTCCGGCGCGCGCGCCGTGCTCGACCACCCGCGCAACCTGCCCGACGACCTGCTGCGCGCAATCGCTGCCAAGGGTGGCGTGATCCAGGCGGTGGCGTACAAGGAATTCCTGAAAAACGACCCGGCCCGCGCCGCCGCCGAGAAGAAGCTGCAGGAAACCGTGGCGAAACAGGCCGGCGAGAAGGAATACGACAGCGACAACGACGACTATCGGCCCGCGATGGAAGCGGGCATGGCCGAGATCCAGAAGAAGTATCCGCTGGCCACGCTGGACGACTACATGAAGCAGATCCGCCACATGGTGCAGGTCGCCGGCATCGACCACGTCGGCCTCGCCTCGGACTTCGACGGCGGCGGCGGCATCACCGGCTGGAAGGACGCCAGCGAAACCCGCAACGTCACCGCCGCGCTGCGCCGCGCCGGCTTCAGCGACGCCGACATCGCCAAGCTGTGGGGCGGCAACCTGCTGCGCGTGTGGAGCGAGGTCGAGCGCCATGCCGCGAAGCCCTGAAGCGAGAGTCCCCCTCACCCCAGCCCTCTCCCCCGGCTTTGCCGGAGGAGAGGGAGTTTGTAGCGCGCGCTCCGTTGCCACTCCCTCTCCCCCGGCAAAGCCGGGGGAGAGGGCTGGGGTGAGGGGGCGCTTTTGGCTCTTGGTCGCCGCACTGCCCCTCACCGTCAGCACCATCCACGCCAGCACACCAACGCCCGAAACCAGAGCCTTCGACAAGATCGTCGACGCCACCGTCGCGCGCTACCAGCTGCCCGGCATCGCCGTGGGCGTGATCGAGAACGGGCAGATCGTCTACGTGCGCACCGCCGGCGAAACCGTCGCCGGCTCGGGCCGGAAGATCACCCCGCGGACCCTGTTCAAGATCGCCTCCAACAGCAAGGCGATGACCACCGCCCTGCTCGGCCGGCTGGTCGACCAGGGCAAGCTGCGCTGGGACGACCCGGTGACGAAATACCTGCCGCAATTCCGCATGAACGACCCGTGGGTCACCGCGAACATGCGCGTGGCCGACCTGCTCACCCATTCCAGTGGGCTGCCCGAAGGCGGCGGCGACCTGATGCTGTGGCCGGAGCCGAACGCGTTCACCCGCGCCGACATCATCCACGGCCTCGCCTTCATCAAGCCCGGCTACAGCTTCCGCGCGCAGTACCAGTACGACAACCTGCTCTACGTGGTGGCCGGCGAAGTCGCCGCCGCCGCGGGCGGCGCGCCGTACGAGACGCTGATGCGGCGCGAAGTGTTCGAGCCGCTGCAGCTGGACCGCTGCCAGGTCGGCGCGTGGAACCGCGACACCGTGGGTGACGTGGCCACGCCGCATCGCCGCGATGGCGGCCGCAACGTGGCGATCCCCGAGGACGCCGCGATTCCCGCGATCACCTCGGCCGCCGCCGGCGGCATCCGCTGCGACCTCACCGACATGCTGGCCTGGGCGCGCAACTGGCTGGTACCCAGCACGGCGCAGCTGAAGTGGCTGTCGCCGGTGCAACGCGACGTGCTGCAGGCGCCGCACATGCTGATCCCGGTTTCCGAACAGCGCCGTGCCTGGGACAACACGCACGTGATGGCCTACGGCTACGGCTGGCGCATGGCCGACGTCGACGGGCAGTGGAGCGTGTGGCACACCGGCACGCTGAACGGCATGTACTCGATGCTGGCGTTGCTGCCGGATCGCAAGAGCGGCTTCGTGTTCATGATCAACGGCGAGGCGGACGACGCACGCACCGTGCTCGGCGAGGTGCTGATGAAGCACTTCACCGCACCCGGCGACAGCCGCGACGTGCGCTGGTACGCCGACGCGCTGGAGCAGCAGGCGAAACAGCGATCGCCGTCCTCGTCCGCCCCGGACACCTCGGCGCAGCAGCCAGCCAGCGCCGCCGAACTGGCGCGCTGGAGCGGGCAGTATCGTGACCCGTGGTTCGGCGACATCACGCTGTGTCCGCGCGACGGGAAAATGCATTTCGCCGCCGCGAAATCGCCGAGGCTGGCCGGCACGGTGATGCGCCTGGGCGAGCGTTATTTCGTGCACTGGGACGATTCTGCCGACCTCGACGCGTGGCTGGATTTCCATGCCGCCACCGGCGACCAACCGACCACCCTGCGCATGGCCAAGCTCGATCCGCTGGGCGACTTCAGCTCCGACTACGAAGACCTCGACTTCCAGCGCGTGGGGAGCTGTCACCCATGACCAGCCCGTCGCCCATGACCACCGGTAGGAGCCCGCTTGCGGGCGATGCTCTTGTGCCTGGCGGAAGGAAAGGCATCGCCCGCAAGCGGGCTCCTACGAAAGCCGGATATCTGCTCGCATTTGCCTTGCTCGTCGCGGTCAGCGGAATCGCCCACGCGGATCAACCGCCCGCGCTGTCGCCGGCGAAGACCGCCGCCGCGGCCAACCTGATCGACATCCGCACGCGGGTGCCGGACATGGCCGAGGACATCAAGTACGCCGGCAGCGACAACTTCGTGGGCGCGCCGGTGGACGGCTACCTGGCGCCGAAGTGCCTGCTGCTGCGCCCGGTCGCCGAAGCGCTGGCGCGGGTCGAGCACGAGCTGCGCACGCAACACCTGCGCCTGAAGATCTGGGACTGCTACCGTCCCGCCCGCGCGGTGGCGCACTTCGTGCGCTGGGCGCACGACCTGGCCGACCAGCGCACCAAGCCGCAGCACTATCCCGCGCTGGACAAGTCGAAGCTGCTCGACGGCTACATCGCATCGGTCTCCGGCCACAGCCGCGGCGCCACCATCGACCTCACGCTGCAACGCTGCGCCGCCGACGGCATGCACTGCGAGCCGCTGGACATGGGTACGGATTTCGACTTCTTCGACGTGCGTGCGCATACCGATGCGCCCGGCATCACCGCGCAGCAGCGCGCGAACCGTCTGTTGTTGCGCGATGCGATGCAGCGCGAGGGCTTCCGCAACTATCCGATGGAATGGTGGCACTACACCCTAGCGCCCGAACCGACGCCGCACACGCTCTACGACGTGCCGGTGCAATGACGATCCGCGACCTGTAGGAGCGCACCCTGTGCGCGATGCTCTTCGTCACGTTACGGAAGAGCATCGCGCACAGGGTGCGCTCCTACACGCCACACCGGGAGACGAGCTTCCATGTTCAAACAACTGACAAGCCTTGCCATGATCGTCCTGCTCGGCGGCTGTGCCAGCAACACCAGGCCGGTCGACCCGATCGACGCGCTGATGCAGCGCTACACCGGCGACATTCCCGGCGCGTCATTGCTGGTGCTCAAGGACGGCAAGCCGATCGTGCGCCGCAGCTACGGTCTGGCCAACCTCGAGGACGAAGACAAAGCCACACCGGCCACCAACTACCGGCTCGCCTCGGTGAGCAAGCAGTTCACCGCCGCCGCGATCCTGCTGCTGGCCGAGGGCGGGCGCCTCAACCTGGACGATCCGGTGCGCCGCTGGCTGCCCACGCTGCCGGAGACGACGGCCGCGGTCACGCTGCGCCAGTTGCTGACGCACACCGGCGGCCTGGTCGACTACGAGGACCTGATTCCGCCCGGCACCACCGAGCAGGTCAGCGACAACGACGTGCTGCGCCTGCTGTCCGCCACGCCGAAGGCCTACTTCGCGCCGGGCACGGCGTACCGCTACAGCAACTCGGGCTACGTGCTGCTCGGCCTGGTGGTGGAGCACGCGTCGGGCATCAGCCTGCCGCTCTACCTGCAGCAGCGCATCTTCCAGCCGCTGCACATGGATCACACGTTGCTGCATGAGCGCAGTGGCCCCGACGTGGCGGATCGCGCCTACGGCTACAGCGAGGAAAACGGCGGCTGGACACGCACCGACCAGAGCGTCACCAGCGCCACCCGCGGCGACGGCGGCATCTATGCCTCGATCGACGACCTGGCGAAGTGGGACGCCGCGCTGTACGACGACCGCCTGCTCAGCGACGCCTCGCGCAAGCTCGCCTTCAGCCCGCACGTGAAGGTCACCGGCGAACCGTACGAGGCGAGCTACGGCTACGGCTGGCGCATCACCGGCGACACCGTGTGGCACTCCGGCGAGAGCATCGGCTTCCGCAACGTGATCGTGCGCTGGCCGCAGCAGCATCTCACCGTGATCCTGCTCAGCAACCGCAACGACCCGGAGCCGTACCGCACCGCGCTGGCGATCGCCGCGCCGTACCTGCATTGACCATCATCGTCATTCCGCGCAAGCAGGAATCCAGTGTCTCTGCCCTGAGGCGCCTGAAGTCACTGGATTCCAGCCTTCGCTGGAATGACGTGCAAAGATGACCCCGTGAAGCTCTCCGCCATGTACCAGACACCTTCGACACCACGCTTCCTGCGCATCGCCAGTTTGCTGCTGCTCGCGCTGCTCGCGCTGCTCGCCGCCTGCGCACCGCTGCCGCCGCGCAACCCGCTGGCGACCTGGGTGCCGTCGCCGAACCACGACATCCGCCGGCCGGTGCTGATCGTGTTGCACTTCACCAACCAGCACTCGGTGCAGGAAAGCCTGGACACCCTGCGCACGAAGAACAGCGGCGGACCGGTGAGCTCGCATTACCTGGTCGGTGCCGACGGTCACATCTATCAACTGGTATCCGACCCGTTGCGCGCCTGGCACGCCGGCCCCGGACACTGGGGCACGATCACCGACATCAACTCCGCCTCGATCGGCATCGAGCTGGACAACGACGGCACCACGCCGTTCGCCCAACCGCAGATCGACAGCCTGCTGCGCCTGCTCGCCGACCTCACCGAACGCCTGCACATCCCGCGCACCCAGATCGTCGGCCACGAGGATTTCGCGCCCACCCGCAAGGACGACCCCGGCCCGCTGTTCCCGTGGCCGCAACTGGCCGCCGCCGGCTTCGGACTATGGCCACAAGGGCCCCTGCTCGACCCGCCCGCGGGCTTCGATCCGTGGATGGCGTTGGCCGTGGTCGGCTACCCGCTGGAAGACCGCGCTGCCGCCGTGCGCGCGTTCCACCACCACTTCCGCGGCATCGAGGGCGGCACGCTGGACGATGAAGATCTGCGCATCCTGTACAACCTGGCGCAGCAGATCGAATCCGGCAGCGACGGGGGCTGAACCACTCCCGCTACAGGAAACCTCGAAAAATCCCCGTCGCCCCAGCGAAAGCTGGGGCCCAGCGCCGCAAAGCTCTTGAAGACAAAAACACTGGATTCCTGCTTGACCGGCGTTCGGCTGTTGAACAGCGCCTCGCAGGAATGACGAACAAACAAGCGGTTTTTCGAGGCTTCCTACACTTCCAGCCGGTCGTCCGGCCGCGCCACGATCGCGTACAGCGCCGGCATCAGGAAGATGCTGATCAGCAGGCGGGTGAACAGGCCGCTGACGATGACCAGCGCGAACGGGCGTTGGGTGTCGGTGCCCACGCCGGTGGCCAGCGCCGCCGGCAACAAACCGAGCGCCGCCACCAGCGCAGTCATCATGATCGGCCGCAGGCGCAGGATCGCGCCTTCGCGAATCGCCTCGGCCACGGCGACGCCGTTGCGACGCAGCTCGTTGACGTAGGAGATGTACACCACGGCGGTTTGCACCGAGACGCCGAACAGCGCCAGAAAACCGATTCCCGACGACACCGAGAATGGCGTGCCGGTCAGCCACAGCGCAATGATGCCGCCCGCCGGTGCCGACAGCACCACGCCGAGCACGGTGATGAAGGGAAACTTGAAGTTGCTGTACAGGGTGAACAGCAGCAGGAAGATCAGCCCCACCGTCAGCGGCACGATCAAATTGAGTTGCGCGCGCGAGGCGGTGTATTCCTTGTATTCGCCGCCCCAGTCCAGCCGATAACCCTGCGCCAGCTTCACCTTCGCGTTGACTTGGCCGATCGCATCCTCCACCGCGCCGGCCAGGTCGCGGCCTTCCACCGAGAACTGCACGCCGATGTAGCGTGAGTTGTCCTGCCGGTAGATGAAGGAGGCGCCATTGGTCACGTGGATATCGGCGAACTCCTTCAGCGGCAGTTGCTGGCCGCCCGGCGTCGCCACCAGGATGTTGCCGATCTCCTCCGCGTTGTCGCGGTACTGGTGATCCAGCCGCACGACCAGGTCGAACTGCTTTTCGCCCTGGATCACCTGGGTCGCCACGTCGCCGCCGATCGCGGTCTGGATCATTCCGTTGATGTCGTCCACGTTCAAACCGTAACGGGCGATCGCGGCGCGATTGATGGTGATGCTGAGGCTGGGCTGGCCCAGCTCCTGCACCAGGGTCACGTCACGAATACCGCGCACGTTTTCCAGCACGTGCTTGATCGCCTTGCCCTTCGCCTGCAGCGTGTTGAGGTCAGACCCGAACACCTTCACCGCCAGCGCGCTCTTCAGACCGGTCTCGGCCTCGTCCACCGCGTCCTCGGCCGGCTGGGTGTAGTTGAACGTGATGCCGGGGAACGTCTGCAGCTTCCGGTTGATCGCCGCGGTCAGCTCGGCCTTGGTGCGGTACGCGCCGGTCCATTGCGAATACGGTTTCAGGCCGACATAGAACTCGACATTGAAGAAGCCGGTCGAGTTGGTGCCGTCGTCGGGACGGCCCAGTTCCGAGGCGACCGTGGTGACCTGGGGGAAGGAGCGCAGGATGTCGCGGATCTGCGGCGTGATCTTCGCCGACTCGTCGAACGCGATGGTGTACGGCATGGTCGCGCGCACCCATAGCGCGCCTTCGTCCAGATGCGGCATGAACTCCGCACCGATGCGCGGGATCAGCAGCAGCGCAAGACCCAGCAGCACCGCCGAGGCGATCGTCGTCGCCCACACGCGGGCCAGACAGAAATCCAGCCCCTTGATGTAGACCGACTTGATCGCCTCGAACGCGCGGTTGCGCCGCTCGCGCACGCCCTTGCGCATGAACCACGAACACAGCACCGGCAACAGGGTCAGGGTGATCACCAGCGAACCGACCAGCGCAAACACCATGGTGTCCGCCATCGGCTTGAACAGCGTGCCCGACGGGCCGGACAGCACATAGATCGGCAGGAAGCTGACCACGATCACCGCCACCGCATAGAACAGCGGACGGTCGACCTCCGCCGCGGCATCGCGGATCACCTCGATGACGTTGAACTTCGTTCCCTCGCGATCGGCGAGCTGGCGGTAAATGTTCTCCACCATCACCACCGCCGCATCGACCAGGATGCCGAAGTCGATCGCACCGATCGACAGCAGGTTCGCCGAGGCACCCTGCAGGTCCAGGCCGATGAAGGCGACCAGCAGCGACAGCGGGATGGTGACCGCCACGATCAGTCCGGCACGCACGTCGTAGAGGAAGAAGATCAGCACCACCACCACCAGCAACATGCCGCGCAGCAGGTTGTCCTTGACCACCTGGGTGGTCACCGCAACCAGGTCGCTGCGATCGTAGAACGGGTGGACCTTGATGTCCTTCGGCAGGACCTGTTCGTTGAGCTCCTTCGTCTTCGCCTCGACCCGCTGCAGCACGTCCTGGGTCTTCTCGCCGGTACGCAGCGAGATCACGCCCTCGACCGCGTCGTCCTGCTTTTCGAAACCGAACTGGCCGAGCCGCGGCGCGATGCCGATGACCACGCGACCGACATCCTTGACCAGCACCGGGCTGCCGTCGTGCACCGCCAGCACCACGTTGCCGATGTCCTCCAGCGTCTGCAGCCGGCCGACGCCGCGCACGTAATAGAACTGCCCGCCCTGCGAGTAGAAGCCGCCGCCGGCGTTGCCGTTGTTGGCGGCCAGCGCGGCCTGCACCTGCTGCGCGGTGAGCCCGACCCCGGCGATCTTCGCCGGATCGAGCAGCACCTGGTACTGCATGCTGCCGCCACCGAAACCGGAGTCGTCAGCCACGCCGGCCACGGTGCGGTACTGCGGCTCGACCACCCAGTCCTCGAACGTCTTCAGCTCCATCGGCGAGCGGTCGGAGCTTTGCAGCACGTAGCGATAGATCAGCCCCGATGGCGACGACAGCGGCGACACCGACGGTTTCACCCCGTCGGGGAGACCGAGATCGCCGAGCCGGTTGAACACTTCCTGGCGCGCGAAGTTGTTGTCGGTGCCGTTGTCGAAGGTGAGCGTCACCACCGACAGGCCGTACAGCGAGATCGAGCGGGTATTGTCGGTTTTCGGAATGCCGGTCATGCCCTGCTCGGCCGGCACCGTGATCAGCCGCTCCACTTCCTCGGCGGTGTGCCCGGGCCACTGGGTGACGATCTCGACGCTGGGCGGCGACAGGTCCGGATAGGCGTCCACCGGCAGGCGGTGCAGTGCATGCACGCCGGCGCCGACCAGCACCAGCACCAGCAGCGCGACCAGAAAGCGCTGCGCCAGCGAGGCACCGACGAGCCGGTTCATCAGCGACGCCGCGCGCGGCGGCATGGGCGGCAGATGGTCGCTCATTGGTTCTGCATGAACTGCACGAAGAGGCCGCCATCGACCACGATCCGGTCGCCGGGCTTGAGTCCGTCACTGACTTCGTACTGATCGCCGTTGCGCGGACCCAGGGTCACGTGTCGCCGCGCGAAGCTGCCATCGTGCTGGACGACATACGCGAACGGCAGGTTCTCGTCGTCGCGCAGCATCGCCGACACCGGCATCAGCAGACCCTGGCTGGCCTGGCGCGACTGGATCCTCACGCGCACGTACATCTGCTTGCGCAGCACGTCACCGGGATTCGACACCACGATGCGCGCGGCAACCGCGCGGGTATCCAGGTTCACCACCGCGGCGATATTGTCCACCGTACCCGGCAACTCGACGCCCGGCATGCCGCTGTCGACCTGTGCCGTATCACCCACGCGAATCGCCGCCAGCTCGGCGGCCGACACCTGCGCCATCACCCACACTTTCGACAGATCCGCCACCGTGAAACACGGCGTGCTGCCCGCCTGCAGCAGCTGCCCGGGCGTGATCAGCTTTTCCACCACGGTGCCGGCGATCGGCGCGCGAATGATGCCCTGCGCGCGCACCACCGTGCGGCCCGCCTGGATCGCCTTGATCGTGCCGGCATCGACATCCAGCGCCACCAGCGCCTGCAGCGCGGCATCCCGATCGGCCTCGGCGCTGACGGCATCGGTCTGCGCCTGCCCGGCCTCGCGCCGCGAAACACCCTCGTGCTGCACCAGATCCTGGTCCGTGTCGGCCAGCCGGCGTGCGTTCTGCGCGCTGATCAAAGCCTTGCGGTACGCGCTGATCGCGGCGGAGAAATCCGCTGAATCCACCAGCGCCAGCGGCTGTCCCTGATGCACCTTGTCGCCCGGCGCCACCAGCAGCCGCGCCACCGGCCCGGAGAACGGCGCCAGCACGCTGGTCGCCTGGTCGTTGTCGAAATCCACCACGCCGGTGGTTTCGATCGCGCGATGAAAGCTGGCCGGCGCAAGCGTGAGCAGATGGATGTGCTGGCGCTGCGTCGGCGTCATCGTCACGTTCTGCGGCGTGTCGGCAGCCGCTTGCTGCGGCTCCGCTTTCGAGGAACAGCCGGCCACGCCAAGCAGCGCGCTCAGTGCGAGCACGAACGCCGCACGACGTCGCGGCACAAGGCGCGTTGCCGAAGATGATCTACTTTTCATCGCTGTCCCGGTTTGTCCTGGCGTGATCCGAATCGGAGAGCCGCGGCGGCGCCGGCGCGGCATCGGCCGGCCCATTGTCCGCGTCATGCCACCAGCCGCCACCCAGCGCCTGGAACAGCGCCGCGGTGTCGGCGTAGCGACTCGCCTGCGCCTGCACCAGCGCGATGCGCGCCTGCTGATAACCCTGCTCGGCGCCGAGCAGCGACAGGTAGCCGGCATAGCCGTCCTTGTACTGACGCTGCGACAGGTCCAGGGTGACCTTCGCCGCATCCGCGGCGGTGGCAGCGGCCTGCAGTCCCTCCGCATCGTGCTGCAGCGCGGCCAGGGTGTCGGCCACGTTCTGGAACGCGGTCAGCACCGTGCTGCGATATTCCTCGGCCGCCTGCACATAGGCTGCCTTGGCGGCGCGCTCCTGATGCCGCAGGCTGCCGCCCTGGAAGATCGGCGTGGCCAGATCCGCGCCCAGACTCCAGAAGCCGGTGCCGGATTTGAACAGCTGGTTGATCGCCAGCGCGGTGCTGCCCGCGTTCGCGGTCAATGAAATGTTCGGCAGCCGGTTCGCGATGGCCACGCCGACCTGCGCACTGGCCGCATGCAGGTTCGCCTCGGCCTGGCGCACGTCGGGACGCTGCGCCACCAGCGCCGATGGCAGGCTCAGCGGAAGCTGCTGCGGCAAATGCAGGCTGGCAAGGTCGAACTCCTCCGCCGGCGCCTCGCCGGGAAAGCGGCCAGCCAGCACCGCCAGCCGATGGTCCTGTTGCGCGAGCTGGGTCAGCAGCGGCGGCAGCGCGGCCTTGACCTGGGCCAGTTGCGCTTCCTGCGCCGCCAGATCGAGCCGGCCGGCGTAACCCTTGTCCAGCTGGTACTTGAGGATCTCCACCATGTGGCTGTTGATCCCGACCAGCTCGCGGGTCGCCGCAACCTGCGCGCGCAACGAAGCCTGTTGCACCGCCGCGGCCACCACGTTGCTGCTCAGTGTGATGCGGGCGGCGATCGCCTGGAAGCGCACCGCCTGCTGCTGCGCCTTGAGCGATTCCACCGTGCGCCGGTTCAGGCCGAACACATCGGGCACGTACGACACGCTGACCTGCGGCGTGAACAGGTTGTACAAAAAGGCATTGTTGCTGGGCACCGGCGCGAGCGCGCCGGGCGGGTCCTGCTCGCGGCTCGCCGACAGGCCGGCCGTGACGCTGGGGTAATAGGCACCGCGCCCAGCCTTCGTACTTTCCCTGGCCACCGCCAGCGCAGCCTGCGCCGCCTTGAGGTCGGGGTTGTGGGCCAGCGACTGTTCGATCAGCGCATTCAGCGCCTGCGAATGAAACAGCGTCCACCAGTCGGCCGGAATATCGCCGCCGAAAACGAAGTGCTGGGCCTGTCCGCCCGCGATGTTCGTAACGCCTGTCGTGGCCGGAAGCGAACCGGCGCTCAGGCTGCCGACGTCCGGCGCAGCCGGCTTGTGAAAATCCGGACCCACCGCGCAACCGGCGATCGACAATGCAGCGACGGCAGCAAGCAGATGCCGCATGGATGACCCCGTCGCGCGCGACACCGACGGCGCTCGCCGGGTCATCACAACCATCGGTTCGACGGTCTCTGCAAGCACTCGAACCATGTGTTGTTCATGCGGACGCGTCTTGGCGAAAAGATCGGAAGCGCAACGATATAACGTACCAAGTCGCAGCGAAACCCTGCAAAAACTTGCGTCCGGCGGGGCTGGCGCGACGCGCCGGAACCCGGCGGTCAAACCGGACCGGCGTGCCTGATCCGGTGCGAGGTACAACCGCGGCATCGGCCTTCCACTGGAGCAGATCAGGGAAACGTGAGCTGCGGGGATTTCGGTGCATCACGTTCAACTTCATTCCACTCTCCCTGTCTGAAGCGTTCCGCTTCCGGCGCCTGCAACAGGCTGTTGGAAAGCATCCTGCCAATGCAAGCGACCGTGCGCTCAGAAATTTCCGGGCTCGATGCGCTGCTCGACGACCAACAACCGCCGCCCATCCGGCAGAGGCTCGCCGAGCGCATCGAGAAGGGGGCGAACGCGCGGATCGCGTGCCCCCAGCGTCAGCCGGATGCGGTAGTGCGACGGGTCCGCTTCAAACGTTCCCCGGATCGAGAACGGTCCGCCGCCGTCCTGGATAGTGCCCTGGACACGCTGCGCATCCGCCAGCGAAAACGGCGCGCTCAGCCGCCCCAATGACACGGCCGTGCCCACGTTGACCACGGCATCGTCCCAATGCAAGGCCCCGGACAACGCGGTGATCCGGCCCGACTTCACGACCGCCTGCGCAAGGGTGACGGACCCCCGCCCGCCGGCGGAAAGCCCCTGGCTCATCAGCGCATCCGTCAGCCACTGAGGAGGCACGTCGAGACGCACATCGGTGAACTCCGAGGTATCGATGCCTTGCGACAGCCGTCCCGTCAGCACGGCTTGTCCGCCCAGGCGCAGCGCGGCGTCGAGCCGCCCGGTCAGCAGGGCCGACGGCCTGACCGTCCATGTCAGGGAGCCGAGGTCGCGATCGCGCCAATGCACCTGCGCCGCGCCGCCGTGCCAGATCGATCCGCGCACATCGACCAGCGCCAGCGGCACATCCATGGGACGCCACCACTGCCAGGCCAGCGACGCCGGAAAGCTGGCGACGAGCGTCGCCACGAACAGCGCCAGCGCCAGCAGGAACCACCCCAACGCTTTCACGGGCCAGCCTCGAGCAGGCTCACGCGGGCATCGACGCGACCGGCGCCGGAGGCGCGCTGCACGGACAACTCCTCGATCTGCACGCCATCGATCGAACTTTGCACCAGCCACTGGCTGAGCACGTCGAAGTCGGCGCCGCTGAACTGCACGCGGATGCGCTGCCGGTCGACCGGCTCGATCCCGCCCACGCTGGCGCCCAACCCGGCCGAG
>LNAP01003079.1_pt1 | contig 24280 bp, 23 predicted proteins | sample 602601 | NCBI WGS metagenome assembly LNAP01 (sample SAMN02440304, study PRJNA202911) | soil metagenome | biome: Subtropical and temperate rainforests or woodlands; isolation source: soil samples (1 kg each in a 20% v/v slurry with milli Q water) were... ...
AGAGGGGCCCGGCTCAATGGCCCAGGCAGTGGTTGACAGGCAAGCCGTGCACACGATCAACAGCCTTTTGGTATTCATCTCGACTCCTCGTACGTTCTACTTGTTCGCACTGGTAGAGGCATCGGCTACCTCAGTCTTGCGATTCCCATCGGTAGCCACCACTTTTTTGGCGGAGGTCTTGAGTTTTTCCGCGCGGGTTTGAGCCTCTACGACTTGCTTGGGGCTCAAGTCGGCGCGGGTCACGAGTTCGGCTGCCGCCTTCCAGTTATCCTGATAGATCAGCAACGTCACCATGTTGAGTGCCGCCAGTGTGTTTGCCTGCTTGAGCTCCATGGCTGTCATGAACTCAAAGCGTGCTTCGGGGATCCGTCGCTGATTGAGGTAGACGACCCCCAGGTCATTTCGCATTCTGTCGTCGGTGGGGGCCATCTTCACCGCACGCTCAAGGTGAGTGGCAGCGCTGGCGTTGTCATTCTTGGCTGCGGCCAACTGGCCCAGGCCATGTTCCCCTTCAGCCGCCAGACAGGTGCCGAGCAAGCCTTCGTACAACGGCTGCGCGTCGCCGCTACGCCCCATCAGGCGCAGTACCCGAGCCTTGCGCAGGCGAACCTGGACCAGGTTATCGGGCAATCCTTCCAGATTCGCCAGGCTGGCATACAAACGGCCTTCGTCGGCCATGTTGTCGGCCAGGTTCAGGGCCAGTTCTTGCTCCGAACCGGGCTTGGCACAGCTGGCCGGTCGCGAAGACAGGCCATTGCTGGCACAACCTGCGAGCATTAATGTCGCCGCAATTGCAATGACTGCTTTCATCGAATGTCCCCTGGCGACAACAGGTTGAACGCCTGGCCAATGGCAATACAGCTGGCCCGGCAAGCGTTCAACGTCACCGTTACGAGTGAGGGCGAGGCTAGTCTGGTTCAGGCTCCCGTTCATTTCGAGAGTCCGCTGAGACTGTCGAAGTCGCCATTTTCCAGGAAGAACATGCGGTAGAAGTTCGGGTCGTAATTGCGCAGCTGCTCGCCAGGCAATGACGGCAGTTGTGCATTGGCCGCCAGTGGCTGGACCAGATGCGGGGTGACGATCATCAGCAGTTCGCGCTCTTCACGGTTGATGGTGTTGTCGCGGAAAAACGCGCCCAGAACCGGGATATCGCCCAGCCCCGGAAACTTGTTCACCTGGGAGTTGTTGCGGGAGCTGATCAGGCCGCTGATGACGAAGCTTTCGCCGTCGGCCAGGGAGATGCTGGTATCGGTCCGGCGCACGTTCAGGGCCGGGACGACCGTGCCGGCGATGCTCACGGCGTTGGTGAAGTCCAGTTCACTGACTTCCGGCGCCACCTTCAGCGCGATACGGTTTTTCCCGACGATGGTCGGCGTCAGGGTCAGGCGGATACCGAATTCCTTGTACTCGATGGACACGTTATCGCTGCCTGAACTGGGCACTGGAATCGGTATTTCACCGCCGGCCAGGAAGCTCGCACTCTGTCCGCTGAGCGCTACCAGGCTTGGCCGCGCCAGGGTGTAGGCGAAGCCGCTGCCCTCCAGCGCATTGAGCGCCACCAGGGTACTGCCGGTAGCAAACGTGAGGTTGAAGTTGTCGTTGTTCACCGGTATCGCCGGCGTGACAATGCCGCCGATGGTGGGCAAGGTTCTCGGCGAGCCGAACAGCCAGTTGCCACGGACGCCGAAAATCGAGGCGGAGGCTTCCTTGAGTTTGGTCCGGCTGACTTCAACGAAGCGGATATCGGTCTGCACCTGGCTCGGCAGCAACGGGTCGTCGGAAGGTACCGACGGTACACTGGTCAGCGCCGATGTGGCTCTACCCTTGACGAACACCATGCTTTGGCGTGGCGTTTTCGAACAGGCGGTCCAGACCATCAGGCTGGTGGTCCCCGGCGCAATGCCCGTGAGTTGCCGCTGGGCTGCACGTCGGCAATTTTCGGGTCACCCACCGCCAGTTGCGTCACCGGAACAGGGCTGCGCAGTTCATTTTGCAGCCCCTGACCGACCTCGTACGTTGTCGGCCAATTGTCCAGTTGTGAACAATTGGCCGGAGCGGCCTGAGCCGCATCCACGCTGAGGCCCATCCAGAACAGGCCATGGATAATTCGCTTGAAAGCGGGCTCGGTACGAAAGCTCATTTAAGGACATCCTCGCTGGATAGGCCATCTTCAGGCTAACTAAGTTGTCTCGGACCACTCACGGGGACCGGACTACTTCCCCCAATGCGCCAGACCACTTTTCCACGGCCTTGGCGTTATTCCTTGCGTGCTACACACGAGCGGGCGCAATTCGCTGATCTGGCTGGATAGCGAGCGACCATTGCTGAAACGGTTTTTAGTGATCCGGTAACCTGGACTGCCCGTCAGTGCGATACTTGCGCCTAGGGTTCGACCTGGTCCCCCCGGAAAGTCATCGGCAATGCAGGTACAGAGCCGGAAAACGCCTGCCAGGATCATGGTGAGGTAACTCCTTTTGCCAATCCGCTATCTGATCACTGAAGCTAACGTGAAAACTCGAGCCGTTATGACTTCTTGTAGTTTGAAGGTAGTTCAATCAAACCAAAGTGCCATGAGATAGAGAGAAAACTATTGGTGCAAAGACTGGAGATAGGCAGGCGGACGTCGCGGAAAAGTTCGCAACACTGTGCGGTTGCCTGAAGTTGGCGGGGGCGGTGAAGGAAAAAAAAGGCCCGCATGCTTGAGCATGCGGGCCTTTGGCATCACTGATTGATGATCAGTGCTTGCTGTCCTGGTTCGACAGCGCCAGCAACTGCTTTTCCTGGTTCCAATCGAAGGGTTCGTCGTTCTGTTCGGCTTCGAAGCGGCGCTCTTCCAGTGCCTGATACAGGTCGATTTCATCATCGGGCATGTAGTGCAGGCAGTCGCCGGCGAAATACCACAGCAGGTCGCGTGGGACCAGGTGAGCGATTTGCGGATAGCGAGTGATGACCTGGCACAGGATGTCCTGGCCCAGGTACTGGCTTTCGATCGGGTCGACAGGCAGTAACGCAAGCAGTTCGTCGAAGCGCTCAAGGAACAAGGCATGACTTTCGTCGGGAACCTGCTCGGCCTCACCTACGGCGACCAGGATGCTGCGCAGGTGGTCGAGTAAAACGAGATGATCGGCAACGATGTTGGACACGAGATAAGTCCGGGCGCGGGAGTATAAAGCGCCCGCGCCCGTTTTTACATGCTTGACGGGATCAGCGGACTTTTCCCTCGGCCAGTGCCAAGGCCTCTTTGTCAAAGTCATCGACATCGATCACCTTGCGCCGGGCCGCTTCGGCTTCTCGCAGGGTTTGGGCTTCCACCGGCTGCAATACACCAGCCTCGAGGGCGGCATCGATCACCGACTCGCCGGCCACCGGTTTGACTTGGCCACTCTTGAGTGCCATATGCAGTTTTTTCTGCAGCGGCTGTGCGGCGCTCAACAGATTGCAGGCGTGTTGCAATGCTCCGACCGGATCGTCGCTCGCTTGCGGGCGGTAGCACCCCAGGAGCACTTCCTCCAGTGCCGGGTCGCCCTTGGCGCGGCTGATCACCCCTGCGACTTCGGCGCCGAGTTTGTCCGATGGCCCTTTGTGCCGGCGCCCGAACGGGAACACGATCACTCGCAATAGACAGCCCACGACTTTGTTCGGGAAGTTGCTCAGCAGTTCATCCATCGCCCGTTCCGCCTGGCCCAGGCTTTCTTCCATGGCCCAGGTCAGCAGTGGTGTCATGTACTGCGGTGAGTCAAGGTCGTTGTAGCGCTTGAGCGCGGCGGACGCCAGGTAAAGGTTGCTCAATACGTCGCCTAACCGTGCGGACAGGCGTTCGCGGCGTTTCAGTGCTCCGCCCAGCAACATCATGCTGAGGTCGGCGAGCAGGGCGAAAGCAGCAGCCTGACGGTTGAGTGCGCGGAAATAACCCTGGCTGAGTGGGTCGCCCGGGGTGTGTTCCAGATGCCCGAAACCGAGATTGAGCACCAGCGTACTGGCGGCGTTGCCCACGGCGAAACCGATGTGCTTGAGCAGCAGGTCATCGAATTCTCTGAGCGCCTGATCCTTGTCTTCACGGCCGGCGAGGGCCATTTCCTTGAGCACGAAGGGATGGCAGCGAATCGCGCCCTGGCCGAAGATCATCAGGTTGCGCGAGAGAATGTTCGCGCCTTCGACGGTGATGAAAATCGGCGCGCCGTTCCATTTGCGACCGAGGTAGTTGTTCGGCCCCATGATGATCGCCTTGCCGCCGTGCACATCCATGGCGTCGCTAATGCAGTCGCGGGCGCGTTCGGTCAGGTGGTACTTGAGAATTGCCGACAGCACCGACGGTTTCTCGCCCAGATCGACTGCATTGGCGGTCAGCATGCGTGCGGCGTCCATCATCCAGGCGTTGCCGCCAATGCGGGCCATGGCTTCCTGGATGCCTTCGAATGAGGCAATCGGCACATTGAACTGCTCGCGAACCTGAGCGTATTGGCCCGTTACCAGACTGGTGAACTTGGCCATGCCGCTGCCCACCGCCGGCAGGGAAATCGAACGCCCGACCGACAGGCAGTTCATCAGCATCATCCAGCCTTTGCCGAGCATCTCCTGGCCGCCGATGAGGAATTCCAGCGGGACGAACACGTCCTTGCCCGAGTTCGGGCCATTCATGAATGCCGCGCCCAACGGCAGATGCCGGCGGCCGATCTCGACACCGGCGATGTCGGTCGGAATCAGAGCCAGGCTGATGCCCAGGTCTTCCTTTTCACCCAGCAGGTGATCCGGATCGTACGCCTTGAAGGCGAGGCCGAGGAGGGTAGCCACCGGACCGAGCGTGATGTAGCGTTTTTCCCAGTTCAGGCGCAGGCCGAGGACCTCCTGGCCCTCCCATTCACCTTTGCAGATCACTCCAGAGTCCGGCATGCCGCCGGCGTCGGAGCCGGCCAGCGGGCCGGTCAGGGCAAAACACGGGATGTCGTCGCCGCGCGCCAGGCGAGGCAGGTAATGATTGCGTTGTTCGTCGGTGCCGTAATGCAGCAACAGCTCGGCCGGGCCGAGGGAGTTGGGGACCATCACGGTTGAGGCAAGGTCGCCGCTGTGGCTCGCCAGTTTCATCGCCACTTGCGAGTGGGCATAGGCTGAGAAGCCCTTGCCGCCAAATTCCTTGGGGATGATCAGGGCGAAAAAACCGTTGTCCTTGATGAATGTCCAGGCTTGCGGCGGCAGATCCATGGTTTGACCGAGCTGCCATTCACTGACCATGGCGCAGAGTGTTTCGGTCGGCCCGTCGATGAAGGCCTGTTCCTCTTCATTCAGTTGAGCTTTGGGATAGGACAGCAGCTTGCTCCAGTCCGGACGGCCACTGAACAGTTCGCCGTCCCACCAGACCGTGCCAGCGTCGATGGCATCGCGTTCGGTTTGCGACATTGGCGGCAGGGTTTTCTGGAACCAGTTGAACATCGGTGCGCTGAACAATTTGCGGCGCAGGTCGGGCAGCAGCAAAGGCGCGGCGACGGCGGCGATCAACACCCAGAAAACCAGCAGCAGCCAGCCCGGTGCGCGGCTGAAAGCGCCCATGGCCACGACATAGATGGCCACGATGACCAACGTGGGCAGCGGGGCGATACGGCGGTGGGCCAAATAAGCAATCCCGACCAACAAAACCAGTATCCACAACAACAGCATATTCATTCCTCCGTGAAACCAGGGCGAACCAGCCCACAGAGCTTAGACGGCATCCGCGAAACAGGCTGGTTGGAGCGATGTGATTCGAATCGTGGGAAACCCCGGATGATTTTCGTGCGACAAATGGGCCGCACACGTGGGAAATACGTTCATTGAGCGAGCGGCAAAGCGGCCATGTTTGGCCGAAACGTCGTTATCTCTGTGCTGAAGCTCTCGCTAGACTCGGGGCTTCCCCTGGAGATTATTTTCATGCGCGAGTATCTGAGTCCCGGCCGCTTCATCGATAGTGACCATCCGTCCGTGGTGGAGTTCGCCGAAAAGCACCGTGGCGCCAGTCGCGATCCGCTAGAGCAGGCGATCAGTCTCTATTACGCCGTGCGCGAAGCGGTGCGCTACAACCCGTACACGTTCAGTCGCGACCCGCAGACCCTGCGCGGCAGTTATGCGCTGGCGGCCGGGGAGAGTTACTGCGTGCCCAAGGCCACGTTGTTGGCAGGTGCGGCGCGGCATTGCGGGATTCCCGCGCGGATCGGCCTGGCGGATGTGCGCAATCATTTGTCGACGCCACGGCTGCTTGAATTGCTCAAGAGCGACATGTTCGCCATGCACGGCTACACCGAATTTTACTTGCAGGATCGCTGGGTCAAGGCGACGCCAGCGTTCAACCGCAAACTCTGCGACCTGTTCAATGTGGCGCCGCTGGAATTCGACGGGATCAACGACAGCGTTTTTCATCCATTCAACCGCGATGGCGCGAAGCTGATGGAGTACCTGGTCGATCACGGCCAGTTCGCCGACGTACCTGAAGCGTTCTTTTTCGAACACCTGGAAAAGTGCTATCCGCACCTGTTCGGTGAGCAACAGCAACCACTATTGGGCGACATGCAGAGCGATTTGAGTCGCGCCTGATCCGGCGTATGCTGCCTGCCCACTTATCGAAAAAGAGGCGGTCATGCTGAAGATCTGGGGTCGGAAAAACTCGTCGAATGTCAGAAAACCATTGTGGGCCGCCGAAGAACTGGGACTGGCCTACGAGGCGATCGATGCCGGTGGAGCCTTTGGTGTCGTCGATACACCCGAATACCGCGCCATGAATCCCAATGGTCGCGTGCCTGTGATTGAAGACGACGGTTTTGTGTTGTGGGAGTCCAACGCCATCGTGCGTTACCTGATGGCCTTGCATGCCGACGGCACGGCCTGGTACCCGAATAGTCTCAAGGCCCGAGCCACTGCGGACAAGTGGATGGATTGGACCACCTCAAGCTTTGCCGGCCCGTTCCGTACCGTGTTCTGGGGGGTGCTGCGTACCCCGGCAGACCAGCAGGACTGGCCCGCCATCAAGGCGGCGATCAAGGAGTGTGACACGTTGCTGGCAATGGCCGATCAGGCGTTGGCGAACAAGCCCTACCTGTCCGGAGACGAGATCGGCATGGGCGATATTCCCCTGGGCAGTTTCATTTATGCCTGGTTCGAGATGCCGATCGAGCGTGCGCCACAGCCTCATCTGCAGGCCTGGTATGCACGATTGAAACAGCGTCCAGCGTATCAAAAGGCGGTCATGACCGCGTTGACTTAATACTCACTATCGACACGCTTGACTGTACTTGTGTGGCGGCGACAAGCACCATTGTGCCACTCCGCTGCGGTTGTATTGTTCGCCGCCGCCCATACTTATACTTTTCTTCCCTTCTTGGTGCGTAAATCAGATATGAGTTCCGCTCTGTCCATCCGGCAGCTAACCAAAACCTACGGCAACGGTTTCCAGGCCCTGAGTGGTATCGATCTGGATGTCGCCGAAGGTGACTTCCGAACGGCGCTGGCAAGTCCACGACCATCGGCATTCTCTCGACTCTGGTGAACAAGACCAGCGGCACGGTGAACATCTTCGGTCACGACCTGGACAGGAATCCTGCGCAGCTCAAGCGCTCCATCGGCGTGGTGCCTCAGGAGTTCAACTTCAACCAGTTCGAAAAGACTTTCGACATCGTCGTGACCCAGGCCGGCTACTACGGCATCCCGGCGAAAATCGCCAAGGAACGCGCCGAACAGTACCTGACCCAGCTCGGCCTGTGGGACAAGAAGGACGTGCCATCACGCTCGCTGTCCGGCGGTATGAAGCGTCGCCTGATGATTGCCCGCGCGCTGGTTCATGAACCGCGTCTGCTGATCCTCGACGAGCCGACCGCCGGGGTGGACATCGAGCTGCGTCGTTCGATGTGGAGCTTCCTCACCGAGCTGAACCAGAAAGGCATCACCATCATCCTCACGACCCACTATCTGGAAGAGGCGGAGCAGTTGTGCCGCAACATCGGCATTATCGACCACGGCACCATCGTCGAGAACACCAGCATGCGGCAGTTGCTCAGCCAGTTGCATGTCGAAACCTTCCTGCTGGACCTCAAGGGCGACCTGCCAGCGGCGCCGCAGTTGCTCGGCTATCCGTCCCGGCTGATCGACAGCCACACTCTGGAAGTCCAGGTGGAAAAGTCCATGGGCATCACTGCGCTTTTCACCCAGTTGGCGCAGCAAAACATCGAAGTGCTGAGCCTGCGTAACAAAACCAATCGCCTCGAGGAGTTGTTCGTGTCCCTGGTGGAGAAAAATCTGTCGAAGGTGGCGGTATGAGTTCCGAGCTGCCCCTCAACACCATCGTTTACCGTGAAGTCCGGCGTTTCACCCGGATCTGGCCCCAGACCCTGCTGCCGCCGGCTATCACCATGGTCCTGTACTTCGTGATCTTCGGTAATCTGATCGGTCGGCAGATCGGCGACATGGGTGGCTTCACTTACATGGAGTACATCGTGCCGGGGCTGATCATGATGTCGGTGATCACCAACTCCTACGGCAACGTGGTGTCGAGTTTCTTCGGCAGCAAGTTCCAGCGGTCCATTGAAGAATTGATGGTCTCGCCGTTGTCGCCGCACACCATTCTGATCGGCTACACCCTGGGCGGTGTGCTGCGCGGGTTGATGGTGGGGATCATCGTGACCCTGCTGTCGCTGTTCTTCACCCACTTGCAGGTGCATCACCTGGGCGTGACCATTCTGGTGGTGGTGCTGACCGCGACCATCTTCTCGTTGCTGGGCTTCATCAATGCCGTGTTTGCGCGCAACTTCGATGACATTTCGATCATCCCGACTTTCGTGCTGACGCCACTGACCTACCTGGGCGGGGTCTTCTACTCGATCACCTTGCTGCCACCGTTCTGGCAGACCGTGTCCCTGGCCAACCCGGTGCTGCACATGGTCAATGCGTTCCGCTACGGCATCCTTGGCGTATCGGATATCCGCATCAGCGTGGCCATCGCCTTCATGCTGGTTGCGACAGCGGTGCTGTATCTCGGTAGTGCAAGGTTGCTGGTCAGCGGGCGCGGGATGCGGACTTAAGGGATACCGCGTCGCCTGCATCGCGAGCAAACTCGAACACCGCAAAAAAAAACGGCCTCCCAAGTGGAGGCCGTTTTGCATTCTCACATCCGGCTCTTCTTGCGCCGCTTCCACTGCCTGGCCACCCACCAGCGCCAATACATCATCACCAGGAAGTAGGCCAGTGCACCGAGTACCAGCCCAGTTACCACCGAGCCCAATAGAAACGGTTGCCACAAGGTCGAGATTTCACCCCTGATCCATTCCCAGTTCAGTGAGTCCGGCAACTGCCGGGCGGGAACGTCCATCAGCCAGGCGCCGGTCTGGTAGGTGCAGAAGAACACGGCGGGCATGGTGATCGGGTTGGTTAGCCAGACCAGGCTCACGGCAATCGGCATGTTGCCGCGCACGATGATGGCGAGGATCGCCGCCAGCAGCATCTGTAACGGGATCGGCAGGAACGCGGCGAACAGCCCCACCGCCATGGCGCGGGCAACGGAGTGGCGGTTGAGGTGCCACAGGTTCGGGTCATGCAACAGCGTGCCGAGAAAGCGTAAGGACTTGTGTTCCCTGATGCTCATCGGGTCTGGCATGTAGCGTTTGAATAAGCGCCGGGGCATAGGGCTTCTCGGTCGGTCAGGGCGGCAAGTATGTCTGGATTCCATGAACTGCCTATTCAGATTTTGTGACAATTATTGACGGCGCCTTTGCGACGAGCGGGCTAAGCCTTGAAGGGGACTTTCAAGGACGGGCTTATGCGCACAGGGATGATGGCGCTGGCGTTGGGTCTTTTGACCTTGCGTTTTTTACCGGCATTACCGCCGGTCTGGTTATGGCTGGCGATGCCGGTGGCGGGTTTGATGTTGCTGCCGTTCAGGACTTATCCGGTGGCGTTTTACTTGTTCGGCTTGAGTTGGGCCTGCGCGAATGCGCAGTGGGCGCTGGATGACCGGTTACCGCCGGCGCTGGACGGAGAAACCCGTTGGGTCGAAGGGCGGGTCACGGGCTTGCCCCGGCATGACGACGGGGTCGTGCGTTTCGAATTGACCGACGTCCAGTCCCGACGGGCCCGACTGCCGCAGCAAATGCGTCTGGCCTGGTATGGCGGGCCGCCGGTGAACAGTGGCGAGCGCTGGCGCCTGGCAGTCAAGTTGAAGCGTCCGGTCGGGCTGCTCAATCCGCAGGCCTTCGACTACCAGGCCTGGTTGCTGGCACAACGCATCGGGGCGACCGGGACGATCAAGCAGGGCGAACGCCTTGCGCCAGCCCAATGGGCCTGGCGCGATGCAATCCGTCAGCGTTTGCTGGCGGTGGATGCCCAAGGGCGAAACGGCGCGTTGACGGCGTTGGTGCTCGGGGACGGCGCCGGGTTGAGTCGCGAAGACTGGCAGGTATTGCAGGACACCGGCACGGTTCATCTGTTGGTGATTTCCGGGCAGCACATCGGATTGCTGGCGGGCGTCGTGTATCTGCTGATCGCCGGCCTGGCCCGCTTAGGGTTATGGCCGAACCGTCTGCCATGGTTGCCCTGGGCGTGCGGCCTGGCATTCGCCGCTGCGCTCGGCTACGGGATGCTGGCCGGTTTCGAGGTGCCGGTGCGACGGGCCTGCTTGATGATTGGTCTGGTGTTGTTGTGGCGTCTGCGGTTCCGTCATCTCGGCGCGTGGTGGCCACTGTTGTTGGCACTCAACGGCATTTTGCTGCTGGCGCCGCTGGCGAGTCTCCAGCCTGGTTTCTGGCTGTCTTTCGCGGCCGTGGCAGTCTTGATATTGACCTTCGGCGGACGTTTGGGGCCGTGGCGTTGGTGGCAGACCTGGACCCGTGCCCAGTGGTTGATTGCAATCGGGCTATGCCCGTTGTTATTGGCACTTGGGTTGCCCATCAGTCTGAGCGGGCCGCTGGCCAATTTGTTTGCGGTGCCCTGGATCAGTCTGGTGGTACTGCCACCGGCGTTGCTCGGGACGCTGTTGCTGCCGGTGCCTTATGTGGGTGAGAAATTGCTGTGGCTGGCGGGCGGTCTGATTGACGGTTGGTTCAGCGGATTGGGGTTCGTATCCGGTCAGGTTCCTGCGTGGGTGCCCGCGGCAGTCCCGATATGGGCCTGGGCAATCGGTGCTATTGGCGCCTTTTTGCTCTTGCTGCCGCGAGGCTTGCCGATGCGCCCGTTAGGGTGGCCCATGTTGTTGATGCTGGTTTTTTCGCCCAGGCCGATGTTGCAGGAGGGCATGGCTGAAGTCTGGCAACTGGATGTCGGTCAAGGTCTGGCGATCCTGGTGCGCACTCGGCATCACACGTTGCTGTATGACGCCGGACCGCGTTTCGGAGAACTCGACCAAGGGGAAAGGGTGGTGCTGCCGGCATTACGCAAATTGGGGGTGAAGGGCATAGACCTGATGCTGATCAGCCACGCCCACGCCGATCATGCTGGCGGTGCCCCGGCGATTGCCAGGGGGGTGCCGGTGAAACAGGTGGTCAGTGGTGAACCGTCAGACTTGCCTGCACAACTTCAGGCCGGGAGATGTGAGAGCGGTCGGCAATGGACCTGGGATGAAGTCGATTTCCAGCTCTGGCACTGGCCATTGGCCGGCGACAGCAACCAAAACTCCTGTGTCTTGCTGATCGAGGCCAATGGCGAACGGCTGCTGTTGAGTGGCGACATCGATGCCGCCGCCGAGAGAGCCCTGCTGGACAGTCCGTTGGCCCGGCCCACCGATTGGCTGCAGGCGCCACACCACGGCAGTCGCAGCTCGTCCTCCAATGCCCTGTTGGATGTTCTGCAACCCAAAGGTGCGCTGATCTCCCGCGGGCAGGGCAATTCGTTTGGCCATCCGCATCCCACGGTCATCGCGCGTTATCAAAAACGTGGAATGGCGATCTACGACAGCGTCGAACAGGGTGCCATTCGTCTGCAACTGGGACGCTTCGAGCCGCCGTGGTCATTGCGCCAGGAACGGCGTTTCTGGCGCGATCCGCCGCCCTTGAACCCATAACCGAGCGTTATCAAAGCCCGACCGGATGCGACATCACGGTCTTCGGTGCGTCCACCCCCTATGTTAGAGTGGCGCACTTTTTCGAGGGGGCTGTCACTGTGTGGGAATTGGTCAAATCCGGCGGCTGGATGATGCTGCCGATCATTTTGAGTTCCATCGCGGCCATGGCGATCGTTGCCGAGCGTCTGTGGACCCTGCGGGCCAGCCGCGTGACCCCGGAGCACTTGCTCGGGCAGGTATGGGTCTGGATCAAGGACAAACAGCTCAATAAGGAAAAGCTCAAGGAACTGCGCGCCAATTCGCCTTTGGGCGAGATCCTGGCGGCCGGCCTGGCCAACTCCAAGCATGGTCGCGAGATCATGAAGGAGTGCATCGAAGAGGCCGCTCAACGGGTCATCCATGAGCTCGAACGCTACGTCAACGCCCTGGGCACCATTGCTGCCATGGCCCCGTTGCTGGGTTTGCTCGGTACCGTGCTGGGCATGATCGATATTTTCAGCGCGTTCACAGGCTCAGGCATGACCACCAACGCCTCGGTACTTGCCGGTGGTATTTCCAAGGCCCTGATCACCACGGCTGCCGGTTTGATGGTTGGTATCCCGGCGGTATTCTTCCATCGATTCCTGCAACGTCGGATCGATGAACTGGTGGTAGGGATGGAGCAGGAAGCGATCAAACTGGTCGAGGTAGTGCAGGGCGACCGCGACGTGGACCTGGCCGGGAGCAAAGCGTGAAATTCCGCCGCAAACCACGGGAAACGGTGGACATCAACCTCGCGTCGCTGATCGACGTGGTGTTCATCCTGCTGCTGTTTTTTGTCGTGACCACCACCTTCACCCGTGAAACCCAGCTGCGGGTCGATCTGCCGGAAGCGGTCAGCGGCGCGCCGGCCGACGATCAGAACAAGCCTCTGGACATCGCCATCAGTGCCGACGGCGTGTTCTCGGTGAACAACCAGATCCTGCCGAAAAGCGACCTGGCGTCGCTGATGGACGCGCTGCAAAAAGCAGCCAATGGCGATACCACCCGACCGCTGTCCATCAGCGCTGACGGCAAGACACAGCATCAGTCCGTGGTGATCGCCATGGATGCGGCCGGCAAACTCGGCTTCAGCCATTTGCGCATGACCACCATCGAGGCTGCGCCCCCGGCGCCCTGATGGCCATGTCCGATCGATTGCTCGCCGCGTGGTACGCAGGTCATCCGGCCCTGAAACTGTTGCAGCCACTGGAGTGGCTGTACCGGCGCGTGGTCATGAACAAGCGCAAGCGCTTTCTGGCCGGTGAGGGCGAGATCTATCAGCCACCGGTGCCGTTGATCGTGGTGGGCAACATCACCGTGGGTGGCACCGGCAAGACACCGCTGATTCTGTGGATGATCGAGCATTGCCAGCGCAGTGGCCTACGGGTCGGCGTGGTCAGCCGCGGCTACGGCGCCAAACCGCCGCAACTGCCATGGCGAGTCGAAGCCGAGCAAGGCGCCGAGGTCGCCGGTGACGAGCCGTTGCTGATCGTCCAGCGCACGGGCGTACCGCTGATGATCGACCCCAATCGCAGCAACGCCGTCAAAGCCTTGTTGGCCAGTGAGCCGCTGGACCTGATCCTGTCCGACGACGGCATGCAGCACTACCGCATGGCCCGTGACCTGGAACTGGTGCTGATCGACGCCGCCCGTGGCCTGGGCAATCGCCGTTGCCTGCCTGCCGGGCCATTGCGTGAGCCGGTCGAGCGCCTGCAAAGCGTCGACGCGGTCCTCTACAACGGTGCCGTGACCGACCGCGATGACGGCTATGCCTTCCAGTTGCAACCCACCGCGCTGGTCAACCTGCGCAGCGGCGAACGGCGTCCCCTTGACCATTTTGGCGCAGGCCAGGCCGTGCACGCGGTGGCCGGCATCGGCAATCCACAACGTTTCTTCAAGACCCTCGAAACGCTACACTGGCAGCCGGTTCCACACGCGTTTGCCGACCACGCTGAATACAGCGTGGAGGCGTTGAATTTCACGCCGTCATTGCCGTTGGTGATGACGGAAAAGGACGCGGTGAAATGCCGTGCCTTTGCCGCCGCCGACTGGTGGTACCTGGCGGTCGATGCTGTGCCGTCGCTGGCCTTCGTGGCCTGGTTCGACACGCAGTTGATGCGCCTGCTGCCGGCTCGTTTGTTGCCTTAACTCCGTTTTTTCCAGGGAATGCTCATGGACACCAAATTGCTCGATATCCTTGCTTGCCCGGTCTGCAAAGGCCCGCTCAAGCTCAGCGCCGACAAGACCGAGCTGATCAGCAAGGGTGCAGGCCTGGCCTACCCGATTCGCGACGGCATCCCGGTGATGCTCGAATCCGAAGCGCGCACCCTGACCACCGACGAGCGCCTGGATAAATGACCACAGCCTTTACCGTCGTCATTCCATCGCGTTACGCCTCCACACGCCTGCCCGGCAAGCCGTTGCTGCTGATCGCCGGCAAGCCGATGATCCAGCACGTCTGGGAACAGGCGAGCAAAAGCAGCGCCGAGCGGGTGGTGGTGGCCACCGACGACGCGCGCATCGTCGAGGCCTGCAACGGCTTTGGCGCCGAAGTGGTGTTGACCCGTGAGGATCACAACTCCGGCACCGATCGCCTGGCCGAAGTCGCGATGAAGCTGGGCCTGGCGCCCGACGCTATCGTGGTCAACGTCCAGGGCGACGAACCGCTGATCCCGCCGAACGTGATCGATCAGGTGGCCGCCAACCTGGCAGCCCACGCCGAAGCGCGCATGGCCACGCTCGCCGAGCCGATCGAAGACGTGGACACCCTGTTCAATCCCAACGTGGTCAAGGTCGTCAGCGACCTCAATGGCCTGGCGCTGACGTTCAGCCGTTCTACCTTGCCCTGGGCGCGGGATGCCTTCGCCGTGAACCGTGAGCAGTTGCCCGAAGGTGTGCCGTACCGCCGCCATATCGGCATTTATGCCTATCGCGCCGGATTCCTGCAGGATTTCGTCAGCTGGGGTCCATGCTGGCTGGAAAACACCGAGTGCCTGGAACAACTGCGTGCGCTGTGGCACGGCGTACGAATTCACGTTGCCGATGCATTGATCGCGCCGCCGCCCGGTGTCGACACCGTTGAAGACCTTGAGCGCGTTCGTCGCCTGCTGGAGGCGTGATGCGGGTTCTGTTTGTCTGCCTGGGCAACATCTGTCGCTCGCCCACGGCCGAAGGCGTGCTGCGGTATAAGCTGCGCGAGGCCGGCTTGGCCGATCAGGTTGAAGTGGCCTCCGCCGGCACCGGTGATTGGCATGTCGGCAAGGCGCCGGACAAGCGCAGTCAGGCCGCGGCGAAGCTGCGCGGTTATGACTTGTCCGCCCAGCGCGCCCGGCAAGTCAGTCGTGCCGATTTCGCCACCTACGACCTGATCCTGGCGATGGACAACAGCAACCTGCGCAACCTCAAGGCCTTGCAGCCGGCCAAGGGCAAGGCCGAATTGGACCTGTTCCTGCGTCGCTACCAGTCGCCAGTCGATGAAGTGCCGGACCCGTACTACGACGGCGAACAAGGCTTCGAGCAGGTGCTGGACCTGATCGAGCACGCCAGTGATTTACTGGTGATCGAATTGAAGGGACGGTTATGAGTTTGCAGGTTCAATCACAGGTTTCGCTCAAGCCGTTCAACAGTTTTGGCGTGGATGTCCAGGCCCGGCTGTTTGCCGAGGCCCATAGCGACGCCGATGTGCGCGAGGCTCTGGCCTACGGGCTGGAGCACAAGGTCCCGGTGCTGGTGATCGGCGGCGGCAGCAACCTGTTGCTGACGGCGGATATCGAATCACTGGTACTGCGCATGGCCACGCGCGGGATTCGCGTGCTGAGCGATGAGGGCGGCAAAGTGGTGATCGAGGCCGAGGCGGGCGAGCCCTGGCATCCATTTGTGCAACACACACTGTCCCTGGGGCTGTCCGGCCTGGAAAATCTCAGCCTGATTCCCGGCACTGTCGGTGCGGCACCGATGCAGAACATCGGCGCTTATGGCGTCGAGATCAAGGATGTGTTCGCCGGCCTGACCGCCCTCGATCGCCAGACCGGCGAACTGCGCGACTTTACCCTGCAAGAGTGCAACTTCGCCTACCGCGACAGCCTGTTCAAGCAGGAGCCGGGGCGTTGGTTGATCCTGCGTGTGCGTTTCGCCCTCGACCGCGCCGCGCATCTGCACCTGGAGTACGGCCCGGTGCGCCAGCGCCTGACCGAACAAGGCATCGAGCATCCGACCGCCAGCGATGTCAGCCAGGCCATTTGCAGCATCCGCAACGAAAAACTCCCGGACCCGGCCGTACTCGGCAATGCCGGCAGCTTTTTCAAGAACCCTTTGGTGTCGTCGGCGCTGGCTGCACGGCTCAAGGGCGAATACCCGGACCTGGTGGCCTATGCGCAACCCGACGGGCAGATGAAACTGGCCGCCGGTTGGCTGATCGAGCGGGCAGGGTGGAAAGGTTTCCGTGAAGCCGATGCTGGCGTGCATAAATTGCAGGCGCTGGTGCTGGTCAACTATGGAGCCGCGACGGGCCTGCAACTGCTGAACCTGGCGCAGCGCATCCAGAAAGACATTTTCGAGCGTTTCCATGTCGATCTTGAAATGGAGCCGAACCGGTATTGAGCTAAGCTTTCAAGACGGATCAAAAAGCCCTGCACAATGTTTGTTGAGCAGGGCTTTTTTGTTAATGCTCGGTTAACTTAGTCAGCTAACGATGCACATTCTTGCTCCACCAAAGGCCCGGTGCAGACCGTTTGAGTCAGCATAAGAGAGCCCATTAGCCTGAGTCGATCTGCGTGCGACCCACCGAGATCCAGCGGCAGATTGCTCGACCCCATAACTCAAGACCTATGCGGGCGTGCCCATGATTACCCTGAAACTCAATGGTCAAGACCATCAACTCGACGTCACCGAGGACATGCCGCTGCTCTGGGCGATCCGCGACGTGGCCGGTTACAACGGCACCAAATTCGGCTGCGGCATGGGCCTGTGCGGCGCCTGTACCATTCATATCGAAGGGGCGCCGGCACGCAGTTGCATTACGCCCATCGGTTCAGTCGTCGGGCAGAATGTCAGCACCATCGACAACCTGCACGCCGATCCGATCGGCAAAGTCGTGCAGCAAGCCTGGCTCGACACGGCAGTGGCTCAATGCGGCTTCTGCCAGGGCGGGCAAATCATGTCGGCGACGGCGCTGCTCAAGACCCATCCGAACCCGAGCGACGAGCAGATCGAAGAAGCCATGGTCGGCAACATCTGCCGCTGCGGCACCTATAACCGTATCAAGACCGCGATCCGTCAGGCTTCCACTCACCTGAAGGAGGCCAAGGCATGAGCCGGTTACTGAATGATTTCGCCCTGAGCAACCTCAGTCGCCGTGGTTTTCTCAAGGGCGTGGGGGCGACCGGTGCGCTGGTGGTCGCCGCGAGTTGGGGCTGGCAAGACGCCTTTGCCGAAGAGAAAGAGAAGAAGTTCGGCGCCGACGGCATGCCCCACGGCTGGGTCGACGATCCGAAAGTCTATGTGAGTATCGCCGCCGATGGCACGGTGACCGTTATCTGCAACCGCTCGGAGATGGGCCAGGGCGTGCGCACCAGCTTGACCATGGTGGTGGCCGATGAACTGGAAGCCGACTGGGCGATGGTCAAGGTACAGCAGGCCCCCGGCGATGAAGTGCGCTTCGGCAATCAGGACACCGACGGCTCGCGCAGCATGCGTCACTGGTACGAGCCGATGCGTCGCTGCGGTGCCGCCGCACGCACGATGCTGGAACAAGCCGCCGCTGACCAATGGAAAGTGTCAGTCGGCGAGTGCCAGGCGCAACTTCATAAAGTCATTCATAAACCGTCGGGCCGCGAACTGGGCTATGGCGCGCTGGCCGCCGCCGCTGGTGCGTTGGCCGTGCCAGCGCGAGAAAGCCTGAGACTCAAGCAACCTTCGGAATTTCGATATATCGGTAAGGAAGGCACCAAGGCCATCGACGGTGAGGACATCGTCAATGGTCGTGCGGTGTACGGCGCCGACGTGCACTTCGACGGCATGCTGTACGCGACCATCGCGCGGCCCACGGTGTATGGCGGCAAGGTCAAAAGCTTCGATGGCAGCGCGGCGATGAAAGTCCCAGGCGTGGTCAAAGTGGTACAGATCGAAAGCCGTCCATTGCCTTCGGAGTTCCAACCCCTGGGCGGCATCGCCGTGGTGGCGAGCAATACATGGGCGGCGATAAAGGGCCGTGAGGCACTGAAAATCGAATGGGACGATGGCCCCAACGCCAGCTACGACTCGATTGCCTATCGCAAGGAACTCGAAGCCGCCTCGCTCAAGCCCGGCAAGGTGGTGCGTAATACCGGCAACCTCGATGAGGCCATGGCCAGCGCCGATAGCACGCTGGAAGCCTCCTACTACTTGCCGCATTTGTCACAGTCGCCGATGGAACCGATGGTCGCCATTGCGCGGTTCAAGGACGGTGCGTGCCAAGCCTGGGGGCCAAGCCAGGCGCCGCAGGTCACCCGGGAGCGGATCGGTGAGCGTCTGGGCCTGCCGTTCGACAAGGTCACGTTCAACGTGACCCTGCTCGGGGGCGGGTTCGGGCGCAAGTCCAAGCCTGACTTCATCATCGAGGCCGCCATCCTCGCCAAGGAGTTCCCCGGCAAAGCGGTGCGGGTGCAATGGACCCGCGAAGACGACATCCACTGTTCCTATTTTCACACCGTGTCGGCCGAATACCTCAAGGCCAGCCTGAACAAGGATGGCCTGCCATCCGGCTGGTTGCACCGTACGGTGGCACCGAGCATTACCGCGTTGTTTGCGCCGGGCATGAACCATGAGGCGGCGTTCGAACTGGGCATGGGGTTCACCAACATGGCATATGCGATCCCCAACATTCGCCTGGAAAACCCCGAGGCAACGGTGCATACCCGGGTAGGTTGGTATCGCTCGGTGTCGAACATTCCCCATGGTTTCGCGATCCAGAGTTTTATCGATGAACTGGCGCACAAGGCCGGGCAGGATCCGCTGAAGTACCAGATCAGATTGCTCGGCCCGGACCGTCAGATCGATCCGCGTACCTTGAGTGAAGAGTGGAACTACGGCGAATCCCCCGAGCGTTATCCGATCGATACCGCGCGCCTGCGCACGGTACTGGAGACCGCCGCCAAAGCCGCCGGTTGGGGGCGTGAGTTGCCCAAGGGACGTGGCCTGGGCCTGGCAGTGCATTACAGCTTCGTGACCTATGTGGCGGCGGTGATCGAGGTGGAGGTCAAGGACGACGGTACGCTGGTGGTGCACAAGGCTGACATCGCCGTTGATTGCGGTCCGCAGATCAACCCCGAGCGGATTCGCGCGCAATTCGAAGGCGCCTGCGTCATGGGCCTGGGTAATGCGGTGCTGGGGGAAATCAGCTTCAAGGACGGCAAGGTCCAGCAGGATAACTTCCATATGTACGAAGTGGCGCGCATGTCCCTGGCGCCGAAAGAAGTGGCGGTGCATCTGGTGACGCCGCCGGGCAATGTTCCGTTGGGTGGTGTGGGTGAACCGGGCGTGCCACCGATTGCGCCGGCACTGTGCAACGCGATCTTCGCCGCCACCGGCAAACGCATCCGCAATCTGCCGGTTCGTTATCAGCTGTCGGGTTGGCAGAAGGCTGGCGCCTGATGGACAGTGCCGATCTGAACGTCCTGCGCAGCGTGTTGCAATGGCATCGCGCCGGTCAGCAGGTGGTGTTGTACAGCGTGGTCGAAACCTGGGGCACTGCGCCCCGGGCACCGGGTGCCATGCTGGCCTTGCGCGAAGACGGCATGGTGATTGGTTCGGTCTCGGGCGGGTGTGTCGAAGATGATTTGATTGCCCGGCTGCACGACGGACGCCTCGCACTTGACGGGCCGCCGGTGCAATTGATCACCTACGGCGTGACCCGCGAGGAAGCCGCACGTTTCGGCTTGCCCTGCGGTGGCACCTTGCGCTTGACCGAGGAGCGTATCGACGATGGGGATTGGGTCGAGCAATTGCTCGCCCGTTGCGAGGCCCATGAAATCGTTGCGCGTGAACTGAACCTGACCACCGGCGAAGTACTTTTGCTGCCGGCCAGCAAAGATGACGTGTTGACGTTCGATGGGCAGACCCTGCGGGTGATCCATGGCCCGCGCTGGCGCTTGCTGCTGATCGGCGCGGGGCAGCTGTCGCGCTATGTGGCGGAAATGGCCCGGCTGCTGGATTTCGAGGTGCTGATTTGCGACCCGCGTAGCGAGTTCGTCTACGGCTGGGAGCAGCAGCACGGACGATTCGTTTCGGGCATGCCGGATGAGGCGGTATTGAATATCCAGACCGATGAACGCACGGCTATCGTGGCCTTGACCCATGATCCCCGTCTGGATGACATGGCGCTGCTCACGGCCCTGGATTCCAGGGCTTTTTACGTCGGAGCGCTGGGATCGCGGGTCAACAGCCAGAAGCGTCGGGAAAACCTGGCTCAACTGGGTTTGTCGCAATCGGCGATTGACCGCTTGCATGGTCCGATCGGTTTGCACATCGGCAGTCATAATCCAGCGGAAATTGCCTTGTCGCTCATGGCGGAAATCGTGGCGGTAAAGAACGGCATCGAACTGAAACAGAAGAAAGTCCTGCAGGAGAGCGTATGAGCAAATCCATCGGCGTTATCGTGTTGGCAGCGGGGCAGGGCAGCCGGTTTCGTCAGTTGGCGGGTGCCGAAAAGGATAAATTGGTAGCCGATTGCACCGGGCGTGACGGTGTGGTGCGGTCCGTCATCGAGCACGCATTGGTCAACCTGCCGACGACGCTGGACAAGCGCGTGCTGGTGACCACTGCTGACCGCCCGCAAGTGATTCGCATGGCTCAGGCCTATGGCTGCGAGATTGCGCTGATCGAATCGAGGGGAATGGGCGACAGCATTGCCGCGGGAGTCGCTGCCTGCAAGCAACTCGATGGCTGGCTGATGGTGCTGGGGGATATGCCGTTCATCCTGCCATCGAGTATCGAGCAAGTGGTGGCGGGGATTGGCGATGACAGTATCAGCGTGCCCGTGCAGGACGGCGGGTACGGGCATCCGGTCGGTTTCGGACGGGACTTCGCGGCGGGGTTGATGGCGCTATCGGGGGATCGCGGCGCCAAGCCGCTGTTCGCCCAAGGGCGGGTGGTTGAAGTGAGCGTGGATGATCCTGGTGTGGTGTGGGATGTGGATGTGCCGCAGGCATTGATCTTCAAGTAGTTCCAGAGGGGATCCCACAAGGAACCGTGTGATTGCACGAGACATGAAAAAGCCCCGCCTGGGATCACCAGGCGGGGCTTTTTAGTGGCCGATGGAATCAGACGAGAGGTTTAGGCTCGTGTTCTTTTTCCTGGGCTTGCTCGTGTTGCTCTACCGCTTCCTGAACGGAGCGCGGTGCTTCGTGGATCACCGACTCAACCGGCTCGGCAGCCACTTCGGCAGCCGGGGCAGGAGCTGCCTCAACCACTTCAGCAACAACCGGTGCAGGCTCGGCAGTGACAACCGCTTCAGCTGGAGCCGCAGCGGCAGCCAGTTCAGCTTCCTTCTGCAGACGCTCGGCTTCACGCTTGCGACGACGCACTTCACGCGGGTCGTTAGGCGCACGGCCACTTGGCGTCAAGGCGCTGGCAGGAGCGGCTTCGACTACCGGAGCAGGTGCCTGGGCAACGACCGGTGCTTCAACGACTGGCGCTTCAACCACCGGTGCTGGAGCCGGTTCCGCGGCAGCAACCACCGGCTCGGAAACCATGGCTTCAGCCACTTGGGTTTCAGCGGCAGGTGCAGCGGCTTCAGCGACGGCTGGCTCGGCAACCCAGTTGAATGCGGTTTGCTCTTCGCGAACTTCACGCACGGTGTCAGTGACGGTTTCAACAACCGCTTCCGCAGCCTGGGCAGGTGCTTCTACCACTGGTGCTGGCTCGGCAGTCGCTTCAACAGCAGGCTGAGCTTCTGGCGCTGGCGCCACTTCGATTTCCGGCGAGGCGGTGACTTCGACCGGTGTGGTCGCTTCAACGACTGGCGCTTCAACCGGAGCTGCTTCCAGGGTCGCGGCAGTGGCGCGTTCGGCTTGCACATTGGCTTCAGCTTCTGCTGGAGCGCTGATCACGCTGCTGGCAACAGCTGCGGTGACAGCCAGTCCGGCGGCCAGATCGGCAGTGCTTGGCGCTTCAGCGTTTTCGCCGGACTCGGACTCTTCCGAACCTTCGATCACGTTGCCGTTGGCGTCACGCTGACGCTCGCGACGGTTGCTGCGACGACGCTGACCACGGGAGCGGCGGCGTGGACGATCACCTTCGGCGCTTTCCTGACCGTCTTCCGACAGTTGTTCTTCGCTGGTGGTCAGTTCTTCTTCAGTTGCGGCTGCGGCAGCTTGTTCGGCACGTGGCTGACGTTCTTCACGCGGTGGGCGTGGCGCGCGTTCTTCACGTGGCTGACGAGCCGGGCGTTCTTCAGCGGTAGCAGCCGTAGCGATAGCAGCGGCGGCCGGAGCAGCTGGAGCGGCATCCAGAGGCTCGCGCAATTCACGAACGCGTTCTTCACGCTCGCCACGTGGCTTGCGATCTTCACGCGGAGCGCGCGGTGCACGCTCTTCACGAGGCGCGCGTGGTGCGCGTTCTTCGCGGGCTACCGCTGGCGTCTCTTCGCGGGTTTCGCGAGGTTCACGCACTTCCCGTGGCTGACGCTCTTCACGCGGTTCACGTGGTGCGCGTTCTTCACGCGGTGCACGCTCTTCGCGAGGCTTGCGCTCTTCATCGCGGCGACCGTTACGGTTGCGGCTCTGCTGGCGACCGTTGCGACGCTCTTCGTTGCGGGCCGGACGCTCGGGGGCAGGTTTTTCAACCACAACCGGTGCGGCAGGCTCTTCCTTGGTGGCGAACAGGCTCACCAGCGACTTCACCAGGCCTTTGAACAGGCTTGGCTCCGGTACGGCGGCCGGGGCAGGGGCTGGAGCGGCCACTTCGGTCGGCACAGGAGCGTTGGCGCGGGCCGGGGCCGTTTTGACCGCAGCTTCCTGGCGAACCAGAGTGCGGGTCGCAGCGGCTGGCTGGACTTCTTCGACTTCGGCAGCGGCAGCGGCGATTTCGTAGCTGGACTGGTTGGTCGCGGCTTCCGGGCTGTCGTCACGCAGGCGCTGTACTTCGAAGTGCGGTGTTTCGAGGTGATCGTTCGGCAGGATGACGATGCGGGCACGGGTGCGCAGTTCGATCTTGGTGATCGAGTTGCGTTTTTCATTGAGCAGGAACGCCGCCACCGGGATCGGCACTTGTGCACGAACTTCGGCGGTACGGTCTTTCAGGGCTTCTTCTTCGATCAGGCGCAGGATCGCCAGGGACAGCGATTCAACGTCACGGATGATGCCGGTGCCGTTGCAACGCGGGCAGACGATGCCGCTGCTTTCACCCAGGGATGGACGCAGGCGCTGACGGGACATTTCCAGCAGGCCGAAGCGCGAAATGCGACCGACTTGCACGCGGGCGCGGTCGGCTTCCAGGCATTCGCGGACTTTTTCTTCCACGGCGCGCTGGTTCTTGGCAGGGGTCATGTCGATGAAGTCAATGACGATCAGGCCGCCGATGTCGCGCAGGCGCAACTGACGGGCGATTTCCTCGGCCGCTTCAAGGTTGGTTTGCAGTGCGGTTTCTTCGATGTCGCTGCCTTTGGTGGCGCGCGCCGAGTTGATGTCGATGGACACCAGGGCTTCGGTCGGATCGATAACGATGGAGCCGCCGGAAGGCAGTTCGACAACGCGCTGGAAAGCGGTTTCGATCTGGCTTTCGATCTGGAAACGGTTGAACAGCGGAACGCTGTCTTCGTACAGTTTGATCTTGCTGGCGTACTGCGGCATTACCTGGCGGATGAAGGTCAGGGCTTCGTCCTGGGCTTCAACGCTGTCGATCAGCACTTCGCCGATGTCCTGGCGCAGGTAGTCACGGATCGCGCGGATGATCACGTTGCTTTCCTGGTAGATCAGGAATGGCGCGGCGCGGTCCAGCGAAGCTTCCTTGATGGCGGTCCACAGTTGCAGCAGGTAATCGAGGTCCCACTGCATTTCTTCGCTGCTGCGGCCAAGGCCTGCAGTGCGCACGATCAGGCCCATGTCGGCCGGGGCAACCAGACCGTTCAGGGCTTCACGCAGTTCGTTGCGCTCTTCGCCTTCGATGCGACGGGAGATACCGCCGGCACGCGGGTTGTTCGGCATCAGCACCAGGTAACGACCGGCCAGGCTGATGAAGGTGGTCAGGGCTGCGCCCTTGTTGCCACGTTCTTCTTTT
>LNAP01006838.1_pt2 | contig 24268 bp, 17 predicted proteins | sample 602601 | NCBI WGS metagenome assembly LNAP01 (sample SAMN02440304, study PRJNA202911) | soil metagenome | biome: Subtropical and temperate rainforests or woodlands; isolation source: soil samples (1 kg each in a 20% v/v slurry with milli Q water) were... ...
CAGCTCCCGTAACCTGGCCTTCGAACTCTACGAAGTGCTGGATGCCGAAGCCCTGACCCAGCGCGAGCGTTTCGCCGAGCACAGCCGCGAAACCTTTGATGCGGCCATCGACACCGCCCGCAGCATCGCCGAAAACCTGTTCGCCCCGCACTGCCGCAAGAACGACGAAAACGAACCGCAATTTGTTGACGGCGCAGCGGTGCTGATTCCCGAAGTAAAACCGGCGGTGGATGCGTTCCTCGAAGCCGGTTTTCTCAATGCCTCGCGCGACTTTGAAGCCGGTGGCATGCAACTGCCAACGCTGCTGTCGCAAGCGTGCTTTTGCCACTTTCAGTCGGCCAACGCCGCCACGACTTCCTACCCGTTCCTGACCATGGGCGCGGCCAACCTGATCGAAAGCTTTGGTAGCGAAGAGCAGAAGCAACGCTTCCTGCAGCCAATGATCGACGGCCGTTTCTTCGGCACCATGGCCTTGACCGAACCCCATGCCGGCTCGTCGCTGTCGGACCTGCGCAGCCGCGCCGAACCGGCAGGCGATGGCACATATCGGATCAAGGGCAACAAAATCTTTATCTCCGGCGGCGACCATCCGCTGTCGGAAAACATCGTGCATATGGTGCTGGCCAAGCTGCCGGACGCACCGGCCGGGGTTAAGGGCATCTCCTTGTTTATCGTGCCCAAGTTCCTGGTTAACGATGACGGCTCGCTCGGCAAGCGCAATGACGTGATTCTCGCCGGCCTGTTCCACAAGATGGGCTGGCGCGGCACCACCTCCACCGCGCTGAACTTCGGCGATAACGGTGAGTGTGTGGGCTACTTGGTGGGCAAACCGCACGCCGGCCTGGCGTATATGTTCCAGATGATGAACGAAGCGCGCATTGGCGTGGGTATGGGTGCGGTGATGCTTGGTTACGCCGGCTACCTGTATTCGCTGGACTACGCTCGCCAGCGCCCGCAAGGTCGCCTGCCCGACGGTAAAGACCCGACCACCGCGCAGGTGGCGATCATTGAACACGCCGACGTACGCCGCATGCTGCTCACCCAGAAGGCCTACGTGGAAGGCTCGTTCGACCTGGCGCTGTACGCCGCTCGTTTGTTCGACGATACCCAGACTCTGGAAAGCGAGGGCGAGCGCAAAACTGCATTGGAGCTGCTCGACCTGCTGACCCCGATTGTTAAGTCCTGGCCCTCGGATTACTGCTTGAAAGCCAACGAGCTGGCCATCCAGATTCTCGGCGGTCACGGCTATACCCGCGAATACCCGGTGGAGCAGTACTACCGCGACAACCGCCTGAACCCGATCCATGAAGGCACTTACGGCATTCAGTCGCTCGACTTGCTCGGCCGCAAAGTGTCCATGAACGGCAGTTGGTCAAGCTGGTGCAGACCTGCTGCCAACGCGCGGCCGAGTACGAATCGCTTAATGCCCTGCGTGAACCGCTGGAACATTTGCTCTCGCGCCTAACCACCGTGACCCTGGCGCTGCTCGGCGACTTGATGAGCGGCAAGGTCAACGAAAGCCTGGCCAACTCGGCGCTGTACCTGAAAGTGTTTGGCCACATGGTCATTGGCTGGCGTTGGTTGGAACAGGCGATTCGCGCCGAAGAAGGGCTGGCCAAAGGCAATGCCCAGGACCATGACTTCTACACCGGCAAGCTGCAGGCCGCGCGCTACTTCCTAACGTGGGAAGTGCCGAGCATGCACCATGACTTGGCGATTCTGGAGGCCAAGGACGATACGTGTTTGGCCATGAAAGACGCTTGGTTCTAAGCCCTGCCGTCTCGTAGGTTGGGTTGAACCGTAGGTGAAGCCCAACGTTGGTTGGACCGATACGCGCCGACTTGCGGTCGGCCTGTTGCGCCGGTACGTGTTGGGCTTCGCTGTGCTCACCGAACGCGGACCGACCAAACCTGCGCGACATTCGATAAATCGGTTGAAACGAGAGCCCCGCCCCTACGCGGGGCTTTTTTTTGACAGGCTTAGGAAAGCGCGGGTTAGAATCGTCTGGCATGCCTGCTGCATGCTCTAGGTCATTTTCGATCTATCCGCCGTTCTACCTGGAGTTCCGCCCTTGGATGCAACCGCCATCAATAGCCTGTTCCTGATCGGCGCATTGCTGGTAGGCGCGAGCATTCTGGTGAGTTCGCTGTCTTCGCGCCTCGGCATCCCGATTCTGGTGATCATTTTGGCGGTCGGCATGATCGCTGGCGTCGATGGTCCTGGCGGTATCGGCTTTAGTAACTATCCCCTTTCATACCTGGTGGGCAACCTCGCGCTGGCAGTTATCCTGCTCGACGGCGGTTTGCGCACCCGGGTGTCCAGTTTCCGCGTGGCGCTGTCACCGGCCTTGTCGATGGCCACGGTGGGCGTGCTGATTACCACCGGGCTGACCGGTATGGCCGCCGCCTGGCTGTTCAACCTGAACTTGATGCAGGGCCTGTTGGTCGGCGCCATTGTTGGCTCCACCGATGCCGCGGCAGTGTTCTCCCTGCTCGGCGGCAAGGGCCTGAACGAACGGGTAAACGCCACCCTGGAGATCGAGTCCGGGAGCAACGACCCAATGGCGGTGTTTCTCACCGTGACCCTGATCGACATGCTCGCCAGCGGCCAAAACGAGTTTGGCTTTAGCCTGTTGCTGCACTTGCTGCGTGAGTTTGGCATCGGCGGAATCATTGGCTTGGGCGGCGGCTGGGTGGTGCTTAAGTTGGTCAACCGCATTCACCTTGCCCACGGTCTTTATCCATTACTGGTGGTCAGCGGCGGCTTGCTGGTATTCGCCCTGACCAACGCCTTGCACGGCAGCGGCATTCTCGCCGTGTACCTGTGCGGCCTGGTGCTGGGCAATAAGGCCATCCGTTCGCGCCACGGTATTTTGCATATGCTCGACGGCCTGGCCTGGCTGGCGCAGATCGGCATGTTCCTGGTGTTGGGCCTGCTGGTTACGCCCCACGACTTACTGCCTATCGCTCTGCCAGCATTGGCGCTGGCACTGTGGATGATTCTGATCGCGCGGCCGCTGTCGGTAGCCGTCGGCCTGTTTCCGTTCAAGGCGTTCCACGACCGCGAGAAAGTCTTTATCGCCTGGGTAGGGCTGCGTGGGGCGGTGCCGATTATTTTGGCGGTGTTCCCGCTGATGGCCGGGCTGGAGCATGCCCAGCTGTACTTCAACTTGGCGTTCTTTATTGTCTTGGTTTCCCTGGTTGTGCAGGGCACCAGCCTGCCATGGGTGGCGAAATGGCTGCGGGTGACCGTGCCGCCAGAGCCCGCGCCGATTTCCCGCGCGGGTTTGGAAGTGCACCCCACCAGCCAGTGGGAACTGTTTGTTTACCGCCTGGGTGCAGAAAAATGGTGCATTGGCGCCGCCCTGCGCGAGCTGAATATGCCCGAGGGCACACGTATCGCTGCGCTGTTCCGCGGCACAGAGTTGCTGCACCCCTCGGGTAGTACCACCCTGGAAGCCGGCGATATGCTCTGTGTGGTTGGTCACGAACGCGATCTGCCGGCCCTGGGCAAACTGTTTAGCCAGGCGCCCAAGCGCGGTCTGGACCTGCGCTTCTTCGGCGACTTCGTGCTTGAAGGCGATGCCGAACTCAGCGCCATTGCTGCGCTGTATGGGCTTAAGGTCGGCGATGTTGACGGCACCTTACCGCTAGGCCGCTTTATCTCCCACGAGATTGGTGGCGAGCCGGTAATCGGCGACCAGGTGGAGTGGAATGGTCTGACTTGGACTGTCGCCGCCATGGAAGGGAACAAGATCCGCAAGGTCGGCGTCAAATTCCCCGAAGGTAGCCGCCCTGGCCCTGGCTTGTTCCTCTAAACTCCTCAGCTTCTTGAGCCGCACGATTGGCGACCATGCCCTTGTTCTTTACTCCGCTTAGCCACTTGATTCGCGCCGGCCTGTTTGGCCTGCTTGTTATGGTTTCCTCCGTGCACGCGGCCGACCCGCCGAATGCCGCCGATGTGCAGCGCAGCCTGGATACCCTGGCCGAGCGCAAATTGGCCGAGCCAGATCTGTCCACGGTCAAGCAAACCCTGGAAAGCACCCTGTCGCTGCTGGCGGAACAAAGCACCGCCGAGCAGCAACTGACGCAGCTCAAGCAGAAGATTACCGATGCGCCGCGCCTGATCGCCGAAGCCCAGCGCGATCTGGCCAAGCTCAAAGCCACACCGCCGGTTGAGTTTCGCCAGCGCTTCGGCGCTTACACCGTCCCGCAGTTGGAACAGAAGCTGACCGACCTCAGCACCCAACTCAGCGACTGGCAAAAAGCCCTGGCCGTGGCCAACAGCGATATTCTCACCGCGCAAACCCGCCCCGAGCGGGCCCAGGCGGAAATCAGCAGCGGGCAAACCCGCGCTCAGGAAATCAGCAACCTGCTTAAGGCGGGCAAAGAGGGCGGCAAATCGCTGAGCAGCGAGCGTCGCGGCCAACTCAGCGCGGAACAAGCTGCGCTGGCAGCGAAAACCACGCTGCGCCGCGCTGAACTGGCGGCAAATAACCAACTGCAAGACCTCGCCAACAGCCAGCGCGACCTGCTGGTTGAACGCATCGCCGGCGGCGAGCAACGCAGCAACGATATCCAAACCCTGATCAGCGAAAAACGCCGCGCGCAGTCGGAAAAAACCTTGGTGGAGTTATCCAAGGAAGCGCAGAACGCCGGCTCCGATAGCGTGGTCGCCATCGAAAGCGCAGAGAACCTCAAACTCTCCGACTACCTGCTACGCGCCACCGACCGCCTCAACGACCTGACCAAAGAAAACCTGCTGACCAAGCAGCAACTGGACAGCGTCAACCAGGCCGACCAGTCGCTGGAAGAACAGATCAACGTGCTCAAAGGCAGCCTGCTGCTGTCGAAAATTCTCTACCAGCAAAAGCAATCGCTGCCGCGGCTGAGCATGAACAAAGACCTGGCTGACGAAATTGCCGATATCCGTCTGTACCAGTTCAACCTCGACCAGACCCGCGACCAATACAACAGCCCGCAGGCCTACGTGGACAGCCTGTTGGCCAAACAGCCGGCCGAGCAAGTAACCCCGGAACTGCGCCGCACCTTGTTGGAATTAGCCAACACCCGCAGCGAATTGCTCGACCGCCTGAGCCGCGAGCTCAACGGGCTGTTGAATGAATCGATCACCCTGCAACTTAACCAGAAACAACTGCAAGCCACCGCCAAGTCCCTGCGCGCCACGCTGGAAGAACAGATGTTCTGGATTCCCAGCAACCGGCCGCTGGACCTGTCCTGGCTGCGCGTGGCGCCGCGCTACCTGCAAAGCCAGGTGGCCGATATCGCCTGGGGCGCCGGGGTCAAGCAGCTGTTTGAAGCCCTGGGCGAGCACCCGTGGTTTTTCGTGCCGCTGGCGTTGGTCAGCGGCTTGCTGATCTGGCAGCGCCGCACCATTTACCGCAAGTTGGATACGCTGCACGAAGACATTGGCCACTACAAACGCGACAGTCAGCTGCACACGCCACTGGCGCTGCTGCTGAATGTTCTGCTGGCCTTGCCGGTGTCGTTACTGCTGGCTCTGGGCGGGCTGGCGCTGCGCGCTGACGCCCGCGGGCAGAACGCCGCGTTGGGTCTGGCGCTGCTGGAAATGGCCCAGGCCTGGCTGGTGTTTTACACCCTGTACCGGATTCTGGCGCCGGGTGGGGTGGCCGAGTTGCACTTCCGCTGGCCGCGTCCGCAGTTGGACTTTATTAGCAAGCAGGTGCGTAACCTCGGCTTCGTCGTCATGGCTCTGGTGGCCGTGGTTAGCGTGGCCGAGCAACAGCCGGCGGCGCTGGCCGAAGACGTGATCGGCATCTTTATTGTGCTTACCTGCTTCTGCCTGATGACCTGGTTGCTGGGCAAATTGCTGCTGGGCGAGCAACTGCGTGAACACGCCTCGCCGTTTCGCCTGGCGATCGGCGCCGCGTTCACCTTGCTGCCATTTGCGCTAATCATTGCGGTGGGTTTTGGCTACTACTACACCTCGCTAAAACTCACCGACCGGCTGATCAACACCCTGTACTGGCTGATTATCTGGCTGATCGTCGAGGCGGCATTCGTGCGTGGTCTGGCCGTTGCTGCAAGGCGCCTGGCCTATGCCCGCGCCTTGGCCAAACGCCAGGCGCAAGCCAAGGAAAACGTCGACGGCGATGAAGTGCCGGTGGAAACCCCGACGCTGGATATCGAGCAAGTTAACCAGCAGTCCTTGCGCCTGATCCGCCTAACCCTGCTGGCCGGTTTTATCGGTTGTTTGTACTGGGTGTGGGCCGACCTGATCAGCGTGTTTGCCTACCTCGACAACGTAACCCTCTACCAATACGCCGCCGGCACTGGCACGGCCGCCACCCAAGTGCCCATCAGCCTGATGGACGTCCTCGGTGCGCTGCTGATCATCGGCGTCACCATCGCCCTGGCCAACAACCTGCCTGGTTTGCTCGAAGTATTGGTGTTGTCACGGCTGTCATTGGCGCAAGGCAGCGCCTACGCCACGACCACGCTGCTTTCGTATGCGATTGCCGGCATCGGTATCGTCAGCACCCTGTCGACTCTGGGGGTTAGCTGGGACAAGCTGCAATGGCTGGTGGCGGCGCTGTCAGTCGGTATCGGTTTCGGCATGCAAGCGATCTTCGCCAACTTTATTTCCGGGATCATTCTGCTGTTCGAGCGCCCGGTACGGATTGGCGACTTGGTGACCATCGGCACGGTGACCGGTACGGTCAACCGCATCCGCATCCGCGCCACCCATATCACCGACGGCGACCGCAAAGCGGTGATCGTGCCCAACCAGACCATTCTCACCAGCCAACTGATCAACTGGACGCTGACCGATACCGTTACGCGCATTGTGCTGACCTTTAACGTGCAGCGCGGTAGCGACCTGGAGCTGGTGCGCAAACTGATGCTGCAAGCCACTCAGGAAAATGCCCGTGTCCTGCGCGACCCGGCGCCCACCGTGCAACTGACCGCCTATGGCGCCAGCACCCTGGACCACGAACTGAAGATCTACGTGCGTGAACTGGGCGACCGTGGCTTGGCCACCGATGAACTGAATCGGCGCATTGACCAGTTGTTCCGCGCTAACGACATCAACTCCAGCTCCACACCGAAGATGGAAATCTACCTGGCCAATCAGCATGGCCAGGAACAGAAGATCGACCCGGACAAACAGCCGGACGAGGTCAAGCCGTAAACGGATGTGGCGCTGGCGAGCCGGCGCGGATGGCGAAAGCGTGCGAGGCCAGAGGTGTAGTTCATCCTCCCGCCCTATTTACGTGCGATGCTCTGCCCCACGCATCGCCATAGGCGCGATTTTGGTGCTGGGGTTTGGGGTGGTGGACGAATCCATCGGCCTTGGCCTCGGCTGGCATAAGTCTTGCGCGGCTTACAGCCCGTCAAGGCTCGCAGGAGGCACGCCGTGTCGATTCATGTCGCATTGCACCATGTAACGCACTACCGCTATGACCGCGCGGTGGATCTGGGCCCGCAAATCGTTCGTTTGCGCCCCGCCGCCCATAGCCGCACGCGGGTGTTGTCGTATGCGTTAAAAGTCTTGCCGGAAAAGCATTTCATCAATTGGCAGCAAGACCCCCAGGGTAACTACCTGGCCCGCTTGGTGTTCCCGGAAAAGACCGATGAGCTGCGTATCGAGGTCGATCTGGTGGCCGAGATGGCGGTGTTTAACCCGTTCGATTTCTTCCTTGAGCCCTACGCCGAAAAAATTCCGTTCACCTATGCGGCGGACGAAAAGCGCGAGCTGACGCCGTACCTGGCCACCCTTGAACCAACCACCAAATTCGACGCCTATGTCGCCAGCATTGAGCGCAAGCCGCTGCCGACCATTGATTTTCTGGTGGCGCTGAACCAGCGCCTGAGCGAGGACATCAGCTACCTGATTCGCATGGAGCCAGGTGTGCAAACCCCCGAGCAAACCCTGACCAATGCCTCCGGCTCGTGCCGTGATTCGGCCTGGTTGCTGGTGCAGATCTTGCGCAGCTTGGGTTTGGCCGCGCGGTTTGTCTCGGGCTACCTGATTCAACTGACTGCCGACGTTAAAGCCCTTGATGGCCCCTCCGGCACCACCGTGGATTTCACCGACCTGCACGCTTGGTGCGAGGTGTATTTGCCCGGCGCTGGCTGGGTTGGCCTCGACCCCACATCGGGTCTGTTTGCCGGGGAAGGTCATATCCCCTTGGCGTGCAGCCCTGAGCCTTCCTCTGCGGCGCCGATTAGCGGGGTGGTCGAGCCGTGTGAAGCCGAGTTCACCCACGAAATGTCGGTGGAGCGCATTTGGGAGGCGCCGCGCGTCACCAAGCCGTACACCGATGAGCAATGGCTGGAGATCGAGCGCCTGGGCCGGCAGATTGATAACGACCTGCTGCAGGGCGATGTGCGCCTGACCATGGGCGGCGAGCCGACGTTTGTCTCGATTGATGACCCCGACGGTGCCGAGTGGAATACCGATGCCTTGGGCGAGAACAAGCGCAAGCTTTCTGCCGAGCTGTATCAGCGGATGCGCAAGCGTTACGCGCCCAATGGCTTGGTGCATTTTGGCCAAGGCAAGTGGTACCCCGGCGAGCAGTTGCCGCGTTGGTCGCTGAACTGCTTTTGGCGTCATGACGGCCAGCCGATCTGGCACAACCTGGCGCTGATTGCCGACGAGGGCGAAGACTACAAGGCCGACGGCGAGTTGGCCGGGCTGTTTTTGGCCAGTGTGGCTGAGCGCTTGCAGCTCTCCACCGAGTTTGTGTTCCCGGCTTACGAGGACAATTTCTACTACCTCTGGCGTGAAGGCGCGTTGCCGAAAAACGTCAGCGCCGAAGACCCACGCCTAGAAGATGAAATGGAGCGCGCACGGCTGCGCAAGGTATTTGCTCAGGGCCTGGATAAGGTCATTGGCCAAGTGCTGCCGCTGGCCCGCACCGCCGCCGAAGATGCCTGGCAAAGCGGGCGTTGGTACCTGCGTGACGAGCATTGCCGTTTGGTGCCCGGTGACTCGGCCATGGGCTATCGCCTGCCATTGGCCTCGCAGCCGTGGGTTAAGGCCGCCGAGTTTCCCTTTGTGCATGCCCAAGACCCTAACCAGGCCTTTGCCGAGTTGCCTGCAGCCGACACCTTGCGTCTGCTGCCGGTTGAGCGCGGCGAAGCGCCGGTCAAGGGCGAGGAGCGTGAGCCGAAGATTGATGAGTCGGCTTCCTGGCTGACCCGCACGGCGCTGTGTGCCGAAGCGCGCGATGGCCGTCTGTATGTGTTTATGCCGCCGTTGGCCAAGCTGGAGGATTACCTGGCGCTGGTTAGCGTGATCGAAGCCTGCGCCGAAGAGCTGGATTGCCCGGTGCTGCTGGAAGGTTACGAGCCGCCGAGCGACCCACGGTTGGGCAACTTCCGGATCACCCCGGACCCCGGCGTCATCGAAGTCAACGTACAGCCGTCGTCCAGCTGGGAGCAGTTGGTGGAGCGCACCGAGTTCCTTTATGAGGAAGCCCGGCAAACGCGCCTGACTACAGAAAAATTTATGATTGACGGCCGCCACACCGGTACCGGTGGCGGTAACCACTTTGTGCTCGGGGGCGCCACGCCGGCCGATTCGCCGTTTCTGCGGCGGCCCGATCTGCTGCGCAGTTTGATCAGCTATTGGCACAATCACCCGTCGCTGTCGTACCTGTTCTCCGGGCTGTTTATCGGCCCGACTTCGCGACGAAGCGCGCAACGACTCGCTGTATGAGCTTGAAATTGCCTTCTCGCAAATGCCGGCACCGGGCGAGCAATGCCCGCCCTGGATCGTTGACCGCCTGCTGCGCAACCTGCTGATCGACGTTACCGGCAATACCCACCGCGCCGAGTTCTGCATCGACAAGCTGTATTCGCCGGACAGCGCCAGCGGCCGCCTGGGGCTGCTGGAGCTGCGTGGCTTTGAGATGCCGCCCCATGCGCGCATGAGCCTGACCCAGCAACTGCTGCTGCGTGCGCTGGTGGCGCGCTTCTGGCGTGAGCCGTATGCGCCGCCGAAACTGGCGCGCTGGGGCACCGAGTTGCACGACCGTTTCTTGCTGCCGCACTTTATTGCGCAGGATTTTGCCGATGTCATCGTCGAGCTAAACAACGCCGGTTACCCGCTGCGCGCCGAGTGGTTTGCTGCCCACACCGAATTCCGCTTCCCGAAAATTGGTGACTACAGCGTCGCCGGTATCGAGCTGGAATTGCGCCAGGCGCTGGAGCCTTGGCACGTGCTGGGCGAGGAGGGCGGCGGTGGCGGCACGGTGCGTTATGTCGACTCGTCCCTGGAGCGTGTGCAGGTGAAACTCAACGGCGTGCCGCCACAGCGCTACATGCTCACCTGCAATGGTGTGCCGGTGCCGTTGCAGCCGACTGGGCGCGTGGGTGAGTTTGTCGCCGGCGTGCGTTTTCGCGCGTGGCAGCCGTATAACGCGCTACAGCCGACAATTCCGGTGCATGCACCGCTGATTTTTGACCTGCTTGATACCTGGATGCAGCGCTCCTTGGGCGGTTGCCAGTATCATGTCGCCCACCCCGGCGGGCGCAACTACGAGACCTTGCCGGTCAATGCCAACGAAGCCGAAAGCCGGCGCATGGCGCGCTTCTTCCGTTTGGGCCACAACCCTGGGCACTTGCCGGTGCCGTTGTTGCAGGTCAACGATGAAATGCCCATGACCCTGGATTTGCGTCTGCATCGAAGTTGAGGCTAGCCAGGCCCATCGCCGCCCGGTGTAGGCGGCGAGGCACGGGTGATATCCGTGGTCTGCGCTACGCTTTTTTAGCGGTTTATTGTGATTACTCCTGCGTCTGCCGAGCGTTACATGCCCGACCTGCTTGACTGTTACCGGCTGACACCGGGTACCTACCACGAGATGCTCGATGCCGAGGGAAACCTGCGCGCCCATTGGCGCCGCATGTTTGACCAACTGCAGCGCAGCAGCGTGCTGCAATTGGCCCAGCGCCAGGCCTTGCTGACCCGGCAGATTCAGGAAAACGGCGTCACCTATAACGTGTATGCCGACCCCAAAGGCGCTGATCGCCCCTGGGAGTTGGACCTGTTGCCCAACCTGCTGGCCGCCGATGAGTGGCAGCAAATCGCCGCAGGCATCGCCCAGCGCGCCAAGTTGCTGAACAGCGTATTGGCCGACCTCTATGGCCCGCAAAAGCTGATTGCCGGTGGCTTGCTGCCGGCCGAGTTGATCTTTGGCCATAACAACTTCCTGTGGCCGTGCCAGGGCGTGCAGCCGCCCGATGGCACGTATCTGCATGTGTACGCCGTGGACTTGGCGCGCACACCAGATGGCCGCTGGTGGGTGACCGCCGACCGTACCCAGGCGCCTTCCGGTGCCGGTTATGCCTTGGAAAACCGCCAGATCGTCTCGCGCGCCTTCCCTGAGCTGTACCGCGATTTACAAATTCAGCACCTCAACGCCTTCTTCCGCACGCTGCAGGAAACCGTGGCCCGTCAGGCCCCCACCGACGGCGAGGTGCCGCTGGTGGTGCTGCTGACGCCGGGGCGTTTTAACGAAAGTTACTTCGAGCATTTGTACCTGGCGCGCCAGCTCGGTTACCCGTTGGTGGAAGGCGGCGATTTAACCGTGCGCGACGCCACCGTGTACCTGAAAACCCTCAGCGGCCTGCGCCGCGTGCACGCCATCATGCGCCGCCTGGACGATGACTTCTGCCTGCGTACCGACTCGGCGCTGGGCGTGCCGGGGCTGCTGGAATCGGTGCGCCAAGGCCGCGTGCTGGTGGCCAATGCCTTGGGCAGCGGTGTGCTGGAATCGCCGGGGCTGCTGGGCTTTTTGCCGAAAATCAACGAGCACCTGTTTGGCGAAGAACTGCTGCTGCCGTCGATTGCCACCTGGTGGTGTGGAGAGGAACCGGTGCTGGCTCAGGCGCTTGAGAAACTGCCGGAACTGCTGATTAAACCGGCGTTTCCGTCGCAGAGCTTTACCCCGGTATTTGGCCGCGACCTCAGCGAAGAGCAGCTCAGTGCCCTGGCCAAACGTATTCGCGCGCGGCCGTACGCCTATGTGGCGCAAGAGCTGCCGCAGCTCTCCCAGGCGCCGGTCTGGCAGGCAGAAAATGGTCAGCTGCAACCGCGTGCCATTGGTATGCGCGTATACGCGGTGGCCGATGCCGATGGCTATCGCATTCTGCCCGGCGGCCTTACCCGCGTGGCGGCCGAGGCGGATGCCGAAGTGGTATCTATGCAACGCGGCGGCGCCAGTAAAGATACTTGGGTGCTGGGCGAACCGGCGCCGGGCGGCGAAACCAAACCGAACCCGAAAAACCTCGGCGGCCTGGGCTTGGTCCGGCGCGACCCGTACCTGCCGTCGCGGATTGTTGAAAACCTATTTTGGTTTGGCCGCTACTGCGAGCGCTGCGATGACAGCGCCCGGCTGCTGCGCATCATGCTGGCGCGCTATGTCGAGGGGGATGACCCGTTGGCCTTGCGCGCGGCCGTGGAGTTGGCAGAAAGCCTCAAGCTGTTGCCGGAAGAGGGCGACCTGCATGAGCGTTTGTTGGAAGCGCTGATGGGCCCGGAATGGCCGGCCAGCCTGCGCGCCAACTTGCTGCGTTTGCAGTGGGCGGCGTCGCAAGTGCGCGGCAAGCTGTCGCGCGAGAACTGGCAAGCGCTGGTGCAGTTGCAGCACGACGCACAGATTCTCGACAGCAAAGAACCGGATTTTGGCGAGCTGCTGGATTTCCTCAACCGCCTGGTGATGTCGCTGGCGGCTTTGTCCGGCTTTGCTCTGGACGATATGACCCGCGACGAAGGCTGGCGCTTTTTGATGGTTGGCCGGCAGATCGAGCGCCTGCAATTTCTCAGTCGCAGCCTGGCCGAGTTTCTCCATGGTGTGGCGGTGTTTGACCAAGTGGGCCTGGAGTGGCTGCTGGAGCTGGGTAACAGCAGCATCACCTACCGCTCACGCTATATGGCCGTGCCGCAGCTTATTCCGGTGCTCGACTTGCTCCTGCTCGATGAGCAAAACCCCCACGCGGTGTTGTTCCAACTGCGCTTGGTGGTGCGCTCGTTAAGCCGTTTGAACGAAGACTTTGGCGCGCCGCGCGAGGTGGGGCTGACGCTCCTTGCTGAGCAGTTGGAGGCGTTCAATTTGGGCAGTCTGGAAAACCAGCTATTTGGCGTCACCAGCTTGCGTGCAGTCATCGACGGCCTGGTCGTGCTGCTTGGCAAGGTCTCTGAAGCCGCTGGCCACGCCTCGGATCGTTTGGCCTTGCGCCATTTCGCCCATGTCGATGATGTGAGCAAACAAACGGTGTCGGTGTAATGAGCGCGCGCTACCAGATTCTCCACGACACCCATTACCGCTACGACAGCCCGGTGTCCTTGGCCCAGCAGCTGGCGCATTTATGGCCACGCCCCAGCCCCTGGCAGGTGTGCACCGAGCAAGAACTGCACATCAACCCTGAGCCCACTAGCCGGCGCGATGAGCAGGATGTATTCGGCAACCCCATCACCCGCCTGGCGTTCGAGCGCCCCCATGACGAGCTGCAAGTGAATGCGCGGTTAGTGGTGGAACTGCGCACGCAGCCAACGCTGGATTTTCATCAGTCGCCGGCCTGGGACCACACCCGCAGTGTGCTGACCTACAACGGTAAGCCCAAGCCCGACCCAGTGCTGGACGCTTGTCGTTTCTGCTTTGAATCGCCCTATGTGCGCTTGAAAAAAGCCTTCGCCGACTACGCCGACAGTTGCTTCCCGCCCAGCCGCCCGTTGCTGCTAGGTGCGCAGGCGCTGATGGAAAAAATCTTTCGCGAATTCACCTTCGACGCCGACGCCACCCAGGTGGCGACGCCGCTGGTGGAAGTGCTGGAGCGCCGCCGTGGCGTGTGCCAAGACTTCGCTCACCTGATGCTCGCCTGCCTGCGCTCCCGTGGCCTGGCGGCGCGCTACGTTAGCGGCTACCTGCTGACTCAGCCGCCACCGGGGCAGCCGCGGCTGATTGGTGCCGATGCCTCCCATGCCTGGGTCTCGGTGTATTGCCCCAAGCTGGGTTGGGTGGATTTCGACCCTACCAACAATGTGCGCCCGGCGTTGGAGCACATCAGCTTGGCGCGTGGGCGGGATTTCTCCGATGTGTCGCCCTTGCGCGGGGTGATTCTCGGCGGCGGTAGCCACGACCCGGACGTGCAAGTCACCGTTCTTCCCCTATAGCGCTCGTATCCGTAGGTTGGGTCGGTCCGCGCTCGGTGAGCGCAGCGAAGCCCAACAGGGAGCCCGAAGGGCTCCGCGTGCAGATCTGTGCGTGGACCGATACGCACCGGCCTTTGGCCGGTTTGTTGGACTTCGCTGCGCTCAACCCAACCTACGTCCTCCCACACGAGCCGTATTCCAATCAGGATTTTGTAGGGCTTGGTTTTTAATTTAGTTGGAACTATAGTGCCAACTAAATAAAGGGTTACAAAACTCATAAAAACCTAGCGGAGCCCGCCATGCGTATCGCCACTCTGTCCGTACTCGCCGTATCTGTGTTGCTTGCCGCGTGTGGCGAGCCAGAGAAACCGGCCGTTACCCACGTCGATTTCCAGAAAGAACTGCAAGGCAAGCTGATCGCCGCCAAGCCCGGCGATGTGATTGAAATCCCTGCTGGCACCTATCAGCTCGACCGCAGCCTGAGCCTCAAAGCCAGTGGCGTGACCATTAAGGGCGCCGGTATGGACAAAACCGTGCTGAGCTTTAAAGGCCAGAAAAGCGGCGCTGAAGGCCTGCTGGTGGATGCCTCGGACTTCACCATCGAAGACCTGGCGTTTGAAGACACCAAGGGCGATTCGCTAAAAGTGGTGGGCGGCAAAAACATCATCATCCGCCGCGTGCGCACCGAATGGACCAACGGCCCGGCCACCGAAAACGGTGCCTATGGCGTGTACCCGGTGCAAACCGAAAACGTCCTGCTCGACGGCGTTGTGGCCATTGGCGCATCGGATGCCGGCATCTATGTCGGCCAGTCGCGCAACGTAGTGGTGCGCAACAGCCGGGCGGAGAAAAACGTCGCCGGTATCGAAATCGAAAACACCATCGGCGCCGACGTTTATGACAACGTCGCCACCGGCAATACTGGCGGCATCCTCGTGTTCAACATGCCTAACCTGCAGCAGGCCGGCCGCGCCACCCGCGTGTACCACAACAAAGTGCAGGGCAATAACCACGACAACTTCGGCCACAAAGGCACGCCGGTGGCCAGCGTACCGGCCGGCTCGGGCGTGGTGATCAATTCCAACGATCAGGTGGAAATCTTCGACAACGATATTGGCGAACACAAAACCGCCAACCTGATCGTCAGCAGCTACTTCAGCACCGGTTACACCAACCTCTCCACCGCCGACGGCTTCGACCCCTACCCGGAAAGTATCTATATCTACGGCAACCGCTTTGGCCCAGGCGGCGACAGCCCGGACAACCTCGAACTCAAGGCCCTGCGCATCAGCCAATACGGCCTTAGTGGACGTTTGCCGGACATTCTTTGGGACGGCTACGTCAACGTCGACAAGCTCAAGGACGGCAAGCTGCCGGCCGACCTGGCCATCTGCGTGGATAACGGCGCGGCCGGCCTGATCAACGTTGATGCACCCAACGGTTACAAAAACATCAGCACCGATATGAGCAGCCATAAATGCAGCCTGCCGAAGTTGCCGGCTATCGAACTGGCGTCGGCCAAAGCGGGGCAGGGTGCATGAAGGCATGGCTTGTGTTGGCGGGCACGCTGCTGATTGCCGCGTGCTCCAAGCAGTCGGCACCGTTGTATTTGCCTGAGGGCGACAAGTACCCGCTAACCCTCAGCGAGTGGGGCATGTTGCAGCTGGGTGGTGGGCACTTGCAGCCTGCTGCCGAGGTCACGCCGTATGACCTCAACACGCCATTGTTCACCGACTACGCGCACAAGATGCGCACCGTGTGGATGCCGGCAGGTTCGGCGGCCAGCTATGGCGAAGAGCATTTCGACTTCCCTGTCGGCACCGTGCTGAGCAAAACCTTTTACTACCCCAAAGATGAGCAGGGCCGCCTGCGCCGCAATAGCCAAGACGACCGCGATGCCAGCAGCGGTCTGGAGCTGGACCGTGTGCATCTGGTGGAAACGCGCATTCTGCTTAAGCAGAAAAGCGGCTGGGTGGCGCTGCCCTATGTGTGGGATGACAAGCAAAAGGAAGCCCATCTGGAGTTAGCAGGTGACAGTCAGAGCCTGAGCTTGCTGGACGATCAAGGGCAGACGTTGGCGGTGGACTACGCCGTGCCAGACGCCAACCAATGCGCCGGTTGCCACGAAGAAAGCCACGGTCAGGGCATCAACCCGCTGGGGCCAAAAGCGCGGCATTTGAACAAAGATTTGGTCTACGCCGATGGCACCGCCAACCAGCTGCAACATTGGCAGCAAAAGGGCCTGCTCAAAGGCTTGCCAGCGGAGTTGGCGGGTGTGCCGCAAAACGCCTTGTGGGGACACCCGCAGTTTAGAGAAGCAGGCGCGCAGTTATCTCGACGCCAACTGCGCGCACTGCCACAACCCCAAGGGGCCTGCGCGTACGTCCGGCCTGATGCTTAACCTGGCCACCGCCACTGGCATTCACAGCGGCCTATGCAAACAGCCGGTGGCGGCGGGCAAAGGTTCGGGGGATCGGCTGGTGGATATTCACCCCGGCAAGCCGGATGAATCGGTGCTCATCTACCGCCTGGAAAGCACCGACCCCAGCGTGATGATGCCGGAGCTGGGGCGCTCGGTGGTGCACCACGAAGGTGTTGAAGTGTTGACGCGGTGGATCGCCAGCTTGGATGGCGGCTGCTGAGCCGTAGGTTGGGCTGAACGAAGCGAAGCCCAACACGGGCCGCCCCAACTGGCTGGGAGGCCGGCGCGTATCGGCCGCCATGTTGGGCTTAGCTGTACTCAACCCAACCTACGCGACTCGACCTACGTGTCATTAGGCGTTGGGCTTTTCGTCTGATGCCTCGGGCTCATCGTTCGCGTCGTCATCAGGTGCCACACCATGCTCAAGCTCATGGGCGATACGGCGTTGACGTTTCTCTTCCTTCTTCTGCTCTTTGGCAAGGTCGCGTTGCTGTTTGGCGAAGGCGTAGTTGGGTTTGGCCATGGTGTTCCTCGGAGGCAGGGGCGCAATGGGTTGATTAAAGCGCAACGCGGCGCGGCGCGCTGTCATTTCGTGCAGCGGGCCTGTGCTCTAGCGGTCCACCCACTTGGGCGCGACGGCGGGTTTCCAGGCATCCATGGCGGCAATCAGCGCACTCGCTGACTCGTTGATTTGCAGCATTTCCCGGTGCGGGGCGCGAACAAAACGTTCTGCCACCAAGTGGTCGAGAAAGTCATTGAGCTTGGCGTAGAAGCCATTCACTTCCAGCAGCCCCATGGGTTTGCTGTGGTAGCCGAGTTGGCCCCAGGTCCAGACTTCGAACAGCTCCTCCAAGGTGCCAAGGCCACCGGGAAGGGCGATAAAACCGTCACTCAGTTCGGCCATCCGCGCTTTACGCGCGTGCATACCATCCACCACTTCCAGGCGGGTGAGGCCCGGGTGACCGATTTCGGCGTCTTTTAGCGACTGCGGAATCACCCCAATCACTTCACCACCGGCGGCCAGCGCCGCGTCGGCGACGATACCCATCAGGCCCACAGCACCACCACCGTAGACCAGGCGAATGCCTTGCTCGGCCAGGGTGCGGCCAAGGTTTACCGCCGCTTCGCTATAGACCGGGTTGGCGCCGGGGCTGGCACCGCAAAAAACGCAAAGGGAACGCAACGACATAACAGGCTCCATAGGCAAAAACTGCCCACAGGGTACTGGCTGCGCGCGCGCTCACCAAGGCTTGGGCAGAGGCTTTTAATCGGTGCTGGTGCCACTGGCGCCGCACGCGTAGGCGGCCAACAGGCTGCGTAACAGGTCATTAACGTTCATGGTGCGGCCCTCGTTGAAAGAGTGGCTAGGCTAACCGGGAAGGCGGTGGCCGGCTGTTTGATTCTGTCGATGACGGCCATAGCACTTTAGTGGTGCGGCTTTTTGCCTCACGAATGCTTGAACCAGGCTGTGCTATCAAACGTCTCTGTAACTGCACGACCCTTTTTGCTGTCGCACCTGCCGTCTGGCGTTCGCGCCAATGCGGCAGATTTATCCGGGCCAATCGCCCATCCTGCCAAGGAGTTCACCATGCTTCGCAAGCTCGTAGTTGCTTCCGTTCTTACCCTGGCCAGTGTTCAGGTTTTTGCCGCCGATTGTTCCGTGACGGTCGACTCCACCGACCAAATGACCTACGACACCAAAGACATCAAAATCAGCAAAAGCTGCAAAACCTTCACCGTCAACTTGACCCACAGCGGCGCGCTGCCGAAAAACGTCATGGGCCATAACCTGGTTATTTCCAAAACCGCCGACTCCGCCGCTGTAGCCAGCGATGGCATGGGTGCAGGCATTGATGCCAACTACCTGAAAGCCGGTGACGACCGTGTAATCGCCCACACCAAAGTCATTGGTGCTGGCGAGAAAGATGCAGTGACCTTTGATGTGAGCAAACTGAAAGCCGGCGAAGACTATGCGTTCTTCTGCTCGTTCCCAGGGCACATCTCGATGATGAAAGGTGCTGTGACGCTGGTGGACTAAGCCCAATCAGCTACTGCACTTCCCTATTGGCAAGCACCGTCGTCCCCGCGCAGGCGGGGACCTAGGATAGTGAAGGGAACGTCGTTCGGTGACGGACTCTGGGTCCCCGCCTTCGCGGGGACGACGGCTTTTTGCCGTTACCGCGAGTCGGTCATTTTGAAGATGCCCTGCGCGTTCGAGCTATCGAAGTGCAGGTCCAACTCCCCGGTCTCTTCATCCACTTCGCGCTGAATAAACTCCACAAACGATCCCGGCACGCTGCGTTGCACGGTTTGCCCGTGGGCGTCGATAAAGCCGCGCTGCACCTGTACCGCTTTATAGGCGGTTTGCATCACGCGGCGTGAGCTGGAGGTTTCGATGCTGTCTTTCATCGGCCGGCCGATGGTGCGCTGGTGGTCGACCACCGCTTGCAGGTCGACAACGCGGTCGGTGAGGTGGTTAAAGCGGTTGCCTTCGGTGGCGATCCAGGCCATCTCCGCGCTTTCGATCAGCAGCGCCTGGTAATCGCTTTCTTGCACTGTGCTGTGTTGGCAGTCAAAGGCTTGGTACAGCGCCGGCATCAGTTCCAGCGCCGCGCTCAGGTTGCAATGACGGCTGTGGCGCAAGGTTTTAAGCGTGGCCAAGTCGGCGGCGCTTAACGGGTCACGGTTGGTTTCGCACACGCGCGTCACCGCTTGTTGAAAGCCTTCGCTGAAACGCCCCGGGTGCAGTTCGGAAACAAAGAACTGGGCGATATCGGCCGGCAGGTCCATTTGCCGGTAGGCGTAGCCGGTCATTTTCAGTTTGGTCAGCGGATACGTGCGCACATCGGTAAAGCCCAACGGTTCGAGCAGACGGGTAAAGGCATGACGACCGCGCGGCAGTTCGCCGTTTTCCGGCCAGTCAACGGTGCGGATAGCGCCATGGTCGAACACCACCTGGCGGCCGTCCTGCAGCTGTTCTTCAACATACAGGCGGCCATTGGGCTCCGCTTCCACCAGCTTGTAAAACAGGCTCAGGTTCAGGGCTTCGGCCAGCCAGGCGCGGTGCAGTTGCGCGTCGCTGTTGGCAAATTGAGCGAGGCCTTGGGGAATGGCGACGTGGGCAAATACCCAGTCAGCAGCGGGCTGGCCAATGGCGGCGGTAACAAGCTGGAGCAGGCGCTGGGTGTCGAGGGCGGCATCGTGGGGCATGACTGGGGCTCTGAACTGAGTGCGAGGTGCTATCAGAACGCTCGGCAGCGGTGGCGACAAGCGAAAAAAACTGCCGGGTCTATTCCATAAATTCCTGCACGCGGCTTTATTCGATCTGTTCGTGAATCCAGCGCACAAAGTCGCGCACCTTGGGCACTTCAGCGGCATGTTCAGCGTAGGCCAGGTAGTAGGCGCTGCTGCTGGTCAGGCTGTGTGGCCAGGGGATTACCAGCTTGCCTTCGGCCAACTCTTCCTCCACCAGAAAACGCGGCAGCAACGCCACGCCGCAACCCACCTGGGCGGCGCGGATGCACATATAGAAGCTGTCGAAGCGCGGGCCGTGGTAGCTGTGTTCGGTATGCCGGTCCTGGCTATGGAACCACTCGTGCCAGGCTTCCGGGCGCGTGGCGTTTTGCAGCAGCACCAGGTCGGTGAGTTGGGTCGGGTCGGTAAAGGCTTGCTCGGGCATCACCCCGGGGGCGCACACCGGCACCATTTCTTCGCCGAAAAGGCGCACGCATTCGGCGCCTGGCCGTGCACTTTGGCCGAAGTAAAACGACACATCGCTGCGGCCTTGGGCCAGTTCATCCGGCTCCACTTCGTTAAACACATCCAGGTGAATATTCGGGTGGCGCAGGCGCCAGCCCTTAAGGCGCGGCACCAGCCAGCGGGCGCCAAAGGTCGGCAAGGTCGCCACCCGCAGCACTTCGGTTTCGCCGCCATAGGAGCGTAAATAATGGGTCGACATTTCCACTTGGGTAAGGATTTTGCGCACCTCAACCAAGTACAGCGAGCCCGCCGGCGTCAGCTGCAAACTGCGCCGCACCCGGCGAAACAACAGGTGCTGGACCACCTCTTCCAACTGCGCGACCTGTTTGCTTACCGCGCTCTGGGTCAGCGCCAGCTCTTCTGAGGCGCGGGTAAAACTCAGGTGCCGCGCAACCGCTTCAAAGCATTGCAGGGCGGTGAGTGACGGCATGTGGCGTTTAAGCATGGCGGTGCCTTGGTGGTGCGCTGAGGTTTGGCATTACTAAACGGAATGATGTGTGGAGTAAAGGTCGTTTGTTGGCGAGCGGCTGGCGGGCTATTACTGCTGCCATCGTATTCACCCCTTACTAACAAGGTGCCGAGACATGGTTGCTGCATTGCTGAGTAAATTGGGCGTTGCCCCTGAACGCTATAACCAGGGCGCGCACGCCGTACATTCACCCATTGATGGCAGCCAGATCGGCAGTGTGCAGTTGCAAGACGCCAACTCGGTAAAGGCGCAAATCGGCCAGGCCGAAACCGCGTTTCAGGCGTGGCGCCAAGTACCTGCGCCGCGCCGTGGTGAGTTGATCCGTTTGTTCGGTGAAGCCCTGCGCGCCAATAAGGCCGAACTCGGCGAGTTGGTTTCGTGGGAAGCCGGCAAGATCACTCAGGAAGGCCTGGGTGAAGTGCAGGAAATGATCGACATCTGCGACTTCGCCGTCGGCCTGTCGCGTCAGCTTTATGGTTTGACCATCGCCTCCGAACGCCCAGGCCACCATATGCGCGAAACCTGGCACCCGCAGGGTGTGGTCGGGGTGATTAGCGCGTTTAACTTCCCGGTCGCCGTGTGGGCGTGGAATACCACGCTGGCGCTGGTCTGCGGCAACTCGGTGGTGTGGAAGCCGTCGGAGAAAACTCCGCTCACCGCCCTGGCTTGCCAGGCCTTGTTTGACGGCGTGGCCAAGCAGTTCAGCGATGCCCCGGCCAATCTCAGCCAAGTAATTATTGGCGCCCGCGAGGCCGGCGAAGCGCTGGTGCAAGACAACCGTGTTGCGCTGGTCAGCGCCACTGGCAGTACGCGCATGGGCCGTGAAGTGGCGCCGGTTGTGGCGGCCCGTTTTGCCCGCTCGATTCTCGAGTTGGGCGGCAATAACGCGATGATTCTCGCCCCCAGTGCCGACCTCGACCTGGCCGTGCGCGGCATCCTGTTTAGCGCCATCGGCACAGCGGGGCAGCGTTGCACCACCCTGCGTCGTTTGATCGCCCACGAATCGGTTAAAGACGAAATCGTCAGCCGCCTGAAAACTGCCTACGCCAAGGTGCGTATCGGTCATCCGTTGGAAGGCAATCTGGTCGGTCCATTGATCGACAAACAAGGCTTCGACGGTATGCAAGCCGCGTTGCGCCAGGCTGAACAAGAGGGTGGCAAAGTATTTGGCGGCACCCGCCAACTCGAAGACAAATTCCCCAATGCTTACTACGTCGCGCCAGCCATTGTCGAAATGCCTGAGCAAAGCGCTGTGGTGCGTCACGAAACCTTCGCGCCCATTCTTTATGTGCTGAGCTATAGCGAGTTCGCTGAGGCGGTGAAGCTCAATAACGACGTGCCGCAGGGCCTGTCGTCGTGCATTTTCACTACCGACGTGCGTGAGGCAGAGATGTTTATGTCGGCGGTCGGCAGCGACTGCGGTATCGCCAACGTCAACATTGGCCCGAGCGGTGCAGAGATTGGCGGCGCCTTTGGTGGCGAGAAAGAAACCGGCGGTGGGCGTGAGTCGGGTTCGGATTCTTGGCGCGCGTATATGCGTCGCCAGACCAACACCGTTAACTACTCACGCGAACTGCCGCTGGCCCAAGGCATCACGTTTGATTGATTGTGTACGCGGCGCTGTTGCTTAGGTTTCCTTTTATTGGGGTCTGGTTATGCCGTTGAAGCAATCCTGTTTGTGGGAAGAGTTGACCCCCGAGCGGCCAAAAGCCGCTGCACTGGCGGGTGACTTGAAGGTTGATGTCTGCGTAATTGGCGCGGGCTTTACCGGCTTATCCACAGCGCTGCACCTGCTGGAACAGGGCAAAAGCGTGGCCATTGTCGAGGCGCATGAAACCGGCCACGGCGGCTCCGGGCGCAATGTTGGGCTGGTCAATGCCGGCATGTGGATTGCGCCGGATGATGTTGAAGCCGGGCTGGGTGCTGAGGTGGGCAGCAAGCTGGTGACGGAAATGGGCAATGCGCCGTCGCTGGTGTTCTCTTTGATTGATAAATACGCCATTGATTGCCAGGCCCGCCGTCAGGGCACCTTGCATATGGCCCACAACGCCAGCGGCACGGCCGACTTGCAAAGCCGCTGCGCGCAATGGGTGCGCCGTGGTGCGCCGGTGGAGATCATCACCGGCGCGGCGTGCCATGCCGCGACCGGCACCACGCGGATCGATGCGGCCTTGCTGGATCGGCGTGCTGGTACGGTCAATCCCATGGGTTATGTCAGCGGCTTGGCCAAGGCCGTCGTTGGCTTGGGTGGGCAGCTGTTTCATCATTCGCCTGTCAGCCGCCTGGAGAAGCAGGGTGCCGATTGGCTGGTCGCTACCCCGCACGGTGTGGTCACGGCTGAGAAGGTGGTGCTGGCTTCCAACGCTTACACCGAAGGCGAGTGGACCGAACTGCGGCGTAACTTCTTCCCCGGTAGTTATTACCAAGTGGCGTCGGTGCCATTAAGTGGTGCGGCCGCCGACAGCGTTCTGCCCGGCGGCGAAGGCTCCTGGGACACTCGCCAAGTGCTCAGCAGTATTCGCCGTGATGCCGATGGCCGGTTGTTACTGGGTAGCCTGGGCAGTGCCGCGAATAAACCGTTGTGGGCGGTGCGCGCCTGGGCTGACCGTATTCAGCAGTTCTACTTTCCGCAGTTGGGCCAAGTGGAGTGGGAAAGCACCTGGACCGGCACCATCGCCTTTACCCCCGACCACCTGATGCGCCTGTTTGAGCCGGCACCTGGGCTGGTGGCTGTTACCGGTTACAACGGCCGCGGGGTGACCACCGGCACCGCCGTGGGGCGGGCGTTTGCCAACTACCTGCTCACCGGCTCGCGTGAGGCGTTACCGATGCCGTTCCAGCCTATGGACGGTATCAGTGCACCCGGTTTGCGCAGCGGCTTGTATGAACTGGGCTTCTCGCTGTACCACGCCGGACAATGTTTGCGCATTGTGATTTAGCTGCCTGTAGGTTGGGTTGAGCCACAGGCGAAGCCCAACACGGGCCGGCGCAACATGGGCCAGCCCAACGTATCGGCCGTGTATTGTTGGGCTTCGCCTACGGCTCAACCCAACCTACGACGTAGTTTCGGCCAGTACAGTTGCGGGTACTTTTTCGCCCTATATCTGCGCTTAGCCAAGCATTCCTTAAACACTGCACTAGCCTGTAATGGTGCGCGTGCCCTCACTTTGCGCACCAGCGGTGTGCACTTCGGTGACAAGTACAGTTACGACGAGTTGCCCTAATTGGGGTGCTTGGTTGCTATTGCCTGATCGTTAGGTTGCTCTTTATTTTTCTGGCTGGTTGCACCTCTTGAGTTTGCAGGGTTGCACCCTCTTGAAGTAGGGCCTTTCGATACGGTGGGTCTAAGCGTGGCGGTTTTTTTCGCTGCGTGGAAAATCTGTGGCACGCCGCTTGCTCTGCCATCTGCGCCTTCACATAACCCCTCAGGAGCAAAACTCCATGCCTCACAAGAAAACTTTTAAGAAAGGTATTCTGGC